>Ga0210389_10000379_pt1 | contig 42907 bp, 43 predicted proteins | sample IncBWH28OmetaG_FD_160127 | JGI IMG/M metagenome (GOLD analysis project Ga0210389, IMG submission 160127) | Forest soil microbial communities from Barre Woods Harvard Forest LTER site, Petersham, Massachusetts, United States - Inc-BW-H-28-O ... | reverse complement strand
TGGTGTCCGAACTTCCTTCCGAGCAGGTCCTCGGGATTAACCCCGTTCTCGACCATCGATGGCGTCCCCCACTCCGATGTGATCACGGTGTCGTAGTTCAGGTGCCACCACACGTCGTAGGACAGGAATTGCGGTCCGTGGTCGACCTCCCACGGTCCGATGACCGCGAACGTATCGTGGTCGATCAGTGCGATACCGCCGGGACCGTCGTCGCCGTTGGGGCCACCCAACGCCGACATGAAAACGCCGCCCGGACCACAGTGCACCGTGTGCGGGCGGGAATATCCGGCCTTGGCTGCCAACTCACTGGCGTTGATTGTGTGCGTCAGCACTGGGTGGCGGGGGTCCGGTTTGGTGTCGAGGACATAGATGTTCGACGAGCGGATGCCGGGGAGAAGCAGATAGCGTCGCTCGAGCGGCCGCACGTGCTTGTCGCCATGGTCGCCATGGCCGTCGTGGCACAGTGCGCTCGAGCATGCGTTCCATCCGAAGTGGTGCAGCTCGTTGCCCGCCGTCGGCAGCTCAGCCCAGCCGACGACGGCACCATACGTAGCGGAATTCGGGTCGCAGTCGACCACGGCGAGCGCATCCCTCGCCCGGCCCGCCGGATCGAACGCGGCAACGTAGGCGATCTGCTCGGGCGCGGCCGAAACCGCGGCGGCCGGGCTGCGGTAAAACGTGGGATCTGTTGCAGGCATGATTCCTGCCTCCTTGCGGACAATTCGTCGGACCGCCATCTAGGTACCCGGTCGGACGCAGTCTCGATCCTTCTCCGCGAGTGCGCGGCTGTCTATTCCCTGGGCATCCTCTAATGTTCGGGACCGCGCGGCGATGACTGCGGGGCGCCGTCGAACTTGGCGGGCACGTAGCTGGTCAGCCCGCCGTCGACGACGAATTCGGCTCCCGCCGCGTATGCCGACTCGTCACTGACCAGGAACACGACGAATGTGGAGACCTCTGCGGGTGGGGGTGGATGGAGTTGACCCGAATGTTGTGCTCCGCCAGTTCCACCGCGGCCGATTTGGTGATGCCGCGCAGACCGAACTTGGCGGCCACGTAGCTGTGCAGGTGGGCGCTGCCGGCCAATCCCTCGACGGACGAGATGTTGACGATCGAGCCTCCGCCGCCGGCGATCATTGGTTCGATCGCGGCTCGCATACCGAGGTACGCGCGGGTGAGATTGACGTCGAGGACCCGTTGCCATACCCGAGACCGACCATTCGATGTTCCGTGAGCTGCTGGCCGGCAAGGGCCCCGCGGAGGACCCGGGGTGGGCCCAGCGTGACGAGGACGGCAGGGTGAACATGAATCCCCTTGCCTACCTGGACAAGTGGTTCACCGCTTGCATCAGCGACCGCCGCGATATGCCCACGCGGGACATCCGGACGAGATGGCCACCCAGTGCTTCGCGGATGGCTCGCTGCCCGAGGTGGTAGACGTGGTGCGGATTGCGACGTTCCTGTTTATCGAATTACTGAAGACCGAGTCGTGATCGCTCCGATCCCCGATACGACCGGCTGACGAATCCCCCGGGCGGCTAGTACTCTCCAACGCCATGGCGGCGACGCGATGAGCGCGGGTCTTTTCGGACTGCTGGACGACGTCGCGATGCTCACACGACTGGCCGCTGCCAGCGGCCGCGCGACCGTCAAGGCCGCCGGAGTGGTCATTGACGACACCGCGGTGACACCGCAATACGTCCACGGGATCGCGGCCGAGCGCGAGTTGCCGATCATCAAACGCATCGCGATCGGATCCCTGCGCAACAAGCTCCTGGTGATCCTGCCCGTCGCAATGCTGCTCAGTCAGTTCGCGCCGCGGCTGCTGACCCCGATCCTGATGCTCGGCGCCGCGTACCTGTGCTACGAAGGCGCCGAGAAGGTCTGGGGCAGCATCCGCGGTCATGACGCTCATGCCGCGCCGGCCGACGAGGACGACATGGTGACCGGGGCGATCTGGACCGACTTGATCTTGTCCGCCGAGATCATGGTGATCGCCCTCAACGAGGTGGCCGATCAGGCGTTCTTGCCGCGCCTGATCATCCTCATCGTCGTTGCCCTGGTCCTCACCGCCGCGGTGTACGGCGTCGTCGCCGTCATCGTCAAGATGGACGACGTCGGCCTGCACCTGACCGAGACCTCATCCCGAGTCGGGCGGCTGGTCGGCCGCGGCCTGGTCGCCGGGATGCCCGTATTGCTATCAGCGCTATCAACGGTCGGAACAGTGGCGATGCTGTGGGTGGGCGGCCACATACTGCTGGCGGGCAGCGACCGCCTCGGCTGGCACACTCCGTACGACTTGGTCCACCATGCTCAGGATCAGGTTCGCCACAGTGTCAAGCCTTTTGGTGCGGTCCTGAGCTGGTTTATCGAAACCGCAGCGTCTGCCGTGATTGGTTTGGTCGTCGGAGCCGTCGTCGTCTTACTCATGCACCTGCTGTCGTTCGCTCGGCGAGGTAGCTCCACCGCGTAGACGTCAGCGCCGGCTTATCTTTGCACCGCAAGATGAGGATGTGAGAGCCTCACATATGGCTCTGCTTCGGCGGGTGCTGGAATATCGGGTCAGCATCGCGGCACTGATCGAGGTGGCGCTGTGGCTGGCGGTTCCATACCTGTGTATTGGCTTGGTGTGGGCGGTCTTTCACTCCGAGCAGGTTCAGCAGATTCAGACGCGACTAGAAAAGGTTTCACCGACGGGCGCCGACGTCGCGGCCTTCGGGTTAACGGCGGCATTATGGCCGGCTTCGTTACAGATCGCGGATGCGTGCCCACCCTGATCAGAACGAGTACGGGCCGAATCGTCCCCAGGCGACGACGGCCGCCATGATTGCCAGCAGCACGTTGATGGCGACGTTGGGGTACTCGCCTCGGCGGGCGTGGGTGACCATGGCGCCGATCATCGTGACGAGCAGTCCGCAGGCCGCGATGGCGGTCAAGATTGGCGCAATGTGTACCAACGGGGGCACGATCAGCCCTGCGGCGCCGAGCAATTCGGCGAGGCCGAGAGGCTTGAGGAGCGCGGCGGGAAAATCGTAGACCCAGCCGCCGAGTGTCTTCGCGAGATGGTCCCGGGGCTGGATGAGTTTGATGGCGCCGGCCGCGGTGAAGACGAGGGCCAGCACGATCTGCAGTATCCAGAGCAGGGTATTCATCGTGGTTTACGCATTGACCGGAGCCGGTGCTGCAGCGGCGTGCATGCCGCGCACCTGGGCGATGATGTCTGCGCCGTCGGTGGCGTCGGTGCCGCTCCAGGCGATATGGAGATCCGGGCGGATCAGCACCAGCCGATGCTGGTAGAGGCTGGCCAGGTCGGGGTCGGTGAGTATCAAATGCCGGACGGGCAGTCCGACATGGGCGGCCTCGCAAAGCAGCCGGGAAGATTGGCTGTTGTCGTCGAGCGCGTCGACGAGGGTGAATCCAGGGCCGAATTGGTCGAACAGCGTCTCCTGGTCGCGCAGCACGACATTGGGGGCGCGGTGGCCCGGTCGCACGGTCGGGACGAAGGTTCGGCGGTCGGACGGTGGGGCGGTGCTGCCGTCGGGGACCACTACCGGCGATTTGTCGTAGCGCACGTCGAGTTCGATCCCGAGGCTGAGGTTTTCGGCGTTGTTGGTGGCCAGGAACTGCGCGACGTTATCGCGGTGCGCCTGCCCGGCATCGGTGTCGTCATTGAACAGTTGTGAGTCGACCATGTCGCGGTATTGCAGGATGACCATCGCGTTTTCCACACACGCGGTCCGGTTGCGTTCTCCGATCGGGCGTCGTTCGAGCTCGTAGCTGGCCAGTAGCGTTGCGCCGCCCCAACCCTGGATAGTCGCGGCGATCTTCCACCCGAGGTTGACCGCATCGCCCAGTCCGGTGTTCATGCCGTATCCGCCGGTGGGGATCATGGTGTGCACCGCGTCCCCGGCCAGCAGGATCCTGTCCCGGCCGTAGGACTCGGCCAACAAGGCGCTCGGCCGCCACACACTGGACGCGAGGACTTCCTCGATGACGATCGGCCGGCCCAGGGCGCGAGCGACGAACTCGCGGGGATCACCAATCGGATCGGGATCGTCAACCTCTGTGCCCAGGTCTTGGTGCAGGGTCCAGGTGTCGGTCTCGTTTTGGGCGATGAGCACTGCGCCGTTCGAGGTGTAAACGTGCCAGAACTGGCCCAGGCCATGCAGATTCGTCAAATCCAATGACCGGAAATGCACCAGGGCGAAGGCGGTGAAGTCCTCCATCCCGTCCATTCCGATGCCCAACTCGGTGCGGACACGGCTAGACGCCCCGTCGCAGCCGACGAGATAGTCGGCGTGCACGGTGACGGTGTTGCCGTTGCGGTCGGCCAATTGGGCGACCACCAGGTCGCCGATCTGACGGCAAGCTTGCAGCCGCCACCCCTGCCGGACGTCGACAAGAGGATCGCGGTGGGCGCGGTCCATCATCATCGCTTCGAAGATCGCCTGCGAGCAGCGCTGCCAGGGCTGACCCGGCACGCTGCCATCGGCGGCGGTGGCAGTGGTGGCGCGCTGCTCGTCAACCGACGGCAGTCGCCAGCGTCCATGGACTGGCCCGTTGAGCCCGGCGGCGAAGATCACGTCGAAAGAATGCTGGGGGCCCACCCCGGCCGCGCGCAGATCGGTGTCGACACCCAGCCGGCGGAGCAGTTCCATGCTGGCCCCGTTGGTGATGTCCATCTTCGGGAACTGGGTGGTCTGCTCGTTGCGTTCGGCCAGCACGCTGGCCACGCCGTGACGGGACAGCTCGGCGGCCAGCACCAGGCCGGTCGGTCCTGCGCCGGCAATCAGGACGGGGGTGTGCAGCGGTTGCGTCATGAGAACTCCATGTCCAAGTGGGTGAGATAGAAGCTAGCTATAAAATTGCTGTCTGTCAATATAAATATTGCTGGATCATCTGCCATAATTTGACACATGACCACACAGGTGAAGTCGGAGCGGCCGCGCGGGCGTCCGAAGGCGTCGGATTCAATGCCAATCGAAGAGATCCTGGAGAAGGCGCTGAATATGTTCGCGACCGTCGGATACGACGGCATGTCGCTGCGGACCCTGAACAGGGAGCTAGGCGTCAGCCACAACCTCATCCATCAGCGCTTCGGCACCAAGGAGGAGCTGTGGCGGGCGGCGGTCGACTACGGCTTCGGCCGACTGATGCGGCACTTGCAGGGGCTATTCGACCCGACGATTAGTGACCCGCTTGAACAGCTGCGCTATGCCGTGCACTGGTTCTTGGTGTACTCGGCGGATCATCCAGAGCTGGTCGCGTTGATGAACATCGAGGGCCGGCAGGAAACCGATCGTCTGGCCTACATCTACGACACCTACATCGAGGTCATCCTGAAGGATGTCGCTCGATTGCTCGTCCATCTTGCCCAGCAGGGGATCATTCGGCCAATTCCGTTGCGTACCTTCCACTTTCTACTGGCTCATGGCGCCACCGCGCCTCATGCGCTACAGCCGCTGGCGACGAAGTTCGACCCGACGTCCCCATGTGAACCCGCCGCCGTCGAGGAACACGCGCGGCTGGTGTCGACCATTCTGGTGGAGGGCTTGCGGCTCTGACGTCAGTACAGCGGAATCCAGACACCGAAGTACCAGAAACCCCAACCGCCGAAGAACGGATTGAAGACCGGGATGACGGTGAAGGTGTCGTAGGCGAACGGGCCGAAATCGCGCTGCGCGACGACGACGTCACGTGGCGGCGCGTCCCACCGACGGTTCCAGCCGCCGGGAGGCGGCGGACCGTTCCAGCCACCCGAAGGAGGCGGGCCCACCCAGTTGGGTGGCGGACCGCCCGGGGGTGGGCCGTCATTCCAGCCGTGCCCCCGCTGCGGCGGTGGTGGCGGAGCGCCATGGCCCACGATGCTGAATCCGACACGCACATCAGCGGGGCCGCCCACTTCCGCACTGCCCCCGACGTAGGTTCCGCGCGGAGTGTATGGCGGGTGAGGCGGTTGGGTCGTCGGAGCCGCCAGCGCTGACGTAGTTGGCGAACCCGACGTCGGAGCGCTCGGCCTGCCCGCCGGGCTCGTCGGCGTTGCGCTGGGGGCGCTCGGCGCGCTCGTCGGCGTGCTCGCCGGCCCTGTGTGTGGCGTGCTCGGCGGCGTCTCCGGCGCGCTGCTCGGCGCGCTCGGCGGCGCTGTGGTTTGTGGGTTTTGCGGCTCGTGCGTTTGCGGGCTTTGCGGTGCGTTGGTTTGTGGGGGTTGCGGTGCGTTGGTTTGCGGGTTCTGCGGCTCGTGGCTTTGCGGGCCCTGCGGCTCGTGAGTCGGCCCGCCGCCGGGAGCGGGACCGTGGGTGCAGTTCGGACACGGCCCCGGCGTTGGGTCCATCGGGGCCGCGAGGGCGAGCCCTGTGCTCAGCGTCAGGGCTGACACGCTGATACCTGCGGCGAGCGCCGCGGCGCCGACGGCATGCTTGGTAGACATATCGCTTGTCCTCCTAGCCTGCGCTACGGGCAGGTCACGTCCATTTCGAACGACTTCGTCACCTGCTGAGGCTGCTGTGGGTTGCTCATGTCGACGCCTGTCGCGGTGCCCTTGATCGAGTACGACTTGCCGCTCTGCGCGGCCCCGGCATTGCCGCCTTGACCCGGTGCGGCGTCGGAAAAACCCAGCGTGATGCCGTTGACGCTGCCAAGGCCGACCGCATGGACAATCGGCGGGTTGGCATTGCTGACCACCGCGCCGAGTCCGTTTGTCGCATCACCGATGCCGATGTTGGTGTTGTCGCCAGCCGCGGTGCAGCTGACCTGACCGGTGATGTTCTGTTTCTGACCGTCGATAATGACCTGCGGGCCAGCCGCCGCCGGTGCCGCCGAGCTCGATGCGCCGGGATTCGACTTGTTGCTCGAACAGCCGGCCAGCGCTGCCACGACCATAGCCACCCCGGCTACGCCGGCGGTGATGCCACGCTTCACCACGGCCCTCCTTCGTATCGCTGATGCGGGCAGCGGATACCCGGTGCCGCGGGTTGCAAACACTGAGGTCCGGATCAGAACCCTGCAACCAGATTGCTGTTTTGCGGACAGTACGCGCGGACGGAGATGGCCACAAAGTCATCGGCGTTGTTACTGAACGCGGGACTGCTGGTACGAAACGCCGCCGCTACCTCTTGCACCGTCATCCCTTGACCGATGTTCTGACACACCGTCTTGCCGTTGTAGATGGCCGCCTCGGGATTGGCGAACGAGATGCCCTTGTCTTTGAGGGCCTGAAGATACTTATCGTCCTGATCTGGTGTGGATGCGATTGACGATGGGGCGCCAGCCGTCGCTGACGCCGTCTTCGTTGCGGTTGGAGCCGGCGGCGACTTCGCGCCGTCGGTAGGAGAGTGCGCCGTGGTTAACGCCCAACGCCCCAAAACGATCGCCCCGGCCAACACGAGACCGGCCACGAGTAGCGCGCCGGCGATGCGCAAAGTAGCGCGCCATGACTGGCGGACATCCGCCGGTTCGCTCTGGACGTCGCTCTGGATCCCGGTCGGGATGTCTTGCTCGAAGTCGCCTTCCTCGCGGCGCGACCACGCGAGATCAACGGCATCGGTAGGCGTCGAATTGGGCACAGAAACGGTCTTGCCCGCGGCGGTTTTGTCGGCAGCCCGGCCCGGCTCGGCCATGAGGGTCATGGTAGCCATCGTTTCGACTTCTGGCTGTGCTTCATGTCAGGCGGCGGTCGCGCCAGCGTCTGATGCGCCCAGTCGGCAACTGAATCGCATCCATCACCGCGCTCATCGGCGATGCCACCGACTTCGCGCGTGCCTTGGGCTCGGCGACCGGGGGGCCATCACCTTCCCACCACGTCGGCTGCAGCAGCGCCGCTGTCACCGGAATCGCCCGGTCGACGCTCTTGTGACCCCACCTGCGCGCGCGATCGATGGCCGCGACGGAGGGCGCCAAATTCACCGGCGACAATGTCGGCTCGAATCGGACGAGGTGATCGGCATACGGCAGATTGCGCACCATCTGCAATTGGATCGCCTGGGTGATCGGGACCAACCACAGGTGCCGCGGGTCCCACTGCGGATGGAAGCAGTCGAAGGCCAGATAGCACGCGTTGCGGGTGCCGAGCTTCCCGTCGCGGACCCGTTTCCACGCCAGTTCGACCGGGACGTTGCTCGCCGCGCCGCCGTCGACCAGGGCCGCGATGTCTTTTTCGGCGAACAGGGCGTCGAGGATCGGGAGCATGCGCGGGTCGCTCGTTTCGTGGTGCAGCACACCGGGGATGGCCGACGCGAACGACGCCGCGTCGACGACGTCAAAGTCGCGGGTCGGGTCGTCACCGCTGATGACGATCGGCTCGACGACCCGCAAGTCGATGAAGGCGGCCACCTGCCACATGCGAGCCGCCACCTGCGGGCCGATCCCAATCGGACGGAACGGGAGCGCTCGCAACTGCAGTGCAGCCACTGCAGGACGGCGGAATCTCGACGGCAGCGCAGTGTACGGCTGCCTTCGCACACCGGCGGCCACAATGTCGAGCGGAATCGCCAAGTCCGACATGCGCATTCGTTCGCCGTCAGCACGGCTGAACATGGCGTGGGCGAACTGGTCGAAGCGCAACGCGAACAGGCCGGCCAGGCCATGGCGGCGGCGCAGCCTTTCGCGTCCGAGGATGGCGCCATAGGACACCGTCTTCGCCCAGGCGACGTACTCCTCGACCGGCACCGGTAGTGCGCGGCCCATGACGCTGGCCAAGATCGACCCGAACGACGAGCCGATCATGTAATCGGGCAGCTGGCCGGCCTCCAGTAACCGCTCCATGCCGCCGATGTAGACGAAGCCCGCGCCGCCGCCACCGCCGAATACCGTGACGAGCTTCTTGTAGCCGACCTCGGCGTCCAGTTCGGCCGGGGAGAATTCATTCCTGTGGCGCTCGATCAGCACTCGCCGCTGGTCGTCCTGGTCGTCGGCCAAACCGGCCAGCACGTCGCATGCCGTGGTCAGAGCCGTGACCGGATCACGCTCCTCGCGCAGCGGTCCGTACAGAGCGTCGCAGACCCTGGACCGCCACGGCGCGACTTGCGCGCCCACCGAGATGTCCCCGCGTCCGCGGCTTCCGCCCGGGCCCGCGGCGCCCGGTTCGAAGTCGGCCAGTCTGGCGAAGTTCAGGATGTAGCGCAGCTTGCGCAGATCCTCGCTGCTCAGCACGTCCGGGTTGGCTAGGTGGTGCCGGACGAGCCGGTTCTCCATCTTTTGCAGAAGCAGGGCCGGCTCGCCCGACGGCAGGTCAGCTGGCTCGACGGTGTCATCGGCCTCAGAGGTCTCGTCCTCAACTTCCTCGATGAGGTCAAGCGCCCCTGCGCGGCGGGCGCGGCGGTTGCGCACACCGTCGGCGAATGGGACCTGCATGAGGATCAACCTTCTCATGGGCGCAACTGGCGGTTCGGTTAGGCTGCGGGCCATGCCGATTGACCGTGCCGCGCTCGTCGCGGGAAGCATCCGACTCGCCTCGGGCATCCAGTTCCTCGTCGACCCCCTTCGTGCGAACCGGCTCTGGGGGGATCCGGAAGTGCCGTCGCCGACGGCGCAGCTGCTGCTGCGGTCGATGGGTTATCGCGACGCATTGATCGGTGCGCTGCTCTTGAGGTCTGGGCTGCGCGGCAAGAACACCCGCGGCTGGTTTTTGGCGTCCGCCGGCGCCGACGCGTCCGACCTACTCGGCGGGTTAAGCGTCCACGACGAGATGAAACGCTCACAGCTCATCGGCCTTGGCGGTGCTGTAATCGGCATCGGAGTTGGGCTCTGGGGCGCGCTGCGCCGGACCGCCCGATCAAGTGAGGCGCCGGCACCGGACTAGCGGGCAGCAGCTTCCACGAGCGACCAGTAACTCCGTTCGCGCTCGGTTAGCTCGTTCGACGTGATCGCACCGAAGGTGGCCGCCTCGCGCACGAACCGGGCCGGGGCATCGGGCGCCGCATCCGGACCTTCGAGCCGAAAACAACTCGGTGCGAGGGGACCGAACAGCAAGGCGCGGCGCAGCTGCGGCCAGTTATCCAGCTGCGGCTCGACCCCGGCGGCGCGGGCGAAGGTCAAAGCCACCAGGTTCATCTGCGTCTTCTGCGGCATCCCCCTCCTCGAGCGATAGGCATCGATCGCCAACCGCTGGTTCGTCTCACTTGCCGCCGGGATCGCACCGCCCCACGTGTACGCGATCCACCTGGCCTGAAGTTCCAGCGGCACGAAGTATCCGCCCGACTGGTCCCACATGCCCATGAACGCCAGCCCCGGCAGGTCGGGATGGAAGGTGTAGCGGTCGGCATCCAGGTGCACGGCATCGAGGTCGAGGGTCGCCCGGATGTCTGCGCTCAGAAACGGGATGCTCAGATCGAATCCGGTGCCGAGCACAATCCCATCGAACTCCTCGGCGCACCCGTCGGCGAAGGTAACCGTCGAGCCCGCGATGGATTCCATCCACGGGCGCACGGTGATTCGGCCCTCGGCCACGAGCGGTAGGTACCCCTGGTTGAGGGTGACCCCGGCGATGAAGAGCGACGGGTCGGGAGCGGGTGCGCCGTACTGCTCCGGGCTCCCTCCGGCCTCGACCACGATTTCCTTGAGCTGGCGGTCGATCTCAGCCGCGGGCAGAGCCTCGTTCGCCAGGCTTCCGTATCGCGTGAAGATCCGGTGATCGGAGGGAACTCCGGCGGCGAACTTCGGCAGAACGTACCGCTGCCGCCGCTGGGTCACCACGACCCGCGTCGCGCCGAGCAGCGCGAGCTCGGCCGCGATCTCCAGCGCGCTGATCGCGCAGCCGGCGACGAGAACGCGTTTGCCGCGATACGGCGCGGGTCCTCTGTAGTGGTAGGTGGAGATCGCTCCTGCCGAGCCGGTGAACGCTTCGAGCCCCGGCACGGCTGGGATGGCGGGGGCATGAAATCTGCCGCTGGCCACGACGATTCGTTCGAAGCTCTCATCCATGCCGGCGTGCCGCACCAGCCATCCTGCCCCGTCCCGTCTGACGAGTTCGACCCGAGCGCCGAACCGGATTCGCGACGTGAGCCCAAACGTCTCGGCGTAGCGATGCAAGTAGTCGAGAATGTCATGGTTTGACGGGTAAACGACGTCGCTCGCGTGCTCGAGGTCGCTGAAGGCCGTCATGATTCGGCTCGTGTTGGTGTGCATGCTTGGCCACACCCCGCTGCGGCCATCCAGGCCAGTCCACTGCCCGCCCAGTATCGGTGCCTGCTCGAAGATCGTCGGCTCGAATCCCTGCGACAGCAGCCAGCGCGCGGCGATCAGCCCGCCGGGCCCCGCTCCAATCACCGCGACGCTGCTCGCCATCTCCGGAACTGTCGCATGACTCCGATCTGAATGCGACCTCTTTGCTGGTCCGGACTTCGAAGCAGTGGGTACGCTCAGCCCGTGCCGTGGTAGCCAAACAGCGACCGGAATAACGTCGCGATAATAGGCGGTTGGTAAGCAACGGTGTCGATCACGATGGGAGCAAGCGTGCATATTGGTGTACTGACTTTCGTTACCGACGAGGGAATTGGCGCGGTCGAACTGGGCAAGGCACTCGAGCAGCGCGGGTTCGAGTCGCTATTTCTTGCCGAGCACTCACACATCCCGGTCGATGCACAGACTCCGTATCCAATGGGCGGCCCGATTCCAGGGAAGTACTACCGCACCCTGGATCCGTTTGTGGCGTTGACGGCGGCGGCGGTCGCGACCGAGAAACTGGTTGTGGGCACCGGGATCGCCTTGGTCCCGCAGCGCGATCCAATCCTGACGGCCAAAGAGGTCGTGTCGCTTGATCTGTTGTCGCAGGGGCGATTTCGCTTCGGCGTGGGCGTGGGCTGGTTGCGCGAAGAAATCGCCAACCATGGCGTTGATCCCGCGGTGCGCGGACGTGTTGTCGACGAGCGGCTGGGCGCGATGATCGAGATCTGGACGCAGGAAAAAGCCGAATTCCATGGGGAATTCGTGAATTTCGACCCCATCTACAGTTGGCCGAAGCCGGTGACGAAGCCGTACCCGCCGCTGTACATGGGCGGGGGGCCGGCGGGTTTTCGGCGCATTGCCGGGCTGCATGCCGGATGGCTCTCGATGAGCCCGTCGGCCGACGCTCTTTCGGGCCAGCTCGAGAAACTGCGTGCGGTTGCCGGCAACGATGTGCCGGTAATCAATACCCATATGGGTGAGCCCAAGGCCAAGGAGGTTGAAGGCTACCGTGACCTGGGGGTCGAGCACGTGTTGGTGGAACTTGAAACCGAGCCCCGCGACGAGACACTGCGACGTCTCGACGAGCTGCAGGCGGAGTTCTCGCAACTCGCGTAAAGCCGCAGGCGCTCAGGTGCCGCAGAAGGTTCGGTAGGGGCCGAAATCCTCCGGGGCAGGACTGGCGTAGCGCTCAAGGCCGGGTCGTTCGTCGTAAGGGGCGGTCACTGCTGCAAGGAGCTGTTCGAGCGGATTGAGGTCGCCCGCCGTCGCCGCGGTCAGCGCCTCCTCCACCAGATGGTTGCGCGGAATGTAGATCGGGTTGGCGCGGTCCATCGATCCGGCGTCCGGACCCAGGGTTCGCCAACGCGACATCCAATCGTCAAAGCCGGCGAGGTCGATGAACAGTCCGCGCGCGGGTTCGGCGGCGCCTCGCGCCGCTTGACCCAGGTGGCGGAAGAACGAGGTGTAATCAACGTGGCTGTCCTTGAGCAGGCTCAGCAACTCCTCGACCAGCGGCGTGAGGGCAGCGGCGTCGATGTCCGCGGACAAACCAAGCTTGGCTCGCATACCGGACGACCACACGGCGTCGTATCGGGCGCCGAACAGCCGACCGAACGACTCCTCCGCGAATCCGACCGCCTCCTCGAGGCTGTCGGACAACAACGGAAGAAGCGTTTCAGCGAACCGGGCGAGGTTCCACCCGGCGATCAGAGGCTGGTTACCAAAGGCATAGCGTCCCCAGGAATCGATCGAACTGAAGACCGTTTCCGGGTCGTAGGCCTCCATGAAGGCGCATGGCCCGTAGTCGATGGTTTCGCCGGAGATCGTCATGTTGTCGGTGTTCATCACGCCATGGACGAAACCGATCAGCATCCATCGGGCAATCAGCGATGCCTGAACAACGACCACCGCTTCGAATAGCGCGAGGTAGGGGCGTTCGGCCTCCGCCGCGCTGGGATGGTGGCGGGCGATCGCATGGTCGGCGAGGCGTCGCAGCAGCTCGACGTCGCCGGTAGACGCGGCGTATTGGAAGCTCCCTACGCGCAGGTGACTGCTGGCGACGCGGGCGAGCACGGCGCCGGGCAGTACCGTCTCGCGGTACACCGGGCGCCCGGTCCCCACCACGGCCAAGGATCGCGTCGTCGGCACACCCAGCGCGTGCATCGCCTCGCTGACGATGTATTCGCGCAGCATTGGTCCCACCGCTGCCAGGCCGTCACCGCCGCGGGCGAACGGCGTGGCACCAGAACCTTTTAGGTGGATATCGCGCAGGCGCCCGTCGTCGTCGACGAGCTCGCCAAGTAGCAGTGCGCGCCCGTCGCCTAATCGCGGGACGAAGCCGCCGAACTGATGTCCGGCGTAGGCCTCGGCCACCGGAGTGGCGCCGCTGGGGACCAGGTTGCCCGCCAAGAACCGGACCCCGTCGGAACTCCGCAGCCACGCCGCGTCGAGGCCGAGTTCCGCAGCCAGCGGCTCGTTGAGCACGAGCAATTGCGGATCGGGAGGCACGTCGGCCTGCCAGCGGACTGCCATTTCCGGTAACTCGCGGGAAAAGCGGTCTTGCAGGACGACGGTTGTATCAGGTGCAACGCTCACGTGACCAGACTACGGAGAGTGTGGGTTTAGCCGACGGCTTGTTGGATCACATCACGGGCCCGGTCGAGCATCGACGCGAACGGTCCGACGGCGAAATTCAGCTTCGCCGATTCCACGCCGGCATGCGGACGGGTCGGCGCAATCGCCTCAGCCGCTCGCACTACTGTCCCCATCCGCTTGAGGTCGTCAGCGCTGAGTGCCCGCTGCAATTTAGGGAATTCGTCGCGCTCCTCATGCTGGGCGTGCTCGAGCACCGCGTTACGCAGCTTGGTGAGCTCATCAATGAACTGCTGCGAGGTGATGTCGATCTTCTCGATTTTCGACAGTTGCTCCTTGGCGTCGTGCTCTTCGGTCAGTCGCGCATCGACGATCGCGTCGCCGGCATCGAGTTCGCGACGCACACGGGGATGCACCACCATTTCCTCGGCCGTTTCATGTACGGCCAGCAATTGGCGCAACTCTATGAACGGCTTCTCGCGCGCTTGCGGGTCCGACGCATACAGCACTTCGTCGAACATGTCCTCGATGAGATTGTGCTGTGCGTTGAGAAACGCGACGACCTCGTGGGGCGATTCGATAATCATCTCGGCCACGGCGATACCTCCATTGGTAGGGGAGTTGAGGAATGCGGGCCATGGGCTCTGCACCGCTCCGTGTCGCATACCCGGCGGAGGCGTGGCTAAACACCTCAGCGTCTGCCGTAGGATGCCGTCGATGGCCACAGATCAATCAATGCATGACCAGGTCAACAGCGCGGCGACGGATCCTGCCGAGATCGGCTCACGCATCGATCCGGTTCTCGCCCGGAGTTGGTTATTGGTCAACGGCGCGCACGCCGACCGGTTCCAAGCCGCGGCGCACTCTCGCGCCGACATCGTCGTTCTCGACATCGAGGATGCGGTTGCGCCCAAAGACAAGCACCTCGCCCGCGACAACGTTGTGCGTTGGCTTGGTGCCGAAAACACCGATTGGGTCCGCATCAATGGCTTCGGCACCCCTTGGTGGGCGGACGATTTAGCCGCACTGGCCGCTACGTCGGTCGGCGGGGTGATGCTGGCGATGGTCGAATCGGTGGACCATGTCACCGAGACCGCGAAACGGCTGCCCAACGTGCCGATCGTGGCGCTGGTCGAAACAGCTCGGGGTCTGGAGCGGATCACCGAGATCGCCGCGACTAAAGGCACCTTCCGGCTCGCCTTCGGCATCGGCGATTTCCGCCGTGACACGGGCTTTGGGGAAGACCCGACCACGCTGGCCTACGCACGGTCACGTTTCACCATTGCCGCGAAGGCGGCCAACCTGCCCAGTGCGATCGACGGGCCGACCATTGGCTCCAACGCGTTGAAACTCATCGAGGCGACGGCTGTCTCCGTGGAATTCGGGATGACGGGCAAGATCTGCCTGGCGCCGGACCAATGTTCCGTGGTGAATGAGGGCCTATCCCCGTCACAGGACGAAATCTCTTGGGCAAAGGAGTTTTTCGCCGAGTTCGAACGTGACGGGGGAGAGATCCGCAACGGCTCTGACCTGCCGCGCATCGCCCGTGCCACCAAGATCCTCGAACTGGCTCGTGCTTACGGCATCGAAGTGTCCGACTTCGACGACGAACAGGTTCACTCGCCCGCCCCGTCGGACACGTATCACTACTGAACCGGATGTCAGATGAGGCTTGCCGTGAGGCCTCCATCGACCACGAATGCGCCACCGGTGCAGAACCTTGACCGCTCAGTTGCGAGGAACAGCGCCAGGTTTGCTACGTCGTCGACGCTGACGTAGCCACCCTGACCTTGACGGATCAGGCTGTCGAAGTCGACGCCCGCCGTTGCCCCGTATTGCTCGCGGTTGGCCGTGACGAGCTCGGTCTCCGCGAAACCAGGGAGAATAGCGTTGACTCTGATTCCGGTCGGCCGCAGCTCGAGCGCAGCGGTCTTGGTCAGGCTGACGACACCGGCCTTTGCCGCGGCGTAGTGCCCGACCAGCGGTACACCGGCCAAGGCCGTGACCGATGCCATCGTGATTATGGATCCCGCTGTCTGCGTTGCGATCATTGCACGTGCGGCGTGCTGCAGGGTGAGGAAGACACCGTCAAGATTGATGGACATCATCGCGCGCCACGTGTCGAACGACATCTCCAGCAGCGGTGAAACCGTGGCGATTCCGGCGTTGGCGACCGCGATGTCGACCTTGCCGTATTCGTTTGCGGCACGGTCGAAGAGCTCAGCGACACTGGTCTGGTCGCGCACGTCGCATCGAACTGCCACGGACCCGGGTAGGGCGCTCGCCGCCGTCTTTGCCGCCGACTCTTCGACGTCGGACAGCACTACGGTCGCGCCGTGGGCGGCGTAGGCCCGGGCGATCTGGTGACCGATACCGTGTGCCGCGCCCGTGATGACCGCGATCTTCCCGGCGAGTGAATCGCTATTTGTCATGGGTGTTCTCCTAGAAAAGGTTGGCGGTCATACCGCCGTCGACGAGGTAGTGGGCGCCGGTGACGAAACGTGCGTCGTCAGACGCGAGGAAGGCGACGGTCTCGGCCACCTCTTCAGGAGTGCCGAAGCGGCCCTGCTTGAGGGTGATGAGCTCGTCGAAACTGATCGGGGCGATCGCCTCGATGGGGGCGGCGAGTCGTTCGCCCATCTCGGTTTTGATCAGACCCGGGCAGACTGCGTTGACGCGAATTCCCGCCTGACGTAGCTCAATTGCGGCGCATTCGGTGAAACGAATGACAGCGGCTTTCGATGCGCAGTAGGCGCTGAGCAACGGGCCGCCCGCGGTGCCGGCGACCGACGACAGATTCACGATCGCACTACCTTCGGCCGCCGCCAGCGGGGGCACTGCCGCCTTGGTGAAGCGGAACGTGCCCATGACATTGATGTCGAGCACTCGGTTGAATTCGTCCTCAGTGAGTTCGGTGATCGGCTTGGCGATTTCGATGCCGGCGTTGTTGACCAGCAAGTCCAGGCCGCCAAAGGCGGCGACGGTCGCCTTGACGGCGGCGTTCACGTCGGCCATCGAGCGCACGTCGCAATGCAAACCGATGCTCCCGTTGCCCAGCTCAGCGGCGGCGTCGTGGGCACCATCGGCGTCGAGGTCTGCGACCGCGACTCTGGCGCCTCCCTCGACGAGCCGCCGAGCGATCGCAAGACCGATGCCGCGGGCTGCGCCCGACACGATCGCACGGCGTCCTAACAGATCATTCATTTTTCTTTCCTTCCTGATGCTTTCGCGTTCGGCGCTCAAGCCAGCGCCTCGTGACCGAGGTCCCGCTTGTCGCGGAGCGCTTCCCGCTCGCCGGCCAGCGACCAGGTCACCTGCGTCGGGATCGGGCCGTTGGGCAGCCAGGGCTGCTCGGCGACCGCGTCGGAGACTTTCCAGGTGCCGCGCTCGATCACCCCGAGCGCCGCGTCGATGAGCTTGTAGTGCTGCACCTTGCTGCCCCAGGCCTGCGACTCCACCCACGCGATGATCAGTTCGCCTGGCTCGAATCCGGCCTCCTTCTGCACCGCGGCGATCAGGTCTTCGTTGTGCAGGTGACCGTCACCGAAGTTGAAGCCGATCAACGAGTTGCAGATGAACTCTCCCTCGCGCACGGCGCGGGTGTCGATGTCGGGCAGGTTCTTCAGCAGCACCGAGAACAGACCGCGGCCCTGGCTGTGCAGGGAACGCCAGGCGATCGAATGCTGCATCGTGATCTCCGCCCATTGTGGCTCGTAGCCGAAGTCGACGAACTGGTCGAGCTGGTTCTTCGACGACCGGGTGACCTTGTTGAGTTTCTGCTCAGCGCCCGGTGCGAATGTCCACACGGCCGAAGCCCAGTTGCCGGCGTACTGGCGCATCGACGGCAGGAACGAGACCTTGTCGGGCCTGAAGTTCCCCAGGATCGGGAAGAACACCAGCCCGGCGACGATGGCGGCGGTCAGCCATGGCGACGACATGTCGGTCACGCTGTATCCCTGCCATGCCGGGAAACCCAGGAACAGAAAGACCGTGGCGTAGGCAAACAGCACGTTCCATTCCAGCGGCACCGCCAGCGGGAACGTCGAGATGATGAACAGATGGAACGCCACCATCATGACGACAGCTGCGACCGTCAGCCACTTGTTGGTGGAGAACAGCAGCACCAGCGGGGCGATGATCTCGACGGTCGTGCCGGCGACATGGGCCATCGTGTCGGCGACTCGAGACGGCCGCAGGTCGCGTGGGAAGTCTCGGTAGTGAGCCCGTTTCAGCCATTTGAACGGAATGGCGGGACTGTTGCTCACCATCGGTGGGATGACGTTGGCGAAGTGCTTGCCGAACTTCGACACCCCGGCGCCCACCCACACGACCACGATCAGCAGCTTCAGCGCGATGATCATGTCCACAAACGGCAGCACGGTGAAGAAGAACAACGCCGGCAAATACTGCTCACCGCGGGCACCCAGGAAGATCGTCTTGTCGCGCAGCCCCATCAGGACCAGCAGGACCATCGGCGCGACCAGCAGTGTCGGATTCACCAGACCGGACGTGTTGTCGGGCATCGCGGCTGACAGCGAATCACTGTGCACACCAGGCGAAAACAGCGGGATTGCGACACTTACTAGTAGGGCGAGATAGAGCGCGACGTCGAACCAAGTGCGGCGATCGCCATTGGTGAACGGCACCCACTTCCATGGGCGCAGCCGGATGGTGCCGGGGCGGGCCCAGAAGCGGATGCCGCCGGTCATCGGCTTGATCTTGCCGGCCAGCGGGCCCCAGGACCCCGCGACGCCGATGGTTTCCAGCAGCACGGTCCACAGGATGCACTTCTGGTACACGATCGGCTGATTCCACAACTGCATGACATGCCAGAACGCGGGCAGCCCGGACGTTACCGTCGCGACGATGACAGCGCCGAGGGCATAGAAGAAGACCAACTTCAGGATGTAGATGGCGTGCACCATCCTCGGCGACGGGAACCCGTAGTCCACCCAGCTTTGGGTGAGGATGCGTCCCCGTTCCATGAGCGGCTTGCGCAGAAATTCGTCCGGATCGACGTCGGGGAAACGCGGCTTGAAGAAACCCATTTGAGTGGCTCCTGATTTGTTGGGCTGTTAAGCCTGGTGGATAGGTGGCAGGTTTTTCCGAAGCGATGGCTTGTCGATCTTGCCGACGGGGTTCTTCGGAAGCTCGTCGAGGACCGTGATCTCCACGGGCAGCTTGTATTTCGCGAGGGCATCGGTGAGGTGCGCGCGAATTTGATCCTGGTCGAGCGCGCTGCCGGAGGTCAGCGACACGAACAGCACCGGCTCCTCGCCGTAGAGCGTGTGGGGTCGACCGACGACGGCGGCCTCGGCGACGTCTGGCAGTTGGTACACAACCGCTTCGATCTCCTTCGGGTAGATGTTCTCGCCGCCCCGGATGATCATGTCTTTGGCGCGGTCCACCAGGACCAGGTAGCCGTCCTCATCGAGGCGGCCGATGTCGCCAGTGTGCAACCAGCCATCGACAAGCGTCCTGGCAGTCTCGTCGGGGCGGTTCAGGTAACCCCGCATCACATTCGGGCCCTGGATGAGGACCTCGCCGGCCTCGCCGTCAGCGACCGGGTTGCCGTTCGCATCGATGATCCGGATCGTCTGCCCGGGAAACGGCAGCCCCACGGTGCCCGGTTTGCGCGGCCCGTTGAGCGGGTTCAGGGTGCTCGCGCAGGAGCCTTCGGACAACCCGTATCCCTCGATAATCGGTATGCCGTAACGGGATTCGAACTTGTTCAGCAGCTCGACGCTGGCCGGGGCAGCCCCGCAGACGGCGAATCTGACCGACGATGTGTCGGGTGCGACTTCCGGGGGAAGGTTGGCCAGCATCGTGTAGATGGTCGGGACCGCCGAGAAATAGGTGGCCCTGCTCTGCTCGATGCGGCTCCAGAATTCTTTCAGGCTGAATCGTCCGGCGACCGTGACGCGACCGCCGGCCAGCAGCGGCGACAGTGTGCCGGCGACAATGCCGTTTACGTGAAACAGCGGCAGGATCAGCAGGCTGTGGTCTGCGCCGCCGAGTTCGAAGGCGTCGATCGCCATGGCGCACATGGCGTTTAGATTCGCGTGGTCGAGCATAACGCCCTTGGGGCGACCGGTGGTGCCGCTGGTGTAGATCAGCAGCGCGAGTGCGTCCTCGGGCACCGCGACGGTTTCCTCCGGCTGCGATGGCCCGGACGCCAGTTCGCTCGTCAATACCACCGCGGTCCCGGGCACCTCGACGGCGAGCGGCTCTTCCGCGATCAGCACCTTGGCCGCGGCGTCCGTGACCTGATAGGCAATCTCGGCCATGGCAAGGCTCGGGTTGATCGGTGTGGCCGCGGCGCCAAGGCGCCACGCCGCGAACAGCGATACCACGAAGCTCGCGGTGTTGGGCAACATCATCGCGACCACGTCGCCGGTCGAGACCCCGTGGGCCTGCAGCACCGCGGCGGCGCGCACGACGGCGTCGAGAAATTCCGCGTTGGTCAGGTTGATGTTGTCGTCGGCGATGCTCGGCCCCGATGGGTCCTGCTTGGCGCGTCGATCGGGCAAAGTGGCGAGGTTCATGTGTGGCCCCAAGATCGTTGAATATCTGACCTGGCCAGGCTACTAATCGGGAACGTCGCCCACACCGTCTTCTCCGAATGAAATCGGGCGGGTCACACTGTCTCGGGAGAACAGTCCGTCTACTGTCAGTTCATGGCGGACCTAGGCCGCTCCGACGATGCGGCCGTCACCAAGATCGTGATCGAAGTTGTGGATCGGCTCAGCGACAGATTGGCCGACGCGACTTCGGCGGTTCAGAAGACACTGGAACTGGAAATCGGCGAGCTGCGCGGTGACCCTCAGCTACTCGACCTGATGCATGCCAGCGTTGAGGGAAATATCGCAACCGTGCTGTACGCGATTCATCACGACATCCCGATCGAGCGTGTGGAGTCCCCGACGGCAGCATTGGAATACGCCCGGCGGTTGGCGCAGCGCGGTGTACCCGCCAATGCGCTGGTGCGTGCCTACCGCATCGCTCACAAAGTCGTGTTGGACATGATGGTCGAGGGAATCCAGGAGGTCGACGCCGATCCGGCGCTGGGCCTGGACGTCTTCGGGCGGATCGCTGCGGTCTCGTTTCGCTATATCGACTGGATCTCGCAGCAGGTCGTCGAGGTGTATGAAGCCGAACGGGACAGGTGGCTGGAAAACCGCAGCCGCGTCCGTGACGTCCGAATCGCCGAGATTCTCGAAGGCGGCGACATCGACGTCGACGCGATGATCAAGGCGATCCGTTATCCGCTGAGAAAGGTGCACCTCGGGTTCGTCGTGTGGTTCCCCGGCGACGTGAACTTCGGCAACGAGTTCGTCCGCTTAGAGCGGTTCCTGGACGAACTCGCCGAGCACATGGACGCCGGAAGCGCGCTGTTCGTCGCGGCAGACCGGGTCAGCGGGTGGGGGTGGATTCCGCTCGGGGCTAACGCCACTGACACGGTCGAGCGCGTCCGCCGTTTTGTCGTGAACCACGACGAGGCGCCCTATGTTGCGGTGGGCGAAGCGTTGGCGGGGGTCGAGGGCTTCCGACGCTCACATCGTCAGGCGCAAAACGCCCACCGCGTTGCCGTCGCCGCCGCGCCGTCCGCGCCGCGCGTCACCGCCTTCAGTGACCAGGGGCTGTCGGCTGCCGCCCTCGTGGGCACCGACATATCCGAGGCGCGCGCCTGGGTGGGCGAGGTTCTCGGACCGCTGGCGACCGACTCGGACAACGACGCGATGCTGCGCGAGACACTCGCTCTGTTCTTGCGTGAGCGGGGCAGCTACAAAGCCGCCGCCGAGCAGTTGCACCTGCACGTCAACGGGGTGAAGTACCGGATACAGCGTGCGATCCAGCGTCGTGGGCGACCGATCCCCGACGATCGGCTCGATGTCGAGTTGGCGCTGCTTGTCTGTCAGTGGTTCGGCGCTGCCGTGCTCAGCCCGGAGCAGCCCGTGGACAAGCGGATATGATCACCCGTGTCGGACGGAGGACCAGGTCTTATGAGCACCGTCGTGGATTTTCACTTCGACCCGATGTGTCCGTTCGCCTATCAGACTTCGTTGTGGATCCGCGATGTCCGTGAGCAGCTGGGCATAACCGTCAATTGGCGGTTCTTCAGCCTCGAGGAGATCAATCGCGTAGAGGGCAAGAAGCACCCGTGGGAGCGAGAGTGGTCCTACGGCTGGTCATTGATGCGGATCGGGGTATTGCTACGTCGAACTGACATGTCATTGCTGGACCGGTGGTACGCGGCGATCGGACGTGAATTGCACACTTTAGGCGGCAAACCGCACGATCCTGCGGTCGCGCGGCGCCTGTTGAGCGACGTCGGCGCGGATGCAGCGGTTTTGGATGCAGCGCTGGACGATCCGACGACCCACGACGAGGTGCGCGCCGAGCATCAGCGGGTCATCGACGCGGGCGGATACGGTGTGCCGACGCTGTTCCTATCTGGCCAATGCTTATTCGGGCCGGTATTGGTCGACCCGCCGACAGGTCCGGCCGCCCTCACGCTGTGGAACGTCGTCACCGGTATGGCCGAGCTGCCGCACGTCTACGAGCTGCAGCGGCCGAAGTCGCAGGCGGACGCGGAACTCATCGGAAAACATCTGCGTCCCTACCTCGACGGTCGCGACTGGGTCAGCATCAATCGCGGCGAGGTCATCGATGTCGAGCACCTCACCGGCTAAGCAGCATGCCGGGTAAGCGCTACACCGATTCGGATTTCGACATCGCTGACCATGATTCCCGGCATCCGCGGCGGCGCCCCAGATCTGTAGCGCCTACCCGTTGGGGTTGTGAACTGAGCAGTGTGCGTGTGGTTTTCGTCGATGCTCGTGCTGACCCGCCAGCCGGCTGCTTCCTTGGCGTAGTTGCAGCGCTCGCACGACCCCAGCCCATTGTTCGCAGTGGTCGGGCCGCCCTCGGCCCAAGGTTGGGCGTGGTCGCGGTGCCGAATTGGCGCGTCGCAGTAAGGAGTACGGCAACGCTGATCCCGCATCTCGATGAAGGCGGCCAGCCCGCGGGGAAAAAGCCGCGCCCGCGACTCCATTGACATCAGCCCCCCGGTCCGAGGGTGGGCGTAGAGCCTGCGCAGCGTCGCCCGGGACCGTCGATCGACGACGGTGTGCGCCACCATTGCGCGGGCGACAGCCGCGGGGATGGGCCCATAGCTGCATATGTCAGCCGGCGCGCTGTCTCCGCCCAGCAACGTCTCATCCGACAGGACCAGATTGACCGCAATCGGAGTCGGGACCGTCGCGTCGCGGCCGGTGACCCGTTCGACCAGGGTGTCTGCCATCACTTGTCCGCGTGAGCGCCCGTCGCTGCGGGTGTCCGCTTCGCGACGCAGCGCCGCGTATACCGACACCCCCTGAGCCACCGGCAACAGCGCGGTCAGATATGTCATGGTGTCGGGTGCCGGCCGAATGGTGACCGTGCGTTCGTTCTCGGCCTTGGCCGCCCGATCGACGACGGCGTGCGGGTCCAGCCGGTAGGCGATCGCCTTGGCGGTGGCCGCCACCCGCGCATCGCCCATCCCATCGAGCCCGGCCGGGTCACCACACAACTCGGCATCCAATGCGCGCCTATCCTCGACCTCCAAACAGGCGCTCTCGCGGACGATCAGGGTGGCACGCCACTCCGACAGCATCCCGCATTCCAGCGCGGCGAGGGTGCGCGGCATCTCGTTCACCAGGGCCTTTGCAAAGCCGAGATGCCGGCTTCCCCGGGCAGGTGAGTCACGTCGCGCCAGCGCAACCTCATTGGCCACCCCACGTCCGCGCCGCGCGGCGGGCACGCCCACTTCTGCTTCGGCGGCTCGCCGTGCCCTGTCCAGAGCGGCTGCCGCTCGAGCCTGACCGGCCGCGGCCGCCGATTTGACTCTCTCCAGCTCGGCTATCCGCTCGATCAGCGCCGGTTGATCAGCTGCGGGGTCGAGCATAGTCAACGTGTCGAACATACGTTCGATATTAACAGACTCCACTGACACGGTTCTGATCCAACGGTCCGGCGATACCCTGCTCTTATGTCGCGCGGGTCTCGGATTCGGATAGCGCGGATATACGACGACATCGATCCCGACGACGGCCAGCGGGTGCTGGTGGACCGCATCTGGCCGCGCGGAATCCGCAAGGACGACCCGCGCGTGGGCATCTGGCGCAAAGATGTTGCGCCGTCGAAGGAACTGCGTGAGTGGTACCACCACCAACCGGAACGTTTCGACGAATTCGCGGCGCGCTATGAGGCGGAGCTGTCCGGCAGCCCAGCTCTGGAGGGGCTGCGCACGCTGACCAAGCGGAGCGTCGTAACCCTGGTGACCGCCACTCGCGAGGTAGAAGGCAGTCACGCGGCGGTCCTGGCGAAGCTACTCAAAGGCAAATGAGATGCGACTGGGATTGCACGCGTTGGGAATCGGTGCCGGCGCCGACCCGGCGGTGATCGAGGCCGTCGCGTCCGCGGCGGACGACTGCGGCTTCGCCACGCTGTGGGCGGGTGAACACGTCGTGATGGTGGACCGATCCGGGTCGCCCTACCCCTACTCCGACGACGGCGTCATCGGCGTTCCGGCCCAAGCGGATTGGCTTGACCCGATGATCGCGCTGAGCTTCGCCGCCGCCGCCTCGTCCCGGATCACCGTCGCGACCGGCGTGCTGCTGCTGCCCGAGCACAACCCGGTGATTGTGGCCAAGCAGGCCGCGAGCCTGGACCGGTTGAGCGGCGGCCGGCTGACACTCGGCGTCGGCGTCGGGTGGTCCAGGGAGGAATTCGACGCGCTCGGAGTACCGTTCGAGCGTCGCGCGGCCCGGACCGCGGAATACGTGGCCGCGATGCGTACCTTGTGGCGCGACGACATCGCCTCGTTCGACGGGGAATTCACCGGCTTCGATTCGATCCGGGTCAACCCCAAGCCGGTTCGCGACCGACGGATCCCGATCGTGGTCGGAGGCAACAGCGATGCGGCGCTGCGGCGCGTCGTGACCTGGGGCGACGGCTGGTACGGGTTCAATCTCGACGGCGTAACCGCGGTGCGCGATCGGGTAGGCAAGCTCGACCAGCTGTGTGCCGAGTCCGGCCGTCACCGCGACGGGCTGCGGCTGGCCGTGGCGCTGGTGAGCCCCCAAGTCGAGGACGTCAGTGCGCTCAACGACCTGGGCGTCGACGAGTTGGTCCTCGTCGAGGCGCCACCGGACCGTCCGGAGGCGGTACCCGACTGGGTTTCGGCGCTCGCCGACCGATGGGCGCGTTAGCCGACTACCTCGGCCAGCGCCGACGCAGTGTCGAGATCGGCGTAGGCATGCGAATACCGTTGCGCCAGTGCGATGGAGACATCTTGGCGCTGCCATTGGCCGGCACTGGCGGTGACCAGCCAGATGGTGAGTCCGTGAGCCACCGACGCCCGGTAGCGCAGCCAGATCTCGTCGCTGCTCGGCATCTCGTCGGCGGGCAGCCCGAGGGACTCCCGGTACTCCTCGAGCAGGGCGCGCTCGCTGCGACGGCGATCCTCAACGCTCAGCGCCCCCTGCAGGAAGTAGCCCAGATCCAACGACCAGTTGCCTCGTCGGGCAACCTGCCAATCGAGGAAGCCGACCTCGTCGCTGGGCAGTACATACGTGTTGCCAATGTGCGGGTCGCCGTGCAACAAGGTCTGCGGTGACGTGGTCAGCGTGCTGATGTAGGGCTTCCAGATTGAGTCGATCAGCTTGTCCATTGTCAACGACATCACCTCGGCGGGGGCGTCGTCACCTAGGCGTTCGAGCGCGGCGGGCAGGGGCGCCGCCCTCATGCCGCCCCACGGCAGGAAGGGTTCGAGCCATTCAAGGGCGGGATGGCGCAGCACGCGTTCGTTCCAGTAGCGCCCGTGCATCCGTCCCAAACCGCGCACGCCCGTGGCGACTTGTTCGACGGTCATCGGCCTGGTGCCGTCCCGGGGATCGGCGCCTCGAGCGGTCAGGTCTTCCATGATCATCACGAAGTCGTAGTCGGCCTCGTCGATCAAAGCGGCGTAGACGGTGGGGTGTTCCAGGGGCAGGTGCGCACCGCAGGTGAACAGTCGCGGTTCGTGAAACATGCCGCTGGTCAAGCGGATCATCGCTTTGTGCGCTGGGTCGGCTGCCTTGGCGAAGACGGTCGGCGGTCCGCTGCCGGCCGAGTAGGTCACGCCAAGACGGGCTCGCCGATTGGTGCCGTCGTGGCGCGACTCAACCGTCACCCCTGAGACCACCGCACCAGAATGATCCGCGGCCAGTGCCTCCGACATCCACTCCGGAGTGATGTCATCCCAGGTCTTGGGCACCGACAACGAATGTGTAGTCACCGGCGGGTCCTCTCGTATCAATAGTCGTACTGTGCCAGCGACGTATCACCGCGGCGCTGTGACCTGTCGAACGACAACGCGGCCGGAACCATCTCGCTGGTCACCAATCCGTGGCGCGTCGTCAGCTGGTCGACAATATCGAAACTGCGTGCGATGGACTCCGGTGTGTCGACGATGATCGTGGTCACCGGCACTTGCCGCCCCAGTTGAAATAGCTTGTCCCCGTGCGGTTTATGGTCCCCGTGAAAGCCCCAGATGCCGCGCAGCACCGTCGCGCCGTGGGCGGTGTCCGAATCCAGCAGCCGACGGATGAGCGCGCGGTGAATCGGGTGACCGTCATGTGTGGTGGCCTCGGTGGTGTTCACCATGAGCTTCTGCCACAGCGCCCGCCCGCGATCATCGGTTTGCGGCAGCTCCTGCGGGCGCGCGAACAACTCGCCGTCCCGTTTGCACACCCGCACCCGTTCGACGGTAAGCAGCGGATTGCGCAGCGCAGTGGAAAGTTCCGCGGCGGCAGCCGAAACCTGCGCGGTGGTCCCGACGGCGATGATCATCAGCGGAACATTGACGTTGCGGCCGAAAAACTTGGCTCGGTACCGAACTCCGTGGGCCGTGCCGTCGACGCCGAGGAAGACTGAGGCACCGGCAAATCCGTGTCGATGCAGTAGCTCGCACACCCCGTAGGGGGCGCGGGTTCCGGCTATGCGCTCCTGGCGGCCGACATAGACCGTGAGTTTGGCGGCGTCCCACCTATCGGCGTCGTCGAGTGCCGGAGGGCCGAGCTGCCGGCTAGCTAGTCTTGCTCGTTCCAGAGTTACCAGTCCGTCGTTGATCATCGCGATGACGTCGTCGGCCAGATCGCGGATCTTCGACTCGAAGTCAACGGCGGCGATCGTTACCGGTGGGTCCTCTGACAGACTCAGGGATTCATCGGTCCGCAGCACATGACGCGGGCCAAAGCTGGCGATACCGCGCAGCATCACACTCGTTGCGACGTTGCTGGCGCCGAACAAGTCCAGCATCGAGTCGGCCAGAAACCCGGGTCGCGCTCCGTCGGCGATTGTGCGTTGGCGCTCACCGAAGTACGCCGTCAGTTTCAGGTACTGCTGGTTCATATCTGCTCCGCGACCCACTGCCCGAGAAGCGCAGCGGCCAAACCGAGGACGATGCTGACGACGATATTGGCGAACACCGGACGCATCTGACGTTCCTCACCTAGCCGTTGGGTTTCCAGCATCCAGGTGGAAAAGGTGGTGTAGGCGCCGACGAAGGCGGTGCCGGCCAGCAGGGCCGCATCCTTGCTCAGCGCCAGGCCGCCCAGAAACCCCAACAACGCGGCTCCGCTGATGTTCACCGCAAGCGTGCCGAACGGAAACGGCCGGGCGACCCGGCGCGCCACTGCGCGATCCACCAGGAAACGCAGCACTGACCCGATGCCGCCGATCAGCATGACGCCGGCCCAGACCAAGACCGTCGTCGCCGCTGTGGTCATCCGCGTACCCGCACCCGGCGAACCAGGGCGGTGGCGAGATATACCGCAAGCAACCCGACCACGATGCTGACGATGGTGTAGCCGGCGGCCAGGCCCCAATGGCCATTTTCGATCATCTTCAGGGTCTCGACCTGCATCGTCGAGAAAGTGGTTAACCCGCCGCAGAATCCGGTGCCGAGCAGCGGGCGTCGATAGCTGGACAACGGCAACCGCTCCAGCAGCCGGGTGGTGAAGTAACCCACCAGGAAGGCGCCCACGATGTTGACGATGAACGTCGGCCATGGCCAACGAGCCGGATCGGGGACCGCAAGTGTGCCCAGCGCGGCTCGGGCAAGGGCGCCCAGCGCTCCACCGACGAAGATCGCGGCCAACTCCCGATAGTCGTGGCTTGCCACAGGTCAAATCCTTCCGATATGCCGGTGAACGCTTTGCAGCATAGGGCGACACGCGATGCGAGCAGGGGCAGAATCGGTAGACATGGCCCACCCGCGCGCCGGTCAGCCGGCCTTGCCCGAAGACCTTGTCGATCTGCCCCATCTCGTAACGGCCTACTACTCGATACAACCCGATCCCGGCGACGTCGCCCAGCAGGTGGCGTTCGGCACATCGGGACACCGTGGCTCTGCGCTCAACGGAGCGTTCAACGAAGCCCACATTCTGGCGATCACCCAGGCCATCATCGAATACCGCACCGCCCAAGGCACCGCCGGACCGTTGTTCATCGGCCGTGACACGCACGGGCTTTCGGAACCGGCATGGGTTTCTGCGCTCGAGGTGCTGGCCGCCAACGACGTCGTCACCATGATCGACTCGGCTGACCGGTACACCCCGACGCCGGCGGTCAGCCACGCCATCCTCACCTACAACCGCGGCCGCACCGAAGCGCTGGCTGACGGGATTGTCGTGACACCCTCGCACAACCCGCCGCCCGACGGCGGGTTCAAGTACAACCCGCCCAATGGCGGCCCGGCCGAGACCGACGCGACCAACGCAATAGCCAAGCGTGCCAACGAGATCTTGCGCAGCGGCGCGTCGGTGAAGCGTACGCCGCTTGCCCGGGCGCTGCGGACCACCCAGCGCCACGACTATATGGACAGCTATGTGGACGACCTGCCGAATGTGGTGGATGTCGACGTGATCCGCAAGGCCGGAGTTCGGATCGGCGCGGACCCGCTCGGCGGGGCCAGCGTGGACTACTGGGCCGCGATCGCCGAGCGGCACCAACTCGAGCTGACCGTCGTCAATCCGCTCGTCGACGCGACGTGGCGATTCATGACTCTCGACCACGACGGCAAGATCCGGATGGACTGCAGCTCACCGGACGCGATGGCGTCACTGATCGCCAACCGGGACCGCTACCAGATCGCCACCGGCAATGACGCCGACTCCGACCGCCACGGCATCGTCACCCCCGATGCAGGTCTGATGAATCCGAACCACTATCTCGCGGCGGCGATCGACTACCTCTATACCCACCGGCCGTCCTGGCCGGCCGGCATCGCCGTCGGTAAGACCGCGGTCAGTTCGTCGATCATCGACCGGGTGGTCGCCGGCATCGACCGGAAGCTCGTCGAGGTGCCGGTCGGGTTCAAATGGTTCGTCGACGGCCTGATCGGCGGCACCATCGGCTTCGGCGGCGAGGAGTCGGCGGGAGCGTCGTTCCTTCGCCGTGATGGATCGGTGTGGACCACCGACAAGGATGGCATCATCCTGGCGCTGCTCGCCTCTGAGATCCTGGCCGTCACCGGCAAGACGCCGTCACAGCGGTATCAGGAGCTTGCTGACAAGTACGGCACCCCGTTCTACGCGCGGGTGGACGCGCCCGCGGACCGTGACCAGAAAGCCCGGCTGGCCAAGCTGTCGGCCGATCAGGTGACCGCCACCGAATTGGCGGGTGAGCCGATCACCGCGAAGCTGACCGCCGCGCCGGGCAACGGTGCGGCACTGGGCGGGCTGAAGGTGACGACGGCCAACGCCTGGTTTGCCGCACGACCGTCGGGCACCGAGGACATCTACAAGATCTACGCCGAGTCTTTCAACGGACCCGAGCATCTGGCCGCAGTGCAAAAGGCCGCCCGGGAAGTGGTGAATCAGGTCATCGGGTGAACTGCCTGACCAGGCACTTTGAAGGCTCCCTGACAGTGGTGTAGCTTCGATGGGCACAACTTCTTGGGGCTATGGCGCAGCTGGTAGCGCACCACACTGGCAGTGTGGGGGTCAGGGGTTCGAGTCCCCTTAGCTCCACAAGGAAAACTCGGATCTCAGCAGGCTACTCAGAGCCGTTTGACCACAGTTTTAACGACAATGGGCGTCCCGAATCGTCGCCCGTGACTGCCGAAAATACGATTTGCGTTCCGCGGTTCGATGAAGCCGCCTAGGGGAGTTGTGAACACCAGCCCCGTCTCGCGCCACCGCGCGCCAGCCGCAAACCGCTCTTGGAGCTGTCGCGTGCGGTGCGCTCACCGTGATGACTTGGGCGGCACCGTTCGGACCGTTCGGCACGGTCACGTCCGCTGCGGCCGGGGCCGCACCCAACAACACCACAGCAATGTCGCCGGCCGGGATCAGCGCATTCATCCGATTTCATCGCGGCGCCCCTTTTTGCGACAGCGCGTGATCTGCCGAGGTTAACGCGACTGGTGCGGCGGTGCCGGCGAATCCGGGCCGGCCCGAGCGCGCCGACCGGACACACCAGCGCGGCTCCGATAACGTCGACCGACGTGACCGTCGCCGCGACCCGAACAGTGCTTGCCGGTGTTTTGTCCACCGGTGTCTTGTCCACCGGGCTGATGGCAGTATCCGTAACCGCTGACCCTGCCAACGTCTCCGCGTCGTCGGAGGCGCGCAGCGCTTATGTCGCCGTTTCGGTGGCCACGGTGTGGACCACGCCGCAGAGCCCGCGTTCAATCGACCATCCCGCCCTGACAAATCCGGTCGATATTCGCGGCTGGCTGTCGGACATGACGCTGGCCCAGCAGGAAGCGCTCACCTCGGGCAATCTCAACCACACGCAGGCCCTCTTCGGCGACCGCGTCTTTGTGGTGGGGGAGCAGGGCGACTGGGACGAGGTACTGGTCCCCGGCCAGCCCACACCGAAGGACTCCATGGGCTATCCCGGCTGGATTCCCAAGGCCCAGTTGACGACCGACCCGGGTTACGGCGCACTGAAGGAACACGCTCCCTTCGCGCTGGCCGATCGCGGCATCACCACCTGGCTGTACCGCGAATCCGGACTCTCCGATCAGGACCTCGAGATCAGTGCCAACACCAGGCTTCCCGTCCTGAGCCGCACCGACAAGGCCGTTCAGGTGGCCACCCCCGATCGCGGCCCGAAGTGGCTGGATGCCCGAACGGTGGCGGTCTATGAAAAGCCCGCGGACATACCGGATCCCATCGGAGCCGATCTGGTCCGGTATGCCGCCGTGTTCGTGAACGTCCCCTACCTGTGGGGCGGCCGTGCCGGGTTCGGGTTCGATTGCTCCGGTTTCACCTCCACCATCTACCAGGTGCACGGCATCACCCTGCCGCGCGATGCCGGCCCGCAAGCCGCCGACAGCCGGGGCCGCCCCGTCGACAAATCCGCGTTGCAACCCGGCGATCTGCTCTTCTACTCGCACGGCAGCAGGGACCCCGACAATCCCGACGCGATCTACCACGTGGCCATGTATTCCGGGAACGGCGACATGATCGAGGCATTCGACAAGACGGCACCAGTGCGCATCACCCCGGTTCGACTGGACGCAGACTACTGGGGCGCGCGCCGCTACCTCGACCAACCGCGGTGATAGACCAATGCCTCCTACCGGCGATCGTCCGACGCGACCATCTTCGCCATCCCGCCCGCTGCACGGTCCAGCAATACGACCGAATATGCAGGGTTACCGGTAGAAGTCGCGGTTTTCCAGCAGATCATGACCGCGGACTGCGACGGTGACATAGCCTGGGGCCGTAGATGTCTCAACCATGAAGCTGGCGTCAAACCCGGAGCGGTTAATGTTCGGTAAGCCATCTGTGCGAAAGGCCATTGCTGTTGGAACTGTCTTGCTTACACTCGCTGCGGCTTGCTCACGTGGCAATGCAGCGCACACAGGGGTAAGCGACAGTGCGCGGGCAACGCAGGCGCCGGATGCGGCTCCCACAAGCGCGCGGACAACGCAGGCGCCGGACGCGGCTCCCATAGCTGACTTCGCAACAGTCTCCACGCTGATGAACGATGCGATTGCGGCACATAGGCTGCCAGGTGCTGTGGTTGTGATTGGGCACGGCGGCAAGATCGTCTTCCACCAGGCTTTTGGCTCGCGCAAGCTGGCCGGCGAACCGGGGCTAGATGGATCGCCCGCACCTGCAGAGCCGATGACCGAGGACACGATCTTCGACATGGCGTCGTTGACGAAGTGCCTCGCAACGGCGACTGCCGTCATGCAGCTTTACGAACAAGGCAAGGTTGCGTTCGACGATCCCGTGCAGAAGTATTTGCCTGACTTCAACACGGCGAACGATCCCCAGCGTGCAAAGGTGACGGTTCGCATGTTGCTTACGCACACTTCAGGCGAAGCGGAAGACGTAAACCTCAACGATCCGTGGGGACTGGACGCAGCCGATAAAACAGAAGGCATTCATCGAGCGCTCACCACGCCGCTGCAGTCGGGTCCCGGTGGGGTTTTCCGCTACTCCGACATCAACTTCATTCTGCTTGGCGCGCTGATCGAGAAAGTCACCGGCGAGGCAGAAGACGTCTACGTTCAGCAAAACGTATTTGCGCCGCTCGGCATGGCAGAGACCCGCTATCTTCCACCGGCCAAAGCATGTGGTCCACACACGATGAGAGGAGCTGCGATTGCGTGGGCTCCTGCGCCACAACGGCGCGAGCAGGTCGCCTGTCCTGCGGGGACCTGGAGCACCAGTCTTTTGTCGCGCATCGCACCAACAACACATGACGACGAAAGCAAAACCGATCCGAGCAAGAATCCCGATTATGATTACCTGCTTCGCGGCAATGTGTATGACCCGACGACGCGCCGTATGGGTGGGGTGGCCGGTCATGCCGGTGTGTTCTCGACGGCGCACGATGTCAGCATCTATGCGCAGGCCCTGCTTGATCGGCTTGCGGACCGCCCGAGCGGGTTTCCGCTGAAGCAAGCGACGTGTGAGTTGATGACGACTCCTGAGCAGCCCGGACATACGGGTGAACAACTCGACGCAGCGAACCGTGCCAGCCGGGAAGCCATCGCAAAGACACCAAACACAACAGATCCGCTGCTCGCTCCGCGCTATCCGGCGATCCAGGGACAAAACCTGCGCGGCTTTGGCTGGGATATCGATACGGTCTATTCCGTGCGAGGCATGATCTTTCCCATCGGTAGCTTTGGCCACACCGGCTATACCGGAACCACAATTTGGCTGGACCCAGGCTCAGATACCTACGTAATTCTGCTCGCCAACTCAATCCATCCGCGGGGCAATCCACCGATCACGAATCTGCGAGGTGAAGTGGCTACAGCAACAGCTCAGGCCCTGCGTCTTTAGCAGTACGTGGTCAGGGTAAGGCCTTAAGGCTCGATCACGCCGGCAGCGGCATGTCCCGGCGCGATCGTTGCGACTTCGGGTCGTCGGCCACCGATCCGCCGGTGACCGCCACCCGGCCTTGCCGGACGTGCAGCGTCGGCCCCGCGTGCCAGTCCGTGCCAGTCCGAAGTGGTGAGGAGTTTCCTCACATATAAATCGAGACTGAGTTGCTTACCGGTCGTCACTGGACGCAGGGCGGAAACCGGACTCCCGGACGCGCGGTGATCGGTAGGCGTGACGCGGCGACCATGAACGCGTTCTTCGGATAGATACGTGATTACTTCGATAACAATCCGGCGTGTGCTGCGGTAAGGGTGACGCGTGCAGCGTGTGTGATCAGATCTTCGTCGATGGGGTCGCCTGTGGTGACCATGCGATAGAACAGCGGCGCCCGGAAGGTGGTCAATAATGCGTCGGCGTCAGTATTTGCTGGCAGCTCACCCCGTTCGATCGCTGCGGTGACGATCGGGGTTGCGCGTCGGGCTTGGTGGTCGAAGTAGCGTCGGGTTGTTTGGCGCAGCGGAGCGGATCGCAGGCCGGCTGTGAGGACCAACGCGACAACCTGGCGCCCGACGCCTCCGTTCAGCACCTCAGCCAGTTGCTTGCCGAGCGCGAGCAGGTCCGTCTCGATGCGGCCGGTGTCCGGGTCCGGGAGGGCCTCGAGTGACCAGGTCGTGAGCGCATCGACCAAAAGGTCGTCGAGCGTCGGCCACCGTCGATAGATGCTGGTCTTATTAACGCCGGCACGAGAGGCCACCGCCTCCACGCTCAGAGCTGAGTACCCGCTGTCGATCAGCTCACTAAAAGCGGCAGCAAGGACCGCCTCACGGACTCGCGCGCTCCGACCGCCGGTGCGCACACCCTGGTTAACCTGCCGATTTGGCACTAATCGCCTCCAATAGTTGCTTTAGTAGCCCGTCTGTGTCATTGTAGCTTATAGCAACGCTGTGTTGCTATAATCGAGAGGAGTTGACATGCGATTCATCTTCGATACCGACGAATCGTTCTCGTTCGAGGCGTTGCGCGCGGTCGGCTACACCGCCTACGGAGGGGCCGATATCGGCGAGGTCATCACCACCGCGGAACGGATCACGCCCGGCGACACGGAGGCGTGGTATCGCGAATGGCGCGCCCTGGCCGACCGCATCGCCGGCATCGCCGATAAATGCGCTGCCGACGGACACACTGCCAGCGCCAATAGTGCCTACCTGCGCGCCTCCAACTACTACCGGACAGCTGAGTTCTTCCTTCGCGATGACCCATGGAACGATCCTCGCGCAGCCGACACCTCCGCCCGCGCGATCGAGACGTTCAGAAGCGCGCCCAAAATCCAGGCGCACTGGACCCCTGTGCGCATTCCCTACGAGGGAATCGAACTGGAGGGCTACTACCTCAACGTCAGCGGGGACGATCCTGGGCCTACGTTGCTGGCGCACGGGGGTTTTGACTCGACGGTCGAAGAAATGTTTTTCGCCGTGGGCGAGGCCGCGCGGCGGCACGGATGGAACTGCCTGATCTTCGAAGGCCCCGGGCAGGGCACGGCGTTGAGGCACCACAAATTGCCATTCCGCCACGACTGGGAGGCCGTGGTCACCCCCGTGGTGGACTTCGCCCTCAATCTTCGCGGGGTCGACCCCAAACGCATCGCGCTGCTGGGCATGAGCATGGGTGGCTACCTGGCGCCTCGCGCGGCGGCCTTCGAACACCGGATCGCCGCGTGTATCGCCTATGACGGCATATTGAACTTTGCGGCGGCTCTGCCTGAACTGCAGGAACCAGAGCTTGATTCCACGCAACGGGTCGCAGCGCTGGATGATTTGATCGCCCACCGGGCCCAGGCGCCGACGTCGCTGCGGTGGGCGGTGTCGAACGCCTTATGGACAATGGGAGTCGCCACCGGCCAAGAGTTCATCAATGAGTTCAGCAAGTATGACCTGACCCACGTGGCCGATCAGATCACCTCTCCAACGCTGGTCTGCGATGCCGAGAACGACCAATTCCTCAAGGGGCAGCCGGCCATGCTCTACGAGGCGCTGCATTGCCCGAAAACCTTTGTGGCGTTTACTGCCGCCGAGGGCGCCGGCGAGCACTGCCATGAGGGCGCGCTGACACTGTTTCATCAGCGCATGTTCGACTGGCTCGACGACACCCTCAGGTCCTAAGTGGCCCGCCCCCACGACAACACGCTGCCTTAATCCCAACTGCCGGAAGTCATCCCGATGATGACGAACTGGCTGCACACCTGTTGTCCACCGGCACGCCGGTCAAGACGTGATCAGGCGCAGACACCACAAGCTGAGCGCGTAAGGAGACGTGCGATGACAGTTTTCCCGTACCCAGAGCTCGACGCCGAGAAAGCAGGCCAATACGAGCTTTTCCCCATCAACTTGACCCGAATGATGCTGCACACCCAGGGGCTGACCGTGCCGTATTGGAGATACGCGTTTGGCTTTCGCAACGCCAAGATCTCGCCGAAGGTCCGCGAGCAAGTGATCGTGCGGGTCGGCGCGGTCGCCGATTGCGAATACCAACTGATTCAACACAAGCCGGAAGCCCTGCGGACCGGGACCAGCCAGAAGCTGCTGGCCGACCTGATCAATCCGCAGCAGCAGGAATTCGACGATCCGTCGCTGACAGCGCTGGTCACGTATGTCGACTCGCTCGTCAAGAAGATCGGAGCCGACCGAGAGGCTCTCGACGCGCTGCGAAAGCACTTCCCCGACAACGAAGTCGCCGAGATCACCCTACTGGCCGGCACCTACGTGCTATGCGCGGCGTTTCTCAAATCGCTGCAGGTACCCCTGGATGACGGACCCGTTGACTGGGCCGCCGCCGACACCTACATGAAGAAGGAGGGACTGTAGATGACGAACGACGTTGCGGTTCTGGAGGACTACATCCAGCGGTGCTCTAACTGGGGCCGCTGGGGCCCAGACGACCAGCTGGGCACCGTCAACCTCATCACCCCCGACAAAATCCGCGAAGCCGCGGCGTTGGTGAAGCTCGGCAAGACCATCTCGCTAACCATGCCCTACGACGATTACGGCCCGCAGACCGGCTACCTCGGCAGAGCCAATCCCCATCTGTACCAACTCACGTCGGGACCGGGATACCTCGTCGGCGAACAACAACGCGTGGAAACCCAAACCCTGACCGAATGGCGCGAATCCACCGGACAACCCACCGCCGGCTATTACGACGACGTCCTGGTCATGCCCACCCAATCCGGCACCCAATGGGACGCACTATGCCACTTCTTCTGGCGCGGCCAGATGTACAACGGGCACTCGGCCGGTGACGCCGGAACAGCGGGCAGCCGCAGCAACGGAGTGCAGAACTACACCGGCAAGATCGTCACCCGCGGGGTGTTCGTCGACCTTGCCACACACCGGGGCGTCGACACACTCGAGCCCGGATACGCCGTCACCACAGACGACCTCGACGAATACCTTGCGGCGAAAAACCTCGAAATCCGCCCGGGCGACGCGCTGATCATCCGTACCGGGTTCATGGCCGCGCGGCGCGAGAACTGGGGAGACTACGCCGGCGGCCCATCACCAGGACTATCCCTGCACACCGCTCCATGGATCCGTGACAATGACATCGCCGCCATCGCCACCGACACCTGGGGAATCGAGGTGCTGCCCAACGAGATCGACGTCTGGCAGCCCCTGCACGTGGTCAGCCTCGCCCACACCGGACTGGCTTTCGGCGAGATGTTCGACCTCGACGCGCTGTCCGCCGACAGCAAGGCCGACGAGATCTATGAGTTCATGTTCTCCGCGTCACCCCTACCGATCACCGGCGCGTCCGGGAGTCCCGTCTCGGCACTAGCGATCAAGTGAAGTCGGAATCAACATCGGAAGTTGAGTCCAATGGAAGTCACTAAACTGTCAATAGATCCACGCACGGGTGCGCCCCTCGAAGCGCCCCGTCAATCGGCGCCGCGATGCGAGACCGGCGCCCGAGTGCTGCGGGGGGTGCCACGATGACCGGGACCAGCGGTGTGCCTCGGGCCGCGGAATGGATCGCCGAAAACGACACGCTGGTCAGCCGGCGGGGGCATCGCATCGCATTCCGGCGACGCGGGGAGGGGCCCACGCTGCTGCTGCTGCATGGATTTCCGACCTGGTCTTATGACTACGCCGAAGTGGCCAGCGATCTTGCTCGCGACCATGATGTGATCACGCTGGATTTCCTGGGCTACGGCGCGTCAGACAAGCCAAACCCTTACCAGTACTCCGTGGCCGAATCAGCCGACATCGTTGAGGATCTCGCCGCGCACCTGGGCGTAAAGTCCATGCGGTTGCTGATCCACGACTACGGCGGAATCGTCGGTCAGGAACTCGTCGACCGGGCCAATCGGGGGCAGCTCAGCTTCGCGATCGACAGCATCTTCATGTTGAACTGCGGCATCGTGTACAGCGCATACCGCCCGACACGCCTTCAGAAGTTGCTGATTCTGCCGGTCGTGGGCAAGCTGCTGGCCAGCCGTGTCAGCGCTCCGAGGGTCCGCTCCCTACTCGATGCGGTGCGCGGATCGAGGCTCACCGAGACTGAGTTCGACGACCTCTGGCTGGGTATGACGCGACAAAATGGGCAAAAGCTGTGGCACCTGCTGATCAAGTACAACGCCGAGCGGGCGATTCATCATCATCGGTGGGAGACGGCGCTAGCCAATTGGGATGGCCCACTGCATCTCGTGTGGGGGCCGGACGACCCCGTATCGGGCCGCCACGTCCTTGAACAGGCCGTCAAGGTCCTGCCGTACGCTACGGTGACTGAGCTTGTAGGTGTGGGCCACTACCCTCAGTCCGAAGCGCCACAGGCCGTCGCCGCAGCCGTGCGGACGCGCCGGTGACGTCGACGACATCTGAAGGGGTTCGAATCCCCTTAGCTCCACTCGTTTAGCTAGACGGTTTGAGCGGTCGGAGTCGGGCCGGGCTTCGACGAGGTTCGAGGCGGCGAGCTACAGGTGACCGGAGACGGCGGCTTCCTGCAGGAGACGCTGAAGGCCGTCCTGGGGCGGGGCTGCAAAGGATCTGACCGGCCGTCTGGATAGGACGAGGGCGATCCTTAGGTGCGACTACTCCCGAACTCCCGCAACGGATTTAGCGCAGAGCCAGTCTGCAGTGAGATCAGTGACGTGACCTTGGCGATCCCGCGCGCCCGCTGACGTTCTGCTCCCACACCGCAATCCGATTCAACGCCCACCTCATCCGCATCCTCGGAGGAACCGATGTGGGAAACCCAGGCCCACCTCGACTTTCGACGGCCTCGTCCTCCGCGGCGCCGCTGTGCGATCCGTTGACGCGCACGCGGTAACAGCGAGGTCGAGTTGGTCGCGTCCAAAGGGGGGACTGGCAGTCCGTGGACAACTGATCCCTGAATGGGGCTCGCATCCTCTGACACGATTGAGTCAACAGGGTTTCACGTGGGGCCCGAATTCAAATGCCAACGTTCGGAAGGAAATTCGGATGGCTCGCACGAAAGCAAATATCGACATCCCCGATCTGCGTGGAACGCTAGCGCTGGTGACTGGGGCCAGTGATGGCCTCGGTCTGGAAATCGCGCGACGGCTTGCGCTGGCCGGCGCTGAGGTGATCATGCCCGTACGGAATCCGAAGAAGGGCGCCGCCGCGGTAGACCGGATCCTCGCCGACGCACCGGGCTCGGTGGTCAGCACCCGCGCGCTGGACCTCGCCTCCCTGCGGTCCGTGCACGAGCTCGGCGAAGTGTTGTTGCGTGAAGGCCGCCCGATCAACATCTGGCTGAACAATGCCGGGGTCATGATTCCCCCGACCCGCCACGTGTCCGAGGACGGATTCGAGCTTCAGTTCGCGACGAACTTCCTTGGCCACTTCGCGTTGGTGGCCCACGCGCTACCCCTTCTCAAGGCCGGCCACGCGCACATGACGACCATGTCCAGCCTCGGTTCACGCAACGGAAGAATCGACTTCGACGACCTGCAAAGCAGCAAGAAGTACAAGCCGTGGCCCGCGTACAACCAGTCCAAGCTCGCGCTGACGCTGTTCGCCCGTGAATTCGCACACCGCAGCGCCGCTCAGCAATCGGGTGTGATAAGCAATGTGGCGCACCCCGGGCTCACGGTTACCAATCTGCAGGGCTCAGGGCCAAACATGGGCCGCGATTCACGTTCAGCCATGTCGCGGACCTTCCCCTGGATGGGAAGGCACCTTCCGTCCGTCGTGCAACAGGTGGACACCGGGGCACTTCCCGCCCTTTACGCCGCCACCAGCCCCGACGCCAAGAACGACACGTTCTACGGCCCGGGTGGCCGAGGTCATCTCACCGGAGCCCCCGTCGAGCAGCAGTACTACCCGAGCGCTGAGAATTTCGAAGAGGCCAAGCAGTTGTGGGCAGTTGCCGAGGACCTCTCCGGCGTGACCCTGACCCTCCGATGACCAGCACCTCAGCGGTGCGATCGCTCCGCCGCCGCGACGCAGGATTCTCGTGGTCGGCACCGGCAACCAGCCGGCAGACCACAATGAGCTCCCATCTCGGTTCGCCTCCAGGCCATGGGATGCGAACATGAGGAAGACCATGATGGATCGCGCACAGCTGGCGGACTTCCTCCGCAGGCGTCGAGACGCGTTGCGGCCGGGAGATGTCGGGCTGACCAGCGGGCCCCGCCGCCGCACCGAAGGGCTGCGGCGTGAGGAAGTGGCGGCCCTGTGCGGGATGAGCGTGGACTACCTCGCACGGTTGGAGCAGCAACGCGGGCCTCAGCCTTCCGACCAGATGCTCGCCGCGATCGCTCGCGGTTTGCGGCTCACTCAGGATGAGCGTGATCATTTGTTTCAGCTCGCGGGCCGCAACGCGCCGCAGCGGGCGCAGCGGGCGCAGCATGTGAATCCGGGAATGATGCGCGTTCTCGACCGCCTCTACGACACGCCCGCCCAGGTGGTGACGGGTCTGGGGGAGGTTCTCGTTCAGAACCAGACTGCGACGGCGTTGCTGGGCGACGCGTCGCAGTTCACCGGTAAGCAGCGCAGCCTGATCTACCGGTGGTTCACCGATGTCGACACCCGCAGGATCTATCCTCCCGAGGACCACGAGGTGCACAGCCGGGCCTTCGCCGCGGATCTGCGCACAGTGGTCAGTCGGGAGGGCAATGCGTCACGCGCCGCGGCCATTGTTCGGGAACTCAGGGAAGTCAGCCCCGAGTTCGAACGAGTGTGGGATGCCCATGAGGTCGGCTTGATTCGCAGCGACCTCAAACGCATCGTCCACCCTGAGCTGGGCGTCCTGGAGTTGCATTGTCAGATGCTGTTCGACTTCGACCAGTCGCAGGCGTTGCTGGTCTTCACTGCAACGCCGGGCAGTGAAAGCTACGAGAAGTTGCAGCTGCTGTCAGTGATCGGCGAGCAGCGGCTCAATCCGTGACCGCCCTCATCGAGTCAGATCCCAACGCCAGCGTCGCATTCGTGTCCCGCATGTCGAGGTAGCGATCCCTGTCGGGCTCGTCGCTTGCTGACCTGAACTGCCCTAGGCGCGAGATTCAGCGCCGCGGGCGTGGCGAGTGGTCATCGACGCAACCGCGCGTGGCAGAAGTATGCGCCATCGATTGAAGGAGGAGAGATGTCTGATTTGTCTGACGGCCCCCGGGCGGCTCGCAGCGAAAAGATTGCGTTGACCAACGTGCGCGTGTTCGATGGGCGTGAACTTCGCGGGCCCACCGCTGTTGTCATCGAGGGCGGCATCGTTGGCGACGACTCCGAAGGCGCGCGAATCATCGACGCCGGCGGCGCCACCCTGCTTCCCGGACTCATCGATGCCCACGTTCACCTCTTGAACGAAGGGCACTTGCAGCAACTGGCGGATTTTGGGGTCACGACCGCGCTTGACATGGGGGCCTGGCCGCCATCCATGGTCGACTCGCTGCGCAACAGAACCGGTATGGCGGACATTCGCAGCGCAGGCATCCCCGCGACCACCGCCGGTAGTAGCCACAGCCACCTACCGGGCTGGCCGGCCGAGGAAATGGTCGACGGTGCCGCGGGCGCAGCCCAATTCGTGGCGGACCGCATCGCCGAGGGAGCCGATTACATCAAGCTCATCGTCGACACCCCCGGACCCGACCAGGAGACACTCGACGCACTAGTTGCCGCGTCGCACCGGCACGGCAAGCTCACCGTCGCACATGCCGCGTCCACGGCTGCCCTCGACATGGCACTGCGGGCTGGGGTCGACATGATCACGCATGCCCCGCTCGACCGCCCGCTCACCGAGTCCACAACGGTTCGCATGCTCGCGCAAAAGTGCGTCATGATTCCGACGTTGACCATGATGAAGGGCATCGTCGACCGCGTCGCCGCTGCGGCGGCTTCGCAGCCCGAGGGCCCACCGGCGGCCGGGCCGAGCTATGAATCAGCTCGCGCCAGCGTCGCCGAGGTGCATCGAGCCGGTGTGCCGATCCTCGCGGGTACCGACGCCAACGCCGGCGCCGGCATACCCTTCGCACCCCGCCACGGCGAAAGCCTGCACGACGAACTGGAATTGCTCATCGACGCCGGCTTGTCGGCCGTCGAGGCGCTACGCGCGGCGACGGTGCTGCCAGCACAACACTTCGGGCTACACGACAGAGGCGTGATCGAACCCGGACGACGGGCCGACCTCGTGCTGATCGACGGCGATCCCGTCGCCGACATCCGCGCCACGCGACAGATTCGGCGGGTGTGGTGCGCGGGTGTGGAGCACGTCGTCGGAACCGTCGTCGGGATATAGCCAGGTGTGGGTGCCGGTTTCGCGGTTGCGCAGCGCAGTCGGACCGCATGCTTTCGACCAAGCGGAGGATCCTCCGCTTATGGTATTTTCAGATACGGAGGCGCCTCCGTATCTGAGAGTTCTTACGACGGGGGTTCCATGGCAGAGGGGACCTACGGCCCCGCTGACGTCGAGGCTGCACTTCATGGGATGAGGGGATCGAGATGACTGGTGCGGTTGCACGCGCGGTGCGGTTCGACCGTTTCGGAGGCTCCGACGTGCTCTACCTGGCGGACGTGGATATGCCGTCGCCAGGGTCGGGCGAGGTGGTGGTCGAAGTTCGCGCGGCCGGAGTAAACCCGGGGGAGGCCCTGATCCGGACCGGGGCGCTGCATCGGATGTTCCCCAAGAGGTTCTCCGCCACCTTTCCCGCCGGCGAGGGCAACGACCTTGCCGGCGTCGTGGCTTCGGTAGGGCCCGAGGTCAGCCAGTTCTCCGTCGGTGACGAGGTGCTCGGGTTCAGCTTGCGCCGGGACCGCCACGCCACCCACATCGCCGTGCCGGTAGCTCAACTCATTCGCAAGCCTGCCCAATTGAGTTGGGAGATAGCGGTTTGCTCTGTACGGGCCTGCGGCAGCAGAACGATTGCCTTGGCGATGTGGACCTGCGTCGATCAGTTGATGTCGGCTTCGGTGAAGCGAGTGAGGGCGCGGTGGCGTTCTAGCGCCGCGGCTCGGTGGTGAGTCGAGTGATGAGTTTTTTGACGTAGCGGCGATGCCAGATCTTCTCACTACCGCCCCTCTATATCGTCCTCACCTAAATTTCTTCTGGGCCCCAAATCCCAGCTGCTACAGCTGGTTTCGCCCTTGAACGTTGTGAGGTGGTCGGCGGTGTTGACGGTCTCGCGGCTATCGCAGTGGAGCATCAACTATTACAACGACACCGCCCGCCAAGCCAGGCAGGCCGGGCTGGATCGCCGGCAGGCCAACGGGGGGCTGGGGGAGTATTACTCCGCGGGCGATCGCGGCCGGATCGCCGCCGAGCGGCTCGCCG
>Ga0210389_10000378_pt1 | contig 42983 bp, 42 predicted proteins | sample IncBWH28OmetaG_FD_160127 | JGI IMG/M metagenome (GOLD analysis project Ga0210389, IMG submission 160127) | Forest soil microbial communities from Barre Woods Harvard Forest LTER site, Petersham, Massachusetts, United States - Inc-BW-H-28-O ... | reverse complement strand
ACAGTGCATCACCGGCGTCGCCGAGTTGCCAACGTGCGTCCGGAATCCACACGCCTGTCGCATTGTCCTTGTCGTAGATCCGCACAAAGTCATCGCGCTCCTCAACAAACTGCCGGGCAATGTCGGAGTGAGTCATCACCGGTAGCTTGCCGAAGTACGGAGCAAGTCCCGGATTGCGCTTTTCCATCGCAGCTCTAAACTCGCGCCAATGCCGAGCAGTGCAATGCGAATGAAAACATTTGAAGCCGTTGCCAAGTCCCGCAATGAAGCTAACCACGGTGTCCCGCCGCGTTTCTCCGCTGTGTTCCGCTGCCCAAGGACACTCAATTTCAATCTGCCATCCTCCAGGGACTTCCCGAGTCTCAGAGCGCATAGGCACCGCGTAGTAATCCAGGAATCCAACCAATTGATCTAGTTTCACATTGCGGCCCGGCTTGCCCACAACGCGCTTGGGGAGCACAGGTTGGAACTCGTGCAATTGTGCTGCAGTAACCGCCGCTTCGCTCCCGCCCTCGATAAGCGCGGATCTTCGCCAAGGTCTATCTTCCGAATGTTCGCCCTTACGCGCCCATGAGCCGTAGAGTTTGCAGAGACGTGGTGCGTCAAAGTTCCCGGCGTCCACCATCGGGAATAACTGATGCAGGCGCGATAACGCGGACTGGACGGTCTCCGTTGCGTCTGGACTGTTGGGCAGATCAATGCGATAAAGCAGGTGCCATCCGTTCCCTGAGTCACAAAGCATCGGGTCCGGCCAATTTCGGCTCCTCAGATACTCACGCACTGCATCCGCTTGCTCACGTGCCGTTTGCTTCTCCGCCTCACTGCTATTCACGCCAGCGGGCCGGGGCGGGTCTAGGTCTACAAGCAGCCACGTGCGCCGAGCAATGTCCGATGCTCCCGCCGCATTGCGCGATGGGGTCAAGGCTTGCAGGTTGAGTGGGATGGCCGCCGGTAGATTGATCGGGTTAAGTGTGAAGTACGCGGCCTTGTATTGTGACGGCTCGCTCTCAATGGCGCGAAGCGCACAATCCCAATTGTCGAAATATCCCACGGCTACCCCGGTGGGGCGAAACATGCGGACTTCATGCACACCGGAAAAGAGGCTCACAGGCGGGCCGCCTTGCGTGCCTCGCATTCTGCCCGTGCTCGCTCCGCGTCATATTTGCCGCCCGGTACGCTGTCAAGAATTTCCTTTGCCAGCTCACGCGCACAATCCAGGCAGACCAAGATAGGCTCCGGCGTGTGGAGCGCAAGGACTGCGGTTGCCGGTTTAAGACACCGCTCCGCACCACGCGCGTCAGTGATTCGCGTGACAACTCGGCACTGCCTTGTTTTGGGGACATCTTGAAAAAACATAATCTGTAACTCCCTTCGGAGGCATAGTGCCCCTCCATATATGTGCGGGAATGGCTTAGTTAGCTGATAACGCGGCAGTTAGGGTCATTTTGCCAAGTTAGTGAACATCGTGGGTGCATGATAACTAAGCAGTTAGCGCCTATTTGCAGAGTCTCATAGCAGTTGCTCCAGGCGCACTGGGTAACTCCTTCAGCTCAAAGCGGCCTTGCGCTGGATTGCCGGTAATGACAATAACGACTTTGCTTTCTGAAACGAGTTGGCGGAACTTATCGTCCACTGCCCGCCTCTACCCCCGCTTGGGTTCAATCAGCTCAAGCAACTCCAGGCGGCTTACAACCGTGTGTTGTCCAGACTTATAGCGGGTTAGGCGTTTCGTCTGACTGTCACCGTCTGATGGTCCAGTGTGTAAGACCCACAAGCCGGGCCGCGCCGTCCACGGTCAAGAAATCCAGGTTTTGATTGATATTCATGCTTAGAGAATCCGAGTTACGCCTTTGCCAAACGTAGAATGCCATGTACAAGACGCAGCGGCGAGTGGTATGTTACTTACGTGTGATCACACTTATCCGTAAGAACGATAACGTACCGAGTCACCTGGACCGCGAGCGATTTGAGGAAATTTTCCGGCAAGTCAGGGAACACCCGGAGAAGGCCCAATCAAAGCGGGTTGAGGGGGTCCTCGAGTTACTAAGCCGTCTCCGGCATGACTTGAGCGGATCTGCAAAGGTGCGGATTATAACCGGGTTACGCCATCTCCTTAGCGTGTACCAATGGGTTGTCCAAGTCTCCCCCACGACGGAGGGGTTCAGGGCACTTCATTTAATTGCAGACAGGGGAAGGCTATCGCGGGATGACCTTTGGGAGCACACAGCCATTCGTGATTTGCTGGACGTAGTGCCATATCTTGGTGAGCGGCCTCGCATACGCCGATGTGCTGATGCCACGTGCTGGCGATGGTTCTTTGCAAAGACCGAGCGGAAAACCCATAAATTCTGTTCCACGAATTGCCGGGTAAATGTCTATGACAGTAGTTCCACGCGGCGTGCGGAAAAGAAGGTCTACATGCGTCAGTATCGCCAGGGCTTGAAGGAACGTGATGACCGCGATAAGAAGCGCGTAGGATTCGGGCGTTCGCCGAAGCGCCGGGCTACGACCGGTGCTCGGACATAAAATCATCCAGCATTATCATGCACTCCGTTAGTCCAGCCCAGTGGACACGCATACCCGGAACCATGTTCGGTGGGTATGGAGGTATTTGATGACTTGAGCTGCGGAACCGGACTGCGAACGGCACCCCAAGACTCTTCGTCAAATATCGTTCTACATCCTGTTTCCAGTTCGCCACTTCCTGACCTGAGAAGTTGTTGAACTCAACTTTATCTCTTATTTCTCGACCTTCTTGTAAGAGTTTGGCCAGCTCTTCCACAATATTTTGCTTTCGCTTCCTATCGTCCGCGTCCTTCTTATTCTGAGCCGCGATTTGTTCTTGCAACGAACCCACACGCTGGTTCAACTTCGCAAACTCGGCCCGGTTGCGTGCGGCATCTGAAGGGGGCCAAGTGGTCACGCAATTTTTCGTGGTCCACTTTGATATGTACATAGCTTCATCCGCTGCCGCAATCAAAGCTTTCGTATCAGTCAGTTTCGCGCATGAAGTAGCCACGCCGATGCTGGCCGTCACCTTCATAGTTCCTCCCAAGGACTTCAGCCGATCAATGGAAAGCCTCACCTGTTCCGCGTCAGCCGTTGCATCGGAGCCGGAAGGATTCAGGAGCATGATGCAGAATTCATCTCCACCGACTCGATACAATCGCCCTTTACCGTCTATGACTTTTGACATCGCGGTAGCCACTTCCACCAAACACCGGTCACCTTCGTCGTGACCTTGTTGGTCATTCACTTGTTTAAATCCGTCTAGGTCTACGAAGATGGCGGACACCGTTCGCCCATTTTCCAGTTGGGCGGCTAGGTCCCGTTCAAGGGACTCTCTATTCGGAAGCTCGGTTAGCGAAACGGCCATTTTCAATTCCTGTCTCGGTCGCGTGGATCTTCCCGGCGCAACGTGCGCTCCAGTTCGTCAACGTCCTTCTGCTCGCCCGCTTCTGCGGTTAAGATCTTTAGCATCTCTAGGTACTGAGGGGCCATCGCGTGAAACAGCGAGACCGTATCCACTTTGGCCTTCTTGCCCTTCAGCGCCTTGCGTACTTCGGTCGGAATATGGAACTTTATGATGTTCATGGAAATTGGCCTTCCCATGGCCTAAGAACAATCTAGCAAGAGGGTTAAAGCGAATCAAGTGTCTGATAATAAAGCCTCTTAATGCATACACGCAAGAAGTCCACCTTAGAAATCTCTTTAGCGGGTCCATCACGGCAGACGTGGTTGGGCAGCTATTTCCATTGATTAACTTAGGCGAACGCAAGGCGAAACATGGTATCCTTCCCCCAACGGCTCAATGGTAATTAAGACAGAAAATCGACCACGAGAAAGTCATGGCCGCGCGGTCAACACGCTTTGCCCGAATGCGGCTACTCCATTCCGCCCGCGAATATCCGGCGAATTGACTTTGACGAGATGCGATGTCCAGAGTGTGGCGATAATTTCAAAGCGGAGAAACGAAAAATGAAGATCATGGAACACATTACCCTGACTACGAATTGTGATACGAACAAATGCAAGAGCAGCGGGAATGACAAAAGAGAAATCCGGGTCGATTTCACACCCACGGGACCAACCCCGCTGGCTCAGAGGATTGAGTGCCCCTACTGCGGAGAATCAATCGTGCGAAGTTTTCCGGGTGAGGTGTTGAGAGTGGTAGGGGACAAGAATACTGATGGGCTATCGGTATTCCCCCGCGCCGGAACAATGGAGAAATCAAGCAATACGTACAGCGGACAGGGAGAATTGATATTCGGGGACTATGAAGGTGTTCACGTCAACTATCGAATCGACGAATTTCAAGAGTCTGTTCCTGATGGATGGGGGGGAGAGCTGCCGACTGTTCGGGACAGGCGGGGGCGCGTATGGCATGCGGAGGGACACCCCAATTGGCATCCCATTGCATCCCTTCACTCGGGACCTTTTACGCTTGTCATGAGCGACGGACGCAAATTGAAAGTGTTCCTGAAAACGGCGGACGGTATGTTTCAAGGAACAGGAGATTTCTTCTAGACTCCCCGATGAAGCGGAAGAGCCGCGCGCGAGCCGCAATTTAGACAACGATCTCATCAATAATTGGGACGAGGTTCGGACGGACGGCGCGGGAAAGGAACAAGCCGTAAATTCCCACTTCCGGGAACCTGTGCTTCAGCACGATCTTCAAGCCCCTGAAGTGGCTGCCCCCTGCAAGCATGTCATCAACGATTACGAGGTCGGTTGGCTCCGGGTACTCGCACTCGTCGTTAATCCGATAGTTGTTGGCGCGTTCTTCTGGGCTGACGTTCTTTTCTTTCGCAGCGGTATCCTCGATGGCAAGCACTAATTCCCGCACGTCAGGCAGTCTAGGATGGACCGCTTGCAGCAAGTCCAGTATTTTAGAATCATGCTCGGGGTTTTCCCTCGTCAAGTGCGGCGGGACAGGGACAAACGTGGCTGCCCTCAACGGTGCCGGAATTAATTGCGACAGGGCGGCGGCGGCGTGCCGAATCGCGTGACCTTTCCAGTACCAGCGCGGATACCCGCGATAACAAGTTGGGATTTGAATGTTGCTGATTAGCTGGTTTGTTGGATATTGATCGTATCTAGCCCCCGTGACCCGCTCCCATAAAAAGTAGCACTCGTCGTCGAGTCCGATGTGCCAGTGCTCGTCAATGGTCAGGGCATCAATTCGCTGGAGTCTGTCCGGGATTGGTGGATATGCCAAGCGCAAGTCGGATTTCGTCAAAATCCTTGACGCGAACCGCCCCTCTTTCTAAATAGGTGTGAGGCCATTTCAGTCCTTGCACATTGAAGCAGTTATCCAGAATGAACAGTTTTCTTCCCTGCTTTAGCGCGGCCCGCGCCTGGATTAGAGTGCCCGACGTATCGCCAGCTTCGACGATTATTGTAGCCTCTGTCAGCGCCGACATGGTGATATTTCGCTCCGGGAAAAAACGGCTATTTAGGCGAAAGTTTTGGTCGGCATATCGGCATACTGGCACTTGGCTAATTAGCAAATGGTCGGTAGCGATCTTCCGCTGTAACTCCGCATTCTGTCGCGGATAAGACCCTGAAAGCGGAGTGCCGATGACAGCGATAGTGGGAGAATTCAGCCCAATCGCCGTTTCGTGTGCCACAGTGTCTATCCCCGCAGCCAGCCCCGAGACTATTGTGAAGCCATCCCTCGCCAACATCCTCACCAATTCTCTCGTCTGAGAGACCGAAATATCGGTTGGCTTCCGCGTTCCTACAACTGCAACGCAGCGACTGCCGATTAAGTCCCACCACCCCTGATAGTAAAGAACTTCCACCGGATGGTCGGCAACACGAAGCTGTAACGGATAGTCCCCCGCGCCGTGGATACGAACCCCAAAGCGTTTGACTCCGCCACTCTGCAACAGTGCCATAGCCCGCTCGGAGAACGTGCGGGCAACGTCGTCGGGCACAAAGTCAGATGGCACCGAGCCGGGGTGCGCCCTGAATTTGTCGGCTATCGACTTGAACCACGTCCCAAACTCTGACCACAGGGCTTCGTAAGCACCCATTTCAAGCCAGGGGGAGATGGGCCGATTCAACGTGAGTGATGTTTCAGTCATATTCATATTGATAATAGGCGAAATAAAAGCGAATATCAACACTCGCTTGCAATTTTCCACGTTGCACAAATGGCACCCGTTTTAAGGGATGGGCGCAAGTATATGCGCCATCAAGCAATCCGACTGCCTCTCTTTGGTGCAACGTGTAAAGAATGGTTGTGCAAAACTTCCCAAATTTGGAATGAGGTTCTTGGGCAGTCAAACCCGCCGTTGCTAATTGGCGGGCTTCAGTGTCGCGAATGGCCTTCCCGCCCGACCAATTTGTCACCAAGTTCGGATTCGTCCGCTCCATTTAGGAATGGACAACTTTTGGTGGGGTGACATAAAGGATACTGGCCTCTTGATGCGCTCAACTTTGTTTGAGATTCCCACTTTTCCAGGTCCCCGTGACAAGTGTGTCTTGCCGGTTCCTGCCTGCCCTTCATCCATTTTGAGTAGTGGCGCTCTGGTGTTTTGATGCTTTCGTGCCCTGGCAACTTTGACACTACCTCAAGCGGGGACGCCGTTCTCTAGCAGATCAACCGCAAAGATGTCCCATACTCTGTGGCTCATCACGGTTTTCGCAGGCACCCCTTGCGCCTCGGCGCGCGCGGCCATCATCTCACGAGCGTAGGTCGCGGCTGCGTCGAGTCGTAGGGCTTAACTGCTTTAACGACTACCACACAGCCAACATAGTGCCCGGGTTCGAATTCCTCGATCGCGAATCCCGCTGTCGTTAGGTAGCTCTTAATTTCTGAAAGAGTGTCGCGGTTTATTAGACGTCTCATCTCGAAGTTCCGGTCTTGAGCGTCCCTCCATGCTCTCTCCGTTTGGACGTTCCATCTCCCTGTTTCCTGCAATTCCCTTTGGATGGCACTAAAGAGCCGGTTGATGTCCGTCCCCACGTGTGAGGTTGATAAGACGAGCGATCCCCCAGGACGCAACACACGGAATACTTGCCCCACTACTTCCTGCGGATAGTCTAGCGCAAAGAGTACGTTGAGCATGACACAGCCATCAAAACTGTTGTCGTTCTCTCGCCTCAGGCAGGTAGTGATGTCGCCCTTCTCGACGAGAACCCGCTTCTTGAGCGAGATCTCCTTCAAGTCATCCAGCTTACGAAGCAAGCAATCGAGCATTGCCTCATTCTTTTCGACTGCCAAAATATGAGTTCGCTCGCTGGCTGCCAGAAGCGAAAACAACACAGTCCCGGTTCCCGCACCTAGATCAAGACACTTCTCCGGCTTTCCTATTTTAGTAACAAGCGTCGAAACTAGGTTCTTGTATTCCGAAAACGCGCCAATGACCCGGTCATATTGAGTCGCATAAGCTGACCAATTTACATCCGTTCTGAGATTCTGTTCCATTTGACACCAAAATTGTCTCTTACGTTGTACGCTGGAAATATTCAGGTGGACGCACCAAGCCTTGACGCGTCCGTTCTGTCCGATAATTTGTGTAGCAATCTTGTCAAATACGATAAGCCCAAAGCTCTTCGACTCAAGCTCAAGTATTTCAATATCGACAGATGGCACGAAATTTGGCCGAAATGTCACGTTTGATCGCTTTTGCACGTCATCGTAATTCTGGAGTTTCTCTAAGAATGTAGCAACGTGTTCGCCCCGTTTAAGGCCCAAAGGATGAGCAACAATGTATTCAAACGATGTATTCCAATCCAAAAAATGATAGTTCGGGTCCAAGATATACGAGGGTCCTACCAGATCAAGAATCGGCTTACGCTCTTCTCTCAACATAAACCAGCCCGTCTTCGGACTTACTGCTGGCTGATTTTGTCCCATGAAAAGAGCCTCGGCGATTACGAGAGAGTTCCCCGCCTCACGGCCCCAAATCATCGGGCTTTGGTCCGGGTTCTCGGTCGACATTTTTCTGTGCACGTAGTCGTACAAATCGCGCACAGTGATGTCCTTCTTATTTCGGCGCTTGGCAGACAACCTGTCGAGTCCGTCCAGAACGTGCCTTGTGAAAATCCCAAAACCACACTTCTTGTTCGCTTTCGCTTGCTGAATCGAATTCGTTGCCGTGACGATTACGATCCCTTTTCCTTCAAGGCTGCCGAATGTCTGAGTTACTGTTCGATCAATTTCAAATCGCCTGCCTGTAGCGATGCCGGAGCCCTTCAGTTCAAAATCTCTTAGGCCGGCTCCGCTATAACAGCAATCAAGAAGCACGACAAGCTTTTGTGGGCTGTGGACGTTAACATACTCTGCGATGCGGCTTAAAGTTAACGTGCTAGTGTATCGGCCTGGTTTAGAGTCGTGAGTAACGAGGTGCAATCGATTCGTTGGATCCAAAATGCCGTGACCTGAATAGAAGATCAAGGCGAGCGAGTCCGTTTTGGCTGCTTCAATAATCGTTTCCTCGATGGCGTCTTGAACGCTAAGAGCGTCTTTATCGGCCAGACATGTGACTGACTTAAAATTGCCCCGAGAAGGGTCTTCAAGTGTCTTCTTCAAGGCATCGATATCATTCAGTGGAGTTGAAAGGGAATCTAGTTCGTCCTTGGGAAACTCCGGATAAACACTATTGCCGATCAGAACAGCAATCCGCTTGGCATCACCCATGACGAATCTCCTGTTCAAGCCCTTTCACTAATGCTTGGAAATCACTGCCATTGAGATCGTGTGCGCTTACCTCCAAGGTTTTCCCGTTCGCCTTAATCGTAGCCTTCAATTCCTTGTCCCTACTGCTCTTAAACAAAGCAACCAAGGCATTGATTAGTGCGGTAGCAGAGCCCGCCTTTACGAATGTGACAATCAGCGTGCCTAAAAGCACTCCGTCACTCTTTGACTCTTGATCATCGACATGCTCCTCTTGAACGTGAGCATTTGTTGCTCTGATTGTTCCTGTTGAATTGATATTTTGAAGTAGATTTGTTGACATCCTGGTCGATTCGTCGTTTTCGGTTGACGAATGGATCGTAAGGCTTAAAGATGCTTCATGGCTTGTCTCCATAGGTTCCTCCAAGCGTTCCTGAAACTTGACTAGCGGGACCTTATGCAATACGCCGGACCCCGCCCAAAGAGGCGATCAGCCTTGCATCCGCGCGGCGGTTTTCTGGAATCCATGCGTAGTGACAGGATTCCTTTGTTGTCTTAATTTTTCCTGGGGTCGTACAACTAGGGGAAGAAACAACCTGCGATGCCGAACACGCAGATTCAAACAACCTTATTTACCCCAATGTTGCTTGGTTTGTCAAGGCCGCCTGCTCCGGCGGTCAACTCTTAGTCGATTTAGACTCGCGGCAAGGAGCCATCCGAGCTGCACCCTGCAATAATCCGAGCGATCTCGCGCGGACGGAATGCCCCCGGCGGGCGCGCACGATGGTGTGTCGGCTCAATCCGGTTTCATGCTCTAGGAATGCCAATGGTATTTCGAGCAGCCGTTTTCTTAGCCGCTCATCAGCAATACCCTATCCAAGACATATCGCACAAGCGAAGGCATGAGGGTGCTGATATCGTCGCTCTGTTCCCAGCCTCGCTCGGTCTCTTTGCCGATAACGCCATTTCTGCACATGCAAAGCTCAACAAACGCATTGATTCCCTACGCCATCTATCAGGCACTGAATTTCAGCCCAAACAGAATTGCCGCAGAGAAAGAGGCGTGCGTTAGCTCTTTCCTGCTCCCGATCCGCTCGCGTAGGTCGCCGCCGTCGAGTGTAAGGACTCCGACGCCGAGGAACAAACGGTTGGGGGGATGGGAGGTAGGAGATTTCAAAGTTGCACCCCCCTCCCGCCCGAGCCCCCGCCTGGGTTGGTTTTAGCCCCCTCGCCCACCCGCGCGCGGCCCTTGCATTGTCTTCTCCTGACGTTCCGCAGGGACTACCCCCTAAGCCTCATCACGCATTCGGTCCTGTTTTGCGCGCTCATCCTGCGCCGCTGCAAAGCGATCCCACGATTCGGCGATCCTTTCGAGCATCGCGCTGGTACGCGGCCATGCTCCCGCTTTCTTCGACCAATCGCGAAACTGTTCTGCAATGCCCCGCTCCCGACTGCCGCCACCGTAGAGAGCACGCGCGTGAGGTCGTCCGGCCATATTGAAACGTTCGGTGTCGATCCCGGTCTCCAAGTGGGCTGACGACACCTCTTCGATTAAATCTCGCACAACTCTGTGCGGCCAAGCCCCGTCTGGATCGGGCGGGGCGTATGCCAGCAGGTGGCCGATAAACTCGTCTGCGATCTCTGATCGGTCGTCTTCCTTGGCAATTGCGCGCACCACTTCTATCCACGCTGACAAAATTTCCGCGTCAATCTGGCCATCATGCACTCCCGGTACAGCCGTGAACTCGTTCACGAGACGGTAGGCTGCTCGTGCTGTAGCTTTCTGCGCTTCTGTTGGCTCTGGAACTTCTCGGTTGTGAGGCTTGAAAGCATCGTGTATCAACGATGCAAAGAATGTTGGGTCTTCCGCCATTACGCGATGCAGCGTCAACTGTCGGTCGCGGTATCCGAACAGAGGAAGATACGCGTACTCACGCTTAGCGATCTCAGTAATGGGTACTTCTGTCCGTTGCTGAAGCGCTCCCAGAATTTGCTCAATTTCAAAAACGAAATTGCTGTTGATCTCTTCGGGAGAAGCATTCAACTCCCTTATAGCGGAGTCCAGAATCTTAAATAGAGTCTCGCTCGACAAGTCGCCAACATTCAGAGCAAATGCGTGTATGGCAGCAGTTGCGCGACCTACACTGATATAGCTTTTCGCGGCCATCTCTGCGTCCTCTGCACTCAGGCCGCGAGGAGCCCACGGTCTCTTACGCTCCCAATAGATGCGGTTGACATCACCTCCCAACGAGGCCACAAAGTCCCAAGTAGTACGCTGGTCTTGCCAATTGATTACTAAATTTGCGAATTGCAAATCCGTCCAAGAGCGTTCTCGCTTCCACGAACTAATCTGATCATGCCACGCTTTGCCCATCTGTCGCTCCGCTTCGGCACTCAACACACTCGCGAATAATGCCAACCGGTCGGTTTTGTCCATCGCTGCGTCTACGAGTGTTCGAAATTCTTGAAGTGTCGTGAGAACTGCCCCGCAAGCGGTTCCCACAAGCTCCGCGTGCTTCGCTGCACTGGCGAGGTCAGGAAGCAAACTTAAGCCGCCAGTCTTGAGAAGATCGCGAATCGTGCTCTCACGAGTTTTTTCTGGCAGGTCGCAAGGCCATTCGGCCTGTTGGGGCACCGCAGGGTTCCACTCATCGAAGAGCCAAACGATCCGAGCTATGGGATCAGCAGGTTCAAAAGCGACTACTAGTCGCTGAAACGGTTCTAGGTCTTCCGCCTTCAGCGCCCATGCAGCGGTTGGAAATGCCTTCTGGTGGGCGACGAAGCTTCTCAGGGCCGTCCAAATGACCGTTCGCTTCTCACCATCCAATCGCGCTCCTGAGAGCTCCAGAAGTTCGGCTGCGCGAACTCTCTGCGCTTCCTCAAATTGCGAGATTTCTTTGATCAGTTGGACCCATCGTTCGGGATTTTCTCCCGCTTGGGACATAGCACGTTCGACGATTCCACGCCGTCCGTCTGCCACAAGGCCGTATGTAAGCGTTTCACGCTCCGATGCTCCCGCTTCTAGATAGCGCGGTTTCGCGGTCGGAAATGCAACTTCATGTAAGCCGGGCAGAATCTTCATTAACAACTGCCATCCGATTTCCGGTTCCGTCGCAATGATTTGATCCAAAACGGCCAAGCGCTGAACCAAATTTGCATTTGTGCCCGGATGCCACGGCAACAGAATCTCGCGGAGGCTGTTCAGCGGGCGGTTGCTCAATTTCCCTCCGGGATCAACGCGCGCAAGCTTTGCGAGTATTAGGGCTGACTCCGACAAATGCTTTGGGTCCCATGCTAAAGCTTCCAGTGCCCATAACAGCCCGGTGTGGGGACTGCGCGAAAGAAACGGGTCTTCGTCCTGAAATATTGGTGCGAGGGTCTTACCATCGCCCCCGAGCATCTGCCCGAGGGCCAGCAACAAAGGGCGGGGGGCCGCCTCCATGAGGATCGGCAATTCCTCATAAAGACTCGCCATTCTCCGATAGTCGGTCGCTAGACCGGGAAGTTCAGCGATCAATTGGTTCACAAACTGATCGGGAGCAACTGCAGTGTTAGCTACGCCGAGTGGACCGTGTAAAATCGCAACTATCCGTAATGTTCTTGCGACGCCATCCCGTAGCCACTTGGAATGTTGGAAGTTCTTTCCGTAGATTTCACCGTACAATCGCTCAGAATCCGGAAGATCAAGACGAGGGTCTGTCTCGCTGAATACGGTGGTAGCAACAGCGCGAAGCCTTTCGAAATCTCTTCGACTGACTAGGTGCCCGAGATACTTAAAAGCGTCGATGGGAGCTCGCACCTGCCAAGCATCAGCTTCTTTGATGAGTGGTGAATCTTCCTTTCGAAGGAACGGAAGTAGTTTGTCCTCATATTCGGAATAATCGGCGACACCCGCAAGTTCCGCTATCACGCGCTTGTCGTGATCCGATTTATCGCTCCAACTCCCTGCCAACAGTGCCGGGATCAGATTACGATCTCCCGCCCAATGCGGCTTTCGGGCTACGGCGCTCGGAATCTGCCTACCAAGAATCGTCACACTGCGCCCGCATTTTAAAGCCAAACTCCTAGCCTCATCCTCCGACAAGCCCATCGTCTGAAGCGCTGTTGCAAGCCCCAGAACATTCTGTTGCTCCAAAAGCGTCCCACCGCCCGAGACCGGGTTGTCGCGACCAATTGGAACGATAACCAAGTTGCGTTGAGAGAGTGTTCCAGCGATGTCGTGCGCATCAGGCCCTAGAAGCAGGACTAGGTTCTTCAAATGCTCAAGTTGCCGCGCGCTTTCCGACGTGTCGATTATCAAGGTGCGGTCTTCAATGAAACGGCGCACGTCAAGTTCCGCTTTTCGAATCGCTGCGACCGCGAAAGCGACAACCTCATCAGTAGAATCGCCTTGCCATACGTAACTCGTCTGACCGGTCCTCATCTGACTGAGAATGGTGTTCATCTGATCGGTCCGATCAGCCAACAAAACATCCTCCGTGAGGTCCGGCTTGAACTGCTTTGCATATTCGTCCCAGAGTTGATCCGTGCAGTGAACTCCGACGGTCGGCATCAACCCCAGGTCTCGTGCTAAGCGCAGCGCAACGGCGGGGCAGAGGTGAAGCCAATCCTCCAGAGCAATTGCGTCGAACGCTTTAACGTCTTTCCATTTCCCTTGAGACAGTTTGTCTTTTGCCCAACTCTCGCAGTCTTTCCAACGTCGCGGTGTAACGAAAACGAATGTGGCATTAAGCTTGTCAACGGGCTCCGATTTCTTCAGGCGGGCCTCATAGTCTTCGTCAGCCTTGGTCTCCACCCCCGCGCTTGTTCCAAATTCCCAACCCGATTCTCCCACCGAAATGTAGGGCGGCGCTCCGGTCGAAATCAGATGACCGTCCCAGCCGTGCATTTGAGAGGAATCGCCTTTAAGGAACCTGATTGAACTAATATCCGCCGCCGACGCCCGAATTAGGTCGGAAACGAGTTGCAGAATGTCACTTCGCGAAGCGATTCTGTCCGCCCAGCGTTCTAAATCTTGAGCTGTGATCCACTTCACGAATGTCCCTCCGTTTCATTCTCGAAGGTTGTGCCAGGCGACAACAACCTAAAGAACAAATTATAGGTCACGGTCGGAAGAGACCCGTGGAGAACCTACGTGGAAGTAACAGTCTGAACATCAACCAATCTCGCTAGCGTCTTCCAGTGCCTCGGATGCGGGCGGTAGCCTTGGCGAATCCGGCTTGCGTACCAGCGAGACACTCCGATCCGTGATCGAATGACGGTTGACAGGATTCGTCCCAAGAAGAGGGCGCTATCGAGGATGTGCGATCTCTGATTACGAGCGCATCGGGACGTTTTCCCCAGCCCCAAGCAAAACGTTAGCGTCGAAGTTTGTAGCACTCTTGGCTGACTCATCAATCTCCCGGACCTTTTCGTAGCCCAAGAATCTGATCACCTCGTTCAAGCGCAAGCACGGTCCAGAAAAAGTGGGTCGCCGCAACTCGTCAAATACCCTCCTTCTTTTTTCCTCGGATGCAACAATAAATAAAGGATAGTTTGAATTGGGCGCCTCTGCCCTGAGATCGGAGAGCCTCAGAATTCCCGAGTAGATGGAAGTGGAATGCTCGATCTCAAACGCCGACTTGATCGAGTACGGCCCGAATTTCCAGACTACGTCGATGTTCTCAATACTCCGCGGTACGTCTAGGGTCTGATGAAATTCTTGTAGCACATGATCGCGGAATTGATTGCCCTGGTACTGTTTAGGCTGATCATTCTTCGGCACCCAAACATCACATTTCGCCTTTTGACCTAGCCGTATCAGCCTCCACTGCATCTCGTCGTGCTCTGTGGGTACGCGTTCGAGGCGCTCGTCAATGCGAGCACTGATGACTGCGTTGCGCGTGGGAACGTGGATCAAGTCCTCTCCGCGTTCGAGCGTTTTCAGTACGCCGAGGATATCGCCATAGTTCTGCGCGAATCGCGAGACCGCTTCCTCATTGATCATGGAGAAGCCTTGAGGCCGATAGTGAGCTTGGTAACCGAAAAGGGGATTCAGTTTCTCAATGGGAACATCTGTTCTTTCCTCATTGACGATGAAATACATCAATTCCCACGTGCTGCCGCCATCGTCTTCCCTCCAGAAGTAGCGGGCGAGCTCTTTATTTCTATCCTTCGCAGCAATCTCCCCGGCAAAACGAATGCGGCCATTGTTGTAGATCAGCACAACGTCTCCGGGCGTCATCTTCTCCCAACGTGATTCGTTCATCGGACCCGGTACTGAGCCCCAGACTATAAAGTTCGAAGCGTGATAGATCTTCTCCAGATTCTCGATCGCTTGGGCGGTCAGGAACTTTCTAACTTCCTCCAAAGTCCTTTTGCGTTGGATTGTGTCCTCGAAATTTCGCTGCGCCGAGACGTTTCCTCCGGCGACGACAAGAAAGACCTTTCTTGAATTTCCGAGGGACATTGGCCCGGCTATCATACGGCGAACGACAAGGAGTTCAAACTAAAAACCGGCTTGCGTGGACTGGGATGCCACAAAAGCCGGTCAAACAGCTGGAGTAACGAGACTCTCTAAGCCGTTTTCTTCCCGGCTCTCACTTTCGCCCATCTCACCCTTTGTGCAGCGGCGATCCTCTTACGTGCGGCTGCCGAGAGAGTCCGTTTGGCGCGTATCGGAACAACCTTCGCCGCTTCCCGAACTCTTGCCCAACGCGCTCTCTGGGCAGCCGCGATCCGCGCCCGAGCCGACGCTGACATCTTTCTAGTTCCCGTTCGCCTTCCGTATGTGTTACCGAAAGCCGCAAGCGCAGCACCAATTCCGCGAAGTTCCTTGGTCAACCGATCCTGTTCCTTTCGTAACAACCGGACGACTCCAGCTAAATTGTTCATTGAGTTCCCCCTCGCGACGGATTGTATCAAAGCGGGATCCACGTCCCGAGAACTTGTTCGAGGCCACCCAAGGGTGCAACTGCACAATGCCGAGACGGTATGAGATTACCACGCTCCGGAATGAAGCCCCAGTCTTCGCGGCCCCACTTCCGGAGAAATTTCTATCGCGCCATGCTTACGCACGGCGTCCGAATTGCGATGAGCAGTTTGGGAACCAGCGAGAGCGATAACCAACCGAACACTCCCCTCCAAGACGCGCATTGCTTTATGCGCCCCGCTCTGCGGTAATCGAAAGCTGAGAATGTTTCTCAAAACTTCTTATGGAAACCATCCCGTTACAAAAAACGAAATTCTCGGATGATCAATGCGGCCTGCTTCTTCGAGTACAGGTCTTCGCGCGCTGCCGAGCTGTGGTTTCACGCCGCGTCGGCGGCCAAACTCTAATTGTTCCGGTTCGGGGCAAAGTCGGAGAGCTTGCGTCGATCTACAGCTTCAACCAAACCGGGTCGGTGATCTGGCAGGCGCTCGAATCTCCCAAAGGGCGCGCCGAGTTGATCAGAGTTCTCGAACATGAATGCGCCCTTGAACACGAGCGGGCAGAACGAGATGTGACGCAGTTCTTGAATGACATGCTTTCGGCGGAGCTAGTCGAAGTTCGCGAAGAAGTTCAGGTGCCGACGATGAATTCAAGGTATTAGAACAATCTCGCGATTCGGCCCGACCGAGGCATTCTAACGCGCCTTGAGCGGATAGTCGTGACTCTTGCCAGCTGGTCGCTGCAACCTCCAAAATCTTTGCTACAATTTGTTCCGGTTGTCCCGATGCGGCTCGTTAGTCCATTATTGAAACACGCTGTATATCCGGCATTGCATTACGCGGGATTGCTCCACCGCTTTGCTCAGCTCAACGGTTATGCAGTCGTGAACTACCATGGGGTTGTTCCGTCCGACCATTCGGGGAGCGATGGTTTTCTCGACGGAAACTTGGTACATCCCGACGCCTTTCGACAGCAACTCCGATTCCTCAAGGCTCACTACCAGGTCCTTCATCCAGAAGACTTTCGAGCCTGGATCGAGCAAGGCAAGGAACTTCCTCCACGCGCTATTTTGCTAACATGTGACGACGGTCTGGTTAACGGGTTGACGGACATGGTTCCAGTGCTGCGAAGCGAGAATGTCTCGTGTCTTTTCTTTGTGACTGCGGCTTCATGCAGCGATAGTCCCGGCATGCTTTGGTACGAGGAGCTTTATTTGTTAATGCGGAGTCGGTCGCTCACCACACCAGAGTTGCAACTCCTTATGGACAAGGTCACTGAGTCTCCACTTCCAGAGAATTTTCAATCCCAGTGGTGGAATACGGTGAGGAGAGCCTCGCAATTAGATGCAAGAGCACGAGGAGATTGGATGGGGCTCGTGCGCAGTCACTGCGGTCCAGTACAGCGGTCCGGTTCCGAACGACGATGGCGTTTGTTGAACGTGACTGAACTGAAACAGCTGGCCGGGCATGGAATGAGTATCGGAGCGCATACGCGAACGCATCCCATCCTGTCGCTATGCAGCGAGGAAGAAACGCAGCGTGAGATTCAAGAAAGCAAGAGCGAAATAGAACAGGCGCTGGGGGAGCCGGTCTGGGCATTCGCTTACCCATTCGGTAACCCTTCGACGATGGGTGAACGCGAAGTGCGTCTTGCTCAAGAATCCGGGTTCGCCTGTGCATTCCTCAACGTGGAACACTGGGGCGTGGAGCCTGCGAATCCTCTTGCCCTTTGTCGAACCCATGTCACCTTAGATATGACGCTTCCTGAATTCTCGGCCCATGTGAGTGGGCTTCACACACGCCTCCAGCACGCGGTGACCGGTTAAGATCGCGACACTATTGCGTCTGCGACGAGAATGCGGCATCCTTACACGTCCGCAGTTCTCGGCATGAAAGCTTAAACCTTGTGCGTGTAACGGTTCTCAAGGAAATTCCGGAAGATCCTGATCTCAGTGAGGCTTGGAACAGTCTCGTTCTGACCATGGATAATCCTGAGGTATTTTTCACCTACCAGTGGGCGTTGGCGGCCAGCCGTGGCTTTCAGGGGAGTCTATTCCCCCTGCTTTTTCTGATGTACGATTTCGACCAACTTATTGGCGTGGCAGCGTTGGCGATTGATCCAAAGGCGCCGAAGGCGGCTTTTTTCCTGACCTCCAGTTCGGCGGATTACTGCGATATTGTGAGCGCGCCCGGTAATCGCGGAGCTGTGCTACTTGCACTTCTGGAAGAGATCCAAAAGCTCGGCCTGACCGACTTTGTTTTAGCGAACGTTCCTTCGAATTCCTCCACGCTGAAGGAGCTTCCGGGCATAGCTGGATCGCGCCATTTCTACATCGCGTCCCGCACCTCCTACGATTGCGGTATCGTCCAGCTTGGTGGCGAAGAGCAACGCGAAACCGTTCTTCGGTCGGTAACCGGCAAAGGCAGGGAGAGACGTGCGCTGAAGAAACTCGAAACCATGGGGTCGGTGAATGTCATTCACCTGACGGAACCGGAGCAGATAGGAACGAGCCTCGAGTCAATCATTTCGGCTCAGATTTCAAGGTTTCTCGCCAGTAATCGCGTGAGCCCGTTGGTTGGTCCCGAGCGGCGAGCATTTTTGCTGCAATTGAGCGATTTGCTGTCTCATTCCGGCTGGCTGAAGATTAGCCAGTTGGAAATCGACGGGCACCCCGTTGCCTGGAACTACGGCTTTCGATTTGGGGGCAGTTGGTTCTGGTATTTGCCAACTTTTCAGATGAAGTACGAGCACGTATCGCCGGGATCTTGCCTGCTTCGCCTTCTGGTGGAGGAAGGGGCGAGGGACACTTCCGTAAAAATGATGGACCTCGGTCTTGGCGACGAGCCTTACAAAGAACGCTTTGCAAACAATATGCGGCACACTCGTTACGTGCACCTGTCTCGCGGTCTAAATAGGCACGTCGTTAGCGTGGGGCGCCAGATGTTGACCAAAGCGGCTGCGCGGTTTCCGCAATTCGGGGATAAAATTCGCGGAGCAAGAGCCTTCTGCAAAGCCTTGGCAAATCGCGTCCGGGATGCAGGAGTCGTTGGGACCGCACGGCAGTCAATTCGTAAGGCGGTAAGGTCCGTGGCTTTCGAAGATGAGGTACTGCTTTTTGAATCTCAGGAGGGCCAAACACTGGACGATCCGTCTGTTCAGTTATTGCCGCTGACTTGGGAGCATCTGGTCGAGGCATCGATCAGCAATGCTGGAGACGCGCCAACGCTTCAATACCTCATGCGTTGTGCCAAGCGTTTGAAAAAATCCAGTGCCTCAGGTTTTCTCTTACAGGATGAAACCGGACGGCCAATCCATTTTCTGTGGATAGACAACTACAACGGCTTTCGTTTAGCCGAAATCGATTACAAGATCGAGTCGTCTTCTGACGGTGCTGCGATGATCTTCGATTGCTGGACACCGCTCGCGGATCGAGGATGCGGCCACTATCGGACTTCCGTTCTGTCAGCGGCCGCAACTTTGCGAAGGGAAGGCAGAACAGCTTGGATTTTCAGCGGCGCGAGCAACGTGCCATCCTTGCGAAGCATTTTGAAGGCTGGTTTCGTATATCGCTTCTCACTGGTCCGGCGCCGTAGATTCGGGCGCTCGATCATAACTCGTCAGGACGCTACCACGATCATCGACAACCTCCCGTCAAAGCTCTCTCCGTAAACCCCACTTGATCGTGCCCGCATCCTTCGCCAACCTTAGGAGAGTTTTTGCAAGCAAGGCAATTCAGAGTAAAAACGGCCCGAGATTCGCAACCTTCAAGTTGCGTCGAGTTTTAGCTTGACACTCAAACGCGCTTGATTTATTTTCTAGCCCAAGTTTGAGGGGGACAACTCAACCATTTGGAGGAGCCAATGGCTCGTTTATGGGGAAGTGTGTCCTCGTGTTTGTGTGTCTTGGTTCCGTCGTCAAGCACCAAGAATCTCTTGGCGACCTTCCGGTTGATGCTGGTTCTGGGGTGCAGTGCGGCCCTCACGGGCTCTGCCCACGGTCAAGCCACAACAGGCCTACCTCCGTTTTCGACGACTCAAGGCGGCCTTTACGACGACGTCAAAATCAATGACGGAGCGATTCTTTTAAAGCTCCCCGTCCGATCCAAAGCAGGTCTTATTCCCTTTTCGTATTCTCTGGTATCCAACAACGTCATTGGGACAGCCGGAACAAACGGCGTGGATCTCAGTATTGTTCCTCAGTGGACTCCGCAGACGTCCGCTGACTTCAGCCCGGCGTTCCATGCGGGCTTTACGGTACTTCAGAACATTCAATGTAACGGCGGCACAACAACCAAACTCACGAATTACCAAATAGTTGACGGCTACGGTGGAGTCCACAGCGTTCCAGGCATGCTAGAGGACAGTCTACGGTGTTATACGCAAGTGCTCAGCGGTTCAGCGATAGATGGATCAGGCTATTCGGCTACTGTCAGTGCTAATGGAATAAACTCCGTTGTTCACGATATCTCGGGTAATGAACATACTCCGGGAGCGTTAACCGACCCCAACGGTAACAGCATATCTCTTTCTGGCTTTTGTACGCCTTCAACCTGTCCGAATAATCAACCCTTCACCTTAACAATCAACTATCAGGATACTACCGGACTAAATCCGATGACGGAAGTGCAGACTTGGACACCAGGTCCACTCTCGTTAGACGTGTTAACGAAAGATGCCCATAACTGGACCGACGCCTCTGGAAAGACTCAATCCTTTACTGTCAATTACTCCTCCTATACCCAACAGACGAACTTTGGCTGTGGTAACGATATCGGTCCGGGCACACAATATTTTCCTAGCACTATAACAACTCCCGATGGACCGTATACGATCTCTTACGAAGCGACTGGAGTCCAGTATCCCGGCAACGTCACTGGTCGGATTGCACAGATCACTTTTCCCACGGGGGCATCTGTCCAGTACAAATACTCGGGTGGCACGAACGGCAACGGGTTTACCTGTGGTTCTCTGGTAATAATAGTCCCCGTACTGACCAGGATACTTACGGACACTCAGGGTACTCAACACCAGTGGACTTACGACACTACCAAAATCGCAAACGCCACTGTGGTCACAGATCCGAGCCTAAACGACACTGTCTACAGGTTCTATGCGGGGGCGGGCTCCAGAAGTATTTACGAGATCGAACGGCAGCTGTACCAAGGCTCATACACGGCTAACAAGCTTTTGAAGACGGTTCTCACCTGCTACAACGGTAAGAACCTCGGGAACTGTGCTAATCCGCAACAATATTCAATTTACCCGCCAATCATTCAGAAAGATGTTTATACGAGCCTGCCCGGCATGACCCAGACTTCGCTGTCGGAAACGAAATACTACGCAGCGGGAAACCTCACTGAGGACACAGAATATGATTTCACAGGAACCCCTATCAGTGACCGCGTATTGACCTATGGAACCTATTCGGGAGGAAATTGCACGGCGATCGGAAACTACATAGGAAACCGAGTTTGCACTGATCTCACCCAAGTTGGGACAACCCCTCTTACACAAACGAATAACTCTTACAGTTCTTTTGGGAACCTTCTTTCCAGCAGCCACTGGGTAAGCGGATCGACGGGTAGCGGAGGCACGTATTTAACCAGCAGCGTTACATACAATGCCAATGGCACTGTCAACGTTGCGACTGATGTGAACGGTGCTCAGACAACTTACGGCACTCTCTCCAACTACACATGCAACGGCAATTTCCCTACAAGTGTGTCTGAGCCGTTGAGCCTCACGAGATCGATGACTTGGGACTGCGTCGGCGGCGTTCCAAAGTCGATTACCGATGAGAATAATCAGACGACAACCTACACATATTTCAATTCGACCAGTGGGTATGCCGATCCGTTTTATCGGCTGCTTTATGTAACCAATCCTCCCGATCCGACCACCGCTTACGTTACCAATTACACCTATACCCCCACCACATTCGAAAGCGCGATGAACTTCAATGGTAGCGTGTCAACTTCAGACTCTTTGACCACGACTGATGGGTTCGGGCATACGCTCTACGCCCAAACGCGACAAGGTCAGGGATCATCAACATTCGATACGATCCAGTACACGTACGATTCGAGCTTTAGGCTCTACACCACGAGCATTTCTTGTTCGACGGGCGCGGGCCAACCTTGTTCCACTCCAGTCACCACGACAACGTATGATGGTCTGAGTCGCGTGCAACAGGTGACCGATGCCGGAACTGGCTACGTCAAGTACAATTACGCGCCGGCGGGAACATACCAGAACGATGTACTGACTACGGTCGGCCCCGCTCCCACAGGCGAGAATTTGAAGCAGAGACAGCTCGAATATAACGCGCTAGGATGGTTAACCTCCGTCTGTGAGCTGACGAGCCCAACCAATGGTGGCGGGACTTGCGCACAAACCGCTACCCAAACCGGATACTGGGCCAGATACAGTTATAGTGGCCTCGGTCAATTGACCAACATCATCCAAAACGCTCAGGGCACCTCGCAAACCCGAGGCTACAAGTACGATGGTTTGGGTCGTCTGACCTCGGAAACGAATCCGGAATGGGGACCTGGAAGCGCTTCGTATACTTATGATTCTGATTCAAGTGGGACCTGTCCGGGCACGTACAAAGGCGATCTAGTGAAGCGCATCGACAACGCAACCAACATCACTTGCCACACCTACGATGCGCTGCACCGGCAGCTAAGTTCTACCTACAGCGGCCCGAACGCGACCACAAATAGGTATTTCGTCTACGACGCGGCAACCGTGAATGGTCAAGCCATGGCGAATGCGAAAACCAGGATGGCCGAGGCTTATACGGCCACGTGCGCAACTTGCACTAAGCTGACCGACGAGGGAATGGGCTACGGTGCGATGGGAGAGTTAACCCAATTCTATGAGTCGACCCCGCACTCTGCCGGATACTATTCTGTGCCGACGACATTTTGGCCAAATGGACAGGTCGCAACCCTTGGACCGTTCCTGAACGAAGCTCAGGTCAGCATCACGCCGGATGGCGAAGGTCGCCCATACTCGATTGGCGGCGCCAGCAGTGCCGTGCCGAGTATCACCTACAATGCTGCCAGTCAGGTCACGCAGATCATGACCAGTTGTTCAGATCCGTTAGGGACCTGCTTTCCAATCAACTACACGTACGATCCGAACACGCTTCGCATGACGCAGTACGGTGCAACACTGACCAACGGAACCAGTTCCGGAACTCTAACTTGGAATCCCAACGGCAGCCTGCGGCAATTAGTGGTAGCGGATCAAAGGAACTCCGGCAACGTGCAAACCTGCAACTACAGCGCTGATGATCTTAGTCGGATCGCCAGCGTCAACTGTGGCTCTGTCTGGGCGCAGACGTTCAGCTACGATGCATTCGGAAACATTACTAAGAGCGGGTCGGTCTCCTGGATGCCGGGCTATAGCACCAGCACCAATCGCTACTCCCTCGGCGGCACCAGCTACGATGCAGATGGAAATTTGCTCAATGACAGCTTGGGTCATGCCTACACATGGGACGCAGAGGGGAAACAGCTTAGCGGGGCAACCTACGGTTTCACCTACGATGCCTTTGGCCATCTGGTTGAGGTTTCAACTAATGGCAGCTACTCGCGTTCTTATGTGAAGCTTGGCAAATTCAAGTTTACGGCTGTCGGCCAGACAGCCAGCTACTCTGAAACCCCGCTGCCGGGCGGATCGGTAGCCAGCCAAAATAGCGGGTTTACTGGAGTTCAACTCGCGGACTGGCTGGGCACGATTCGCACCTTTATCTCCTACACCGGGGGAAACGAAGGAACGAGCGCGGCCCACGCACCCTTTGGAGAAGCCTATGCGTATGAGGGAGGATTTCCTTTGGCGTTCACGGGACAGAGTGACAGCGATGGAAACGTGCCCAGTACCCTGTACTGGTTTCCGGAGCGCCAGTACAGCTCGAGTCAGGGGCGCTGGCTCTCGCCTGATCCAGCTGGATTAGGAGCTGTTAATCCGCTGAATCCACAGTCCTGGAACCGATATGCTTATGCCTTCAACAATCCGTTGTCGAATGTCGATCCGCTCGGGCTCGAATGTGTCTGGGATGATGGCAGTTACGACTCGAACGATGATCCGCAAAGCGGTAGCGCAGGCAGCTGTTCCGGCCTCGGCGGAACTTGGGTCGATCATTCGTATTTCCACCAAAACGGGTTGGGGGACTGGAGCGGCGATCCGAGCAGCAATATCGCCAGCTACGCGCAAAACTTCACGACTACCGTGACCGCGACGCCGTGCCCGTCGGGAAGAGCTACGCTAAGCCAACGAGTGACCTCAGGAATACAGGGCACCTTAAATCTTGCACTTGCCGGTAAGAAGGGCTTCGAAGCTGGGATTGAAGGTGGAGCAAGTCTAGGCGGAGCTCCTGCGACTGGAGGAGTGAGTTTGTCGGGACTCACATTCGCTGTGTACAATTTTATCAGTGCCACTGGACAGGCCGCGAGCGGAATGGGGCAAATCTATACCGCAGCGAGCGGCGACCTCCAAGGCGGGCAGCAAATTCAGAAGGCTGGAGATATCGCTTCGGGGCCGTTGACTGGGGTTCCAACGCTGATCTATACGGGGAATGCGGCTTCGGCGCAACAAGTGGCCAGCTATGAAAGCGCCCTTACCGCCGGAGCTGGACTTCTGGATTCCAAAACCTCGACGCAACTGCTACAAGGTGCGGTCGATTTCGCTTTGAGTGCAATAGGACTGGGGGGCGATGCTGGCTGCGACTAAGAAATGATGCATTGCGAGCACTGAATCATCAAGGCGTGCGATGCTGGTTTGGTAGAGATACTTGTATTCAAAATCGTCATGAAAAAACTGCTGCTACTGTTTGCCTGTTCCGTGGGCGTAATAGCTCTGCTTGGTTACGCATCAGGCCACGGTCGTCTTTCGCCCCGCGGGCTGGGAACAGCACTTCTGGTATTGTGCATTGCCATCGGCGCTACGGTGGTGTTCATTAGCAAGAAGTCCGGGAAAGAGTTCAGTGCAGCGCCAGGGCCGTCTGGGACTAGTATCGACGCCGACGCGCATAAACAATTACTATGGCGAATTCGAATGGCAAAAATCACCGTCGCCACCATGGGCATAGCCTTGGGGCTGGGATTGATCCATATTAGAGAGTTTCCTTTGTCCGCCTTGCTAGTGGGACTGGTGATGAACCTGGTGATAACGGCGAGGGCGATTCAGACTATCCTACGGCTACAAAAGCACCTTCGCGCAGGCAGCGAAGCTAAGTAACAGGACGAATCGCCGGGTGCCGGTCACCGGGTGCCCCCGTCTGAAGTTCAAATCCTCCCTCCCCGACCAATTTTTCAGATACATACCGCCGTCCTTCGCCATCGGCGGCATCGTTTTGACCTACCCCCAATTTCCGATCACGTAAGAATACGACGACTTTCTGGCGGCTCATGATATGATCTCCGCCCGCATGATCCGCTCCTTTCGATTCTGGATTTGTCTGCTGTTCCTGCTAATTCTTTCTCTCGCTTGTTATCATCGCCCCATCGACAATCTTGACCGCTATATCTACGAGGGAATTGTCCGCGAGAGAACGCAGTCGGTTGAATCCGCTTACGACATCGTCAAGCATGAGAGCCCCCGCGCAGAAGCAAGTTTGGTTCTGAACAGCCCACAGCATTTGCAAGAGGTTGAACCCATGTATACGATTCGCCCAATTTACTTGAAGGTAATCGCTTTGGCGGGTTCGCTTCTTCCACTTCAAAAAGCAATAACTTTCATTTCGGCGGCGGCGCTGTTCGGGGTGGGAGCGGTAGTTTTGCTGTGGACCAAACGGGCCGCTGGAATGTGCACTCCTCATGGCAGCTTACCCGGTTCTCACACTTGGCAGGTTGGGCACGCCCGACGCCTTGGCCGCTTTTTTTAGTGTATCGGCGCTATGGCTGATCGACTTGTATGGATGGAGATTTGTGCCGCTTGCGCTTCTGTTTGTGTCTCTCGGAGTGCGAACCGACAATGTTTTGCTTCTGGTGGCAATCCTTGCATGGCTGGCCTGGGAAAAACGAATTCCGTCCTATCTTGCGGGTCCACTAGCGGTCGTTGCGGTAAGTATAGTTTTTGGCATCAACCACTGGACGCACAACTATGGATGGATTGTTCTGATCCGGTGCAGCTTCCTCGGAGGCGGCTACCCTGCGCACGTCCCGCACACCCTCACGATACGAGAGTATCTATCCGTCTTCATCGAGGGAGGTGTCGTACTCTTCAGCCAGATCTCGTTTTGGATTCTCATGGGTGTTTGGGCTTGGATGCGTCGTCCCACGCGCCTCTTGCCGGTAGTGGCCGTTGTTCTAGCTGTCCATTTCGTGCTTTATCCGTCCCCAGAAGACCGTTACCTCATTTGGGGGTGCATCATTGCGCCAATATCTCTAATGCGTTCGTTTGAAGGTGAGCGTGACGGGGATGCGGAGCGGCGGGTCCGCCCTTTGCCAAGTTAAATAGTCTGCCGCGCCCAGCAAATCAGGCAGGCACGATTCGAACCGAGTGTAGACGAATTTGCGTCGGTCCAAAGCATCGCAGATCAACAGAGATCAATGGAGCGAGGAGCGGCTGAAATTCTGTTCGCGTAGGTTTTCTCGTTGAGCTAGGGCGGGAGACTGGACGGTTGCCAAGCGCTTATAACAGAGGCGGGTCGGCGTCGCGTTCGTGTGTGACGACTTCAGCTGATACCAGTGATACCGTTTTACGCGGAAATCTAGCGAATAAGGGAAACTGTAGAAACTGTAGCCGAAGAACGGATTCGCTTGTAACTGGCTAAAACACAGGGCATTATCTCGGAAGTATAGGATTCATCTGCACTTGCTGGAAATGGTAGCAATAGAATCCCTCCCTCTCCGCCAGTTTCCACAGTCCTAATCCCCGAAATACGCGAAATGTGCCTATATTTCGTGATTATTCCTCAGCAGACCGGACTGCGGAGAACGGACTGCTCCGCTGCAAACGGGGTCACTGTCCCGGCTTTTCTCCGCAAGGCACATGCGCAGTCCGGTTTCAAGAAGGGCGTAAGGCGAATGCAATGCGATCAAAAACCAGGGATTCGGCCCTGGGGAGTTGACTCTTCTCGGCATCCGGAGATCGATTTCGGCGCTTCCTCTAAGCCCGTTTCTGAACAGCGAGACGAAGCGCCGAAGCACGGCCGGATTGACCTCCTGGGAATCGGCGGCCGGCGCCCTCACTTGCTGTTTGTGGCCTACTCACCCGGGAATTGTCGTCCGCTGAGTGACGCAGAGGTGAAATGTGAGCATCGCCGTATGTGCAAGCACCTATGTGTTTTTCTGCGCCGTTTGCCATCTTAGACGTGATCATCACGCGGCACGGGAGATTTTTTTTGCCACTCGCGGGGCAAAATCTGCCCAAGTAGTCACGAGTCTTCAAATTGGTTCCACAGGTTTTCTCGCTGGTTATCCGGTGAAGATTGCCTCTGTACTGTTTCATCTGTAAGCAATCTAAACGTTCGTCGCGAATCCACTGGCAATACTGCGAAGAACGGCTTAGGATGTTTGATCATTATTGCGCACTAGGCTGTTCGCCGCAAAAGAGCACATTATCCACAGTGACGAGGTTGTGATGGCACCGAACGCGAGTTCGACGCCCTGGGAGGCCAGGCAACTTCCCGCCGCAAACGGGCTGGCGGTTGTACGCGTGACCGTCGGGGCAATGTTCGTGTGGGTCTTTTTCGAGAATCTCGGGAAAGGCCTCTACACACCGGCGGGTTACGCGGGCCTGATCAATTACTACATCAAGGCAAGCCATTCGCCGGCCGCGTGGAAGGCGGTGATGGGCCTGGCGGCAAGCCACGCCGCGATGGCCGCGCCAGCTCAAGCGCTAACGGAAATCTTTCTCGGTGTCCTCCTAGTCATCGGTCTGCTCACTCGACCGGCAGCATTTGTGGCCTTTCTGTATCTCGGCAGCCTGTGGATTTCGGAGTGGGGCACCTCGTGGATATGGGAACTGCTGGTTCCCGTGCTCGCATCGCTCGGGCTCGCTATTGGAAGCGCCGGTCGGAGATGGGGCGTTGACGCCTGGCTGTCGCAACGGTGGCCATCTTCTCCGTGGTGGTTGATTTAAGCTGATGCCACGTGCGAGTCTCCGTCATCATTCCTACCCACAATGAAGCGGGCGCGATCGAGCGCGTTTTAGGGGATCTGCCGTCCGACCTCACGACGGAGGTCATCGTTGTCGACAGCAACTCGAATGACGGGACGCCCGAGATCGCCGCAAGAATGGGAGCCCGCGTGGTTCAGGAACCGCGCCGCGGCTATGGGCGCGCGTGCCACACGGGTCTGGCCGCGGCAAATTCCCCTGACGTGGTTGTGTTCCTGGATGGCGACTACAGCGATCGGCCCTCTGAACTGCCCATTCTTTTAGCGCCAATCATTGAGGGGCGTGCGGACATCACACTCGGTTCCCGCTTGCTGGTGCGGCGTTCTGCCGGGGCGTTGCCTTGGCATCAGGTTTTTGGGAATCGGCTCGCCGCCAGCCTGATCCGGCTTTTGTATAGGGTAGACATCAGCGATCTCGGCCCGTTTCGCGCTGGCCGCGCCGACGTACTGCGCGCGCTCGCGCTCGAAGAGACCACCTATGGCTGGGCGGTTGAGATGATCCTAAAAGGCGCGCTCGGTGGATACCGCCTGGTCGAAGTCCCGGTGAGCTACTACCCGCGCATCGGAAAATCGAAGATCAGCGGTACGCTGAAGGGAACGTTCGGCGCTGGTTGGTTCATTCTCAGCCTGATCGTGCGCTATTATTTCCGGCGCCGAAGAGCGGGGACGCCGCGGCCAGCGTAGGTCCAAGTCAAAGTCACTTATGAAGTCCGCAAGTCAAACGGTGGTGTGTTCGTCAGATAGCGACCGTGTGCTGGTCATCATGGCGAAAGCACCGAGGCCGGGCGCGGTCAAAACCCGCTTGGCTTCCAACCTTTCTCCTACGGCCGTCGCTGCTTTCTATTGCTGTCTTCTGGACGACACGCTGGCGCTGGCGCGGTCTTTGAGCGATGTGGAAGTTGCCATCATGTGCCCGGGCCCGGACGTGAAAGAGATGGCGCAGTTGGCAGGCGACCAAGCCTGCGTAGTTGCGCAGCAAGGTGAGGGTCTTGCTGCAGGCCTCACTTCGGTGTTTGCGCACTTCGCTTCCGATCACCGCAGCGACGCCCATCGGCGCCGCATTATTGCCTTCAACAGCGACAGCCCACATCTGCCGCGTTCTGTCCTCGAAGACGCGTTCGAAACGCTGGCTGCGCATGACGTAGTCGTTGGACCAACGCATGACGGAGGCTATTATCTCGTCGGGGCAAAGGCTTCTCATCCTACGCTTTTCGCAGGCGACGGAATGGGCACCAGCAGCGCACTGGAGAGACTCCTGTCGCGCGCAGGAGATCTTAGGCTGTCTGTAGGTTTCGCAGATCCTTTCTATGATATTGATGTAGCTGACGACCTGACCCGACTGGCAGAGGAGTTGCGGCTGGCTCCGGCAAGGGCGCCACGTACGGCGCGGTGGCTTAGGGAGTGGGATTCAATTGCTCATTGACCCGGAGGTCGGTCGCGCCAAATCTCAATGTAGCGCTATCGCCTGATCGCGCCAGCGACCGAGAACGGGCGGAGAAGGTCAGTACGCCATTTTCAATTTCACATTCGTGATCGCTTTGCCTTCGGCCAAGTCGATTGGCTGGGCTAGGCTCACGTCGGTTACTCCTGGGAAATAGGTCCAACCCCAATTTGCCAGGGTATACCGGTCGGGTGTACCCAGCTTTTTTACTACGTAAGCACCGAGAAGATACTGCCCTGGTGGCAAAGGACCGATCTCGAATGCGGAGTCATTGGTTTCGAGGTCTTTCTCCATTACCGGATGATTGAGAACAGGATTTGCGAACTGCAAGACAAAAACCTTGACCAGCGCCCAATCGCTTTCCGGGGTGTGGTGTTCCAATGTGCCAGAGATACGTCCATTGGATTCGACTCGAATAGAGCTATCTAACCGAGGCTGCGGTTCAGGAATGGATACTTCGACCGCGTCAAATTCCAGGGGGCCCGGATCAAATGCACCATTCATTATCTGGGGCTTGCGTACGAAGTGGAAGTATCCGGTATATGAACCAAAAACCCGTCCCCGTTCGGGTCTGATTGGTCCGTAGACTTGATGCTCGCGCTCTGGCTTACAGTGAAACCAGATGGATGCTGGGCTACGGGAGGGAAATCCTTTGGGGTAAGGTTTTGAAAGATCGATCAAAAAATTGTCGCCTTCCCAACCAAAGACCAACAAGGCTTGAACTCGTACTAGAAGACCGTCGAATTTTTGGGGATGCGCCGAAAGCTCTTCGGGGGTGACATCTATGGGGCGTTGTGCGAACACAATTGTGCAGAATAGCGCGACACACCCCGTTAGAATCCGTTGGCGAATCCGATGCATTGCGAATACCGAGATTGTACATCGAGAGGTAGCGTAAAATCGCCATTTCGCTCATTGATCGTGTAGGGGCTGGTGCCGGGAGTGGGAAGTTGTGGCGGAAAGTTCCGGACAGGCACAGGAGAACAGTAATAGTGAAGATCACACCCGCGCAGCGAGTGTACATACTCGGCGCCATGTTGTGTGTGGCGCTGACGAGCTGCTCTCGCAACTTCGGCGATAGGGGTGGACCGTACTTCATGGTCTCTTTGACGCTTGCGGGCATCGTGTACCTCTTGGCGATCCGTGAGTTTTTCGCTACGCCAAAATTTCCCCGACGTGTTGTCGTGATTGGGCTCGTTCTGGCTGCTGCGTGGAGCATTGCATTTCTTCGGGTGCCCCCCGGTGCCGATGATGATATCCATCGTTATGTTTGGGATGGCCGCCTGCAGAGGCTCGGCTACAACCCCTATCTTGTTGTTCCCAACGATCCCGCCGTTAAAGGTCTGCATACTCCGGAAACCCGCAACTTGAACAACGCGTATCTACCTAGCCCATATCCAGCGGGAGCGGAGCTTTTTTTTCGCGCAGTCACCGCGATTCGGGAGTCCACCTTTGCCCTGAAAGTAGCATTTGTGGTTTGCGAGTTCGCAATTGTTTTCGTTTTGCTCGACTTATTGCGTTATACGGGGCAGGAACAAAGGTCGCACCTGGTGCTGGCGTTTGCCTGGAACCCGCTGTTGGCCATTGAGGTGGCGGGAAGCGGTCACGTTGATATTGTTGGCGCGCTATTGTTAGTGGTGTCCGCCGCTGCGCTGGTCCGCCGATGGCGGGCGACTGCGGCCGTTTCACTTGGGCTGGCGATAGCGGTGAAATTCTTGCCGGTCGTACTTTTGCCCCTCTACTGGAAGCGGGTTCGCATTCGCGACGCGGCGCTGGCGGCAGGCGTGGTCGGACTCCTGTACATCCCATTTCTCAGCCATGGCCGCATTCCGATCGGCTCGCTGGGTACATATGTGCAGAGTTTCCGCTTTAATGGTCCTCTGTTTGCGGCACTCGATCAGGCGGCGCCTCCGCAGTTGCTGGCTGGGCTGGCAGTGCTCGTCGGCTTCCTCACCGCAGTCCGGCTGAGAAAAACTTCCGACGCATGGTCTCCGGACGCATTCGCCTGGCCGATGGCAGCATCACTCTTCTGTGCACCCGTCGTATATCCCTGGTATCTGCTCTGGCTGCTGCCGTTCTTGCGGTCGGCCTCGACGCTGCCGATCATCATCTGGACGGTGAGCATCATCCCCATATACGTCCAATGGCACTTGCGCGCACTTGGGCGTCCGTGGGGATCGCTTCCGGGTTGGGTAATGCTGCTGGAATACGGATGCGTGGCAGCGGCTGCTGGGATTATTGCGTTTCGCCGTTCTACACGACCTGTAACCACACCCGTAAGCCATTAAAATATAGTCCTTTAGATGTGATTCTCCTGTAGTCTTGACAACTTCACATAATGTGAAGTATTCTCGATGAGTGTTCATCGTTACGCGAAGGCACATGAGCGAGGCGATGGAACACTATCCGGATGCGGCGAACGAAATCAAAGCATGGGTGGGTATCGTCGAGAGGGCCCGCTGGCACAATTTTGACGAACTTCGCGGTCTGTTTAGGGATGCCGATAATGTGGACGGCTACGTGATCTTTGATATCAGACGGAACCGTTATAGGCTTATCACCGTTGTTCACCATGCCAAGACGAAGAAAGAAATGCACACCAAAGGACATGTTTACGTCCGATCTTTCTTAACGCATAAGGAATACAACAACCGTAGTAACTGGGATCGAAGGTTTGGGACAAAATGAGCAGAATTCTCGCCAATCCGGCAGAAATGATCGCGCACGGCGCTCCCCACGTCATACACAACGACGCGGAACTCGAAGCGTATACCGACGCTCTCTTCCAACTAACGGCGCTGGAAAGCCCTTCGCGCTCTGAATTGGAAGCAATCGAACTTCTGACCTTGCTCGTGGAACGTTACGAGCAAGAGCATTATCCCATTCCTACGGCTGACCCGGCATCCGTTGTGCGGTTTCTCATTGAACAGCAGAATCTCAAGCAACGCGACCTGATTCCACAATTTGGTTCAGAGAGTGCGGTTTCGATGTTTCTGGCAGGACATCGGAATCTCACCATTGAACAAGTGCGGAAATTAAGCGCTCGGTTCAAACTTCCCGCTGATGTTTTCATCCCAAAGAGGGCCGTGGGAGCAAAATGAGATCGGGTTGGCTGAGCTGCCGGTTCAATCTGTGACTGGCAGCGTTGGGGAGACGATCTGGGTCGAGCCAGAATTTCTTGAGCTAATTCCAAAGTAGCCGACTACCCGTAAACATACGAGAACACAGTCACTGGGGTTGCGTATAATAGCGCGCGAGTGCGACTTCTGTATCCGGAAGCTTTTGTCCGTCATCCAACACTTCATCCGTTTAATTCACCGAGGAGCAAACTCCATGACAAATGTGAGACGTGCAACGATGTCGCCTCTTGTGGCTTTTGCGGTGCTGGTCCTTGCTGCAACCTCCTGGGCGCAGCAGCGCGCGCCAATTCTCGATCAAGTCGCCAAGACCTATGGAGTCGATTCGTGGGACAAAGTCGAGGCCATCCGTTACACCTGGAATGGTGAGATTACCGGACTCTTCAAAGTTGCCCACAAGTGGGAGTGGGAACCCAAGACCGGCAAAGTCAGCTACGAAGGGACGGATAAAGACGGCAAGCCGGTCAACGTTTCCTATGTACGCACCGACCTTAGCAGCCAATCCGACGCCGTGAAAACTCAGATCGACCCGAGTTTCGTCAACGACAATTATTGGACTCTGTTCCCTTTCCACGCTTTTTGGGACAAGAGCGCCAGCGCGATCGATCAGGGTAAGTTTAACCTGCCGGTGGGCCCTGGCATGGCCGAGCTGGTCCCCATAAAGTATCCCGCGGATGGCGGTTACACGCCCGGCGACATCTGGGATCTCTACGTCGGTAACGACAGTCGCGTCGTCTACTTTGTCTATCACCGCGGCGGGGCCAAGCCGCCGAGCCGCGTGCTGGCAACCTGGGCAGGCTACAAAAAAGCGGGTCCAATTCTTTTTTCAACCGAGCATCGCGGCACCGCCGATGGCAAGCCGCTTCACATCTGGATTACGGATGTGGCGGTGAAGCTGACGGGATCGGACAAGTGGATGCCCGCGCAATAAGTCGAAGCTTTCTCCAGTGCTGTTGGGACCAACTGCTTTCGGAGCTGTAGAATGCAGGCATTCCGATGAGGGTTGATTTCGAACTGGATATTGGGAGAAAAAGTTTTGCTTCTGGCCTTCTGCCGGAGCTAATTGCTGTGCTGCGCCGATGCCGGCCCGCCGACCTGGTCGCGGTGGTTGGCGACGACGCGAGTGTTGGACCTGAGCTAGAAACCTGGTGCCGGTTCACCCGGAACCCGCTGCTCGAAGCCACTACCGAGCAGGGCCGCACGCGCTGGGTCTTCCGGTGCGGGGCGGTTCCGCCGTCTGCCGGACTGCCGGCCGACGAGAATCGGCCGGTTGGGTCGCGGCTTTGGCTCTACGCGAACTTCGACTGCAACCTGCATTGCGACTACTGCTGCGTGCGTTCCTCGCCTACCGTACCGCGACGGGAACTAGGGCTCGCGCGCGTACAGCGGATCGCTCATGAAGCGGCGGAGCTTGGCGTCAAAGAAATCTTCGTGACCGGAGGCGAGCCGTTTCTGCTGGATGACATCGACGACATTCTGCTTTCTTGCGCTGCTGCCGCCCCGACCACGGTGCTAACCAACGGAATGTTGTTTAGCGGGCGGCGCGGGGAAAGCTTGCGAGCGTTGCCCCGTGATCGAATCGTCCTGCAAATCAGCTTGGACAGCCCGACGCCAGACCTGCACGACCTGCATCGCGGACCCGGGACGTGGGCGCGCACACGCGAAGGCATTCAGCGCGCTCGTGCGCTGGGCTTTCGAGTCCGTCTGGCGGCCACGGTTTCGACCGATGCCGAGGCTGAGGCGTTCCGCCAATTTCTCGATAAGCAGAAGATTGCGGCAGAAGACCGAGTGATACGCCGGATCGCGTTGCGTGGCTCTGCCGCCGAAGGCGTCGCGGTGAGTCGAGCCGATTTAGTACCGGAAGTCACCATTACAGCCGATGGTGTCTACTGGCATCCGGTCGGCGCGGAAGATGCCGACCTGCTGGTCACCCGCGACATTTTTCCCCTCTTCGAGTCCTTCGCCGCCGTCCGCCGCACCTTCGACCGCGAAGGCGAACATGCCAATAAGCTGGCCAGAATCTTTAATTGCGCGTGAAGGTCCCTAACAGCGAGGGAAGCTTTCACGTTCGTTTGACGATAAACACCGTTTTGTCGTCGATCAAGGCCTCATCGCCATTCTGTCGGAGATGGTTATCCTGCTGCGTCGCGTAATCCAGCAACGCGTTGCAGATTTCTCTGGCGGGTTGCCGGTAATGTTCGCGCATCACCGTCTCAAGTTGCTCGCGCCCTTGCTGGTCGCTGCCGTCGTAAACTCCATCGGTATAGAGGACAAGAATATCTCCCGGACTCATGAGCGTGATCTCGGAGAGATCGGCAGTATTGAATTCTGTTTGCCGTACATTCAGGGAATAGTATTTCTTAAGATCGGGGTGGTGTGCTGGAAGTTGTAACCCAAGCGCAAGGAATTGCACCATGTGGTCATCGTCTATCTTCATGAACTTGCGATATTCCGCCGAGAATACCAGCGGCGGAGGATGCCCAAAATTTGCGAAACGAAAATGGCCAAGAGGATCTACTTCGCCATACAGCATGGTCGCGATTTCGCGAGCACCTTCTTTTTCCGTTATCCCCAGTGCGTTCCGGGCTGTCACCGACTGCGCCAGCCGCAGGTTGATATTTTCGAGCAGCATCGGCGTTGTCTTGCCGTATCGGTCCAGTTCAGTGAGCATCAAAGCATGGAATGTGTCATGAACCGTGGATGCAATCTTGGCTGAGATTACTCCGTGCCCCTGCGCGTCGACTACCAGAACTCCAGCCGTCGAATAAAGGTCGCGCAAATCTTCTGCGACACGTAACTGCTCGGAACTCCGAGCGAATCGGTAATCCGCTTCCATCTTTGGCGTATAGCCCGGGGTTCCTCTCATCCATTGCACGTGATCGTCAACCGAATTGCGGACAGCCGCGCCCGGAGGCAGCAGTTCGCGAAACTCCTTTGATAGACGCTGAGCCTGTTGGATGCGTGCGTCGATGTCATAGCGCTGCTGAAAATTGATGTATTCAAACAGGTCGCCGCCGACCGTGCCAGCAGGAATCGAGTTTCCGAACATCTCGATGCCAGGAATGTCCGGAATGGCACCCTCCACCGGCATCAACCGTTCGCGCAGGTATTCATCGATACTCGGAATTGTGCTGATATTCGTCATACTTTCTACGCCCTAGATTTCTACGCTGACTTGGCGAGTTCCTCGAAGAATCCCTGCTGGGTCGCGGCCTGCCGCAGTGCAGCATAACCATCCACGTGAGGCCTGAGCCAACGCTTGAGTCCTTCGGCGTCGAGTATCGGCCGATGAACCGGGTTGTCGTAGCTCATGGCTGAGAGCGCGTCGGCGAAGCGACGCTCCTGCTCTGGGTCGAGATCGGGCCGCGCCGTGAACATGCAGTGGTTGTATTCAGGAGACGACCATATTTCACGCAGTCCGCCTTCGGGCACCAGGCGCTCGCTGTGCACGGTGCTCCAGAAGCGGTTGCCGATTGCGCCGGCATCGGCCCGCCCGTCGAGGACGGCACGCACGACTTCCACTTCGCTGGCTCCGGTGTCTCCGTGTTTGCCTAAGTCGCTATTGAAGCGCAGCGTGCGGTAGTCCTTGCCCTCGCGCATGCCTTCTTGCTCCAAGAAGTGAACGGGAAGAATCGCGGCGTGTCCGCTGTCGCGGCTGCCCAGAGCGAGCGTTCGATTTTTCAGATCGGCGAGCGTAGAAATGGGGCCTCCGCTCACGGCGACGATCTTGGTCATCCAGCCAAGATCAGTGTCGCGCATGGCAAGCGCTCGGCAGGCGTGACTGCTCCACTCATCGGCCTGCAGGTAGGCGAGGTTCGTATTCCATGCAATATCGATGCGCGGCATCCCATCTCCGGGTTGGGCGAGGAGGGCGGCGACCTGGGCTTCGTAACTCTGGAATAGAACGACCTCGACGGGCAGATGCGCCTCCTCATGGAAGTAGTTCCGCATCCCCTCCCAGATGGTGACGACTTTTGGAGTATAGGCGACAGCCCCTAACCAGATTATTTTGCTCATAAGTCCCTCACAGTTCAGTAGCGGTTCACAAGAAAGGTCAAAATCCCCACCCTCCCGCAAAGAACGCGGGAAGGGTGGGGCACCCATTTCAGAAGAGCGGTATCCCCAACAGCGACTTCCCGATGAACTCGCGCAGAACGTCGCCGGTTGGCGCCATGACTGCGCCGGCATGCGCATCACGGAACAGGCGTTCGACGTTTAGATGCTTTGAGAACGCGGCACCGCCGCAAACGCGCATGGCTGCCGAGGTAACGCTGATCGCGACATCGCCTGCGGCGGCTTTCGTCTCCAGCACGCGCAGCATCGTTGTCTCGCGGGGCTTCTCAAGATGGTCAATCAGATCGTCGATGCGTACCGACAGTCCGTCAGTATCAATCTGCATCGTGGCGAGCTGCGCCCGTAACGTGGGCAGGCTTTCGCCGAGGCTCTGGCCGAGATGCTCGAACTTCGCGCTTTTGAGGTGCGATGCCGTTCCCGCAACTGCCGCTCGACACAGCCCCAGGGCCACCGATGCCGTCCCCAAATTAAACAGCGGGAGCACCACGTTCAGCATGGCCGGAAACCCGGAGCCATCATCCGTGAGTTGAAAATCGGCCGGAACTTCGCAGTCGTCCAGAGTAATGGGCGCAGATGCGTTGGCTCGGAGTCCCAAACCGTCCCAAGGCCCCGCCACTGAAAGGCCGCGCGTCTGAGCTGGAACAAGATAGAGGGTCGAATCGGTAGGTCCGACCCCTTCAGGGGCAAGCGAAGAAACGATATAGCTCTGCGTCTGACCCGCGCTGGTCACCCAGGATTTCTTGGCGCTGATGCGCACGCCGTCACCGTTTCTATGTGCGCGGGATATAGGCGCCCAGAAATGACTGCGCGAGCCGGCTTCACTGAAAGCCAGAGTGGATAAGTGGCGACCTGCACAGATCTCTTTCAGTATGGGTGTGACTGCCTGAGCAGCGCTTGGGCGCGCTGCCGAAATCGTTGCCGTGCCGAGGATGTGCATCAGGTAAACCATGGCGACCGAAGCATCCGCCTCGGCGAGCGTCGCCGTTACGACGGCAAGCGTGCGGGGACCTAACCCTGGACCGCCAACATCCGCGGGTAACATCAGCCCCAGCAGTCCGGACTCACCAAGCGACGCGACAGCTTCGGTAGAGAATCGTCCCGCCTTATCGTTTTGCCCTGCGGAGGGCGCCAGCACGCGACTGGCGATCTCCCGGGCTTTCACAACGGCCGCGTCATGAGTCATGATGGCACCTATCATCCACCGATTTACTGGATCGAACTCTACTGGAGCGAATTTTACTGGATCGAACCAGGATTGTCGCCGAGGATACGAGGAGGGGTCAAACAGTTGGGATGAGTGTGACTCACGCCGGGCCAGAAGTCGGCATGTGGGACGTAATCGTGACTGCCCGCGACGGACAACTCGAAAAAGATCGTACAAATGGAATCTCATTTCCGCCGCCACGCCAACGTCGGGGCTTAGGATTTCAGAAAGGTAATGAAGGTTCGAATCCCACTCGCTCCGCCACGCAGGCTGAAGTGGGCGTCACTTTCCAATTTGTATGTGTTGGAGTACGGCGATGGGTTCAATCCGCTGGAGAAACCGATGGAGCGGGCGCGGGAGGCGGCATGGCGGGCGGTGAAGATTGATCCAGCGTGCCAGATGGGCTGGAAGCTTCTCTCGGCAGTGTACTTCTTCAATCGCGATTTCGCTGCCTTTCGCGAGGCTGCGGAGCGGGCCATGGCGCTCAATCCGCGGGACGGCACCACGCTGGCTTACGTGGAAATCATGATGGCGTACTCGGGCGATTGGGAACGGGGCGTGGCGCTGGTGCAGAGAGCGATGGAGCTAAACCGGCACCATCCCGGCTGGTACTACAACGCTTCATTCGCGCATCACTACCGTAAAGGCGAGTACGAAGCGGCCCTGCTGGCCGCAAAAAAATCAACATGCCGGAATACCATTGGATGCCGCTGGCGATTGCAGCCTGCTGTGGCATGCTGGGCCGCCATGAGGAAGCTCGCGCGGCCATTGAGTCTCTGCGCAAATACAACGCAACGTTTCTCGATCTCGAAAATGTGCGTGAGGAGATAGCGAGGTGGGATCCGGACGAAGATGAAGTCGAACGTCTGATGCAGGGATTGCAGAAGGCCGGGCTGAAGTATGAAACCGCGAAGCACGGATTAAAGCATGGCTCGGCAGAATCTGCGGCGGCGAACGAAGAAGCCATGACTCCCGTATCTGGCACCTCTCCTTCTTCGGCGAGTCAGGTAGTTGCGAAGGCCGACTTCGGCGCCGCCCGTGCCGCCGCGCGCGAAGACGACGGCTTCTGGATCGCTGTGCTGCCGTTCAAACACACAGGCGGCAACAACGATCTGAAAGCTCTCGCCGAGGGATTGTCCGAGGAAGTCATTACCGGGCTTTCCCGATTCTCTTAATCTGCGCGTGATTGCGCGTGGGTCTACGGCGAAGTATTCGAGCGAATCTGGGGACGTCCGCGCCATCGGCAAAGAGCTCGGCGCGCGCTACGTAATGGAAGCAAGTCTGCGCCAGGCGGGAAGCAAGCTGCGCCTCGCCGTGCAACTTTCCGACACGGTCTCCGGCGCTCATCTCTGGGCTTAGACGTACGAGCGCGCCTTCACTCCGGAATCGCTTTTCGAAGTACAAGACGATCTCGTTCCGCGCATCGTCTCCACCATCGCCGATCAATACGGAGTTCTGCCGCGCAGCATGAGCGATGTGCTGCGCAACAAAAGCGAAGACGCGCTGACTCCGCACGAGGCCGTGCTGCGCACCTTTGTGGAATCCGCCATGCGGCTGAATCCCGATTGTCCGGGATACTTTTATTTCGCCCGCTGCTGGGGCAGCTATCGGCTGGGCAACTATGAGGACACTTTGGAGGCGCTGGCGCTGGCAAACATGCCCAACTATTTCCATGTCCCCGCAATCCAAGCGGCGGCGCTCGGCCAGCTCGGCCGGCACGAGGAGGCGCGCAAGGCCGTGCAGGATTTGCTGGCGCTGCGTCCTGATTTCGCCACCGCGGCGAGGCAGGAGTACGCCAAGTGGTACGACGAAGAACATGTCGAGCGAGTTATTGATGGACTGCGGAAAGCGGGGTTGAAGATTGCTGGCCCTCAGCGAACCGCACTCGCCTAGGCCGAGCCCCGATTTCAACAGGACGCAGGCTGCTCAACGTAACATGCCCCTGCGCGTGGCCCTGAATAATTCTAGTCGGACACCACACTGCCGTGCTTTAGTTTGCAACGAAGGCTGGATCGAATTCGAGAGCGGGGAGGCGGACTCTCGAAAGGGCTCATCGAACGCATGGGCAAGTCGTAGACGTTCTCTGTAAATCCAGCCGGCTGCAAAGTCCATAAACCTTAACAACCCAGCTCCCGCGAAGAAACCCGCATCCGTTTGACCACTCCCCCTGGATCGTTCCCGGATCACTGGCAAACCGGAAGTTAATCCGGGTCAGTCAGCTTGTGGGAAGTTGAGACAGAACCGCCGAGAAAGGGCGAGCAAGAAAGTCGAAAGTTATCAGAAATCCCGGTCTCAGATAATTCTTTCCACCGGAGAAAGTTTCGATCTCGTGACTGCCGGCTAGGCAAGCAGTCACACGCCAACCCAACCGGACCGGATTCAGGAGCTTCGAAGTGACCAATTTCAGCCACAAAATCGACAAGGATTCGCCTTCAAACTCCTCCGGAAGCCACCGGTTAGCGACGATTGCGCGGCTGGCGGGCAGTCGCGGAGAATTCTTGAAGCTGTTGATTTCCGCGTAACGCTTGCCGATCATCTAACGGGAGCAGTCGGTAAAGATTGGGGGTGCAGATGACCCGAGCTACAGCAACCCCAGGTGGTCGGGATATTTGGCTTGTAAAGAACTCACCAGCAATTCAAACTGAGCATGGCGTCGCAGGTTTTTCAGGCAGGGGTCCTTCAGAAAAAACGGCCAGCAGGCGAAACCGGTATCAACGCTGCGTTCAAGCCACGCAAACGCAGTGTCAGGCTGATTGAGCAAGGAAAGAATACAGGCGATCTGATAGTACGAGTGGTGGGCGTGACCGAAAGATTTCGGGTTCGTACATGCCCGGGTAACGCACTGCAGCGCCTGCTCGGATTCGCCCAACGAAGCATGCATCACTCCTTGAAGAGCGATGATCATTGGCTCTTCCTGCGCCAGACTTCCGGCTTCACTGAGCAAGCGCCTAGCCTCTTCCCATTCGCCGGTCAGGATCGCGAGGTCCAGCGCAAAATGGATCGCATACTTATTGGTGGGATCATCAGTGCGCCACTTCTCTAGCTCGTCGCGTGCAACTTCGTATTCTCCGCTCCAAAGATAGACTTGGGCAATGCTGTGGCTGATCGTTTTTCCGCGATCGAAAGGCCTACCTCTCTCAAACATCGCGCGAGAGTGATCGAGCAGACCTATATGCGCCAGGATCGTCCCGAGCCGGCTGTAGGCATGAGGGAGATTCTTCTGAAGAGAGAGCGCTCGCTTCAATTCGGAAATCGCTTCGATATGTTGGAAGTTCTTCGAGGGGCCCCAAAGGAGAAACGAATTGGCCACGTGTCCTTCGGGCAGAGTCGCATCCAATTCCAAAGCGCGTTGGCAGTGAAATTCCGCCTTCTCCAGCCAACTCCGGCTGGGATCGATCTCGAAGTGGAGCTTCGTACAGACAAAAGAAAGAATCGCATGGGCGAGCGCAAACAGCGGATCGCGAGCCACCGCATTCATCATGTGTCGCGCAGCGTCCTCCAATAGCCTACGGTCCCCTGTGTAACTGTCGCGGTAACCCTGAATGAACTCCCCATAAGCCAAGGCATCCCGGCTAAAGCGGGCGCGATTCTGGGGGGGTGTGCTCCGAAGCGGGCGTTTCAGTGCTTTGGCGGTATGTCTCGCAATGTCGTGAACGTGCTCGAATGGGCGATTGATGTCGAGAATATACTTCGTCAGAAAACGACGGCTCTGCAAATGCGAGTCAAACAGTTCAACCGACAAACGTGATTCTGCCTTGGAAATCTGAATCGCACCATGCACCACAAAACGGACTCCCAGTCGGGAAGCAATTTCCGATGCCTTCGCATTGGAAGGTACATTCAAGATCGCAGATGTTGGCAGGACATCAACTCCTTCCAGATTCGCCAGACGTGAAACCAGGGAGTCGGCAAAGCCCAGGCTGAGCCCATTATCATCCTCGATATCCCCGACAAAAAGGGGCGGCGCCACGGCGAGCGAGGAACGGTCCTCTCCCCACGCCACGTCTCCTCGAAATGGCATTTTGCTGTCCGCGATTTCAGCAGAATCGGAGTTGCTATGGAGAGGACTAATGATGCGAATGGGTCCGACGAACCGATAGCCTTTGCCTACGACCGTTTCCAGGAATCGTTGTTTAGCGGAATTGTCGCCCAGTGCCCCGCGAATTTTACGGACGATGTTATTAATGTTCCGCTCGGTGTCAATGAAGAGATCCGTGTGCCACAGTTTGGCCTGGATTTCCTCGCGGGAAACCAATTGGTCCCTTCGCCTGACCAAGAAAATAAGAAGCTCCATGGGCTTCTTTTCGAGCTTTAGTTTGCGACCGTCGCGGCGCAGTTCGTAGCGACCCAGATCAAGCTCGACATCGCCACTCTTCGAGCGACTCCTGAAAGCCTGGCTCATCCATAACTCCATTATTCCCAGTCGGCTACGAAGATACACCAAAAATACATAAAAGTGATTCCGGTCTTATTGAAGCCGGGGCTGAAACGCGCGATATTGTCGTTCGACAGGTTGTGGTAAACCATCTCAGGAGAAACCGAATGAAACGAAATTTATTTCTGATTCTGGCGATTTCAGCAGCGATGTGGTGGATAAGCCAGTCCAATCTTACTGGCGCGATGGCGGGCGCTTCGGAAAAACACGCGTTTACACCCGATGCAGTTGAATACGGTCCCGCACCGTCTTTTGTTGCGCCAGGGGCGAAACTCGCGGTGCTAGCGGGTAATCCTCTTGCTACCACCGGGGACTACACGATCCGTCTGAAGATGCCTGACGGATATCGGATCGCGCCGCATTGGCATCCCAAGCGGGAAAACGTTACCGTGATCTCAGGGACGCTTAAGGTTGGTATGGGCGATCGCTTTGACGAGAGCAGCATGATGGGCTTTCCAGCGGGCAGCTTCGCCTATCTCGATCCGGACATGCACCACTACGTGATGGCTAGTGGCGATGTGGTTGTCCAGGTCCACGGCATGGCGCCCGTGCAGTTCAACTACATCAATGCTGAGGACGATCCGAGCCGGAAGAAATAGTTGAATGTTGGCCATCTACCCCCCCGCCTCGGCGGACTTGAGGTTAGGAACGCCAATTCTGATTAGCATCTTTCAGGCCTGATCGTCGAACAGCCTTGAGGCGGGGTACTTTTTCTTTTCCTATGTCTTGCGCACGCATGACTGGCAATCCGGGAGCTAATCCTCCGAAGTCGGCTTCGGGTACGCCTGTCAGGCGTCCTCCAGACCGATCGTGTCATTGACGGCATGGCGCAGCTTTTGTTTGCACCCGGAGATACCTCTCGGTAGTCTCAATCGACGCAAGAGCGAGAAGAAACAGCATCTGTTCTAATTCTCCTCCCGTCAGATGGCAGAGTCGTGCACATGTTCGGCGCAGATCGTGCGGAGCGAGGTTCTGAATTCCGGCTTAGCCAGCCGCCGCTTTGACGGGTGATGATGATCCGGTGCATAA
>Ga0210389_10000377_pt1 | contig 43095 bp, 33 predicted proteins | sample IncBWH28OmetaG_FD_160127 | JGI IMG/M metagenome (GOLD analysis project Ga0210389, IMG submission 160127) | Forest soil microbial communities from Barre Woods Harvard Forest LTER site, Petersham, Massachusetts, United States - Inc-BW-H-28-O ... | reverse complement strand
CGTCCCACATAATTTCCGCGCCAGGCGTGAGCATGGCGAAACGGGCGATGTAACGGGTCAGTGGCGTTCCGCTGGCTTCGATCTGCTTTACCATCGCAGCTGTCATGTGAGTCTTGACGGAAATATCGACTGGCGTGGAGACAATTTTCTTCCACGGCGCGCGCAGAACGATTTCCGCCGCCTCCGGATCGAACCAGAAATTGAACTCGTGCCGGGGATTGTTCAGGAATTCAGGATTGTCGGTTTGCGGACTGAGGCTTCCTCCCATAAACACGAGTTCCCGCGCCAGTTGCGGAAACTGCGGATCGAGAGAAATCGCCAGCGCCAGATTGGTCATCGGCCCGCCCTCGTAGATCGTTACTTCGCCTGGATATTTTTGCACTATGCGAATCAGAAAGTGCGCCGCATCTTCGCTCGCAGGTTTCGTGGAGGGCTGACCTTCCGGCAACGGCGGCACGACCGAAGCTTCATGCCACCAGCGCTCATCCCACGCGCCGGCGTAGGCAACTTTGCCGTAACGTTGCTGCCAAAGTTGGGATTCTTCCCGCGTGCGGACTAACGGAAACGCCGCTCCCGGCACAACCGGAATGTCAGTTCGTCCCATGATTTCGAGCAGGCGCAACGTGTGCGCGACTTCTTCGTCGCGCCACTGATCTCCGCTCACCACCGTGATGCCCAGCACTTCCACCTGCGGAGACTGAATCATGAGCATCAGCGTCTGCATGTTGCTGCCGCCGGGACCGGAGCAGTCTTCGTTGATAATCACTTTGCGCCGGGGCTGTGCGGAGGCTAGCGCGGACGCGGCGCAGAGCGCGATCAAAACGAGAGTTTTCATGGTGTGCAATGCTTATCTCGAAACCGGCGAAAATCTAAATCAAGCCAGACAAAATTCGAATCCGCAGAAGAAAAAGGCAGAGCGAGCCAAGCCCGTCTGCCCCGGAAAACATATCGCTTCACGTTTTAGAAGGCGAGCCTGAGCGCGAATTGCACTAAGCGCGGGTTGTTCACCGTGTTGTTGATCACAGCCAAGCTGGAGGGAGTGTTGATGTCTTGCTGTCCGCTGTCACCCAGCCCATCCATGTAAAACTGCGGGTGATTGAACAGGTTGAAGAACTCAGCGCGGAACTGCAAATTCATTCCCTCGTGAAAGGGGAAGTTCTTGATGACTGAGAAATCAGTATTCACGAAACGTGGACCATAGACCGGAGCTCGAGCGGCCGTGCCGAGTTCGCCGGCAGGAGCCGGAGAAAAAGCGCAGCCATTGAACCAGGCTGACCGGGTGTGGATCTGGTGTGGTGCGAGTCCAGGCTTGCCCGTAGTGGGGTCGGTCTGCTCGGGGAAGTATTGGCAGCGGGTGTCGAGGTTCCCTGCAACCGTTCCAGCGACTTGCGGATTGCTGACTTCGTTCGGACGCTGCAGCGTGAACCCGTTGTAGGAAAAGAACGTTCCCGATTCGTCCGCGCTATCGACTACGAAGAGCGGGAATCCGGAGGTGGCCCTCTCAATCAGATCCAGGTGCCAATTTCCCAGGACCGCGTTGGTCACGCTATTCCAGTCTCCCCCAAAGTGCTTGCCTTTGCCGAACGGCAAATCATAGAGGACGCTGGCCGTGAAGCTGTCGTTGAGATTTAGCTGGGACAATCCCCAGTCGAGTTTTGAAGTTCCGGGCAAAGGCCAATAGATCGCGCCGGGAGGAGTGCCCAAACCATCGGGCATGCCGGAATCGAAGGTGCGCGACCAGGTATAACCAAGCAGCGCATAGAGACCGTGCTTGGCGCTCTTGGTCTCAGCCTTAACCTGCAGAGAATCATAACGAGCGTTGCCAATGCTGTCGTTGCTGGCGACAGTCTGAAAGAATCCTGCGTACGGGAATGTTCCAAATCCGCATCCAAGTGTGTAGTTGTTGGCCGAATTGTAATTGGCGCCGCCGGGGCAGGCACTTGGCTCATTGAGGTTTTCGTTTTCCTGGCTGACGAGGATGTGGTGGCTGCGAGAGCCGGCGTATCCGGCCGTGAGCACAACATTGCCCGGCAGTTGCTGCTCAACATTGATATTGAACTGTTGGACTGCTCCCTGCTTGAAATTTAAGTTCGCGGACTGAATGGTCCCCGTATAGGCAGATGGGTTCTGAGGGCCGAGCAGCGGAGACCCGTTGACAAGGAAGCCATTCGACAAACCGCAACCGGGCGTTCCGAATGGGGCGCAAACCCCGGTGGGGAATGGATCCACTTCCGCATAATACGGCGGGTTCTGCCACAACCCCTGCCCACCTTGGTTCCAGGCCGAATCGTGGAAGATCCCATAACCCAAGCGAACGGCAGTCTTCTCACTCCCCATCGGCTTCCACGAGAGGCCAATGCGTGGTTCTAACGCAGTCTTGTCGAACTGGATGCCAACCCGCCCATCGGTTGCGATGCAGACCGTGCAACTCGAGAGAGTGGGACTTCCCTTCGGGACGTACCACATAAGATTCTGAATGTTGAAGTTCGCCTGCCGATTCTCGGCCTCAGTTTCGGGTGTGGCGAGAGACCACGCCAGCCCAAGGTTCAACGTGACATTGTTGGTCACCCGCCAGTCATCCTGAACAAATGGCCGTACCAATTTCCAACGACGGCCAGTCGTAGCGCCAAGGAATGTCTGGTCATGGGCCGCGAAAACTCCCAGGCTGCCGAGAAGAAGATCGCCGATGTCATCACCTGTCCCCAGCCCCGCTTCCACGACATAGCCATCCTGGAAAGCGTTGTTTCGCACATTCATTTCCTCGGCGCGAAAAGTTGCCCCGAACCGGATGTTGTGTTTCCCGCGAATCAGGTCGAGCACATCGCCGGCAGAATAGACGTTGGTGCCGCCTTGATAGGGTGCGTAGCCACGATCTCCTACCGAGAAGTAGCTCGACATCTGGAACGAGGTCATGCCGCAGCTTTCGCAGTCTTTGTTCGATTGGTTCAAACTGGAAGGATATCCAGTGATGCCGTCACACTTCGCTCCGAGATCAGCGCCCGGAATGCCGATGGTGGCCGCTTCGCAGCTGCCCGTTCCATACGAAAGAATGTGATTGAAGATGCGGCTGTAGCCTACCGTAGCCTGGTTGATAAGGTTGGGTGAAAAGACGTGGGTCTCAGTCAACACCGCATTGCGGCCATGATTGTTGATGTACTGGTTGCTGCCAAAAGCGTTGGCTTCAGACCAGGTTGGGGAACCGCCGGGGACGAAGTTGGTTGCCTGGTCATAGCTGAAGCGGCCGAAGACGGAGTCTTTACTAGAGAAATTGTGATCGAGGCGGATGTCCCAAGTACCTTCGTTGAGCTTTCTTACCGGCTGATTCACATAGTTGAACGCCGGATTTGTTGAATCGGGTGCGGGATAAAGCTGGGCTACCTTAAGGCCAATATTATTCACCAGCGATCCCGGAATGATGGGGCATGGCTGCGTGACTCCCGTGATGATTGGCCCTTGACTTCCGGCTTGGAGACCGCTAGGCGCCGGAGTTACCGGAAGGCCTGTGGCGATATTGCATTGGAAGGGACTCGTGGTCGGCGTGGTGCCGACCAGATAGGGATAGGGATTTGTGAACTCGCTGATCCCCAGCGGGTTACTACTGAGATTGTAGTTGCCATTGGGGTCGGCAACCAGTTCGGCCGGATTCGGCACGAATCCAGTGAAAGTCACGCCTTCCCGCTGCATCTTGGCCTGATAATCCAGAAAGAAGAAAGTCTTGTCTTTCTTGATGGCCCCGCCGAGGGATCCGCCAAACTGATTCAGATTGAATTTCTGGGGCGACGTGCCGAAGAACGGGTCCGCATCCAGCTTCGTATTGCGGAAGTACTCAAACAACGACCCGTGAAACTTGTTTGCTCCCGACTTCGTCGTAACCAGCACGGTGGGACCTGCGCGCTCCCCGTATTCTGCGGAGTAGTTGTAGGTCAAGACTTTGAATTCTTCGATGTCGTCAATCGACGAGAAGATCGCAATTCCGCCCTCGTCCAACTGGTTGTTATCGTTGCCGTCGAGCAGCCAGTCGGTTTCCTGTTCACGAGAACCACCGACCGAAAGCGAGAACGATCCTCGCGTCGCAGCTTCGCTGCTGGCTGCGTTCGTAAAGAAACTCACCGGACTGGTGGATGCCGTCGTGCCCGGAGTAAGGGTCGCCAACTGAACAAAGTTGCGGCCGTTCAACGGGAGTTCAGCCACTTCCTCTGAGGTGATGACTTGGCCGAGGGTAGGAGTCGTCGTCTCTATGGCCACTTCGGTCGCGTTGACTTCAACATTCGTGCTTACTGACGCAGGAACGAGTTTGAAATCGAGTTCGCGGTGCTCGTCGATCTGCAGGCGGACGTCTTTCACTTCGGATGGCTTGAAACCCTTAACGTCCACCTTGATCGTGTAATCTCCAACGCCGAGTAGGGGGATGAGAAAGTGTCCAGTGTCGTCGGTTAGCGCGTCGCGGGAAACGTTGGTGGCCTGGGCGGTGACGATGACCTTGGCGCCCGACAGCACCGCGCCGGAATTGTCTGAAACCGTGCCCGAAAAACTCCCAGTCGCCTGGCCGTGCAGGAGCGAACTGAACAGGCATGCCAGCGTACAAACCAACACCGCAAACCGCGCCTTCTGGTTCGACATTTCTTGAACCCCTTTCATTGCTGTCGAGAAAAAAAAGGAAAAAGATCTCTGTACCCGTGAACTCTGGGAGGCCTAGACCGCAGACACGGCTTATAAATTGCCGGTTACGGCTAAGTCAAGAATTTTCGCAGGGTTAACGCCCTCGGCACGGTCATTCTTTGGCAGCGAATCATGCAAAAAACCGCTTCCTGATGTTGATTGTTGAAAGCTGCCGCAAACAATTCAGAGCGCTTGGCATACTGAAACCCGTGCTGGGCACGAGAATTCACCGGTCACGTGCGAATTGCGGGCTAGGGTCAGGACCGCGCGGCTAATTCGCGATCAAAACGGGAACGATCATAGAATGATTTCTGTGTTCCCACGCCTGTGGTGGACAAACCTGCGTAAAGATTCGCTCGACGAACGGCTTCCTTTTCGGCAACCCCTTCGGCAAGAAACACGGCAAAGCTACCGATGAAGGCATCGCCCGCACCGGTGCTGTCAACACTGTTGACTGGAAACGGCGGCACTTGTTCGCTGCCGTCACTGCCCGCGAGAAGAGATCCGTTCGCACCCAGCGTGATAATCACTCGCCGAATCCCGCCAGCCACTAGTTGCTCGGCACATTTCTTTGCGTCTTCGACATTTTTTACTGGGCGACCGGTGATTGTCTCGGCCTCACTTTCGTTCGGAACAAAATAGTCGAGATCTTTGAGCGCACCTAGGTCGACGGGCTGCGCGGGGGCAGGATTCAGGATGCAGCGGATTCCATGCGTACGGGCAAATCGGATCGTGTAATAGACCGTCTCCACCGGAATCTCGAACTGCAACACGATGCAGTCGGCGGACTTCAGCGTCTCTGCGGCGGCGTCAACGTCTGCGGGCTTGAGCGCGTCGTTCGCTCCCTTTACCACCAGAATACGGTTCTGGCCGTTGGGCTCGACGAAGATGGGCGCAACTCCGCTCGAGAGTCCCTCGATCTGCTTCACATGCGTGGAATCGATGCCCTGCCGGCGAAAATTTTCGATGGTCGCGGGACCGAAGAGGTCGCTGCCTACGCGCGCGACCATGAAAACTTCCGCGCCACAAAGACGCGCGGCCACGGCCTGATTCGCACCCTTGCCGCCAAAGCCGAGATCGAATTTTTGTCCGAAAATAGTTTCGCCCGGCTTGGGAAACTGATTGGTGAACGTCGTCAGGTCAATGTTGGCGCTGCCAACTACCGCAATTCGAGGGCGCTTGGCCATAACCGTTGTTCTGTATCTCCGAAAAACATTGAGGAAGGCCGAGTCTATTCAGCACACGTCGAATGTGTCAACGATGATTGCGAGGGGTGTGAGGAAGAGATGGTCCTTTCTGCTATAGTTTCGTTCCTCGATCATTCCTTTTCGACCGTAAGTTTGGATGGTTGAGTTCTGGGAGGATGCCATGCCCCGCAATGTCCGCTGTGCCCTGATTCAAGCCAGCAACGCGCTCTCGACCGAACGTCCGCTCGCGCAGATCAGGAAGGCGATGATCGACAAGCACCTCAAGCTCATAGAGCAAGCGGCGCGCAAGAAGACGCAAATCCTCTGCCTGCAGGAACTTTTCTACGGTCCTTATTTTTGCGCTGAGCAAAATGCCCGCTGGTATGAACTAACCGAGCGCGTGCCCAACGGCCCTACGACGCTGCTGATGCAAAAGCTTGCGAAGAAGCACCGGATGGTCATCGTGGTTCCGGTCTACGAAGAGCAGATGCCGGGCGTGTATTTCAACACCGCGGCCGTCATCGATGCTGACGGCCGCTATCTTGGCAAGTATCGCAAGCATCACATCCCGCACTGCCACCCGGGGTTCTGGGAGAAGTTTTATTTCACTCCGGGCGATCTCGGTTATCCCGTGTTCGAAACCAAGTATGCCCGCGTGGGCGTGTACATCTGCTATGACCGTCATTTTCCCGAAGGCGCACGCATTCTCGGATTGAACGGAGCGGAGATCGTATTCAATCCCTCCGCCACCGTGGCCGGACTTTCGGAGTATTTGTGGGAACTCGAGCAACCCGCGCACGCTGTGGCCAATGGCTATTTTGTAGGCGCCATCAATCGAGTGGGAACGGAAAAACCGTGGAGCATAGGCGAATTCTATGGCAAGAGTTATTTCTGCAACCCTCGAGGCAAGATCATCGCCCAAGCCAGTCGCGACAAAGACGAAGTCGTGGTCGCGGATCTCGATCTCGACATGATCGAAGAGGTGCGAAAAGTGTGGCAGTTTTTCCGTGATCGCCGGCCAGAAAGCTACGGCCCGATTACAACACAGAGCGGAACATCGGCCGCAGCCGACTAAACGCGAAGTGCGACGAGTAGCTTTTCCTCCACATCACGACTCCCAATGACGACTCCGGACCCAAGTCAACTCCGCGCCCGAATCGAATCCAGCCCGCTGTACAACGAGGATCTCGCGCCGGCCACCGCCGAGCGTCGCCACTGGGGAACGTACAACTTCGCGGCGCTGTGGATTTCGATGTCGGTGAACATCCTCACCTACATGCTGGCCGCGAGTCTGATTCAGGGCGGAATGAACTGGAAGCAGGCGGTCGCGACCATTTTTCTTGGCAACTTAATCGTGTTGGGACCGATGCTGCTGAATTCGCATCCCGGCGCGAAATACGGAATTCCGTTCCCGGTTCTGGCTCGTGCGTCGTTCGGCGTGCTGGGCGCAAACGTTGCGGCCGTCCTGCGCGCGCTGGTCGCGTGCGGATGGTTTGGCATTCAGACCTGGATTGGCGGCGAAGCCATCAGCACCCTGCTGGCAACGCTCGCTCCGAGTTGGAAGAACTTTGCCTACGGGCCGGCAGTTTGTTTTTTCGTCTTCTGGCTGATCAACCTCGCCGTCGTCCTCAAAGGAATCGAATACATCCGCGTTCTGCAAGGCATCAGCGCGCCGGTTCTGCTGGGCGTCGGATTGCTTCTGTTGGGCTGGGCCTATCACGCGGCCGGCGGCTTCGGGCCCATGTTCTCGGTGCCGTCGCGGTTCACAAATTTTCCCGCCTTCTTGAAATTTCTGGTCCCCGCCTTGAATGGCACGGTTGGTTTCTGGGCCACAGTCTCGTTGAATATCCCCGACTTCACGCGCTTTGCGCGCAACCAGCGCGAGCAGATGATCGGTCAGGCCGTAGCCCTGCCCACGACAATGACGCTGTACGCTTTCGTTGGAATCGTGGTTACTTCCGCCACCGTAGTGATCTACGGAACCGCAATCTGGGACCCGGTGCAACTGCTCAGCCGCTTTCACTCACCGGTGGCCGTGGTAATTTCTCTGGTTGCGATTCTGCTGGCCACGCTCAACGTCAACATCGGCGCGAACGTGGTTTCACCGGCCAATGATTTCTCCAACCTGTGGCCGAAGAAAATCAGCTTTCGCACGGGCGGTATCATCACTTGCTTTATGGGCGTCGCGATGATGCCGTGGAAGCTGCTCTCCGACTACGGAACGTTTATTTTCGGATGGCTCGGCGGCTACGCGGCGTTTCTCGGGCCGGTGGCGGGAATTATGATCTGTGATTACTTCGTGATCCGGCGCACGGTGCTGCACGTGGAGGATCTTTATCTCCGCGGAGGAATCTACGAGTATTCGCGTGGATTTAACTGGCGCGCGGTGATCGCGCTGGCGTTAGGCGCGGGCACTGCGCTGGCGGGGTTGGTGATTCCCTCCATGCGATTCTTGTACGACTATTCGTGGTTCGTCGGCTTCGTGGTTTCGTTCGTGGCGTACCACGCGATGATGAGTGGACGACGTCCCGCGCTTGCAGCATAATATCCGTGAAAGACCCTTCATTTTGCGAGTGTATTCGATGAAATCGTGTCGTTTGATTCTTGCCTTGCCGTGCCTGTTTGCGACCTCCCTGATCGTGTGTGCAGGCCAAACTGTTGACGGGCACATCTTCCGCAGCGAGAAGCTCGGCCTGACCTACGCTTTTCCGGAAAGCTTCAGCGCGAAAGTGGAAAGTGAACTGCCCATGCACGACTCCACTGGACGTGAACATATGATCCTGGCGCTCTGGAATTCGCCTGAGCGTAACGGGTCGCCCAGAATTACGTTCCTCTACGATACGAAGGTTCGGTCGGCTGACTTGTCGAGCGCGGAAATTGCCAATCGATATCTCGCGGCTGTCCGACAATTGTGGGTGAACGTTCGGGGAGTTAAGATCCTTGGGCCGCAAAAAATCTCTTTACCCGGATGCGACGTTTGGAAACTCGATCTCTTCCAGCCCGATCAACTCCCACACTACAACGCTGCCGTCGTGGTGCCGCTCGCCGACCGCAGGCTGCTGGCGATTGAGATTAACGCTCCCTCGCAGACCGAATTGGACGCTGAAGTTGATTCGTTGCGGGGACTCCGTCTCGATCGGAAGTAGCCCGCCGGCGGCAACTCCGGACGAAAGTGCCCGGGATGCACCACTCAGGAACCCAGAAACTCCGGCAGCACCTCCCTCGCCCACGTTTCCAGTGACTGCTCTTCGTCCCCGCACATCAGATAAATATTGAACTGGGTCACACCGACTTTTTCCAGGGCGCGCAGTTTCTTCTTCTGAGCCTCGGAGGGCCCGATCAGGCAGAAGCGATCGATCACTTCGTCAGAAACGAAATCCGCGTTGTCGCTGCCGACCTCGCAGTGATGCTGGTAGTCATAGTTGCCGCGATCCTGCACGAACGAAGTCAGCGCGGGCGGTAGATCTTCAGGCTTGTACTGTCGGATGAGATCCATCACGTGATTCGACACCAGCGCGGGAAACCAGCGCACGCGCTCGCGGGCAACTTTCAAGTCATCCGCCACCCACACCGGTGCGGCGGCCATGACTTCGATGCTCTTCGGGTCGCGGCCCGCGGCCTTCGCGCCTTCTTTCACAAAGCCCATACACCACTCAATCAGCGCGGGGTCGGCAAACTGCAGAATGATCCCGTCGGCCACTCGCCCCGCCATGTGCAGAACTTTGGGTCCGTAGCCGGCAATCCAGACGCGGGGAGAATCTTTCGCCCAACTGAGGCGCGTGGGTTGACCGTCGTGCTGCACTTCCTTGCCGGAAGTGAGGTCGCGGAACTCCGCCACCGCGGCTTCCAGCTGAGACCAACTCACCGGCTTCTTGCCCATCACGCGGCGCGAACTGTCGCCGCGGCCAATGCCAAGCTCCATCCGGCCGCCAGAAATCAGATTGAGGGTTGCGAACAAGCTGGCTGTCACGGTCAGATCGCGGGTCGCGGGATTGGTGACACACGTTCCCAGGCGCATGCGCTTCGTGTTCGTCGCCATCAGCGTCAGCAGCGGATACGGTTCCTTCCACAGCACGTGAGAATCGAAAATCCAACCGTATTCAAATCCGGCGCTCTCCGCCTGACGCGTCAATCCCACGATGCGTTCGACGGAAATGTCGGGCTTCAATGCGATGCCGAATTGCATGGCCGGTCTCCTTGCGCGGAAAAATAATAATGAGGAACAGATCGCGACGAACCGATTGTAAAAGCAAAAGTGCGGCAGTGTAGCATAGAATCCTTTTCTCATCCCGGCGGAGACGCGCGGACGACGGAGGTCTCGATGGGTTTCGACATGATTATCAAAAACGGTTCCGTGGTGACAGCCACCGACACCTACACCGCGGACGTCGCCATCGCGAACGGCAAGATCACTGCTATTGGAACCGATCTGACTTCATCGAGCGCTGGACGGAACGCCACGAAGATTCTCGACGCAACGGGCAAACTCGTCCTCCCGGGCGGAATCGACGTCCACACTCACCTCGACATGCCTTTCGGCGGTACCACCAGCGCCGACGATTTCGAGACCGGCACGCGAGCCGCCGCGTTCGGAGGCACAACCACGCTGATCGACTTCGCGATTCAATACAAGGGCCAGCCGCTGCGCCAGGCCTTCGACACCTGGATGAGCAAGGCCGCGAACAAGGCCGTCTGCGATTATGCGTTTCACTGCATCGTCACCGACGTTTCCGGCGGGCAGCTTTCGGAAATGAACGATCTCGTGCATGAAGGCGTGACCAGCTTCAAGTTATTCATGGCGTATCCCGGCGTGTTCATGCTCGACGATGGCAGCATCTTCAAAGCTCTGCAGACCACGGCAAAAAATGGCGGGATGGTTTGCATGCACGCCGAAAACGGCAGCGCGATTGACGTGATCGTGCAACAGGCATTGGCCGAAGGAAAGCGTGCTCCGAAGTATCATGCGCTGACTCGTCCCACCACCGCAGAAGCCGAAGCCGTCGGACGCGCGATCGCTCTAGCCGAGATGGCGGGAGCGCCTATTTACATCGTGCACTTGAGCTGTAACGACGCGTTGGAAAAAATTCGCGAGGCTCGCGACCGCGGACTTCCCGTCTACGCCGAAACCTGCCCGCAGTACTTGTACCTGTCTCTTGAGAACATGGACGCGCCCGGTTTCGAGGGGGCGAAATATGTTTTCACTCCTCCGCTGCGGGAAAAGTGGAATCAAGAAAAACTCTGGAACGGCCTGAAGCACGATCACTTGCAAGTTGTCTCCACCGATCATTGCCCGTTCTGTTTCAAAGAACAAAAAGAAATGGGCCGCGACGATTTCACCAAAATTCCGAACGGGGGCCCGGGCGTGGAACACCGCATGAGTCTGATCTATTCGGGCGGCGTGGCCACTGGAAGGTTCAACGTGAACCGTTTTGTGGAACTCGTCTCGACCACTCCTGCCAAACTGTTCGGGCTGTATCCGCGCAAGGGAACCATCGCGGTGGGAAGCGATGCCGACCTGGTGATCTTCGATCCCCACCGCAAGCACACTATCAGCGCCGCAACGCATCACATGCGCGTGGACTATTCCATGTTCGAAGGCATCCAGGTCACTGGCATGCCCGACGTAGTTCTATCCCGGGGCAGAGTAGTCATCGAAAGCGACAAATTTCTGGGACGTGCGGGACAGGGTGAATTCCTGCGGCGCGCTACTTACGCAGAAATGAACGGCTGAGTTTTTTCGTCATTTCCGCAAACATTTTCAAAGGGAGAAAACATGTTCACTCCGCAAAGTCTGACGATCGCGCTGTTGATGATGATCACCAGCGCCGTCTGCTGGGGATCCTGGGCCATTACTTACAAGGGCGTCAAGAATTACCGGTTTGAACTTTTTTATTGGGACTACGCCATCGGCATTTTTCTGAGTTCTCTCGTCCTCGCTTTGACGATGGGGAGCACTGGCCACGACTCCTCAAGCTTCGTGAATAACGTTCAAGCCGCAGATTCCTCGAACATCGTCTCCGCTCTAGTCGGCGGAGCCTTGTTTAATCTGGCGAATCTGCTGCTGGTGGCAGCCGTCGACTTGGCCGGGCTGGCGGTCGCATTCCCCGTCTCCATCGGAATCGCGCTCGTTGTCGGCGTGGTATTGAACTTCATCCTGCAGCCGAAAGGCAGCGTGTTGCTTCTGGCTGGGGGCGTGGCCTGCGCGCTGATTGCCGTGGTCCTCGATGGCAAAGCCTACGGCAGCCTCCCCCGTACCGGGCGAGGAACTTCGCGCCAGAGCATTATTCTCTGCGTGGTCTCAGGAACTCTGATGGGACTGTGGAGCCCGTTCATGACCTACGCGATGACCCGCGGGCACTCGCTCACACCCTACAGTGGAACTACGTTTCTTACACTCGGAGCGTTGCTCTCTTGTTTTGTGTGGAATGTCTACTTCATGAAGAAGCCTCTGGTGGGTGATCCCGTAAGTTTCAGCGGATTTTTCACCGGTCCCCCTTCAGGACATTTGCTCGGCCTGATCGGCGGTTGCATCTGGGGCCTTGGGACGGTGCTCAATCTCACCGCAGGCAAACTGACGGGGCAAGCGATCTCTTATGCGATCGGCCAATCGTCGCCCATGGTCGCGGCGCTTTGGGGAGTGCTGGTGTGGAAAGAATTTGATGGCTCGGGAAAAACCGCCAAGACTTATCTTGCTCTCATGTTCGTTTTCTATGGGCTGGCAATTCTGCTGGTCGCGCACGCCAATGGGTGATCGAAACAAATCAATCTATTTGCCTTTGATGCGGCCGATGAACAATTGCAAGAACCGGTCTGCATCAGAGGCCAGGCAGACGCGCGCGTTCGGCTTCAGGTCGATCACGCCCTCGATCTCGTAGTGGTCGCCATGTAGCACGTTGTTCTCGTTCGATCCCATGCGATTGGCGACAGTTTCTCCGCGCGTAAACTCGCCTTTGGTTTCAACATCCACATGCATGTCTTTGAGGGTTACCAGCGTCGAATCAATCACAACACCCACCGCGAGCGGATCGTACATTGCGGCCCCCTGATACCCGCTCTTCTCGGAACGCGTCAGATAGAAGTCCGCCAGTTTCGCAATGAAGTCACTCTCTGGTCCGCGCAAGGATTGCAGATCTGCCAGATACTTGCGCGTGATAATAGTCCTCTCTCCCACGTCGGAACCAACCATCGTCACCATCCAGCCCGCATTGAAAACGATAGCCGCCGCTTCCGGATCGTTATAGATATTTGCTTCGGCGGCTCCGTTTACATTTCCACCCGTGATCGAGCCACCCATGATGACGATATCTTTAGTCAATGGCACGATGGACGGGTCTTTCGAGACGGCCAGCGCAATGTTCGTAAGTGGGCCGACGGGAATCAGCGTGACCTCATGCGGATATTTATGGATTAATTCGATGATCAGATCAGGACCGAAACGTGAATCGGCTTTGCACTTCGATGCCGGCAATTCGACACCGGCCAAGCCATTCTTGCCGTGCCAGAATTGAGCAGTGATCAGCTTCTGGTTGAGAGGATGCTGTGCTCCGCCAGCCACCGGCAAGTCACACCGCCCGGCCAACGACGTCAACTTGAGTGCGTTCTCCAACCCCTGGCGCCCGTCGACGTTGCCGGGCACTACGGTCAGCGCCTCGACTTTCAGTTCCGGCGAGTTCAGCGCGAGCAGAATCGCCATCGCGTCATCAACACCAGGGTCCGTGTCAATAATCACGCGCCGCGGCGACTGCGCGACGGCGGTGGTCATAAAGCAAAGGGCTCCGAGCAGAATGACGCCACACTTTGCGAAGAATCGTTTCATGGAAAGTCCTCAATTGGAAATGGCTGAACAAAACTAAAGCAGCATGCCGGCGATGGAAGCCGACATCAGGTTGGCCATCGTTCCAGCCAGCATGGCGCGGAAGCCGAGCTTCGCCAATTCGCCCCGCTTATTCGGCGCCAGCGCCCCGATGCCGCCGATCTGAATTCCGATCGAGCTGAGATTCGCGAAGCCGCACAACGCGAACGTCGCAATGGTAAACGAACGCGGATCGAGCGCGGCCTTTTGCGGGCCAAGCATGGTGAAGGCCACGAGTTCGTTCAGCACCATGCGGGTTCCGAGCAGGTTACCGACGATGGGGCAATCGTGCCACGGGATTCCGATCAGCCAGGCGACGGGCGAGAACAGAACGCCGAGGGGTCCCTCGACACTCGATGGAAACCATCCAACGTGGTTGTGAATGCCCCCCATAATGCCATCGAGCAGGTGGATCAGCGCGATGAAGGCGATTAGCATGGCGCCGATATTGAGAGCCATATTCAGGCCGTCGCCGGTGCCACGGGCGATGGCGCCAAGAAGATTTTCTTCAGCCTCCTTTTTCGCTTCCCTTTCCGGCATCACGACCTTTCCCGCAGTGCGCGGCTGCTCGGTTTCCGGCACAAGCATTTTCGAAACCAAAATCGTTCCCGGCGCGGTCATGATGACGGCGCTCAGCACGTGTCTTGGTTCAGCTCCGAAGGCGAAATACGCAGCCATGATCGAGCCAGAAACGTGCGCCATCCCGCTGGTCATCACGGTCATCAGTTCCGAGCGGGTGAGATCGGCAAGAAATGGGCGAATCGTGACTGGCGCCTCCGTTTGTCCCATGAAGATACTGGCTGCGACGTTCAGCGACTCCGCGCCGCTCGCGCCCATGATGCGGATCATCAGCCAGGCCGCGATGCGGATGACGATCTGCATGACGCCGATGTGATAGAGAATGGCGAAAAACGCGCAGATGAAGATGACGACCGGCAGCACCTGAAAAGCGAAGATGAATCCGATGTTGGAGGACTGCTTGCCCAGCGGTCCGAAGACAAACTCGGAACCGACGAACGAGTAGCTGAGCACTTTGTTGGCGGCGTCGCCGATCACCTGAAACATTCGTCGTCCGACATCAACCCGCAGCACGAAGATCGCAAACAAAATCTGCAGGCTCAGGCCCCAGGCCACGGTTTTCCCACGGATCGCGCGCCGGTTGGTGGAGAAAATGTAGGCGAGGCCGAGCATGGTCAACAGACCAAGAATTCCCGTATAGCGTCCCATTCAGTTTTTCTCCCTCGATATTCCGATCGCGCTATTCCCCGATGACTCTGTGGATGAGTGGCCGCTTCGCCGGCGGCGCATCGGCGACCACGCAACTCGCCTCGATCAATTGCCGGGCGCGTTCCGCTCGCGCCTCACCGTTGTAATAGATCGTCGCGATCGCCTCGCCGGCAGCGACTCGCTCTCCGACTTTCTTGTGCAGCACAATCCCCACGGCAGGATCGACGGCATCTTCCTTGCGCTCGCGTCCGCCACCGAGAATCACGCACGCCGTACCGATCTGCTCGCATTGCATCGAGGCGAGATATCCAGTCTTTGCGCTGTCAACCCGTAAGCTGTACTGGGCCTGAGGCAAACGCTTCACATCGTCGATCACGCGCGCGTCTCCGCCCTGCAGTTCCACCATCTGCCCGAATGTTTCCAAAGCCTTTCCCGACGAAATTAATTTCGCGCTCTCCTGCCTCCCTTCCGCAACTGTTTTCGAAACACCGCCGAGATGCAGCATCCAGCCTGCCAGCTCGAGGCAGAGTTCTCGCAAATCTTCCGGTCCGCTACCGCGCAGAATCTCGACAACCTCGACCACTTCGAGAGCGTTGCCAATCATGTTCCCCAACGGCTGATCCATATCGGTGATCAGCGCGACAACATGTTTGCCCATCCGCTCGCCGGTTTCGACCATGAGTTCAGCGAGAAAGGCGGCGTCTTTCTCGCTCTTCATGAACGCGCCAGATCCAGTCTTCACGTCGAGCACCAGCGCATCGATTCCTTCCGCCAGTTTCTTGCTCATGATCGACGCGCAAATTAAATACGGACTTTCCACGGTGCCTGTCACGTCGCGCAGCGCATAAAGCTTGCGATCAGCTGGCGCAATCTCCGCTGTCTGGCCGATCATCGCGCAGCCACAAATTTCCAGCACGCGCCGGAACTCTGTCACGGGAAGGTTCACGTTGAAGCCGGGAATCGACTCCAACTTGTCGAGCGTTCCGCCAGTGTGTCCGAGACCGCGCCCGCTGATCATCGGCACCGCAACGCCCGCTGCGGCCGCGAGAGGAGCGAGCACCAGAGAAGTTTTGTCGCCGACGCCGCCCGTGGAGTGCTTGTCGACTTTTTTGCGTGGCAAAGAAGAAAGATCCAGCACATCGCCGGAATGCAGCATCGCGTCGGTAAGCGCTGCCGTCTCGGGTCGCGTCATCCCCTTCAGCACCACGGCCATCAGCCACGCCGAAACCTGATAGTCGGAAATGCTGCCTTCGGTGTAGGCGTTGACCAAGCCTTCGATCTCCGCCTGCGAGAGTTCAACGCCATCCCTTTTCTTGCGGATCACATCAATGGCGCGGAACGTCGGCGGCATAATCCGTTGGCTCACTGTAAGCGGAATCCTTCCGGCAGAAGTTCGGTGATGTGGGCTTGCTTCGGGCCGGCGGCACCCTGGAAGAAAACAGTCGCGTCGGGGCCGAATTCGTAGATGACCTGGCGGCACGCCCCGCATGGCGAACAAGCGACCCCATGATCGTTAGCGACGGCTACGGCCTGGATCTCAAGTTTCGGACCCAACTGTGCAACCGCAGAAAAAATCGCGGTTCGCTCGGCGCAATTGGTCATTCCGTAGGAAGCGTTCTCCACATTGCAGCCCGAAAATATTTTTCCGTTCGTCAGCAGGATCGCCGCTCCGACGTGGAAGTTTGAGTACGGCGCATGGGCATTCTTCATCACTCGGATGGCCGCCAGTTCGAGTTTTTTCCGCATTTTGGCGGAGACCGTCTTCTTGGGCATAAGGAAATACGGCGCAATGCAGGAAAAATGCGTCCGCTGAACCCGCCGAATCGTGCGTCATTGTAAACCCTTCGCGGGAATTCTAGATGTTTTCTTCCCGGGACGTGAACGGACGATCAGAGAATCAAGTTCGCCTTGTCAGATTCCCTGCCGTACAATTGCACGTCGAGTCATCTGCCTGTCCGGCGCATCAAATACCGCAGGGTAAAGCTGCAATGTCAGTCGATCACGACTATCTAAACATCGCACGCAAATCAGCAAGCGAGATTGTGCCTAGGGACGGCGAAGATTCTCACACCGTCGCCACGCTCGCCGGAAGGCCGCTCCTCGCGAACTCCGGCATTCCCCTCGACTTGAACTGGGTGCAGGAAGTTCGCGTGAATACAAGCGCCGTCGAGCGCCGGGCCCAGACCCAAGTCGCGCGCCGAACGGTGAAGAAAGAATGGCAGGCAGCATGGCTTCTGCGAGCAATCACATGCATGGACCTGACCACGCTGTCCGGCGATGACACCGACGATCGTGTTCGTCGACTGTGCGCGAAGGCGCGACAGCCGATTCAGCAGGAACTTGTACAGAAACTCGGCATCGAAGAACTCGGCATTAAAGTGGGCGCGGTTTGTGTGTATCACGCGTTCATCGAAACCGCGCTGCATGCTTTGGAGGGCAGCGGCATTCCGGTTGCCGCCGTCTCTACCGGATTCCCAGCCGGCCTCTCGCCGTTTGCCGAGAGAGTAGCGGAAGTTCGCCGGTCGGCTGAAGCAGGAGCACAAGAGATCGACGTGGTCATCACGCGCGCTCATGTTTTCGGCGCGCGCTGGCAGGCGCTCTACGACGAGGTGGCGGCGTTCAGGCAGGCCTGCGGATCGGCTCACATGAAAGTCATCCTCGGCACTGGCGATCTGCTCACGTTGCGCAACGTGGGGCGAGCCAGCGTCGTCGCGATGATGGCGGGCGCAGATTTCATCAAGACTTCGACGGGCAAAGAGCCGACGAACGCGACGCTTCCAGTGAGTCTGGTGATGGTTCGCGCAATCCGCGAATACGCGCAGCAAACCGGCATAGCCGTCGGCTTCAAACCGGCGGGAGGAATCCGCACAGCCAAGCAGTCCATCGACTGGCTGGCCATGATGAAAGAGGAACTCGGCTTGTCGTGGACGCGGAAAGAACTGTTCCGCTTCGGAGCCAGCGGTTTGCTGGGTGACATCGAACGACAACTGGAGCATTATGCGACCGGACGCTACTCCGCCGAGTATCGTCATCCGATCGCATAGTGGAGATGTAGCGGTGGAGGAGTTTTTGATTCAGCGAAATAAAACGAGCCGAACCCAATGAGCATCGCTGAAAAATTCGTCACCATGGAGTATGGACCCGCTCCCGAGGATCCCAAAGAAGCGCAAGCGTGGCTAGAGCATCACGGCCGGCGCTTCGATCTCTTCATCGGTGGAACGTGGCGGGCGCCCGTGGCCGGAGAATATTTCGACACAATCGATCCGTCGAACGGCGAGAAGCTAGCCTCTATCGCTCAAGGCGGCGCGGCTGACGTTGACGCCGCCGTTCGCGCGGCGCGCGCGGCTTCTCCGAAGTGGCACGCCCTCACTCCCCACGCCCGGGCGCGCTATCTCTACGCGCTGGCGCGGTTGGTGCAAAAACATTCCCGTCTGCTCGCGGTGCTTGAAACCATGGACAACGGTAAGCCCATCCGCGAGAGCCGTGACATCGACATCCCGCTCGTAGCGCGCCATTTCTACTACCACGCTGGCTGGGCGCAATTGCTCGATCAGGAATTTCCTGAGTACGAACCGTGCGGCGTCGTCGGTCAAATCATTCCGTGGAATTTTCCGCTTCTCATGCTGGCGTGGAAAATCGCACCCGCGCTCGCGACAGGAAACACGGTGGTTCTAAAGCCCGCCGAATATACTCCTCTCACTGCGCTCGTGTTCGCCGGCCTTTGTCAGGAAGCGGAATTGCCCGCAGGAGTCGTCAACATCGTCACTGGGGATGGCTCGACTGGCGAAGCTTTGGTGAAGCATCCAGACGTCGACAAGATCGCGTTCACCGGGTCGACGGAGGTGGGACGTGCCATTCGCAGCGCCACCGCCGTCAGCCACAAACGTCTCTCTCTCGAACTGGGGGGAAAGTCTCCGTTCATCGTATTCGAAGACGCCGACCTCGACAGTACGGTCGAAGGCCTGGTCGATGGCATCTGGTTCAACCAGGGGCAAGTGTGCTGCGCGGGCTCGCGGCTTCTGATGCAGGAGAGCATTGCAGAAACATTGATGTCGAAGATCCGCGACCGCATGAGCAGCCTGCGCATGGGTCCGCCACTGGACAAAGCAATCGACATCGGCGCCATTGTCGCACGCGTACAACTTGACCGCATCGAGCGCATGGTGGCGCAAGGAGTCGCGGATGGCGCCATCTGCTGGCAGCCGCAACACGCGCTGCCAGCGCGCGGTTTCTATTATCCGCCGACGCTTCTGAGCAACGTGCATCCTACATCGATCGTCGCGCAGCAGGAAATTTTTGGTCCGGTGCTCGCGGCCATGACATTCCGTACTCCGAAGGAAGCTGTCGAACTGGCCAACAACACGGTGTACGGTCTGGCATCGTGCGTATGGAGCGAGAGCATCAATGTCGCCCTGCACGTAGCCGCACAAATCAGGGCTGGCGTCGTCTGGGTGAACTGTACGAATATGTTTGACGCGGCCTGCGGCTTTGGGGGATACCGCGAGAGCGGCTACGGCCGCGAAGGCGGCCGCGAAGGCTTGCTCGAATATATGGAACCAGCATGGTTCAAACATGCCCCAGCATTGCCAGCAGCGGTCGCTTCGGCTCAGGTAGAGATACCTGGACCAACCGACGACAGATCCGAAACCAGCACACCCGCCATCGACCGGACAGTGAAGCTGTACATCGGCGGCAAGCAGGCGCGTCCCGATTCCGGCTACAGCATGGAGGTGCGCTCGCCCGACGGCCGTCTGTTGGGCGAAGCTCCGCTGGGCAATCGCAAAGACATCCGCAACGCGGTAGAAGCGGCGCGCAAGGCCGAATCATGGGCGAAGGCTACTGCGCACAATCGCGCCCAGGTTTTGTACTACTGCGCAGAAAATCTTGCCCAGCGCGGAAGCGAGATCTCTCGTCGACTCGCAGCCGCGGTCGGCGAGCAGCAAGCGGCAATGGAAGTCGAACTCGGCATCGAGCGCATCTTTTCGTATGCGGCATGGACCGACAAGTTCGACGGTGCCGTGCACAATCCGCCATTTCGCAATATCGCGATTGCGATGAATGAACCGATTGGAACCGTCGGGGTGATTTGCCCCGCAGACGCTCCGCTGCTCGGTTTCCTCTCAATGGTGCTGCCGTTGATCACCGCTGGCAATACAGTAATTGCAGTTCCTTCGGAAAAGTATCCTCTCATCGCCGCCGACCTCTACCAGCTTTTCGACACCAGCGATCTGCCCGGCGGCGCCGTAAACATCGTGACAGGCTACGCTTCGCAACTGTTGAAGACGCTGGCCGAGCATGACGATGTCGACGCCATCTGGTGCTATGGCGACGACACCGCCGTCGCGGCTGCCAAGGCGATGTCGATCGGAAACCTGAAGCAGGTCTGGACAAACGAGGGCCGGGTCATCGATTGGCTCAATCCGAAAGTTGCCGAGGGTCGCTGGTTCCTCGAACACGCCACTCAGGTAAAGAACATCTGCGTGCCCTACGGCGAATAGACCGCACGGCCGGATCACCGTTGCATTTGTCACGCCTCGGAGCTAGCATACCTCGGTCAACTTTATTCGCCCGGCATCATTCTCGCTTGTACGCATCCGTTTGACCACGTTCGTCAAGCCATGTTCGTCAGACTAAGTTAGTCAGACCAGGAGGACAGTATGGGCATCGCAGTTTCCCCTCAAATTCATCCGCAAGTCGCGGAATTCATCGACAAACCACGAAAAATGCTGATTAACGGCGCTTGGGTGAATGCCACGTCGGGCAAGACTTTTCCAACTTACAATCCCGCCACCGGCGAGGTTCTCGCTCAGGTCGCGGAAGGTGATCGCGAAGACATCAATCAAGCCGTGAAGGCCGCTCGCCATGCCTTTGATAACGGCCCGTGGCGCAGGATGACCGCGTCCGAGCGCGGCCGCCTGATCTGGAAACTTGCCGACTTGCTCGAGCAGCACACCGAGGAGTTCGGCTACATCGAGAGCCTTGACAACGGCAAGCCGCTCACCATCGCCAAAGCCGCCGACGTCCCGCTAGCCGTCGACCTTTTCCGTTACATGGCGGGCTGGGCCACTAAGATCGAGGGCAACACGATTCCTCTCTCAGTTCCCTACACACCCGGTGCAAAGTACCTTGCGTACACGCTGCGCGAGCCCATTGGGGTTGTGGGGCAAATCATCCCATGGAATTTCCCGCTGCTGATGGCTGCGTGGAAACTTGGTCCCGCTCTGGCCACGGGTTGCACCGTCGTCCTGAAACCTGCCGAACAAACTCCGCTCTCCGCACTGCGTCTAGGCGAACTGATCATGGAAGCCGGTTTTCCCGCAGGCGTCGTGAATATTGTCCCCGGCTACGGCGAAACAGCAGGCGCCGCGCTGGCCGCGCATCCCGACGTCGACAAAGTCGCCTTCACCGGTTCGACCGAAGTCGGCAAACTGATCGTCCACGCCGCCGCCGGCAACCTAAAGAAAGTGTCCCTGGAGTTGGGTGGAAAATCTCCCAACGTCGTATTCAAAGACGCCGATCTCGAGAGCGCCATCCCCGGGTCCGCCAGCGCCATCTTCTTCAACCACGGCCAATGCTGCTGCGCCGGTTCGCGGCTATATGTCGAGAAGCCGATCTTCGAGCAAGTGGTCGAAGGAGTCGCCGAACTCGCCAACAAAATCAAGGTTGGCTCGGGCCTTGATCCTGCTTCGCAAATGGGACCGCTGGTCTCAGAAGAGCAACTGAATCGCGTTTGCGGATACCTGGAGGCTGGATTTTCCGAAGGCGCGAAAGCCATCGCGGGTGGGCACAAGGGCGGCGATGCCGGATACTTTGTCGAACCCACTGTGCTGGTGAACACGCAAGAAAACATGAAAGTCGTGCAGGAAGAAATCTTCGGGCCGGTCGTGGTGGCGATGCCATTCACCGATCCTGAAGAGATCATCCCTCGCGCCAACGACAGCGAATACGGCTTGGCTGCCGCGGTGTGGACGCGCGACATCGGCAAGGCTCACCGCATGGCGGAGCAACTTCGCGCCGGCACCGTCTGGATTAACTGCTACAACATCTTCGATGCAGCCATGCCCTTCGGCGGCTACAAGCAGTCAGGCTGGGGCCGCGAGATGGGACACGAAGTGCTCAGCAACTACACGCAGACCAAAGCGGTCTGCACGAGAATCGCGTAACCGCGATCGCTTAAGCAGCAATTGATTGATGCCTGTGCACCAAAGTAAAAGGACGGTGGGCTAATCCCACCGTCCTTTATTCTTGACGCCATAAAATTCTCTCTTCCCGCTATTTCTCCATCAGCAAGACTTTTTCCGCCTCATCGATTTCGGTCAGCTTGACCTCGATGACTTCGGTATCCGTGGTTTGCACATTGCGCCCCACAAAGGTCGCCTCGACCGGAATTTCCCGATGCCCGCGGTCAATCAACACGCACAGTTGCACGCGCCTCGGCCGGCCGTGGGAAAACAGCGCATCCAGCGCCGCACGCGTAGTGCGTCCGGTATAGAGAACGTCATCGACCAGCACAATGTTCTTGTCCTCGATTTCAAATCCAATCTCCTTCTCCTGGACCACTGGCTTGGGCCCCAGCGTCGAAAGATCGTCACGATAGAACGTAATGTCTAAAGTCCCGACGGGCACCTTGGCATTTTCAATGCGCGTGATGATCTTGCCCAGTCGCTCAGCGATTGGAACTCCACGGCGGCGAATGCCGACCAATCCCAAACCGTCGACACCCCCATTTTTTTCTACGATTTCATACGCCAACCGCACCAGCGTGCGTTCAATTTCCGATGCGGACATGAGTTGCGCCTTTTGACGAAGACCCGTTTTTCGCGAAGGAGTTCTTGCATTCATGAGTATTTGTGCCTCGGCGGCCATGGGCCGGCAACTCAATGTAGTCAACGCGCTCGCACAGGTCAAGCGCGCGCGCATAGGGGGCCCGGCCAGATTGCATTAACCGAATGCGGCGGGGGCTATTCGCTGGAATTGTCAACTGGTTCCGCGGCTTCAAGGCTCGTTTCAAATATCGCCTCGGGACCCGGACACTCGGTTCGTATGGTTCGTGCCAGCGGAGGATTCCCTTGGCACACCGACGCCAAATCAATCTCCTCGGGATTTTTGTTCGCAACATCGGTCGCCACGATCCCGACACCCATGTTTCTTCCGAAAGCCTTGGCTCGATACAAAGCCGCATCCGCCAGCGCAATCGATTCTTCGGCACAGAGCGCCTCAAAGCCGTTGCGGCTCCAGGGATACGCCGCCCACCCGACCGAGCAAGTCTTCGTGACTGAAATTCCGTGCCCGAGATCAAACGGCTCCGACGCCATAACCTGTAGAACACGGCTGCAGAATGCTGGCGTTCCCGAGGGATCGGTCGAGCGGCTCATGATGAGAAATTCCTCGCCGCCCCACCGCACCAGAACGTCAGACTTGCGCACGACGGCTGAGAGTCGCTGCGCCACCAGTTGCAGCAACCGGTCTCCCTTCGGATGCCCGTGCCGGTCGTTGACTTCCTTGAAGAAATCCACGTCGACCATGATGAACACCAGATCACGATGATCCAACTTGCGGATACCGGATCCCCGCGCTCGTTCATAATTTCGCAAGACTTGCCCGGCCTCGGCCGTGAGGATCTCTTCGAGATAGCGCCGGTTCCACACTCCCGTCAGCACGTCCGTAAAGGAAATCTCCTGCAATTCCAGATTCTTGCGCTGCAATTCCAGACTGTGCCAGCGCAGCGAATGTTCCTTGTTTTCCAGTTCGTCCTTCAGCCTGCACATTTCGTCCAGATTCTGCCGCGACAAACGCAGGAGGCTTAGCAATTCTTGATCCAGCAGATGTTGCTTGAGAAATACCAACGCTCCCATCACGATCATGACTGCCACGGTCAGCAGTAGACGGTAGGTGCGAACATTCTGAGGAGCGTTTCCGCCGAACTGCGCCCACGCCATCATGAGTGGCGTAACGAATACGGCAACCATGGCGAGTCGCGCTTTCCAAATTCCGTAACTGCGAGTTGGAGCCTCCTCAACAGGATCCTGCCCCGCGTCTTCGCGCGGGAAGAAGCCGATGCGGACGAACCACGCCATTCCCGCCACCAATGGCACATCGAACAGGCTGCCTGTGTAATAAAGATGCAAGTCGATGGCCTCGCTGGCCATAAGCGAGGCGACGCAGTAGAGCAATGTTGCCGTAAAAAGGTGGAAGTAGATTCTGCGCCACGATCCGCGGCTTCGCCGCCACACCAGGACCAAGCCGGCCGCTAATACCAGTTTTTCGCTCACATAAAGCAGATCAAAGCTCCTGCCGTATACCGCCTCGTCGAGGTGCACATACTGCCAAGGGATCACAATGAAGAGATAAAGAAACAGCCACCACGTAAGCAGCAGTGCGAAGTCGAGCGTTCCGGCCCGGACCGAGCGATTATCCTGTTGCACATGTGGCTGGATTGCCACGGCAGCCATCATTGGAACGATGTGCAGAAAAAGAACTACATCTCCAACAAACGGGTTTGGCGCCTCATGACGCAAATAGATTTCGAAATACGTCCACATGACTTGCGAGATCAGCCACATGCCTAGGCCCAGGCCCATGAGTACCCAAAACAGCCGGGCTTTCGGAGACGCCGTTCTTATGTTGGCAAGAAATGCGACAGTTGCGCCCAGCAAGACAACGTTTTGCAGGATGTCACCGAAGGCGGTGAGAGCGAATCCGCGCGGGGCGAGAAGCGACAGCAAAACGTGCGCACACACCACAGCGCACACGATGGCCGTCCACTTCCGAGCGTGCTGGAGCGGAGAATTCCCCACGCTAGAGATTGTATGTTTGCTCGAGCAAGCGCACGTGTTACCAGAGTAACCAACAAAGAGGAGACTAACGTGGGGCCAGGCACCCTAAAGCGCGCCCAAAAATCGCTCCACAAAGCGGTAAACATCCTGATATGAGTTGTATAGCGGTATAGCAGCGACCCGGAAAATGTCCGGCTCGCGCCAATCGCCAATCACTCCCTGCGCCACCAGCCCGTCGCACAGTTCGCGGCCAGCGCCCAACAATCGAATGGAAAGCTGCGCACCTCGTCGCTCCGGCTCCCGTGGCGTGATGATAGAAAACTTCGCAGAGGGATGCAGGCCCAACAGAAATTCCATGTATCCCGTCAGCGACATACTCTTAGAGCGCAAGCGCTCCAGGGAGGCGTCGGAAAAAATCTCCATCGAGGCACGCAGGGGCGCCAACGCCAGAATCGGATGATTGCTCACTTGCCAGCCCTCCGCTCCCGCCATCGGGTGAAAGTCTGGCCCCATCTTGAATCGCGTTTCTTCATCGTGAGCCCACCAGCCCGCCAGGCGCGGCAGGTCCCACGCACGCGCATGACGCTCGTGAACGAAACATCCGCCAGCGCACCCCGGGCCCCCATTCAAATATTTATAGCTGCACCATACCGCGAAATCCGGGCCCCAGTCGTGCAGCCGAAGCGGAATATTTCCGGCGGCATGCGCCAGATCAAATCCCACGACGCATCCCTTGCGCCGCCCCGCCTTCGTGATCCCTTCCATGTCAAAGGCTTGCCCGGTCGCATAGTTCACTCCCCCGAGCAGAATCAACGCAATCGAATCCCCTTCCCGCTCGATCAGCGCGTCAATGTCTTCATCGCGCACTGAGGACTCTCCGGCACGAGGCGTGAGTTCGAGCAGCGACGACGTGGGATCAAACCCGTGAAGGCGAATTTGCGAGTTCACCGCGTATTGGTCGGAAGGAAAGGCACCGCTCTCGACGAGAATCTTGTGTCTCTCTTTCGTCGGACGATAGAACGACGTCATCATCAGGTGCAGGTTGACAGTGAGCGAGTTCATGACCACGACTTCTGCCGGTTCCGCTCCGACCAGCACCGCGGTCTGCTGCGTCAGTAATCGGTGATACTTTATCCAAGGGTTTTTCGCGTGAAAATGCCCTTCCACGCCAAGTTCTGCCCAAACTCGCAGCTCCTGATCGATGTACGCACTCGCAGATTTCGCCTGCAGCCCGAGCGAGTGCCCACATAAATAAATGCAATCATCTCCGGCCTCAGTTTTTGGAAGATAGAAACGTTCGCGAAAATGTGCCAGCGGGTCCCGGGCATCCATCGTTACGGCAAACTCTTCGCCGGGTTGAAACATCGCGTCGGTCATCAGACGTGATCCAGAACTTAACACCCTTCAGTGTGTTCTTTCCCGCAAGTATCGCTGAAGCGCATCCTGCCATGTAGGTATGGTAATCCCATACTGATTCAGACTCTTCGGCGACAACACGGAATAAGCCGGCCGCGGCGCCGGACGCGCCATCTGCTGGCTGCTGACCGGACGCACCTCGGTGGCGAGCCCGGCACTTTTCACGATCTCGCGAGCAAATTCGAACCAGGAACAATCCCCGGCATTGGTCACGTGCACGATTCCGCTGGCCTGGTTGCGGGACAGCCCAATGATCGCCCGCGACAAGTCCACGGAGTACGTGGGGCATCCGCGCTGATCATTTACCACATCCAGCGTCGGCCGGCTCGCCGCCAGTTTCAGAATCGTGTCCGGAAAGCACTTCCCGCCAGTCCCGAACAACCACGAAGTCCGTGCGATGCAGCACTCTGGCAGCAGTTCGAGCAACCGGATCTCTGCCTCCGCCTTCGATCGTCCATACACGCTTTTCGGATTGCGCGCATTTTGCGTTTCATACGGTGCAGTGTTCTTGCCGTCGAACACATAATCGGAACTCAGAAACAGAAGTTTAGCGCCGACTTGCCTGGCGGCCTCGGCAACATTCACCGGACCGTCGCGATTCACCGCGAACGCCAGATCAGGATGACTTTCGCAGCCGTCCACATCGGTATAAGCGGCCGCCAGCACAATCCCGTCGGGACGAGCCTTGCCCACAACTTCCCGAACCTTGCCGGCATCGCGAATGTCCACGTCCTTCGATCCGAGGCCAACGACCTCGTCTCCATTCCATTCGCGCGTGAGCGCCTTGCCCAACAGGCCCGAGGCGCCAATAATCATCGCTTTCATTGGTTGTGGTTCCCGGTCGTTCGCTCGCAGCAGAAGTGCAGTTTTATCAAAACACTTTTTCCCGCAGAAGCTGCAGCAGGTAAGCTCCGTAGCTGCTGTTCTTCATCGTGCTGCCAATCGCTTCTACCTGGGCCGCCGTGATGTAGCCGTAGCGATATGCGATCTCCTCCGGACACGCCACCATCAGCCCTTGCCGCTTTTCGATGGCCTGAATGTAAAGAGCCGCATCCATCAACGATTCATGCGTGCCTGTGTCCAGCCACGCCATTCCCCTCCCCATCACCACGACTTCCAGTTGGCCCTTCTTCAGGTAAGCCAGATTGACGTCGGTAATTTCCAGTTCGCCGCGCGCACTCGGCTTCAGCGCCTTCGCTGTTTCCACCACTTGGCTATCGTAAAAATAAAGACCGGTCACCGCGTACCGCGATTTCGGCTGCTTCGGTTTCTCCTCGATGCTCAACGCTCGTCCATGAGCATCAAACTCCACCACGCCGTAGCGCTCTGGATCATGCACCCGATACGCGAACACTCGCGCCCCGTGCACTTTACTCGCCGCCTCGCGCAGATCCTTCGCTAAATCATGACCGTAGAAAATGTTATCGCCCAGCACCAACGCGCAAGGGCTCCCGTTCAGAAACTCCTGCCCCAGAAGAAAGGCCTGCGCAATTCCCTCCGGCTTGAGCTGCGTCTGATACCGCAGATGAATTCCGTACTGGCTGCCGTCCCGCAACATCGCCTCGAATCTGGGCGCATCCTCCGGCGTGGAAATCACCAGCATGTCTCGAATGCCCGCCAGCATCAGCGTGCACAGCGGGTAATAAATCATCGGCTTGTTGTAGACCGGAAGCAGGCTCTTGCCCATGACCTGCGTCACCGGATACAGACGCGTCCCCGACCCTCCCGCCAGAATGATGCCCTTGTATTGCGTGCTGGGTTGCATTCGCTGCTTTCCCTCGTCCCTCTTCCTCGTTGAATTTTCCCACGGAGCCGAATACCCGCCGCTACGCGGAATAGTGCGTGGCCACCCACTGCCGGTAACTTCCGCTGGTCACTTCGCGTACCCACGCTTCGTTCTCAAGATACCAGCGCACCGTCTGCCGAATCCCGCTTTCAAACGTCGCCTTCGGCTTCCATCCCAGCTCGCGTTCGATCTTGCGTGCGTCCATGGCGTAGCGCCGATCGTGACCCGGCCGGTCTTTCACAAACGTGATCAGCTCACGCCGCGAGCCCGCCGCAAGCGGCGCCAACTCATCCACCAGATCGCAGATCGTCTCCACGATCTCAAGGTTCGGTTTCTCGTTCCAGCCACCGATGTTGTAAGTTTCTCCGGCCCCTCCGCTCGTCAGCACGGTCGCGATCGCCTCGCAGTGATCCTCCACGTAAAGCCAGTCGCGGACATTCTTGCCATCGCCATACACCGGGAGCGGCTTCTTATCGCGCGCGTTGAGAATCATCAGCGGAATCAGTTTTTCCGGAAACTGAAATCGCCCATAATTATTCGAGCAATTCGTGGTCAGCGTGGGCAGACCATAGGTGTGGTGATAGGCGCGCACCAGGTGATCGGACGCGGCTTTCGACGCGGCATACGGGCTGTTCGGAGCGTACGGAGTCGTCTCGCTGGACGGCGGATCAGCCGGCCCCAGCGACCCGTACACTTCGTCAGTAGAAACATGCAGGAACCGAAAGTCTTTACGCTCCGCTTCTGGAAGCGCGCTCCAGTAGGCCCGCGTCTCTTCCAGCAACGCGAAAGTTCCATCGACGTTGGTGCGAATGAAATCCTCCGGCCCGCGGATCGACCGGTCCACATGGCTTTCCGCTGCAAAATGCACGATGGCGCTCGGCCGGTACGTTTCGAGCAGTTGCCTGACCAGTTCACGATCGCCAATGTCGCCGTGAACGAATTTATATCGCCGGTCGGCTGCAATCTTCTCCAGATTGCGCAGATTCCCCGCGTAGGTCAGCTTATCGAGGTTGACGATCGCTGCCGACTCATCCCGCATCTGGTGCAAGATGAAGTTGGACCCGATAAACCCCGCCCCCCCCGTGACCAGAAGATTATTTCGCATGAGAAATGTGGCAGACTCCAGAACCGTAGCCCTAAAACACGGCCCGCGCGCTCGCCTTTGATTGTAATAAGAATTTGATTGTAATAAGAAAAGGACGGGGTTCGCCCGCCCTCTGCTTGTTTTGTTGCGATTATTCTGCTGTCTGTCGAGGTCCTCGCTGCTACCGATCCTCTCCTTTTTCCAACACGACCGCAACTGACCTCGCCTGCTACGATTCTTTTCGATGAATCCTGCCGCGCTCTATCTGGCATCAGGCGACTCTCTTTACCCCGGCGCAGTGCTACTGCTAGCGGCCGTTGCCTGGAAATCATTGTCAGCCCGAGGCCCGCGGCTCTTGCAGAGTCTCATGGCATGGCTGGGACTAGCGATGGTTGTGATCGCCAGTCCGCCGATTTCCGGTTGGGCGGCGGCGACCTTCGTGGTGGCCTTCTTAGTGTGGCTCAACACGGCGAACCAGTTTGGGGTCGGTTCTCGCTGGATGCGGGTTCGCGTTGCGGCAACCTTCGCGCTCTTGGTGTTGCTGCTCGCAGTGTCTGGCTCAGAACTACTTCACAGACGCATGCCGCGCATCACTGGACAACCTAGCGATCATCTCGTCGTCATCGGAGATTCAATCTCCTCCGGCATCGATGCGCACACTCCAGCTTGGCCGACCTTATTTCAGCTACAAACGGGCATCGCAGTGTGGAATTTATCACATCCCGGCGCTACCGTCGTCGAGGCGCGGGTGATGGCTCCCCAAGTTAGGCCGCAAGACGCGCTCATTCTCATCGAGATCGGGGGGAACGATCTGCTCTCCGGCATGTCTGCCGCAGAATTCGGTCAACGTCTCGATTCGCTGCTTTCCTCACTAAAGATGCCCGGACGCACTCTGGTCATGTTTGAACTCCCCCTACTTCCTCACAAGATCGGATACGGTCGGGTGCAACGGCGCCTTTCATCAAAATATGGCGTATTCCTGATCCCGAAGCATTTTTTCACACGAGTACTCAGCGGCGCCGATGCGACCTCCGACGGACTACATCTTTCTGAGTCCGGTGCCCGGAGCATGTCGGCACTCGTTGAACGGACGCTATCGCCGGCTCTGAAACTGACCGAGCCGGTGGCTCGGTGATCTGCAAGCCACAAACGTCTATCTATCCTGCCCGCCGACCTGAGCGACTACTCTCACCGACCGACACAACCCTGGCGGCAGGCTTTTTCTTCGACTCCTCCACTTCCCGTCCAGTCACCTTCAAGTATGCCTTCTCAATATCTTCGGCGACGTCCTTCCACTGATATTCCGCCTCGATTCGCTTCTTCGCCGTTCTGCCAGCAGCCTCGCGCAGCGCAGGATTCCCAATCAAAAAGCGCAGCCGGTCGGCCAGGTCCGCTGCATTCCCACGCTGGAACGTGAACCCGGCTCCGTCGACAACTTCGCGGTTCTCCGGAACATCACTTGTGAGCACACACAGACCCGCTCCCATCGCATCGAGCAACGCCAGGGACAACCCCTCCAGATCCGACGGCAGCACAAATATCATCGCGTTGGTCAGCAATTCGTCCAACGCTTCGCCCGAAACCCAGTCGAGCATGCGGATGCGTTCACTGGCATGCGTCTTCAACTCCCGGCTGTATTCGTCGCAATAGCTCGACGCACCCGCCAGCACGAGCTTCACGTCCGTATCAATGCGCTCAAACGCGTCGACCAGCAAGTGGCAGCCTTTTTCCGGCGAAAATCTACCCAGGAACAGCACATACTTCCCCGGATCGAGCCCCCACTCGAGGATCTTTCGTGGCTCGCTCCGTTCGCGAAGCACGCCGCCGTTCGGCACGTAGAAGGCTTCAATCCCATACGTCTCGCGATACCGTCGTTGCAGAGTCTGCGACACGACCATGGTCCCGTTAGGAAACCGCACCGACGCTCGCTCCCCCATCCGAAGCACCGCGGACGCCAGACGTCCCCATTTCTTGCGTTGCCAATCCAGCCCCTGCACCGTCACTGTCGTCTTCTTTCCAAGCAACCGCGGCAGGAAGGAAAAGAGAGCCGGCCCCAGCGCGTGATAGTGCACCACGTCATAGCCCTGGGTGAGCGCGTGGACAGTGCTGAGCAGCGTGTGAATCACTGTTTCTAGGTGCTTCGATCGGATCGTGGGCAGCCGCACCAGTCGCATGCCATTGTGTTCCGCCACCGCCGGCGTGAAGTAGTTGCGGCAGTAGACCGTGACTTCGTGGCCCATCTGCGCCAGCCGTTGGCCGACTTCTTCGTAATAGGTCTCAATCCCGCTATATTTCGAGATCACTCCCCGCCCCCCGATGAACGCAACCCTCAGGCGCGGCAGCTCTGCTGCTATCGTGCTCGAAACCCGTAACGGCCGACCCGGAGATTCGCCCGCTAGGGTGGCAGCCCGACTCCGGCTGCTCTTCCGCGTCACTAAGCCTTCGTAGACGCCGAGAAGCTTCTGATAATGAGCCTGCGGCACGTGGCATTCACGCACCATTTCCCAGCCCGCGCGTCCCATCTTCTCCGCCAGCTCCGGGCTCGACCCCAGCAGTTGAATTGCCTCGGCGAGTTGATTCACATCACCAGTTCGGTACAGCAGTCCCGTCTCACCGTCGTGAATCAGTTCCCGCCTCGATCCCAAATCGGTTGCCACCACCGTCCGTCCTTCGGCATAGGACTCAAGAATCGTCTTGCCCATGGTTTCGTACGCGTGCGATGGGAGCACAGTAAACCGCGACTTCGCGATCAGCCGGTCCCGCTCCGCACGCCCCACTTGTCCCACAAACTTTACGTTCCGCAATCTCAGCGAAGCGGCCAGCCCTTGCAGTTCGACGCGCTGCGGCCCATCGCCCGCAACGATCAGCCGCATCTGCGGAACTTGTTGCATCGCCCGCAGCAGGTCATCGACACCCTTCTCTGCCGACAGCCTGCCGAAGTAGAGCAGAGGTCGATCCTCACTCCTCGCCTCGTGCAGCGGGTGAATCTCCTGAAAATGCTGCAGCACTTCAAACTTGCCACCATCCCATCCGTGCTCCACGAACTTGTCCCGCACAAAGATGCTGGGAGCAAGGAACAAATCCACGCACTTGCGATACGTCCCGAGCCAGCGATGAACGTAGGCTTCGGCCGCCAGCGCCACGCGCGCGCCCCTCCCTGGATAGCACTCCTTCTGCACCGCGTGCCAGAATTTACCGCCCTTGCAGGCCTCGCACGCCTCGCCCTGCGCCACTAGGTTGTAACTCGGGCACAGCACTTTGAAATCGTTTAAGTGATACAGCACGGGAACGCCCTGCGCCTTCAGCTCCCACAGGATCGACGGCGACAGATGGTGATAAATATTCCGCACGTGGGCCACATCCGGCCGAAAATCCTCAATCATGGCCCGCATCCGCCGCCGGGCATCCACGGAATAAATTGCATGCCCGACCTGCCGCGCCCTCTGCCACCACCCCGACTTTCCCTTGAAATCGATGTGGAGAACGAAATGCTGATCGTACGGAGTCGATTCGCCACGCGGATCGGCCATCGAAAACAACGCCACTTCATGGCCCTGCGCCCGCATCAGTTCCATCAACTCGAACAGGTAGACCTCGGTGCCGCTGAAGGGATAGTTATATTTGTTGCAATACAAAATTCTCATCAGGATGGCTCTCTGTCCGCGGGGCGATCCGCTGCATGAATAAGTCGCCGAAGGATTCCAGATTGTCTTTGCGGTTGAAGTTGTTGCGGACGTGTACCCGGGCCGCATGCCGCACCCAGTCTAACTGCCACGCCGCCGAGCGTTCGGCCGCCGAAGCTTCGCCGGCACGAACACGAGGAAGACCTGGCGCGTCCATCAGCGAGCGGATAAAGAGCAGGCGATCCACAAAACCCTCCAGCGATCCGGGTTCGTACAGAAACCCCGTCTTGCCCGCAAGCACAAGTTCCGGAATCCCCGTAATTGCCGGCGCGAGCACGATCGCGCCGCGGGCCATCGCCTCCATCAGCACCAGCGGAATCCCCTCGCTTCTGCTGGTCAGCACCAGGACGTCTGCCTGGTCATAAAACAGATGCATGCGCTCGCGCGGCACATGTCCCAGCAGCCTGACTCGGTCCTTCAAATCGCAATATCGAATCAATGCCTCCAGATTCCCTCGCTCCGGCCCCTCCCCCGCGATCGAACATTCGAATCGGACACCACGGCCGCGCAACTGCCCGCAAGCCCGCACCAGAAACGCGTGATTCTTTACTGCGCGCAGCCGCCCCACCGCCAGCAGCCGGAGTGGAGCCCCTTCGGCTCTCCGCCTCGGGACTGGGCGTTCCGCGCGCGCCGATATTTCCACGCCCAGCCGTGCCACCACTACTTTCGCCGCGTCCGCTCCGGGATACCGCTTCAGAATGTAACGTCGGTTGTATTCCGATACGGTCAGGCAAAACGTGCAGCTCTCGAGCTTGGCATCGAGATAGACCCCGTGCAGCAGCAAGTCCGAGCCGTGAAGCGTCATGCTGAACCCCACACCCAGCAGGCGTGCTGCGATCATGGCGATCCACGATCCAAAATATCCATGGTGCACGTGGATGTGGTCGACTCCGCAGCCTTGCAGCAATGCCGCGTAGCAAGCCCCCAGCCCGGTATGGGCTAGCGCCTTGAACCGCTGCAGAAGCCCTTCCCGGCCACGAAAAGCGACGCGTGCAATGGGAGACCAGAGTCGGTTCGCTCGTCGCACGCACAGCCACATGGCCCGCAGCAGGATGACCATCGACAGCCGCCGCAACACGACTTCAGGAGCGCACCTGGTCAGCAAGGCGTCATCGATCCCCGGCCTGCGCACACTCCCTGCAATCACCCGAACTCCCCTCCGCCGCAGTTCCTCAATCTCCTCGACCACGTAAGGTTCGACGGCCGACGGAAACAGATTGGCCAGATAAGCCACCGTCAGCATGATTCCTCCGCCCGTCGTCTTTGCGCGGCCAGCATCCCTGCCATGGTGAACAGCAAGCCGTTGACGAACTGGTAGCTCATCACCACCATCGACGCGTTCAGCCAATACACCGCGAGCAGAATCGGCCACATGCGATGGAATTGCGGATCGAGAAATCCGTGCTTCTCATCGTCCGGAATCGCGCCGCGGCCCAGCCGCCACATCTCCCACATCAGCCAGAAATACAGCGCAAGCCCGACTACTCCATGCTCCACCAGCAATTCCAGATAGGTATTGTGGGGATACAACACTTTCTCGTTGTATCCGGTGACGTGCCGCGGCAACTCGGCCGGCATCTGATGAAAGCCCCATCCCGCCAGTGGACGCTGCAGAAACATTTCCCAGCCTCCGGCGTACACGGCCTGGCGGTAGTCCACCGGACCCCGTTCCTCTAGCCGATCACTCAGCGCGCCAGCTGCCTCATGCGAACTCAAAACCACCAGCAGCCCCAGCCCTGCGATCAAGACCAATCCCACGCACGCCAGCCGCAGAGCGCGATTCTTCGAAAGAAAAATGAGCGCCAACACCGTTCCCGCAAATGACAACCAAACCGCGCGGGTCATGGTGGCCAGAATTGCGATCGGCAACGAGGCCAGCACCACGGCTGCCTTCACTCCGCGCAGGCTCCCTCGCTGGCAGGCATGCAAAGCCAGAACACCCAGCAGGTTCAGCGATACACCGTTGGCCACCGCCTGCAGCAAAGGTCCGCGGGCCCGGTCGACATGAAATCCAAGGCTCTCATCGAGAATGAACCGCGGGAAGATCAGCGATTTCGCTCCCACCAGGAACGCAATCGCCGTAAAACTCAGATATGCCAATACCACCAGCGCAAATGCCTCAAACTGCCGAAAACGTCTTTCGGTGGTGAACACCAACCCCGCCAGGTGAAACAGCGCGAACGGCACGATGAATTTCGACGCCAGCAGACTCCAGGTCTCGCAGTCGAACGGCCGCCCAAGAACGCCGGCAACCGCCAGCGCGGTCAGCCCGATCATCGGCCAGCTCGCACGTTCCAGAACGAATATCCGCTGGCGCAGAACAACCGCCCTGCCTACAACTCCCAAAATCAACAATCCAAACGCCGCCCGGTCAATCTCATAAAACGCGACATCCGGATGCCGCAGGAGCATCGCCGTCAACGCCGCCAGAAACAGAAGAGAAGGCGCTGCCATCAGCGCCTGCAGCGGACTGAGAAAAACTCGACACACCCAAACCGGAAATTCGAGTGCCGCCCCCGAACCTGACTCACGCAGAGAGATCGAGGGCATCAGTCCCCGCTTCCCTGTACGACAGCCAGAAATGTCCTCAGCAGAATCCGCATATCCGACCGCAGACTCCACGTGCGGATGTACTCTCGATCCAGGTCCATGCCTCGCTGAAAGGACGGGTCACGCCGCGCCGTCACCTGCCACAGGCCCGTGATCCCAGGAGTCACATCCAGCCGCGACAAGTGTTCGATCTCATAACCTGCAACGTCGTCCAGCGGGTGCGGCCTGGGCCCCACCAGACTCATGTCTCCCTTCATCACGTTCCATAGTTGCGGCAACTCGTCCAGGCTGTAGCGTCGTAGAAAACGTCCCAGCCGCGTGATGCGCGGATCGGCGGCGATCTTGAAGAACGGACCCGATCGCTGGTTGTTCCGCCGCAGATTTGCTTTCAGTGCATCGGCGTCGCTCACCATGGTGCGAAACTTGTAGCAGCGGAAGGGCCGGCCCTTTCGTCCACACCGCTGCGCGCAGTAGAGAACGGGACCGCGTGAATCCAGCTTGATGAGCCCTGCGATCGCGGCCAGCAATGGCGACAACGCCGTCAACACCAGGCTCGCTCCGGCCACATCCACAACTCGCTTCAGAATCAGTCCCGCTGAAGGCAATCTCTCCGCATGCAGCGAAATCACCGGCATGTCGCCCACTCGCTCGACATCCCTTCCCGCTGGCTTGCACCCAAACAGCTCGGGAACAATCTTCAGGTCCAGCCGCAAGCGTCGTGCCTCGCGCAGCACCTGTAGAGTCAAGTCCCGGTCGTGCGGCGCCGCCAGAATTATCTCGTCGACAAAGCCCGTACGAGCCAGCCTAGCCAGTTCATTAACTCGTCCGATCACTCCGTTCCCCAGCGCCCGATGATCGTCCAGAAATCCGCTGACCCTGCGCCCTGCTTGCGGATGTAGCTCCATGTACGCAGCCACACGCCGGCCCACTCCGCCCGCGCCCACAATCAACACGTTGCGCGCGTGGCCAGCCGGTGCGCGACGAGCCTGCTTCGCGCTCAGCCACCTCCACGTCCATAGCGCCCCAAAGTGCATGAGGCCTGCTCCGCAGAACAAACCGCTCGTGCCCCACGGAGCACCCTGCAAGCTACAAACGCAGCACATCAACGTTGTCGCCCATAGTACGGATTTGCCCAGACTGCGGGCATGTGACCGCAGATCTCCACCTTCGGCCGCGAGTCCCTCTACGTAACACATTAGAGTGATCAACACCGCATGCAGCAACGCATTCCCCAAAAGAGAACCCGGCGCACCGGCCGCATAGCGGAACGTTCGCACATGGGGGAACAGCGCTCTCAGTGGCACCAGAACCGCTCCGATCAAGAGCCAATTCAGCGCGACCAGGGCAAAGTCCGCCGCTATGGAGAGCACCCATCTCCAAGCCATGCGGCTCTGCAGTGGACGCGGCATGAGCAACGTCAGTGCGCTGTGGTGGCTGCTGGCCAGAGGCTCGATCGCCGCCCTCGGCACGGTTGCTCTTGCAACGGGCCTCACCGACCTTACCGGCTTCTTCCCATCGCCCTTAAATGCAAGAGTCTCTCCGGGAATTAGCCGCGCCCAGTCGCTTCCTGCCGGTTTCTGTTGGTCTGGATCTAAGAATGGTGAGGACACTTCAAATCGCTTTCACTTCGTGGCGTTGAACTCGAGCGCCGAGCCTCGATCGTCGAGCGTCGATTATCGAGCTATGATGGTCGAGCTACAGACGGACTCGGTCGAAATTCCAAACTTGTCCCTGGTCGTGGGCCTCGATACAGCACGGCTCTACAACCGTCGATAAATCCTGTCAGGAATCGGAAAGATCCGGTCGCTCAGCACGGTTCCGAAGATGCGCACCTTTGCCGTTTCGAACATCTCCACGGTCTTGCAGGCGGTAATTCGCCGGGTGCGATGCGCCGACAACACGAGAATGATTCCATCCGTGAACTGGGCCATGGCCAGAGCTTCGTTCGATTCTCCTGCGGGGGGGCCCTCCACAATCGAAAACTCAAACTCCCTGCGCATCTCACCCAGATGCAAATGCAATAACGCCGTCGCACCGCTGTTGCGGTGACTCTCAGGAGCGGGTACCAGCCAAAGATTGCCGCGCACGCGGTTCGCTGCCCGGCGCTCCAATGTGCTTGTGTTGCCGGACAAACGACCGCTCGTCTCCGCCGGATAGATTTCTGCTTCCGGCAAAACCTCGGGATACTCGCCCACGACTGCGACGTTACTCACCGTCTCCACGGCCAGAGCCTCACCCACGCTGCGGCAGATGCTCTTCACGTCCGTATCTCCGTCCAGCGCGCTGAATACCACTTGGCGCACCGGGCGCTCGCCATTCGAAAAGAAAACCTTTCGCACCAGGCCCCGGATCTGTTCCCGCGCAAAGTCTTCGGGATTCCATCTTTCCTCTGCCGGTGCATTCCTCTCCCGCCGGCTCACTTCGGCTGGCGAGCTCGTCCGTGGAAACAGAACTGCCCCAGTCATGACTTGTTCGTTCATGCCGAAAGCCTCCCTCGCGCCATCCGTGGCAGCGATGCCAGAACGGGTGAATGCAGGTACGCCAGCACGTCATCCGGCGTGCGAAATGCCGGATCTACATAATCCGCCGCAAATGCTGCGCCCGTCCCGGCCGCTCCAGCCGCGGCCAATCCGACCGCCAGCACCCCCAGCGCGGACCACACCGGCAGGGCCGGAGCAACCGGCCGCTCCGCGATCGCAACGTTTACGATGCCACGCTCATCCAGTGCGTCGTCCATGCGCGCCTCTTCCTGCTTCTTCACATACAGCAGATAGCTATCCTCAGCCGCTTTCTCCGTGCTGACCAAATCATCCTGGGTAATCGCGTCCTCGCCCAGTTGCCGGGCCATCGCCTGGTAGGCGGCCTCCTGCGCTGAGGTTGCGGCTTCCCGCGCCTGCAGGCCCTTCAATTCCACCTGCGCCTTCTGTAATTCCGACTTCGCCCATTCGTAATACACGCTCTTGTCGGTGGTCTCGTCGCGCAGCGGCAAAGCATTCTCCGCCACGATGGTCGCCTGGTTCTGCGCAATCTGCTGGTCGACCTCCTGCACCAGGCGATGGCTGGGCTCGAATTTTGTCAGCAACTGCGTTCGTTTCAATTGCAGATCCAGCAGGCTCGACTTCAAGGCTTTCAGCAGTTCCGGATTATCGGCAGTGCGAACCTGGGTGGTCGTCCGCTCCGGAAGCTTAGTCAACAGATCGCCGAGTTCCCATACTCGTTGTTGCGTCTCTGCCAGATCGACTCGTGTCTGCCGGTAGCTGGCATCGGCTTCGCTCAATTTCTGCAGCGCCAGATCGCGCTGCTGCGCGGCTGCCACTACTCCACGTCCCGCTGTGAACTGCACCAGTTTCTGTTGCGACTCGTCCAGTTGCCGCCGCGACTCCCCCGTCTGCTTTTCGAAAAAGTGCAACTCGCCGGAGGGCCGGTGCACCTCCATATGCTTCTCCAAATACACAGTCGCGACCGCCTGCAGCACCCGCGCGGCCTTCTGCGGATCGTCCGCCGCATAGCTGATCGCAATCAAATTCGTCTTCTTCACCGGCTCCACTTCCAGCTTCTTGGCCAGGCGCCGCGCTGCCCGCTCCACTCGTTGCGCGTTGCCTTCGCCCATTCGCAGAAAGTGAAACCAGTCGCGACCCGTTCCCGTCTGCTCCACCACTTTCCGCAGGACCTCATCGCCCCGCAGCAGTTCCACCTCAGAATTCAACTCTTCTTCCGTGATCGCCATCCGCGTCAGGTCGATCGGTGCATCCTCGGTCGCGCTCACCACAGCGTCAGCGCGCCCCTTCCGCACCAGAACTTTCATGTTCGCCTGATATTTTGTGCCGAAAAACGCGTATAGGATCGCCAGCGCCAACACCGCTCCCGAAACAACGACGAAGACCCTCCGCTGGCGGAACAGCACCATCGCCAGTTCCCGCAGAGTCGGCGTTGCTGTCCTTTCTCGTCCGCGCGTTGGGTCTTCGTCCGGGGGAATGCGCATGTAAGAAATCCTCTTCCTAGAATTGAGTGGGGCTCAGATACATACTCAGCGTCGATCTGGTCAAATAGCGGTCAATTTTCGAAATCGTATTCTGCGGTACAAACACCATGTCCCCCGGCCGAAGATGCGCGTCTTCCCCAAGGCTTCTTTCCTTCAGCATCTTTTTCAAATTGAGCAGCCGTGTTTCCACCAGGTCGTCATTCACTCGCCGGAACAGCACCACTTGCGAGTGCTTCGCCTGCGGCGTCAGCCCTCCCGCAATCTGTACCGCTTCGCCCACAGTCGTGTCAGACCGCAGTTCGTACTTCCCCGGTTTCCCGACTTCACCTCCCACAATGAAGTAAGGATGTTCAAAATCCTTCAGCAATACCGCTACCTGCGGATCATGCAGGTATCCCTGGTATGCCTTCTGCACCGCTTCGCGGAACTCCTGCAGGTTCAGCCCCTCCACCGCCAACATGCCGGCATCTTTCAACATCACGTAGCCGTCGGGCTGCACGGTTAGGGCTTGATTAAACTCAGGCGCGACAGTGAAGCTGATCTCTACCACGTCGCTGGGCCGTAACCGGTAGAGCGGATGGCGTTGCCCTCCGAGCGAAGGGTTTCCCTGGCCATCCGCTCCCCCGGGTTTTGCGGCCGTTGTGCTACCGCCTCCCGCTCCTGCCCCGGTAAAGGTGGATCGGGAAGTCTCTTTGGCTCCGCTCAAATCTTGTTTTTCACTCTGAGCGAAGCCGGCCGAACAACACTCGAAAATCAACAGGGCGATTGTTATGGATCGGAAGATCATGAATTCGTGTTTCATTTGCCTGGCGGAACACCGTTCCTGCTGAGCGCCACTGGATGTCGTGACGCTCTACTTCGCCAACTTAGGCTTACTGCCGAAGCCGAACAAGACATGGGAAGTACCGTACACAAAAGTGGACTACTCTCCTCTTCCGGGAAAGAGATCGCGCCGCACCAACGGTCGTATCCAATCTGTGCCTTGCGAAGATTTGTGTCAGCAAAGGACAGGGAGCCCGCCTCGTCGACAGTCTCCGACAGGAGTACCCACGAAAGTAGACTTGCATGTTTGCCATGTCACAGGTTAGGAAACGAATTTGTCGTCATTTTCCCGTATTGAGACAGATGCTGTGATCGCAATCACAATTCAGGTCTGAGAAGGACCTTATCGTCCAGTCTTTCCACACCCAAAGCCGCATCGGCAGTCACGCGGCCGTGTCAGCAATCGCGATTCCCGATTTGAGATTCGACCCAGATTTTGTGCAGTGTTTCCTTGTGGACTCGACTTCCTCTCCCTACAATCGCGCCATCGATTCTTTTGTTGCTCGGGAGCCTTACTCGATGTGCCCTTCGTCTACCGCCACTTCCAACGCTATTGGTGTCCTTATCGCCGACTCCAATCGTATGCAGGCTCAGTTGCTGACCAGCGCATTGCGCCGCCGTCCGGAGTTCCATATCACCACCTGCGCGATGGATACGCTCTCCATCCTGCAGGTGGTCAACGCAAAACCGCCGCGGATTGCCGTCCTCTCAGTACACTCGCCCACTGAGGTCGGCGGAACCGTGATGACTCTGCGCCGCTTTCACCTCTCGCATCCCCAGATTCCGAAAGTCCTGCTGGTCGACACCTGTGATCGCGAGCTCGTGGTCAGCGCGTTCCGCTCCGGCGCCCGCGGCATTTTCCCCATCACCGACGCCAACCTCCGCCTGCTGTGCAAGTGTCTGCTCTGCGTGGCCGCCGGACAGATCTGGGCCAACACCGAACAACTGAACTACCTCATGGACCTCATCTCCGAAGTCCCCTCCCTGCGCGTACTCAACTCCGGAGGCTCGTCCCTGCTCACCCCGCGCGAGGAACAGGTCGTCGCCCTCGTCGCCGAAGGCATGAGCAACCGGCAAGTCGCCCGCGAACTCAACCTCAGCGAGCACACCATCAAGAAATATCTCTACCGCGTCTTCGAGAAACTCGGCATCTCCACCCGCGTGGAACTCGTCCTCTACGCCGTCAATAATGGAGATCCCCGCCAGGCCGAGTGGCTGGCCGGCGCCACCCGCATCGTGCCCAGCGCATGACATGACGCGCTTGACACAATGACTCGGACTCCGATATAACGGATTCCGACTTATGAAGGACGCTGCTGACACGTTCCTCCCGCTGTCGCCCGCGACGCTCCATATCCTGCTCTCCCTCGCCGCCGACGATCTCCATGGCTACGGCATCATGCAAGAGGTGGCGCGCCAGTCGGAAGGCCGATACAAATTGGGCCCCGGAACTCTATACGACAATCTGCAAAAGTTGATCCAGCGCAAGCTGGTGCAGGAACTCGGCCACCGCCCCGGCGACGACGATCCGCGCCGCCGCTACTACCGCCTTACCTCGCTCGGCCGCGGGGTCCTGGCCGCGGAAACCAACCGGCTCGGCGCGGTCGTCCGCGAGGCTCGCCTGCGTCTGCAAACCGCCAAACCCCGGAGGGCTTGATGCTTCGGTCTTTCTACCGCTGTCTGCTCCGTTTACATCCGTGCGGCTTCCGCCAACGATTCGCCGACGAGATGCTCTCCATCTTCGACCACAGCGTGAGTAGGCCAGCCGCCGTCAGGCTGTTCCTGGACGGAATCGTATCGCTGGCTCGGCAGTGGACACTCCGCCCGGAATTCTGGCACGACCTACCGACAGCACCGCAGGCTGCTCCTGACGGCACTCCTTCTTTTTCTAGCCTCGATCCCTTCCGCCCTCGCACCGGCGCTGTGATCCAGGGCCTCCTGCTGTCGACATCTATCTTCTGCCTGACCTGCTTCGCCATCCGCTACAGCTGGATCCACGTTCTCCACGTGCGGATTCCGGAAGTCCAGTTTGACGGCCCACTGCCCATCCGACCGAATCCCAGCGGCGCGGCAAGAGCGACGACCGAGAGTCCGGCACTTCCGCCGACTTCAGACGGCGCGCCGTCCATCCCTGAATCCGAACCTCGCTCTGCGGCTAACGTGCCGCCAAAGGCTCCTCCTTCCGGACGGTCTGCCCAAAACCGCATCGTCAAATCCTCGCTAAAGAGGAATGTACCGGCGCAAGCACCCATGACCCCGCCCTCAGTCGACGACGGCATCGCAAACCCATCCGCAGCAGGCACCGCTGGCGAGGCCGCTCGACCGTCAGCCGGAGTTGTGAACCCCGCAACCCTGACGCACACCGCTCTCCACCCGTACGTCGGAACCTATGTAACCGAGTCGCCGAGCAATCTGACAATCTCGATCACTGCGGAACGCGAACATCTCATGATGAAAATCGATGAACAGCCCAGGCGAGCACTGGCCCAGGTTTCGGAAACGACGTTCGTCGTGATAGGAATGGAAAATTGCTGGATTGAATTTTCCGCAGGCGAAGGCAATGCCCAAGATGCTGAAGCGCCTCGATCAGAACTCCATCTGTTTCAGAATGCGCAGCAGTTCACCGCACGGCGCCGATAAGCCGGTCCTCTGCGCCCATTTGAAAACTCCACGCTCCCCCCTGTATAACTTGGAACGGAATTTCCTTGCCCGACGGCGCGTCCAATCCGGTCCCTGCCCAGCCCGGGCCCGATCTGCCGGGCAAACCCCGCCGTTGGAGCATCATCGCCGCCGGACTGCTCCTGCTGGCGCTCGCCCTGGTCGTCATCTACACCAGCCGCGCCGCGTTCTTCAGCCCGCTGGCATTGGTCGTAGTGGCCGCCATCGGGCTAGCCGCTCTCCTGTTGGAACTTCGTTTTCGCAAAGATGTCAGCCCCCGCGTCCGCGCCCCGCTCTGGCTCAACGTCCTGGGACTCGTCTTCGCCCTCGGCGCCGTCTTCGCCGACCTCTTCCATGCCGGCGCCAACCTCATGCTGGTCGCCTCCCTTGGAGCCGTCGGCTGCTTCGCCATC
>Ga0210389_10000376_pt1 | contig 43100 bp, 66 predicted proteins | sample IncBWH28OmetaG_FD_160127 | JGI IMG/M metagenome (GOLD analysis project Ga0210389, IMG submission 160127) | Forest soil microbial communities from Barre Woods Harvard Forest LTER site, Petersham, Massachusetts, United States - Inc-BW-H-28-O ... | reverse complement strand
GTTGGTGTTGTTGGTGAGGCTCACCCCTCCGCTGGTGGCGGTCATATATTCACCGGGGGCGCCGGCCGTCGCGTCGGAACCGTCGGTCACGCCGGTCGTGGCGGCGGCGACGGCGTCGCTCATAGCCTGATGGTAATCGCGCCACGCCTTGGTGTGGCCGCCGGTATCGGCGTTGATCGGCACCTCGTTGTTGGGCGGCACCGGCGGGGCGGGGCTGAGCGTCGCGGGCATCAGCTGAACGCCGCCTGCGACGTCTCGACGAAGGCGTCGACCGCGTAGAGCGTGGCGCGCCCGCTGGTGGTGATCCGGAACACCCGGTCGCGGAACGAGCCGAGCCGCGTGGTGTAGACGCGCTGGCGATACTGCCCCGAGGCCCCGCCGCTCATGGTGCGCGTGCCGGTCCAGGTAATGCCGCCGTCGTCGGACCATTCCAGCGTGACGGGCCCGACCGGCGGCGTGGAGCCCACCTCCATCTCGACCTCGAGGCGGTGGCAGAACCCGCGCTGGGTGCCGGCAAAGAGCGGCGGCAGCGTGGCCTGGCGGAAGATCGGAACGCCGCTGTCGGTCGTGCCGAGGGGATTGAGCGAATAGATGTTGCCGCTGGTGTCGCCGGCCAGGGGATCGTTGTTGACGGTGCCGGTGCAGGTCACGCGCCAGCGTCCCGTGCCGTCCACGCCCGAGGAGCGGTCGTGCCAGAACTGCGTGCCGGCGTCGTAGACCACCGTCCGGGTGCCGCCGAGGGTGAGCGCATAGAATGCGTGGCCGCCGTGCATGTAGGCCGCGGCCGACGCGGTATCGGCCCCGGCGGCATCGATCATCGCCTCGATCGCGTGGGTGGAGACGCGCTGCGGCTGGTAGCCCTGGCTGCGGAACACGACGCCCTCGGGCGCCACCCACCAGACCGAGCCGTCGACGCGCGCCACCGACTGCGGGATGACGCCGTAGGGGATGACGCCGCCGGACTGGCGGCGGAACGGGAAATCGGCCTTGCCGGCGTCATACCAGATTTCGATCGCGGCCCGCCCGAGCAGCCACAGCTCGTTGCGGTGCCACAGGGCTTTGAGCAGGATGTTGTCCATGCCCTCGACGTTGGCGAAGTCGAGCGCGTCCCATGAGTTCGGGTTCTGCAGCCCGGAGACGTTGAACGTGGTCCCGCGACCGGATTGCGTGGCGACGAAATAGCCGTCGATGAAGGTGATGGAGTTCGCCCCGCCGGACGGGAAATTGGTCATATCAACGGGCGTCAGGACGTTGGTCCCGTGCGGTGCCGTGAACAGGTTCGGCGGGCTGCAGATCACCACGGCGAACGGCGAGACGGCGATCGAGATCATCGGGTAATTCGCCGGCCAGGTCGGCTCGACCGGCGAGCCGACGACGCCGAGGTCAAACGTGCCGTTCTCGTCGTTGCGGTAGGCGTGCCAGCCGGAGACGGCGTAATACCCGCCGATCAGATCCACGTTGAGCGCCGCGACCGGACCGCCGGCGGGGAAGCTGGTCACCCAGTCGAGCCCGGCGGTGGGAACGAGCGCGATCGGGGTGCGCGCGTCCTGCGGCTGGCTCTCGGCCATGACGTTCAGCAGCCGCTTGGCCGAGAGCGGCACGGAGAGGTGCTGGTAGCTCTCGGTCGGGAACGGGATGCGCTTCATCGCCGCCTTGGGCGCGAGCGCGGTGCGCAAACTGGCGAGGCTGTCGCTCATCTGCTAACGGGGCTCGTGGAGGCGATGAAATACATCGGCGTAATCCTCGCTGCCTGCGCGCTTGTGCTGCTGCTGCTGCGCATCGGCGTGGTGGTGCAGATGATGCCCCCGGTCGCGGGCGATCACCTCGACGGCATGGCCGCGATGTATCAGCAGCAGGACGAGCGGCGGCCCGCGCGTCACCATTCGCCGTAGGCGACCCAGTCGTAGGGCACGACGGTGCCGGCGCCTACGCCCACCACGCGCGCGGTAAACCCGGTCAGGGTGATCCCGACCGGGTTGGCTGCGATGCCGCCGGCCGAGTCGGTCGGCGTGAGGAACACCTTCGGCAGCGCGCCGATGAATGCCGGAGAGAACACCGTGGCCGCCCCCGCCGAGCCGACGAACACCTGCCCGCTCGCGGTGTTGGCGGTCACGCTGCCGCTGCCGCGCTGCACCTTCGGCATCACCTTGACCAGCGCGCCGCTGTTCTGGACGTAGGTGGTGATGCCCGCGCCCCAGCGGTTGCACGGCGTGATGACGCCCTGCGAGCAGTGCGCGTCGATCTGGACGCAGGTACCGCCGCTGCCGGGGCTGTAGAAGTTGCAGTCCCCGATCTGGAACCCGTTGACGCCTTGCAGCGAAATGCCGGTGCCGGGCGAGGCCAGGTAGAACGCGCATCCGGCGATGGCGAGATTGACCAGCCAGCCGTCGTTGCCAAAGTTGTTGGCGGTGATGACGCCGAACGTCACGACATTGAAGATGCAGCCGATGATCGTCACGTCGTGGAACGTGGCGCCCGCGCCGGCCTGGCCGAGTTGGATCGCGGTCTGCGGCCCGTCGAACGAGCAGTTGGAAATCATCAGCTGGCCGGTGACGGTGCCGGCGTCCTGCGAGAGAACAAAGCCGTAGCGCCCGTTCAAAAATTTGGTGTTGGTAATCCGCAGGCCGCCGCTCGATTCCTGCTGGACGGAGAATTGCGTCGAGCCGGCCGGGAGAAAGAAGCAGTTCGACATCGCGCTGTCGCCGGCGTCGGGATTGCCGGTGCAGCGCACGATCACCCCGCCGGTGGTGAACTGCTCGAAGCGGCAGCTGTCCATGGTCCAGACACTGGCGTTCTGGAAGTTAATGCCGACATCGCAGCCGTTGATGTGCAGGTCGCGGAACACGCTTTCCGAGTTGCCGCCGGTCGGATTGACCCGGATGCCGGTGGTGCCGGAGGCAGACGGCGTGATGTTGAACGATTCAAATGTCACCGGCGCCTGCGTGGTGACATCGAACACGATCTGGCCGGTGGTCGCCGGGGCAATTCCCGCGCCGGCGGACGACCCGTCGCCGGTGATCTTGACCATGCCGTTGACGGTGATCGACGCGGTGATGCGATACATCGAGCGCAGCAGCACCCAGCCGCTGGTCGCCGCGGCGGCAGTGACCGCAGCCTGCACCGCCGCGGTGTCGTCGGCCGTGCCGTTGCCGACCGCACCGTAGGCCTCGGGGACGTAGAAGTAGGTGGTGGGTGCCAACGCGGCGGCGATATAGGACCGCAGCGCGGTGGCGGCGAAGCGTCCCGAGCCGGCGTGCTCGCCGACCACCGACGAGCTGTCGGTGACGGCGCCCAGGTCCGGCATATCGACGATGCGGACGCCGGTGTAGGTGGTCTGCTGGCTCATGCCGGTGGCGTCCCATTGATGAAGCCGTTGACAAAGATCGCGTCGACCTCCGGGTCGGTGAGCACCGCCGGCGTGGGATCGGTCAGCAGGATCGTCGGGATGATCGACCGCGAGACCATCGGGCGGACGTGCAGATAGCCGTGGGCGAGCATTTCCGCGTCGTCACCGCCGTCCTGGTCGAACATGACGCCCCAGCGGCAGCGGAGCGGCCAGGTGTTCATGCTCAGCGCCGGGACGAAGATGTCGAAGGTGCCGGGGTTGGCCGCATCGACGGTGCCAACGCCGGTCCAGAGCGCGGTGGCGGGGCCGGCGAGCTGCGCGCCCCAGCCGGCGCCCCAGCCGTAGTCCCAGGTCTGCCAGCGGCGGTCGGGCCAGACGACGAGCAGGCAGGCCGGGCCGCCGATGCCGCCGGTGAGCGTGATCGGCAGCGCCGCCGGGTCGTCGTTCTCCAGCACCGTCACCGAGAGGCGGATGCTGTCGGCGGAGGAGACGACGAGGTCGCGGCGCGGAATGTAGAGCGGCGAGACGCGGGCGTAAGGCAGCGTCAGTGCCATGTCGGTCATCGCATCCTCCGGGCTGCAATGGTGCCGCCGGCGGCGAGGGTGCTGGCGGTGATATTTGCCTGCACGACAAGGAAAACCGTGGTCGTCGCCGACAGCGAAATGCGTCCCGGCCCGCACGGTATGGCGAGGCTGCCAACCGGGGGAGCGTCGCCAGAGAAATTCATCTGCGACTGCATCCCGGTGGTGATCCCCGGCAATGTGGCGCTGGTCGTGCTGAAGCCCAGCAGCACGGTCGCAACGGTGGTCGTGGCGGCCGGGGTCAGTGCCACGGTGGCGCGCACGTCCCAATCGCCCGCCGTCAGCGAAATGGACGTGACATTCGTCGGCGTGGCGGTGGGAACGTTGACGCCGATGGCAACGGTGCTGCTGACATACTCGCCGACCTGCCCGGCGGCGGCGTTGTTGTTGGTTGCGGTGCCGGTGCGCACGAAAGCGGTCGTCGCCAGCGTGGTCGAGCTGTCGGTCTGTGCCGCCGTCGGTGCGGTTGGCGTGCCTGTCAGCGCCGGCGAGGCGAGCGGTGCCTTAAGGTCCACCATCTGCTTCGTCGCCGCGCCGAGTGCGACCGTCGGATCGGCCGCGAGCGTGAGCGGGCCGCCGAGCGCAATCGCCATCGTCGCGCGGGTGATCGAGATCGCCGCGCCGATCTGCGTGCCGGTATCGTTGTAAGTGTTCAGGAAGAAATCTGAGCCGGCGTTGCTGCCGCCCTCGGCGGTGCCGTTGATGCCCATGCGAACGCGCAACGAACTCGCGGTCAGGAACTGCACGTAGCGCATCGAGACGGAGCCGTTGACCGAAACGAAGCCGCCGGCGCCGCTCGTGTTGATGCCGGCCTGAATGCCGCCGGTCTGCGCGAGGAACGCGCCGCTGATCGTCATGGCGGTGCCGGTCAGCGCGCCCGAGAGCGTGCCGCCGGTCAGCGGCAGATAGCCCGCGAGCGTGGTGGTGACCTGGGCGGCGGTCTGGTAGCCGGCCGGATTCGTCGCGGCGTAGCGGCTGGTGTCTGTCGGGTGGACGTGATCGCCGCGGGCGTAGAGCGCGGAGGAACCGGCTGCCGCCGTGCCATCGATGATCGGCAGCGCGTTGGAGGGATTGACGCTGCCCGCCGCCGTCATCGCCGCCGTGACGAACGCGGTTGTCGCGATCGACGTATCGTTGTCGCCTGGCGCCGGCGTCGGTGCCTGCGGGTCGCCAGTCAGCACCGGCGAGGCGAGCGGCGCATATGGCCCAAGTGCCGCCGTCACCTGTGCGGCCGTTTGGTATCCCGACGGGTTCGTGGCCGCATAGCGGCTGGTATCGACCGGATGCACATGGTCCGCGCGAGCCCAGGTCGCGCCGGCTCCGACCGCGGCCGCGCCGTCCATCAGCGGCGTAGTGCTCGAGGCGACAGGAACCGCAGCGGCGACCTGCGCGGCGGTCTGATAGCCCGCCGGGTTGGTGGCGTTGTAGGGCGTGAACGTCAGTGCCGTGGTGACATCGGCGCTGGCCAGCACGATCGCGCCGGTGCGGCTGTTGAACGAGGTGACGCCGCTGGCCGGCACCGAGATCACGCCCGAGCCGTCGATGTGGATGGAGGCGCCGTCGATCTTGACGCCGCCGAGGATCGTCGTGGAGGCCACAGGCAGCGTGTAGCCGCCGCCGGCCGGACCGGGCGGGCCTTGCGGCCCCGGCGGTCCCTGCGGGCCGGGCGGACCGACCCACCGGCCAGGATCGGGCGGCCCGGAGGCGTTGGAGGCGTAGTCGGAATACTCGAGCCGATACCCCGGTGATTCCGGCACCGTTGGCGCGGGCGGCGATGGCGATGTCCCACTGCCCGGGTAGTCGCTGTAATTCAGGCGATACGCCACGGCTAGAAATACTCAGCCGGGGTGCGCTCGCCGGATGTCGGCAGCGCGACGATCTGCGCGATCGTCCGCATCGCCAGCGTGGCGGCGTCGGCATCGCCCTTCAGGTCGAACTTCGGCGCCATGGTATAGGCGGCCATCGCTTCATACGCCTGCGAGGCGATGTCCGGAATGTCAAAACTCGTCCACCGCACCAGGTCGCGGGCGGCGAGGTTGTTGTGCACCGCCATCACCGCTTCCTGCGCGATGTCGTGCCCCGAGATCGCCTGCGCGCCCTTGCGCACCCGCGCCTCGAGCAGCGCATGCACCTGCGGATCGGCCTGCTTGCCGAACGACGACGCCGCCTGGTTGGCGGTCAGCTTGGTGTATTCCTCGACGAAGGCGCGCGGCACGGCGGTGCCGTCCCACCATACCGTCGCCTGGGCATCGAGCGCAGCATGCACCGAGGCCACCTTGTCGAGCGCCAGCGCCTGGTCGGCGGCCGACGGGGTCTCGTCCGAGGCGATGACGCCCAACTCGGTGAGCGCCATCGTCGCGATGGTTGCAACCGGCACCATCTCCGTCAGGGTCGGCGAATCGTCGAGCGGGATCACCGTGACGCCGAGGCGCCGCAACGCCCGCTCTGCGATGGTCGAGACGGAGACGGTCATATTGCTACGCTACCGTCACGCTGGCGGACTCTGGCGCGGCGGTCGAGCCTCCGGCGTTGGTCGCCGTCACAACGCACGTTGCCGCCTTCCCGACGTCGCCGGCCTGCACATCGTAGGTTGCCGCATCGGTGCCGGCGTTCGTGCCGTCCAGCTTCCACTGATAGGCGTAGCTGGTCGGCTCGCCGGTCCATGTCCCCATCGTGCAATTGAGCGTGGTGCCCGACTGGGTCACGGCTGGCACCGCGGTGTTGACCGGCGCCGTTGCTCCGCCGCCGCCATCCGGCGGTGTGGTGCCGCCGCTGTCGACGGTGATGATGCCGGCGGCGAGGCTGGAGACCTTCGTCGCCGTGGGCGCCTGCAGCGGTGGCGTCGCCGGCTCGTTGGCTGCCGCTTCCGCCGCTGCCTTCTTGGCGGCGATCGCCTCCGGTGAAGGCGGCGGCCCGGACGGTGCGAGCGGATCGAGCCCCAGCACCTCGAGGTGCGCGTCACGCGCCGCGGTGTTCTCCTCGATCGTTGCCGCAGCCCCGCCACGCGCGCCGAGGCTGCCGTCGCCGTTGTAATCGAGGATGATCTGCGCGCCGATCGAGGCCGCCGCCTGTGCGGCCTTCTGTGCCGCCAGCACTGCTGGATCGGGCGGAGGCGGTGCGGGCGGAGGGGTGCTGCCGCCGGTTGTTGTGTCGGACATTGCTGTTCCTCCTATGCGTCGGCGACGGCGGTCGTGAAGATAGTGAATATCCCGTTGTCGACAGGCTTTGTGGTGTCCACGGACGGGTCCACGCCGAAGCGCAGCTTGCCGATGCCGCGGATCTCCTGAATGCCAACGCCGTGCATGTATCCATAGTCGCGCGTGTTGGTGGTGCTTTTCATCCGCTGCGCCCATGCACAGCCCAGCGACTGCGCACCGCACAGGAAGGACGGCGCGACATCGATGCCGCCCGCGCCAGCTCCGGCGATCACACCGAGTTCGGGGATCTCGCGGATGATGATCCCGTCGTAGATGATGTCGCCGCCGGTAAACAGCGGATTATCGGACCCGCGGTTCCAGGCGTATTGCAGCGAGTTGGTGATCGTCGTGTCGAGCAGCAGGTCGCGGAAAACCAGGCTCGGCATGAAGCAGACGAACCACTCCTCGTCGTCGTTGACGGTGATCGGGCGGATGCGGGGATTGGCGGCGCGCGCCATGCGCTTGGCCAGCGTGAGGATGGCGGCCGTCATGCGATCGCCCGGCGAGGCCAGGGTGAGCAGCGCGGTGGCCATGACGCCGGAAACCGCGTTTGCCTTCTGGTGGCCGAACAGCACGCGGTCGGCGTTGTTGACCATCCACGTGTTGCGCTGGCCCGCGGTGGCAGAAGCGTAGCTGACCTGCACGTTGCCGTCCGCGGTGATCGCGCCGAGCGAGGTGATGATGTCGGAGCGCATCTTCTCGAGTTCCCACGTCATCAGCGCTTCGCGCGCTGCCTCACGCAGGTCGACGACGGACTTCTGCTCGTCCCAGTCGGAGACCGCGACCGCGTGACGGAACGCGGCCACCGTCAGGTTCATCGAGCGGAGGTTGAGGATTTCCTCGTTGCCCTCGAGGATCGTGTTGCCGGTGACCCCGGCTCCCACCAGGCGCCGCATCGCGGGGAACACAACAGTGTCGCCGGCCTTGCGGGTCAAATCCTCGCGGACTTGAATCAGGGAGCCGGTGGAAGTCCCCATATATTTCGCGAACTGATTTCTTCTAACATACTCGCTGAAAAAATCTGAGTCCCAGATAAGCGGAGTTAAACCGGCTCTTGCCGGGGTTACGTTCATGTCCGCCATGGCGGATCACTCCTGTCGCTGAGGTTGTTGGGGTTGCGGATTTCGTTGTCGGCAACGCCCGTGACCTCGGCGGCAGGAGACGCCCGATACATCCGGCGGCGACGGCTGCTGATAACGCTCAGCGGCTAAGCGTGACGCCCGATTGACCCCGGCGGCGGGCAGGCACGGCTCGGCTAGGCTTAGTGGGTGTTGCGGCGCTCCGGCCGTCGCAGGATGTCGTCCATGCTGGGCGGCCCGGTGAACGCGGTGGTGCCCCTGCCTGCTACGCTGCGGGCATTGGCGAGCGACGGCGGCATGCCATTGGCCGGCGAGACGCGGGGAGCGGCCGGCGGTGCCTCCGCCTCCCACTTCGCGCGCTCCTCGGCCACGATCCTCGCACGGTAGGCCGCCGGGTCGTCGCCGATCTCGCGGTGCATGCGCACCGTCTCGAGGTGCTTCGCGGCCCAGCCGTACGGGTCGAGCTGTGAGTAGAGCTTCTGGAACAGCGACGGATCGCGCGCGGCTTCTTCCTTGAACTCGGCGACCAGGGCGTCGACCGCCTCGCCCCCGAGTTCCTTCCGCAGAATCAGTTCGCTGTGGTTCAGCCGCTCGTTGAGCATGCGGGCCTCCAGCCGCTGCTGGTAGCCCTGCGGGTCCTGCACCGGGTCGATCGGCTGGTAGAGCTGCGGTGCCTGCTGGACCTGCGGCGGTGGCGGGGGCGGCTTCTTCGCCTCCTCGAGCTGGCGCCGCAATTCGTCGGCCTGCGCCTGGGCGGCCGCCGCCTTGCTTTTCCAGTCGTTGCGCACCTTTTCGAGGGCGCTGAACGGCACGGTGCGGTTGTCGCCGCCCTGGACGTGCTGGGCCAGCGCCTCGTCCTCGTCCGGCTCGGGCTTGGGCTCCGCTTCCTTGGCCTTGGCGGCCGGCTGTGGCGGCGTTTCGGGCTTCGCTGCCGGTTCGGGTGCGGGCTGCGGCTCAGGGGCCTGTGCGGGCTCCTCCGCAGGCGCGCCAGCCGTCAGGAATCCGTCAAGCTGGTCATTGGTTGGCATGATGTCCTCGGATTGCGCCCGAACGTGCCCCGGGCGGGGTTACTGCTGCTGCGTGTTGCCGGTGACGAGGCCGTGGCCGGTGCCGGACAGCATCGCGGCGGGGATGGCGTATTTGCGGACAATCCGCATGATGGATGGGTCGAACACGACGGTGTTGCGCGAACCATCGCCTGCGCCACGGCTGCCCGCGTCGAGGTAGCGGATGCCGGGGATGCCGGCTTGTTGCAGGGCGGATGAAACGGCAGGAGTCCCAGCCGCGTCCGACGCCCAGAGAGTTTGATAATCAAGGCCGCTTAGGTTCCGCAGACCGCGGTAAACCTCTGCGCCTGTAGCTTCCGGCGGCGGTTGCCCATACATCTTGCCGGCCTTGGTTGCTGCGTCGTGGATATCCGCAACCGCCTGCTGCACCACCGGATGCTGCTCGCTGAGTGGCTTGTCCCAGTCGAGGAAGTGCGCCGGGTCGGCGTTGACGTGGACTTCATACATGGAACCACCACCCGTCATTTCCGGGATCGGCTTCCCACTCTCGATGAAAGCACGGTTCTCCTGTAGACGCTTAATCCCAGCTTGCACGTAGTCAGCGGCGGCATCGGGACGGTTAGCCATATCGGTGATCTCGCCATCAATCCTCTGCAGCGCAGCGTCTACGCTGCCACCCGACAGATTGTTGACATAGTAAGAAACACGATGGCTGACGTTCTCTGAATTGTAGTCCTTCCCGTCATACAACGGCGTTGCAAGACCTTCGCGATAGTTCCGCGCCACAGCCTCTGCATCCGCCAGATACAGCCCGTGCCCATACGCCTGTGCGCCCTCTCCGGTGCCGATCTTGCTCGCATCGAACGCATCGAAGTCGTGCGGGCTGCCGTGATAGGCCGTGAAGCCCGGCGCCGGCACGTCGGCACCCTTCGGCCCGGTGGTGCCCAGAACCGGCGCCATGGCCACCTGCGTCGCCGCAGCACGCGCACCGGCAGGCGTGATCCCGTCCGGTCCCCACACCCCTTGCTGCTGCGCCAGCGCCCGCTGCTGCGCGATGTAGTCGCCCACCGCGCCCGCGGTCTGCGTTGCGGCGTCCGCCCAAGTGGGAGGCGGCGCGAGCGGGTTGTCCCGCGTGCCCGGGATAGCGTCCGGCTGCCACAGCGCGTTGGTACCCGACATGCTACGGCGCGGCGGGCGGTGCCGGCTGCGGGATCGGAGTCTGCGCCAGGCGGCGCGTCGTCACCAGCTGGTTCATCGTCCCGGCCGCGGTCGAGGCGTTCTCGTGCGGCACCTGGCCGATCTTCGCGGCCGTCAGCGCGGCATCGGCGTGCGTCTTGGCGATCGTGGCGTGCTTCTGCGCCAGATCCGCCATCTGATGCGCCAATGCCATGTTGGGCGACATCTGCTCCTCCGTCGGCTCCTGCACCGCGGCCGCCGGCGCATCGGGCGCCGTATACGGCTGGCCATACGGCGGAGCCGAGAACTCGGCGTGCATGTCATGCAGGGTGCGCACGCTGTTGACCTGCCGCTCGCGGGCCAGCGCGGCGTTCGCCGCCGCGGAGCCCTGGTCCTTCGCAATCCCCGCCTGCGCCTTCTGTTGCGCGATCTGCCCCGCCTGCTGCGCCATCTGCTGCTGCTGCTGCTGGTGCGCGGCCATGCGTTTCAGCAGGTCGTCCTTGTCGCGCAGGCTCGAGGCCGCGATCAGCACATCGCCCGGGATCAACCCAGGCTGCATCCCAGCCAGCTGCACCAAGGTCTGGAAGTTCTCCGCCTGCATGGTCGGCACGTCCTGGCCCTCGGCGACGGTGATGTCGACGGCGAGGTCGGTGATGTCGTTCTCGACGCGGATCACCTGCTGCAGCCGCGGATCGCCGGGCTGGATCTGCATCTGCTGCATCGCCTGCGCGCGCTGCGGCGGCGGCATGGCGGCCAGATCGTCCTGCAGCGTGACCTGGCGGTTGATGCCGACCCAGCGCGTCTGGTTGAGGTCGTCGGTCACGCGCACCCACTTGCCGGCCGACCAGAACTCCCTCGCCGCCATCCAGCACATCTCGTAGACCGTGCGTGCCCACATGCGGAGGCTGTCGGCCAGCGGCTCGTTCTGCACCGCCCCGCCGGCCTGCTGCGCGAGGATCGCGCGGCCCGACAACTCGCGCGGATCGGTGCCGCTCATCGCCGCGTTGGGCCCGCTGAGCTGCATCTCCTGCGTCGCGTGCTGCAGCAACTGGAACTGCCCGGTGGCCAGCTCGGCGCTGCTTTCGATCTCGAACTTCATGCCGGGCGTGATCTCGACATAGCCGTCCGGCTTGGCCACCTCGCGCCGCGCCAGATCCACGTCGGCGACCGCGCCCTTCTCGGCGATCACCTGATGCACGGTCAGCAGATGCAGCGCCTTCGAGCGGCGCTTGTTGATCTCGTCCTGCACCGAGATCAGGTCGCGGATCATGCCGTAGCGGTTATTCTCCAGGTCGATATATGCGCTCTGCAGGATCAGCGGGCACGCGCTCCGGCCCTTGCGGTCCTTGAATTTCGACCGCACCGGCTCGCTCAAATACCCCGACCGGCTGTAGGTCGCGGTCCACCACGTGCCGGCTTCCGACCAGTGGCACTGCACCACGCGAACGCGCGTGCGCTGGCTGTCGGTCCAGGTCAGGTATTCCGGCCGGTCGCTGAATTGCGTCGCGTCATTCTGCGAGAACGAGGTGTCGATGACATCGCCCGCGTCCGGATACATCTCGTAGAGCTGGTCGCGATCCATCCAGATCACGATCCCCTTGTAGCGTGCATCGAGGAAATCGCCCTGGCGCGAATGCGGGTCAAACCAGATGCGGTCCCACGGCACCTGCGTCAGCGTGACGTTGGCACCGCCCTGGCCGTCGTCCTCGAGGCCGACCTCGACGCCGCCGAACCCCTCGACCAGCATGTCCTCGAACACGTGGCTGCGCAGGGTCTGAAAATCATTGTCGTCGGCGATGTAGCGCAGCGCCTGGGTGGCGGCGTCGGCGCGCTCGTCCTCGGCCGGCGTGCGCGGAAACGCCTTGGGGTCGGTGCGCGCCTTGCGCTCGAGGCCGCACAGCATGTCGAGTTTGCGCCGGCAGTAGTTGAACGTCAGCTCCGGCTGGCCGCGGGCGCGCAAGGCGGTGCGCTCCGGCGTGGTCCACTGATCGCCGTCGACGTAGGCGCGGTCGCGCTGTGCGAGGTCGCGGTTGTCCTGGCTGCCCTGCTCGGCCTCCTCGAACCAGCGGATGAGGCGCGCGTGCTGCTCGTCGAGATCGCGCGGGAACTCACCGCCGTCCCCGTTGTAAACGGCGACAGCCGCCGGCCAATCGTTGCGCCGGCCTGGGACCACGGTGAGCGACGTCGACATGGCTAGGCCGCGTTACCCGGGCCGCCGCGTGTCTTGAACGCCTGGCGCTCCTTGCCGACGGCTGTCTTGTTGGTCGAGGCGCCGGGGCTGGTGTTGAACGCCGGCTCGGCCCTCTGCCCGGCGCTGCGGATCGGGCGCGAGGGCGGCGCGCTGCCCGGGATCTTGCCGCTCGGGTGTGCCGGCTCGCGGGGTGTGTAGCCCATTCTCAGGTCTCCTCGGTGATCGGTGGCGGTTTGGCCTTGCGCGCGGCGTCCATCGCGTCGGTGAGCCACGCGAGCAGCCAGTCGCGGGAGACCGCGTGGCCCTCGCGCGCGGCGCTCTGCTCCATGGCATCAGCCCACTTGTCGACATCGTCGCCGGCCTCGCGTTGGAACTCGGCACCGGACATGGCGTTGTAGTCGGTCACGGGCTCAGTCATTCCACGTTACCTCGATCGACACGCTCTGATCGCCGCTGATCGAGATAACCCGCACCGCGGCATAGGCTGAAGCGAGCGACGTGCCGAGCATTCCCGCCGGGATCGGCAGCGGATGCACCGACAACGTCGCGGTGACCGGGATTTCCCGGTTGAGGCACTGCAGTGCGGCGGCGATGGCGTCGGCATCTCTCGTGCATTCCATCTGCACCAGCGTGGCGCCGATCTCGGACGTTCCTGCGCGCCGGTATTGCCGTCTGATCGCGTCCAGGTAGTTGAGCGCATAGAGCGCGATCTGCCTCACGCCCTGGATCGTCAGCACCAGCGACAGGTCGAACCACGGCTCGACGGCTGGCGCATTGTGAAGCGCTGCCGCCTTTCGGAGCATTGCCGCAGCCGTCATCTGCGGCTGCGGTATGGGCGGCGGAAACTCTCGCGCCAACAGTCGATCCAGCTCGGCGCGCTCTCTTGCGATCTCCTCGCGGTGCGCTAAGCGGCGGCGCTCAATTACCCCCTGCATGTGGGCCAGGAACGCCGCCCTGTCGAAGTTCAGCGGCGCAAGCGGCGCAGCGACACGGCCGCGCGCGATGACCGGCGCCCCCTCGTTATCCAGCCTGCGGTATGCGCGTCTCGCGATCTGGCCGACACGGGCGCTGGTGAGACCGACATGCGCGCCGATCTCGCGCAATGTCTCGCCGTATCGGACCTGCCGGCAAAGCACCTGCCTCTGCTGCGGCGTCAGCCTGGCCGCGATCAACTCCCGCGCGGCGATCCGGTCGACCAGCCGGTCCTCAAAATCCCAGTCAATCAATGCGCCGCCCGTTGTTCGGCCAGCATCACGGCGTTCTCGAACAGCCGCACGATCCGCCTGTGGCTGCCGCAGTCATTGAAGTTGTAGATAGACTTCAGCCGCTCCGGCGACCGCGCCTTCTCCGGCAGCGCCGGGTAGACGTAGTCGAGTGCGAGCCGCACCGCCTCGTCACGGTTCCAGTCGGTGGCGACCAGCAACCAGCCGATGGCGCAATGGGCCTCCCCGTCAGGCCCACCGATGTTGAAGGTAGCCCACCGGTCCCGCACGCCAGCGAGCGCGGTGCGCAGCTTCGCCATATCGGTGACCAGGGCTTCCGGCAGTGCGTCAAACGGCATCCAGGCGACCCTCCTATGCCACTCTCCAGTTCGCCGGCTCCTCGTCGCGGCTGGCGCGCTGGAAAGCCAAGTCCCAGCTATCGCGCACCGGGGGCTTGACCGCATCGCGCACGAACGGACGCGACATGCAGGCATAGCGCACCGAATCGACCGCGTGGTCCTCGGCGTCGGTGTCCAGATCCTCGGGCCGCGCGTCATCGTGCTGCATCGCGGGCAGCGTGCGGATCACATCGCGCGAGGTCGCAAAGAACAGCACCATGGGCTTGCCGTCGTCGTCGCCGACCAGACGCGAGCGCAGCTGGTCCCACCCGCCCATCGCGCCGCGCTGCGGCACCCGCTTGTTGTCCGCCGGGCGGAAGATCGCGCCGTGCTGCATCATGCGCTGGGCAATGCTCGGGCCGCCGTCCTCGGCGAACATGGCGGGATCGGCAACGCCGATCATCGCCTCCGGGTCGTCCGCCTCGCGGTCGCGGATGCCAGCAGCGACGGCCTCGGCGGTCAGCTTCAGCCCGACGTTGGGCTCGCCGGGTCGCATGCCATACCACTCCCGATAGTTGACGAGGGCTCCGCGGGCGATGTCGGGCACGGTTCCGTCAGAAACGGCCCACCAGTGGCAGGCGAACGGGCGGGCCGAACCCCAGTCGAAGCTGCGGAACCGCGCCCAGTGCTGCGGCAGCGTGCGCGGCGCAATGACGTGGCGGTCCATGGAGAACTCGGGGAAGAACGCGCCAGAGACCACCGACCAGTCGCCCTCGAGCCAGGCGCGCACCAGCTCGGGCGAGCCGGACGCTTTGAGACGCTGGACGTAGTCGGCGCCGAGGTATGCGTTATCGGCGACCCGCGACGGAATGTAGATGCGCTCAAGCCCGGTGGTGTCCTTCAGCACGCGCCATCCCAGCGGTGCCGGGTCGATGTAACGGGCGCGGACCCATTGATGACCGGGCCCGCCCGGGTTGCCGGTGAGGCGCATTGCAACCGGAACGCCAGACCCTGACCGCAGCGTCGCCATCAGCTTCATGATCGGCGTGGGCGAGGGAAAGTTGCCGGCTTCCTCGATGTAGACGCGGGTGTAACTGTGGCCCTGATACGCCTCCGCATCCGAATCCCGCTCCAGATAGGCGAAGGTCATGCGTGCGCCGTTGGGCATGGTCACGCGCATCGGGTTGGACGTGAAGTTGGCGCCGAGCTTGGTGTAGATGGCGCGGGCGCGCTCGAACAGTTCCAGCAGTTCAATCCGCGAGCGGCGGATCATCAGGCCGATGGCATCGACGCCATGCTGATCGGCATGCAGCGCCCAGTCTCCCAGCACCGCATCAGACTTGCCGCCGCCGCGCGCGCCACCGAAGAAGCACTCGAAGATCGGGCAATTGACGAAGGCGGATTGCGGGCCGGGCTGCGGCTCCCACGCGGTTACTCGTGTTTCTTCCCGTTCAACCGGCTCGGCGGCGGGTCGTTTATGCTCTCGCCGTCGACGATCATAGAGTTGTCGGTCAGCTGGCTGGGCGGCGCGTGCAGTCTTAGCCATTCGTCTGCGCTTTCAACCGGAGTGGGCGCGCGGATGACATAGCTGATCGCCGTGCCATCCTTGCCGGTGAGTTCGTGCTTGTCGGTCTGCTCGAGCATATTCTTGCCGAGCCAGATCAGCATGGTATCGGAGCCGGCGGCGGCGCGCTGCCACTGGTAGCGGCGCAGCGTGGCGCGGCCGTTGTTGCGCGCCTCGTCGAGTTCCGCCTGCAGGGTGGGGTCGGTCTTGAGGCGTTGGTAGAACTGCACGAACGAGATGCCGTTGAGCGCGGCGATTTCGGCGACATTGCAGCCGATGCCGGCGGCGCGCTTCATTACCTCGCGGTCGATCGGCTTGGGCGGGCGGCCGCCGTTGCCTGGCAGCGGGCCGTTGCGCTTCGGCAGCCCGTCCTTGCGCGCCGTCACGTTATGCCGCCACCGGCTGGGGCACGCGCTCGGCGGCGAGGTCGGCGAAGGTGCGGCCTGGCTCAGCTGCGAGCGTCGCTGTGCCGCCAGCGAACGCCTGCCAGCGCAGCACGGCAACGTCGACGTATGCGGGCGATATCTCGATGGCGTGGCAGGCGCGTCCGGTCATCTCGGCGGCGATGATGGTGGGTGCCGGAGCCGACGAACGGGTCGTACACCGCCTGTCCGGCGCTGGAGTTGTTCTCGATCGGGCGGCGCATGCACTCGACGGGCTTCTGGGTGCCATGACCAGTCTCCGATGCACGCTGCTTGTCGATGTCCCACACCGTGGATTGCTTGTGGTCTCCATGCCACTGCGCGGTGCTACCTTTGCGCACGGCGTACCAGCAGGGCTCGTGCTGGAAATGATAGTGCCCGCGAGAGATGACGATATGGCCCTTATTCCAGATGATCTGCGCGCGCATTTCAAACGCGGCGGCTTCGAGGCTTTCGACGACCTCTCTGGCATGCAGACCTGCATGCCAGACGTATGCGATTGATCCAGAAAACAATGCCCACGCTTCGCGCCAATCCGCCCGATTGTCGTTGGTAACTGCTCCGCGACGCGCAGACGACAAGCCGCGATCAACGCGCCACTCGGGATCGTAGTTTGTGCCATACGGCGGATCGGTGACCATCAGGTGCGGCTTCACGCCGGCCAGCGCGAGCGACACGTCGACCTCGCTCGTCGCATCGCCGCACACCAGCCGATGCCGCCCGAGCAGCCACACATCGCCGGCGCGCGATACCGGCTCGGCCGGCGTCTCCGGCACATCGTCGGGATCGGTGAGGCCTGAGGTGGGCTCCGCGAGCCATGCGGCCATCTCGTCGTCGGAGAAGCCCACGAGCGAAAGATCGAAGCCGGCGGCACCGAGTTCTCCCAGCTCCAGCCTCAGAGTTTCCGCGTCCCATCCCGCGTTGAGGGCGAGCTGGTTGTCGGCGATGGCGAGCGCGCGCTTCTGATCGGCGCTGAGGCCGGCGAGCGTGATGGTGGGAACTTCGGCCATGCCGTGCTGCTTGGCGGCCTCGAGGCGGCCGTGGCCGGCGATGATGGCGTTGTGCTCGTCGACCAGGATCGGGTTGGTCCAGCCGAACGCCTCGATGGAGCGGCCGATCTGTTGCACCTGCGCGGCGCTGTGGGTGCGCGCGTTGCGTGCTGCGGGCCGCACCGAGGCGATGGAGCGATAAGTGATGGCGAGCTGGTTCATGGGTTTATTGACTAAGGATTCTCACCCCATGAAACGCCCGTCACCACCTATGAGTGCGCGTGCTGGGAACGGCGCACTTTGCGGCGCGGCTGGAGCGTGAGTGGGCGCACTTTTCAGCTGCTCGCGGAGGCTGCGTTCCTCGGCGAGGGCGCGGTGCGCGGTTTCCATCCATGCGTCGCGGGCGAGGGCGAGGTTGCGGACCTGCTGGCGGAGGACGGCGATCTGCTGGTCGCGGATCAGGAGGCGGTCGGCGTCGGTCATGTGCACTCCAGTGCCCTGTTCGTTACGCTTTCGCCAAACAGCCGCTGGAGCAGGCGCAGGCGGCTTCCTGCGTCCAGCCCGGCCAGACCATGCCAGACGGGCCGCCACCCGGCTCCTGGGGCAACGTAGGGCGCTTCTCCGGGGTCATCGACGATGCCTCGGGCGGAGGTGCGGGCGAGGAGTTCGGTGATGGCGTAGTCCGGGAGGGGTGTTGGCGTGGCGGGCGCGTGGCAGATGAGGCCGCCGACGCCGCGGGCTGCCTTGATGCGTCCCCAGTCGTCGCGGCTGGCATCGAAGCGGCAGAGCACGTAGCGCGACCAGAGCGGGACGACGAGCGTGTGGCGGCAGAGTGTGCGCTCGAGGAACAGGGGCAGGAAGCTCTCGAAGCCGGCGGCGCGGATGGCTTCGTCGGCGATGCGTTCGCGCTGGACCTCGGTCCAGGCGCAGTGCCAGCGAATGCCGCGGCACGAGACTCCGCGCTGAGCGAGGCTGCGCGACGGCTCGTGCTGACCCCGATCTAACCGGGTGTCCGGTTTTGGGTCAAGCGTTGCGTGGCTCATGCGGCCTTCCTTCTGTGCCGGCGGCGTTCGTTGGCGCGGAACTCGTCCGGTCGGGTCGCAAGCTGGTTGATGCGCCACTGCCTGGCCTTGGCGGCGTGGCAGATGCAGCAGCGGCGGTAGGTATTGCCATTACCGCCGATCTGGATGGTGTAGCTGCTGCCATCGACGTATGGGTGGCCTTTGGAGCAGGCGTCTCGGAGGAGGCGGTCGGTCACGGTGCGCTCCACTCGGTCGGGAGGCTGGCGGCGTAGCCGTGATGCGCGGTGAGCACGGCCTCGGCGAACCAGCAGCAGGCCGCCTCGACGAGGTCGGGGTGTTCACCGCGGAGGCGGACGCTGAACACCGTGGCGAGGACGGCGAAGGCGTCGCGGTTGGAGATGTCGCGCTGCTCGAGGAGCTGGCCGACGGCCATGGCGATGTCGGCGATGCGGTCGGGGTCGGTCATCGGGCTGCGCCATTTGCGCCATAACGCTGCGCCATAAACCGCCTCAGGATGGGGGATGCTGCGCCATAAACTCGCCGCTTTAGCGGCGTTATGGCGCAAAGCCATCCCCGGCGGACCTTTCCCGCGCCATAACCGCGCCATAACCGCGCCATAACAGAATCACCCATATCGGCCCCCCGGACGCTTGGCGTTGTTGACGCGGAGGCCGATGACATCCTTGCGGTTGGCATCCTTGTAGGTCTCCTGGGCGAGCAGGCCGGAGCCGAGCCAGGTCTTGATGACGTTGGCGGCCTGGGCTTCGGTGAGGCGGAACATCTCGACCAGCACGGCGCCGGCCCATCGCTCGCCGCCGCCGCGTCGGCTGTGGGTGTAGCGACCGCCACCTGGGATGCCGGCATCGATCCGGTCGAGGGCGAGGTTGCAATCCGGGGCGGGCATGCTGTCCCAGACCGACGGCGGTTCCCACGCCTCGATGACGACCACCTGATCGCCGTGCGGATAGATCGCATCGGCGTTGTCGAGCGTGACGTGGCCGAGATGGAACCAACTGGCTTTGGGTGCGCGCGGCGCGAGATTGGCCTTGGCATCGTCGAGCCTCGCGTATTGCAGTCGGTCGTCGGGGGGCACGCCGAGGGCATTGGCGTCCTCCTCCGTCATGGTGGAGAGCAGCAGACCGACCCTGGCGCTGTCGGTGAGGGCTTTGGCGCCGCGTGCGGCCTCGATGCTGTCCACCATGCCCTTGCGGACGTGATGGGCGAGCAGGACCGCGCAATCGCCATACCGCGCCACGCGGCGCCAGGCTGCGGCGGCCTGTATCATCTGAGGGTTAGAGTTCTCTTCTAACGTGTGGCTTTCAGCGAAGGGATCGACGGCGAGAACGCCGATCTTCTCGTCTTTCACCCGCTCGATGATGGCTTTTTCGTCGGGATGCACGACCGAAAAACCGTCGTCACCATTGGCTGCGATCCGCACCGCGCGATCGGACGGCGAGACGAAGAACCGGCCGGCGATGTCGGCGTTGGTGATGCCGTAGCGCATGGCGAGTGCGGTGACGCGGCGGTCGACCTCTTCCTGGGGATCTTCGAGGTTGAGCAGCGCGGTGTTGCATTGGAGATGGATGCGGGTTTTCAGGAACGAGCGGTTGATGGCAAGTTCCATGCACATCGCCAGGATAAGGCTGGATTTTCCTGTGCCGCCCGGAGCGATCAGCAGGGTGACGAAGCCGCGGATGAGCTGGGTGCCGTAGAGCCATTGGCGGTGCGGGATCTGTGACGGATCGAGGATGCGCAGCGGCTGCAGGCCGAACGGCTCGGGAGGCGTCGCTTCCGCTTCTTCCTCGCGGTCGTAGACCACGCGCGGCCGGTAGCCGCCCGCCTCATAGCTTCGCCTTGTGTGGTCAACCATGGGGGCGACCTCCCCGTGGTGCTGGTGGTAACGCGAACCACACCTCAGTCCTGACGATTTCCGAGACCTTGGCTTCGGCAAGCGGGAAGCCGGCACTGCCGTTGAGGCCGTGAGCTTCTGCCATCAGGGAACCCCATGGCTTGCGTTCAGCGATCATTGGCCGGAGCAGGTGCTTGATGCGCGCGGTCGCGATCTCGCGCCGGTTGCGGTCATCGTCCAGCATCGACGCGGCAAGTTTTTTGCAACTGGCGTCTGTTATGCCGCTTTTCTCGCACAGCGCGGCAATGTGCCAGGCGAGTTCCCGCGCGGCCTCGGGCTCGGAGAAGATGCCGGCGGCGACCAGGGCGTCGAGGCGGTGCGCCTCGTCCGCAGCCCAGTTCCGCAGCGTGGCCGTATAGGCCCGCTCGGCGGTGACCAGCACGATGGGTCCGAGGGACCGGACGGTCATGCGCGGGACTGACATGCGTAGGGGTACGGCCATGGCACAGCTCCACCGGTTGACGGCTGGAGGGCTTTCGGCGATACCTGGATCGTTGGTTCCTGGTGCCGCTTGGCCGCCCTCCGGCCGAAGCATTCAGTTTCAGACGGCCTCGGTGTTTCCGCACCGGGGCCGTTTCCATATGCGGCCTGTTCCGTAACCGAGTCCAGCGCCCGTCCGCTCAATGCAGCCTCCCCCGCGGGAGCCGCAGCGCGTGCTCGCGCAGTGACGCGGCCATGACCGTGAGGCAATCGCGGTCGGTGGGAGCGACCGCCCACATCGCCGCCACCACGTCCTCCACCACGGCGGCCAGCTCCAGCGCGTGCTCGCGCTTCAGCCCGATCCCGGCGATCGGCTCGCCGTCCAGCTCGACGACGAGCCCGACCAGCGGCAGGCTCGGGTCGAGACGGTGGCGCCCGACGCCGACCGCTAGCTTGGCGCCGGCCGGGGCATGGAGGTACGCCGCGAGGAACGCCATCACGTCGCCGCCGCGGCCGAGGTTGCGCTGGGTCATGCGGCCGCCCCGCGCAAACGCCTGTCCACCTCTTCCGCCATCGCGTAGCCCTCGGCTACGGCGTCCCAGCTCTCCTCTCGCATCGCTGCGTCCAGCGCTGACATGACGGTGCGCACCTGGAGATACACCGGACCACTGCCAGGCGCCGCGAAGCCTGCGCCCCGGTCGATCTCGTCGCGCTCGCGGTTGGTGCGCCGTGCCTTTGCGACCAACGCCGCCACCTCTTGCTGGGTCATTCGCGGATATCCAAAATGTCCGCGACGGTCATCTCAGGGTGGTCGTACCAATCCGGGTGATCGTCCACGATGTCCTGCAGCAGCTTGGCAACCGCCGTCGCCTCGTGGGCTTTCTTCCGCTTCAGCGCGATCACATCGAGCACCTCATACAGCGTCATGCGGACCAGCATCTTGCGCTCGGCGGTCTCGCCTTCATCCCAGGCCGCGTAGACCTTCAGCCACCGGAAATCGAAGTCGTCATCGACGATGTCGGCAAAGTCGCCCTGAGTGTTGCCACCCGCACCCGTGACCCACGCCGCCGCGCGCTTCCGCTTCTGATCATCCTCCGTGGTGTCCGATTTGTAGTTCTTGAACGTGGTCCCGGCGCCGACCCGCATCAGCGACCGCACATGCGGCTTCGGCTGACCAGCCTCTTGGCACGCCGGGCAGCGGCAGCGGCATTCGCAGACACCCGCCGCCACATAGCGATGGACCAGGAGCGATGCTGCCTCGGCGGTTTGGTAGCCGCCGCCGTCGGGGTCTAATTCGTTGACGATGTCACGCACGTCGTCTTTCAGCTTGCTCACTGACGAATCTCCCGTGCAATTCGTTGATCCATTCGTGGGCTGCCTCGAGCTGGGGCCCGAACACATGGTCGAAGCCGGTGAAGCGACCTTCGAACAGCGCATCCACCGACACCTGTTCGTTGACCAGGCGCAGCGCGGCTAAAGCTGCTGACCAGTTCTGAGCTGGCGGTGCGGCTAACTCGCGCAGCTTCGCTTTCGCTGCGTCGGAGAGGAATGGCGATGGGGCTTGTCCAGTCTCAGCACTGTGCTGTTTCTGGACAACATCCGTCACAGTCTGCGGTGATTTAAGCCCAAGCACCTCTGCGACCTGCCGATGCGTCTTGCCCTCGTCCTTCAGTCGGATAATCTCAGCGTCGCGCGTAGCCCTGGCGGCGTTACGCGCCTTCGCTGTCAGCTTCTCTGCCCAACTACCGGAGCACCGAAGCAATGCCGCCACCGCCTCGACATCACACGGATCGACCAACTCATTGCGGCACGCAGTTTCATACGCCCTGCTGTAATCCCCAGACGCGCGCTGCAAGCCATGTGAGGCATTCGCCGACAAAGACCATAACAACGCATCGCGCCGCGACCCGACCCGAACGTCGGTAGCGATAAACTCGTTCTCCAGAACCTTGTTCGCGTGCCAACGATGAAATCCATCAGCCAGCCATAACGTCTGGTCGTCGCGAAAAACCACGACCGGCGGAAACGTTGTACCATCGACCAGGAGCTGTACGTAGTTTTCCAGCACCGAGCGGTCGATTTCCGCACGCGGCTGTAATTCCGCGTCTAACGTGATTGCGTCTAGCGGTGTCATAAATGCACCCTCCTGGCCCGCGGCACGCCCCACGCATCGAGCAATTTCAGCACGTCCAGCTCATCGCGTGCGACGCCGAACGCGCACTGTGCGCGCTGCAACGAGACCGACATCTCGCGCTGCGGCACCGACAGCACGCCGGTATCGGATTTAAGTTCGATCCAGAATGCGCGGCCGCGATGCAGGACACAGAGATCCGGCACGCCAGCGCAGATTCCGCGCGCGATGCGCGTGCCCGGGATGCCGGCGAAGTTCGCCTGATCGATGCTGAACCAGCACACGCCATCGGCCGACACGTGCCCCTCGCGGCACAGCTCGAGGCGTAGCACGGCGGCGATGCGGCGCTGCATCGCGTGCTCGGACGGCGCCTGCGTGGTCAGCTTCAGCGGCACCGCCCGGCGGGACCGTCGCACGGGTGCGCTCGCGCTCACTGAGACCGGCCCCCGAGCAGGGCGATGGACCAGTCGAGGAAATCGCGCCGCGATGGCTCCTGGCCGCAGTAGCGCGCGAGCCGTTCGGGGTTGTGGCGGACGCTCTCGAACAGCCGCAGCATCTGCGCCGCTTGCCACTCCGGCGACGCCTCGCCGACCGGCGCCGCCATCTTCGGCACGGCCTCCGTCGGAAACAGCAGGAGTTGCACGGGTGCGCTCGCGCTCACGACGCTGCCTCCGCAGCGGCAGCCGCTTCCGCTCGCGCGCGCCCTTCGCGATACGCCGCCACGAGCTGGGGAACCGCCGCGCAGAGGGCGCACAGCACGGCGGTCGCGTGCTCCGGCGGGGCGGTGGCGAGCACGCGCTCGCAGATTCCGCAGGTGCGCTCGCTCATGGCCACCCCCCCCGATAGAGCGGCGTCCTGGGCGCCTCGCGCCTGGCGGCGGCGATCTCGGCCGCAAGCTGTGCCTGCGCGAGTGCCAGCGCCTGCTCGCCGTCGTAGACGCTCGAACGCGGCCCGACCTGCTCGCCGGCGGCTGGCGGCAGCCACGCGCGCCCGGTGATCAGATGACGGCCAAGCACACTGAGCTGGCGAGCGACCGCCGCCGCGGTGCGGCCCTCCAGGCGGTCGGCGATCTCGGGGAAGCCGAGGCCGTCGCGCTGGCGCAGCACGACCGCATAGGCGAGCTCGTGCTCGGTCCAGGCCCGGGGCCGGGCGCGCGGGCCGCTCACGCCGCCACCTCGCGGACGAAGGCCTCGCGCCAGCAGCGGGCGCACCACCGCCGCTCGAGCGCGCCGCGCGCCACCAGGATGCCGCCGGGCGCCTGCTCGGGCTCCGAGCCGGGCGCGACGGCAATCACCTGTTCGCTACCGCAGCGCGAGCATGATGGGGATTGCACACTGTTGTTAGCGGTGGGAGTCTTCCCAGAGACGGAGGCGGTATCGACCCCGCCCCCGCCCTTTACTCCCACCGGGATACGACCCCGATGACCAAGAGAATTTACGCCCGATTGACGGTCGGCGCAGTCACGCAGTTGCGAGGCTTGGTTTGGCCATGCCTGGCGCGCTCTGCGGCCCATCATTTCCCCCTTGATCGGTCCCCGGCAACAAAATGCCGGCCCCAGGGTCGTGCCCCGGGCACCGGCGACAGGCGGTCAGAGTCTGGTGGGCGAGGCAGTCTGGGCGGTGGTGTTCACGGCCGCTATGCCGCTTCGGCTGAGGCGAAGAAGTCGTTGGGCGTCACTTTGCCCCCGGTCGCAGCGGCGATCCTGGCCATGACCTCCCGCTTCGGGATGCGCTCCCCGTTCAGATACCGATGAACGGATTGGACGCTCACGCCGATGGCCCCGGCGAAATCCGTGACGGTGATATCTCGGAGGCAAAGGTATTGCCGCAACTCCATGCAGGAAAGCTAACCGGAATGGTGAGCTACTGTCCAGCCACAGGTTCACCGGACTGGCGCTATGCCGAATCCGCGCAATGGCGACCATCCGGCATGGCCAACCGGATCAAGGAGCTACGCGAAGCGCGCAAGATTACGTTGCAGCAAATTGCCGATGCCGCCGGCACGACACTTCAGCAAATCCAGCGGCTGGAAAACGGCAAGCGTCGGCTGACGGATGAATGGATGCGTCGGATTGCACCGGTGCTAGGCGTGCATCCTGCGGCTCTCCTGCTTGAGTTCTCGGAGGGCCATCACAGTCTGCAAGAGAGCGTCGACGAGGTCCTCCTGCTCGAGGCCTGGCGCATCAGCGACGCGGCTAAGAAGTGGCAGGTCATCGATGTCCTGTTTCCCGGCCAGCGGCGCATTCCCCACAACCAGAAAAAGCTGAAGGCTTAGCTGGGCCCGATCGGCCCGCTCGCGGGCCCTCATAGCCGTTGCCCTTGATTGGTTAATAGCCAATCTGGTGAGAATGGCTCTGGACAGCGGCTAACCAATATGGTGAATTGTCCTCCGTCATCTGGCGCGAGGCTCCCATGGGCAGCAACGGCACGGTTCGGCACGTGCTCCTCCCCTGTTTGGATTTCAGTGGATGCGTCGTCGGCGGAGGCGCCGATAGCCGCCCGCCCCCCGATAATCGATGCGAATCGGCGGACGAATCCGGGCCTTCGTCAATCCCTGGTCCGTCGCGGAATTGCAGCAATTTTGCCACGCTCGCCGACTGTCACGACGAATTAACGCTCGCAGCCGCCGCGATGCGCTGCGATGCGTGCGGCGGAAGTGGTGCCCATGCCCACTTCTTCCCGAAAGGCTGCAGCATTTGCGGCGGTTCCGGCGTGGCGATGCGGCCATGAACGTGCAGCGCGACCTGCTCCGCGAGATCGATCCGCCGCACCAGAGCCGCAGCGTGCCAGAGGACAACAAGTTCCACGCAGGCAACGGCGACGATGGCCGGCACTACTGGCTGACGCCGCCCGATCTCTACGCGTCCCTGCACGCCGAATATCAGTTCACGTTCGACCCGTGCCCATGGCCGTTGCCTGCCGGGTTCGACGGCCTGACCTGCGATTGGGGAAGTTCGTCGTACGTCAATCCGCCGTTCGGCTCGATCATGCACGAGGGCCGGAAGAAGGGGCCGACCGCCTGGGTGCGCAAGGCAATCGCTGAATACCGCAAGGGTAAGCGCGTCGTCCTAGTCTACCCGGTCGATAAGTGGGTTCTGATGCTGCTGCAAGCTGGCGCCCAGGTGCGCAACCTCGGTGATGTACGCTGGCTTGCCACCGAGGACGGCACCGCCGGAAGCGGCACCGGGCGGCATGTCGCCTGCTTCGTGCTGGAGCCAGCGCCATGAGCGTCTGGTCCGACACGCGCCTCTGCGCCGTCAACGACATCTCCCTCTGGCACCACGTCTGGCAGCGCGAGAGCGGCCCCGACCGTGTTGCCGCCCGGGCCGAACTGCGCCGGGCAATCGCCTATTTCCGCACCTATTTCCTCGCCCCCGAGCGGGCCGCGTTCGATGCCGCGGTCGCGCGCACACACAGGAGAGCCGCCGCATGAGCACCGAGGAACTTGCCACGCTGGCGCAAACCACAATCGACAAGCTGCGCGCGGATATCGCCGAGACCGAGCGCGACATCGCGTTTCAGGAGATGCGCCGGGAGATACTCCTCGACACGCTGCAGATGCTCACCGGCGCGCCTGTCGATGCCCGCACCCGCGCGCCGCGCAAGCGCCGCACCGCACAGCCGGAGAGCGCGACATCGGTGGCCGACCAGGACCGCACAGCAGCCGATCTGCTGGGAGCAGCGGCGTGAAGCAGCCAGGCGCCTTCGCTGTCTCCAATGCGATGACGGCGCTGCAGCAGGCCAAGGAGCGGCTGCTGGCGCTCGATCCCTCGATCATCGACGACGAGAAGTTGCTGCTCGACTCAATCGAAAGCGAGGCCGAGGGCGATCCGTTCGCGGTGATCGACCGCTTGGTTGCCATCGCGCTCGAGGCCGAGGACATGGCCGAACTCGCCAACGTCCGCGCCACCGAACTCGCCGAGCGCAAGGCGCGGTTTACCCGCAGGAACGAACGCTTGCGTGGCGTAGTGCTCGACATGCTCGAAGCGTTGGGCGTTAGCCGGCTCGAACGCGTGCAATACACGGCGAGCATCGGCAACGCGCCGGCGAAGGTGCTGGTCGCCGAGGACGCGGCGCTGCCCGACGAATATGTCCGCATCACCCGCGCACCCAACAAGACCGCGATCGGTGACGCACTGAAGGCGGGCACGGTTATCGAGGGCGCGGTGATGTCGAACCCCGGCCCGCGCCTCACACTTAAGACTCGCTAGGAGTTGAGACCATGAATGCCATAGTTCCAGTCAGCAGCACCACAATGCCGCTACGCTACGAGGACATCGAACGGCTTGCCGCAAGCGTCGCCAAGAGCGGGCTGTTTGGTATGAAAACCACCGACCAAGCGGTGGCGCTTATGATGATAGCTGCTGCGGAGGGTAGGCATCCGGCGCTAGCGGCCCGTGATTACGATATTATTGGTGGGCGTCCTGCAAAAAAGTCGGAGGCGATGCTGCGCGATTTCCTTGAGGGAGGCGGTAAGGTGGTGTGGAACGATCTATCCGACACCAACGCCGACGCCACATTCAGCCACCCGCAGGGCGGTACAGTTCGCATTTCCTGGAACATGGAGCGGGCAAGGATTGCCGGGCTGGTGGGCAAGGACAACTACAAGAAATTCCCACGCCAGATGCTGCGCAGCCGGACGGTCTCGGAGGGTGTGCGGACGGTCTGGCCGATGGCCACGAGCGGCTTTCACGTCCCGGAAGAAGTCACCGAGTTCACCGGCCCGACGCTCGAGGCCAAGCCGGAGCCCGAGCAGTCGCACCGCTCGGCCCCGCTGGCAGAGTCCACACCGCCGCCGACCACGAACGGCAACGGCCCGCGCCCCTACGAGAGCGTGGTCTGGCTCGACAATCTCGGCAAGAAATTGGCCACCTCGAGCCGCGACGAGGTGGTGAAGATCGGCGGCCTTGCCTCCGTCACCGAGGCGTTGCGCGACGCGCCGGAGCGGGTGCGCCAGGCGGTGACCGACCTGCTGGCCGACGCCTACGAGCGGTGTGAGCGCGAGGAGGCGGAACTGGAGGGCGAAGTATCGGCGGCCGAGGAGATGGGCGAGCCGACCCCAGCGAACGACGAGGACGCGCGCGCCGACCTGCTGCTGGCCGAGATCGAGATCGCCCGCGATGCAAAGATGGTGCAGACCATCATGACCCGCATGACGACGGCCGCACTGACCGATCGCTGGCACCGCGACGGCCGGGCGGACCTGGTGGAGCGTGTGTCCGGCGCCGCCGAGGCCAAGGCGGCCGAGTTGCGGCTCGGGGCGTGATGCGGGCGATCAACCTGCAGGCGGAGTTACGACGCCTGCCCGGTCTGACGGATCGCACGCCTGACACCGCAGCCGATACCCTCGAAGGCACCGCGTTCGGCCCGACGTTCCCCTACCGCGACGGCTTTGTCTCCACGGTAAAATTCACCGGGCGCAGTTCATGGGAGCGCCACGCCGGCGAGGAGATCGTGCTGGTCGCGGAAGGTGACGGCCACCTGCTGATGATCGACGGCGACGGCTTCGTCGCACCGCGGGAACTGAGCACGAACCTGCTGGTGATCATCCCGGCGCATTGCTGGCACCAGATCGCGTCTGAAACCGGGATCAGTCTGGTGACCGTCAGCCCGCAGCCGACCGACCATCAGGCCGAGCGGCCATGATGTGCTACGCCAGCCGCACCGGAACACGCAGCAACCTGGCCGCGCTGCGTGCCTCCGGATGGGGTCTGCTGGTGTCGCGTGCGGGCGAATGGCGGAGCGAGGGCTTCGAGCACTACTGCCTCGATAATGGAGCCTGGGCTGATTTCCAGGCCGGGCGCAGCTTCGACGGCGACGCCTTCGAGCGGCTGATAGACCGCCTCGGCGCGGGCGCCGACTGGATTGTGCTGCCGGATATTGTGGCGGGCGGCATCGCCAGCCTGGAGTTGTCGCTGCGATGGAGCAACCGCTGCCTGTCGGCCTGCCCGATGGTGTTGATCGCGGTACAGGACGGGATGACCGAGGCCGACCTCGAGCACCTTGTCGGCCGCAATGTTGGCATCTTCCTCGGGGGCAGTACCGCGTGGAAGTTGGACACCATGGCCCGCTGGGGCAGGTTCTGTGCGCGCCGCGGGGTCTATTACCATGTGGCGCGTGTGAATACCGAACGGCGGATGTGGATGGCGATTGCTGCCGGCGCGGATAGCGTCGACGGTTCCAGCGCCAGCCGTTACGCCGTGACGCTGCCGCTGCTCACGCGGGCAGCAAAGCAAACGGACCTGTTCAGAGGAGGCTCTTATGGTGGCATCACGATATAAATCTGGCGGCTTGGAGGAGCGGTTTATTATTCGGAGGCTGGACGGCGCCCCTATTCCAGAGGACCGCAGATACTCCCTGGTACTAGACTTCTCTGGCGCCGATCCGCACGCACTTGTAGCCGCCCATGCATATGCCGCCAGCGTGCGCGCAGAAAACCCGCAACTCGCCGACGATATCGTGCATGCGCTAACTCACCCTAATACGGCTCCCAAACAGTGGAGACCTTAAAGGGGCTCGGCTGCATCGCGGGTCTGTTCGCCTTCGCCGCGTTCGGGCACCTCTTTGTGGGAGCCGCGATCCTTTGGTTCCTCGTCCTGGGGCTGTGCTTAACGCCGCTCTTTGTGGTCGAGCTGGCGCGGTCCATGTGGGCGCGCTTCGTCGTGTATAGCGACGCCCAGTACGAGGTGCAGCGGCAGCGGGAGATCCGCCGCGCCCGGGGCGGCTACTAGGCCAAGCGGCTAGCTGTCGCGCTGGCCAACCAAGCTAAAGGAACATCAGCATGAGCGACGACAAGACGACGGCTATGAAGCTGTCTGACTACCCGCTGACGCAATGGCAGCCGCACAAGCCTGCAACATGGCCATGGCGGATAGGAAAGCTGCGCCAACCGACGCGGCTACGCATCTGGAATGGTCATGGCGCTGATCCTGAATTCACTGAGCGATGGTTGCCTGCTGGAGCGTATGTGAAGATCGTCATGGTGTCTCGCTTCGGTGACGTGGGCATAACCGATGATCTAGATGCGGAGCATAGTTATCACTCGCGCATCGACTTGGAGATGTTGGAGCCTGTGAATGTCTGACTCCACCCCTCACCAAACCACGATCGGCCGCATCATTCGCGGCCTGGGCATATTGCCAGGGTATGGTCCGCATCCCGGCATTCCGATGGTAATCTTTCTTGTTGTGATGGGTGCCCTAGCTGCATCAATGCGTGGCGGACTACTGGGGGCGATAGTCGGGGCAGTTGGCATGGCATCGTGGTCAGTGCCGTTGCTCTTGGCTGGAGCCTACAGCCGGGCGAAGGAGTGTGAAAATCATGGCCGATGAAACCCAGACCACCGCTTCATCTCCCGGCGAAGATCGGCCAGCGACTTTCATAGGAGCTTGGCACGACCAGGAGATTGACGCAGGGCGGCGTGTTCCAGACTTCTGGGACGACTGCAACACGAACGCGAAGCTAGCCGCCTACCTATGGAAAGTCGGTTACAGGAAAATCTGAATCATGACCGAGAAAACGACCGACCGCTTCTGGGACGATAGTGGCAAACCCGTCAGGCAGACGTGGTGCCCGGACGCGGCTCGCTACGATCGTGGGAAGTGTGGATGGCCGCAATGCGGGTGCCCAGATAATGGTCCTACCGATGCGGATGTGAAATCCCAAACTACCGAACTCCACCGGGCTGTGATAATGCTTAATCGAGCGATCGATGACTATTGGAACGACCATGTTCGCGGTCTCGGTCTAACAGGTATGGGCGAACACCACATGCTCCGTATTACCAACGCCCAGCGCCGTTGCAGAGAAGCCCTTGAGGCAGAAGGCGTGGAAGGTCTGACCAATGCAGAATGAAACGACCGCAGCATGGAGGTTTATCGAATCCGCCCCCAAGGATGGCACGCCAATCATAGGAGCGATCTTACAGAACCTATCCAGGGACAAGGACCGGCCCGACCTGGAAAGGTGGGATGGCATCCAAATTATTATGCGTCACCCTGGACTCGCGCCAGACGGCTTCGACGTGGGTTGGAACATGGCGGCGCCAGTTGGTCATGGTGGCTTCCCCGATGAGTGGTTTGCCGGATGGCGTCCACTGACGAAGCATCCGCAGGAGTGGGCGTAATGGAAGATCAGCCGCGCGATTCCCATACGACCAGATGCGCTCACCCAACCCAGGGCTTGATCCGCTGGGTGCCCAACGTCGTCAGCCGCGATCCGTCGGGCACGGCGAACGCGCTATCCACCAGGTCGTGGTAGCCGTTCCCCATCGCCCAGAACACCGCACCGCACCTGTTCGCCTGTTCCGCGCTGATCACCGCGTCGATCACCGTGTTGCCCTGCGGCGCGAGGCTGTAGCCGTCGCCGGCGTCGTTGCCGAATTCATCGACGCAGGACCACAAGCCGAGCTGGTTCTTGTTGTTGTCGATCCAACTCGTGACCTTGCCCGCGGCGTAGTTCGGATCGGTCCCGTAGTAGTAAATGTGCGGCGTGCAGAATAGCTGGTGCGTGCCGCAGGCCTGCACGACGGTCGCCAGATTGCCGCCATCGTAGCCGCCGACCGGCTGGATGCCGATCGGGCCGGGGAAGCCGGCATTGCGGATCGCGTTGATGATCGCGATCTGGTTCTGCGCTGTCGTCGCAGCGTTGGCGGACGGCTCGTTCGGCGTCTCGAGGAACACGTAGGGGTTGGTCTTGTAGATGGTGGCCATATGCGCATACCAATCGGTCCGGCTTTGGTTGCCGCTGTGATCCTCGATCATGACGACGACGCCTTTGGCGCCATACATCTTGACGATCTTGTCGATGTCGGCGTCCGTATCCCAATAGCCGTTGGCGTAATTCCCGCAATTCAATCTGAGGGCGGTGGATCGGCCGAACTGCGACAGCAGCGTGAGCCCGCACGCGGAGCAGTCCTGCGGCGAGCCGTTGAGGCCGCGCATGTGCCAGGGCTTGCCGTTCGGATCGAGGAAGCCGCCGCTCGCCGTCACCGTGTAGTAGCCCCCGGTCACCGGCGGCGCGGGCGTCGGCGGATAGACCAGATTGGGCGGCGCGTTGGGTTGCCGGATCCACGACGAGCCCGAGCCGGAATAGGTGTACCACGTGCCGCTGGCGTGGTCCTGGCCCCAGATTTGGCTGTCGACGTAGGCGGTCTGCGCGGAGCCGTCGCCGCCTGGCACATCGACGCCGTTGCTCTGGATGTGCCCGGCCGATGTGATCGTCAGCGTCTTGCCGTCGTGCATCAGAATCGACCCGCCCGAGGTCGTGGTGAGCGCGTTGACATCGCTGCTCGGCGCGGGCACGGCGACGACGAAGGCGTTGCTCTTTCCGATCACGGTCGGATTGGCGGCGTCGCGCACGCTGATCTGCATCGCCGACGACGCCGTAGCGATCGCCGGGTGCGGGAAGGTGAACGTCGTCGCCGTGACGCCGCTCGCCGGCACCGCGGTCCAGGCGCCGGTGGCGCCGTCCTGATACTCGAGCGTCGGCACCGCGCTGACGTAGCCGCTGATTGTGCCGGAGACCGCGAAGGCGACGCCCACGGTCTGCTGGCCGATGCTGGTGACGGTGATGGTGTGAGCGACCGGGGGCGGTGCAGCGGCTTCCATCGCCGCCACGGTCGTCGCGAGCGTGTTGAGCTGCGCGGCGTTGGCAGCGGCCTGCGAGGTGAGCAAGTTTGCCAAGGTCCGCATGGCATCGGCGGTCGGCGTCGGCGCCGCCGCGGCATACTCCGCATCGAGCTCGGCCTCGAGCTCGGCGCGGATTTCCGCCTCGAGCCGCGCGCGTTCGTGCCGCCATGGCGTGGTCCAGTTGGTCAGCAGCAGCGGCGGCGGCTCGGACTCGGACGATGGCTCCTGATAGGCGTCGCCGTCGAGGTTTTGATCGTCGGACATGGTATCTCCTGGTGGGGTTATTTCGGTGGCGCGTTGGCGGGGGGTGTGGCGCAGGCCGGGCAGTAGCCCTGCAGCATCGCGGCAGTGATCTGCGCTCTCTGTTCAAAGACGATGTAACTGAGGACGCCGACGACAATCAGCAGCGCGAGCGCGCAGGCCTTCAGCGGCGTGTTGGCGTAGCCGAGCAGCGTGTTGATGAGTTCCCGCGGCATGTCATGCCTCCACGGCTGGCGGCGGCTCCGGCCAGGTCTGCGCCGCCTGGGCGGGCAGTCGCGCCAGCCGGCGGCTCCAGCCGAGGCCGAACGTCGTCCAGGTGGAGAGCCCAGCCATGAAGAAGATGCGCTGCGCATGCGCCTCGATCGCCAGCTCGGTGCCGGTCGGATCGCGCGCGATCGCCGCGGCCAGCGCCTGGCGCGTCACCGGGCCGATGATGCCGTCGACGCCGACGCCGAGGCCCCACTGCAGGAACCGCACCGCGCGGCTGACGCCGTTGTTGACGGCGGCATCGAACATCACCAGCGCCAGCCGCCCGGGCATTTCGCCGCACAGCGCGCGGTCGAAGTAGTCGCGCTTGTAGATTTCCCGAGCCTCGTCCAGCGTCAGCTCGGCGATGTTGAGGCCGGGATAGCTCGCGGCGGAGATCCCGTATTTCGTGCCGCGCAGCACGCCGGCCCCGACCGACCCGCCGGTCCAGTTGCCGGGGTCTGACCGGTTATCGGTGAACCCGCCCTCGTGCCCGATCAGGATTTCAAAGATGCGGGGATAATCGTCGGGCATCATGGCTTGACCCTTTCGACGCAAGCCGTGAGCAGCGGCACGATCACGCGCTCGCGCGCCTCGCTCTGGCGGGTTTCCAACTGCACGCGGGCGGCGTCCTCGCGCGCGAGGAACACCAGGAGCCCGATGATGAAGATCGTGTTGAGCAGTACAAGGATCAGGAACTGCGCGGGCAGCGCCGTGAGCAGCCGATCGCCGACCGCGACCGCGGCACCCCACATGCCGGAGGGCTTGTCCTCGCTCATCGCGGCACTGGCGGCGGTGCCGGATAGACCCCGTGCGGAAACGCTTCCAAGGGGATCGTCTTGGAGCACGCCTCAAGCATCGGCAGCAGCGCCCGCTCGCGCGAGGCGTTCTGTTGCGACAGCAGCCAGAATAATCCGCCGAGGAAACATACGTTCAGAAGCAGAACGAGCAGCATCTGCCCCGGCAGCGCGCGGATGATCCCGGTGGAGACGGTCGAGATCACGCCGTGCTGCTGATCGTCGGTCATCGCGAACCTCGCGTGAGAAATCAGGTGAAGCGGGCGAGCGCCAGGACGCCGATCACCAGCATTGCCCAGAACCCGGCGACGGCCGCGGCGAGGACCAGCATTGCCCAGACCGACATTCGTACACCTCGCGTGAGATCTCACCTTCAGCCGGGGCAGGTGCACCGCTGCCGCAGGTCGGCGGCGATCGCCCGGGACTGGTCCAGCTCGACCAGGCTGACCGCCCAGGCCGCCGCCAGGTGCCGGCACAGCGCCGCGGCCTGCGATGGTGCACCGGGCGGCGCGGCGGGTGCCGGGTCCACGTCAGCGGCGCAGGGCAGTAGCACCACGAGAGTCAACAGGGCGCGCATGGCGGGGAACCTGAGCGGGTGTGTCCGCAAATTCATCTTATCGGACGGAACTTTCGGGCGCCCCGAGCGTGTCCAGATCGGGACAGTTCTGCTTACCATGCCTTATGCGGAGGCGCCTTAATCGGGGCCGGCGTGCGTCACTGCCCCCGGATCACCGAGGGCGTGCAGCCCACGCAGACCCGCATCGGCTTGCGCGGGGCGTCCGGGCGGTGCTGCACGAGGCAGCCGCAGACGCCGCACCGGGCGCGCTGGTTGCCGGGCAGCAGCGGCGGGGATGTCCACTCGACGCAGACCAGCACGTCGGCCTGCTCGCCCTGCTCGGCGGTGACGATCTCGACCCGAGGTGTCCTGCCCATCGGCCCATGATCACCACAGAACGGGCCGGTAGAACAGCAGCAGCAGGATCAGCACGACCACCACCAGGCCGATGCCGCCCGCGCCGTAGGGGCCATACAGGCCGCCCCTGTAGCCGTACCAGCCGCCGCCGCCGAACAGCAGCAGCAGGATCAGGATGACCAGCAGCAGCGACATGGCGACCTCCTAAACACGTTGACAAGCCTGTGCGTGATGTGTATGTTGTGCGTCATGGAAGCTGCTTTTACCGAACGGCTGGTGACCCTGGTCAACAAGGACCAACTGGCGGCGATCGACGACTGGCGGTTCAAGAACCGCATTAACTCGCGCGGCGAAGCCATCCGTCAGCTGCTGGCGGTCGCCCTGACGGCCAACCGGCTCGGGCTGGTCCGCGACGGCGAGCTGCATATCAACCTGTCTCGCGCGGAGAGAACGCCATGAGCGACAACCCGATCCGGCTGGAGTTGCTCGGCGAGATGATCCGCCGGCTCCAGGCCGATGTGCGGACCCTGCGGGATGACGGTAAATCCCAGCGCAAGCTGTTCCTCGACAGCTTCGACGCTTTGAACGACCGGATGGCGGGCCTCGAGGCCCGGCTGGACAGCCGCATCGACCAGCTGGCCGATATCACCTTCGCCATCGCCGACAAACTCGGCGTTGAATACCGACGATGACCCCTTAGCGGACTGCCGCCGCGTTGTGAGCGCGACGACAGCCCTAACGCGGCGCCCACTCCAGGCCCAATCGGCACCGCGCTTTCCCCGGGCTAACACAAGGACACTGCTATGCGTATCTGGACCACTCTCGCCCTGCTCGCCGCGATCGTCGCCGGCCTTGGCGCATTGAGCGCCACGGCGTTCGCCCGCACCTGCACGACCAGCTGCTACGGCAACAGCTGCACCACGACCTGCTTCTAGTCGGAACGGGGCGGCGTCCGCGCCGCCCAACCCCGATGAGCGACGACAGAGAACGCCAGCTAAGGATTCAGCTGATGACCACACAAGCAGAGCGGCTCAGACAAGAGATCAAGATGGAGAACAGGAAGTTCCTCGTCCAACTCTTGCTTGCCAGCGCGGCCCTGCTGGCCGCAGGCGTGGCCATCGGCCGCTTCTGGCTGTTCCACACATAACGGACCTCGCCGGAGCCGCCTTCATGGGTGCCGTCGTCGGATTGCTGACGTTAATTCTGAGACATTAAGGGGCGTATTGTGACCACCACCGAGCGGCAGCGCATTGCCGCGATCCTTGGCATGCTCGGCAGCAGCCACGCTGGCGAACGCGACAACGCAGCACGCGCCGCCGAGGCGTTCCGCCGCAAGCATGGCCTGACGTGGGACGAACTGCTGCGGACGCCGACAGCGGCGACGGACGAATGGATGGCGCGTGCTGCGGAGGCCAGCCGCCGGGCGTCCGAGGCACAGACACCGAAGCCTCCCCCGCCACCGCCGAAGCCGGAACCTAAGCCGGAGTGGTCGGCCGAGGAGCAGAACGAATGGCTGAACCACTCTGAATGGGTGCTGCGGCAGAAGGTCGGAGACAAAAAGGTTGAGGCCGCCATCGCGTATTTCCAAGCTGCGACAGCCAGCGATCCGAGCCTGTCTCAGCGGCTCTACGAGCAAGCGGACCCGTATGGTTGGGTTCTGGCGCAAATGGAGGAAGCCCAGCGCCAGCAGTCACCGCGCCAAGCGACGGGGCCACAGCGGTGGTTCGATGATCCGTGGATGTTGGGCTGGACGCTGTCCATTACCGCCGCGACGTTCCTGATCCTCGCGTATTTCCACGTCTGAGCCGCCTTCGCCGGCGTCGCGCTAGGGCGCTGCACCCGTCCCCAGCCCGTTGCGCAGCTCCATCCCGCGCTTAAGGCGCTGGGTCATTGCCCGCTCCGAAAACAGGTGATTGATCAGCGTGCCGGCACCCACTCCGATCGCTGCACCGGCCCCGGGAATAGGTATCAGGACACTGCCCAGCGCGGCGCCGACCCCAGGCGCTGACGTTTGCATCGCCGTCCGACCGGCGGCTCGCATCGCGTCGCCTAAGTTCTGCGAGGTGGGCGAGCCCTTGGGCTGAGCCAGCCGATCTGCCGCCGCTGACCGGCGCATGCTGTCGCGGATGTTCCAGAGCTGGTCGAGCGTGTCCTGCGTCACGTGGGTGAACGGGTCGTAAGGATCATTGGCCTGGCGGGCATCGATAATGCGCCGCATCAGGTTCTGGACCGAATTGTAGTTCGGCTTGTTCTGGCTATCGAATAGCTTGAACCGCTCGGCGTTCAGCGCATCCATGGCGTCGATCTGCTGCGAGCGCGTGCGGTAGTCGTCCCGCAGCTGCGCTTTGTATCCCGGTGCCGCCGCCTCGATCTGATTGTCGATGGAATCGAGCACACCACCAAGCACGCCAGAGACGCGCGACAGGTTCGGATCGCTGGCATGGGCCGCGCCGGAGGTCAGGTGCTGCACATCCTGCCGGAAGCTCCACAGCTCGCGCGGGTCAACGATCTTCGGCGTGCCGTCGGCGTTCTGCAGCCGGTCTATCAGTGGTTTTACGTATTGCTGCAGCTGGGTGTTCTGCTTGTTCTTCGGATCGCTCAGCACATCCTGGATTGTCTGCACGACCGGCTGCACGTCGGCGTCGCCGGCGTTGGCGAACACCTTCGGCTCGGCCGCGACCATGGCGTCCTGTCTGGCTTTGGTGGCGGCCTGGATCTGCACCTGACCGGGCAGGGCGTTGTTGATGGCGTTGGCGCGCAGGGTGTTGTTGTGGGTTTCGTCCGCCGTCAGCGCGGCATCGAGTTCCGGTGTCTGCTGGCGCAGTGACTTCAACTCACGCGCGATCTGCACGTCCTGGCTGGCCTCGGCCTCGTTGAACTTCTCTCCGGGCAGGTATTGCGTGGTGTCGCGCACCCCAGGCTCCTGGGGTTCGAGCAGTTTGTTGCCCTCTGCCGTGGACCTGTAGGCGGCCTCCTCCTTCGGGGTTATTCCCAACTCAGCCCCAGGCGTGACCTGCGCGCCGGCAGCCCCGGCCTGTGGTTCCGGTGCCGCTCCGGGTTGCGACTGTGTCGGCGCCGCGGCGCCTGGCGGCGGTTGAGGTACCTCCGGCCGCGTCACTGGAATGCCGGTTGGCGATGTCTGGACATCAGTGGGAGCCGGGTGGAATGGCGTCGGGGTGCCAGGCTTCTGCGGCACCGGCTCAGTCGGCGGCGTAGCTATCACGCGCGCCGTAACATCGGGACCGAGCGGGCTCTGTTGGAAATCCGGCGGCAGCGGCGCCTCTCGGGCCGCCAGGCCGGGCGGGACAGGCTCGCTGCCAAACCGCAGATCGCCGGGCCGCAAGAGCGAGGTGCGCGGCGCGAACGGGTTCGGATTGCCTGCCGCGATACCAAGCATCGCCAGCGTAGCCTCCGGGCTAACTTTGCCCGCTAGCGGCGCATTCGGTCCGCCGACGCTGGTGGCCTGCCCGGTCCCTTCCAGCAGGTCGAGCAATGGATTGACGACCGTGCGAATCGGGCCCCAGTCCCACTTGATACCGGCGGAAGGATCGCCCTGACCCGGTGAGACCTCCTTCGTGGCGATCGGCAGGACGCTGCTAGTCACATACCCAGGTGGTGGCGCCATGGCCGAGCGCGCTTCGGCAATTGTCGGAAAATGACCTGACTGCGGTGGCGCGGCTTGCACGTTCGGAGCGATGACGGGCGGCGCCGTCGCCGACGGCTGCGTGCCCGGGATCGCCGCGGCTGGCACATAGTCACCGGAAGAACTGACGTACCCGCCGGACATATCCGGCACTTTCGGCTTGTCCTCCGGTGGCGCGAGAGCATAGCCGTGATCGCCCTGTCCGGAGCCTGCTGCGACAGGAGCCGCTTGCCAGGCCGGAGTATTACCGACGACCGGCGCAGATTCCCACGCCGCCACTAGGGCTTTCTCCGCGTCTGCCCGTCAGGCCCGACGAACAGCGCACCCGACGGTAAAGCATTGAAGTCGGCGTCAGACTTTACTGTGACAGGCGCAGCCGCCTGACTTCCCGGCTGCATGGAGATGCGGTTTCCGTTGCGATCCTGCACCACGGCGGATGGCGAGGCGCGCGAGACAATATCCAGCGCCCGCTTGTATTCGTCGTCTGACAACCCCTTGGACCACTGGCTCGCCGGTTGCCCGGAGATGGCGCCCATCGCCGCGGAATAAACTTCTGGATTGCGTTGCGCGTTCCAGTCGCGATCGAATCGATTCAGAGAATCATATTTATGCGTTGCCTGAAATTTCGTCTCATTGTCCGCGAAGTGCGAAAGCGCCGCCTGCGTGTAATCCTGATTCGCCTGATTGCTGATGAGTTGCATGTCGAGGATCGACTTGTTGGTAGCGTCCTGGAGATCGATGTTCGGGTTGGCCTCCTTGAAAAGTTTGATGGCCTGATAGCCGCCGCGCGCGCCAAGCACCCCCCGCTCCTGGGTGCCGGCACCGACCAGCGCCAGCTTGGAGAATGCCTGCGCCGCATCCGATCCTGAGAGATTGGCAGACTCCTTTTCCCAGCCGGTGACGGCTGACGGCAGCCAGCGCTGGAGAAATGACGACGCCGCCGTTCTCCAATCAGTGCCGGGGCCTGTGCTGAAACGCTGCAGCACATCCTGCATTTCCTTGATGCGGACCTGATCGGCCTGTGCCTGCCTGCCCGCCTCCGCGATGGAGCGAATGTCCTGAGCATCATTTTTGTAATTCGTCTCGGCGACCGTGTACGCCGCCGGATCGCGCTCGACCTGCTGTTGGGCCGGCGACAGGCCTTGCGTGACCTGCTGGCCGCCGCTGCCTCCTTGCGTGCCGGGCGCTCCCTGGCCACCGGCTGATGGGTCGGGAAATCCAGACGGCAGATTGCGCTCATAGACACGAACCCGCGCCTTCGAAATCGGATCTTCCACGATCGTCGGATGCCGGTACGTTTCCGCCGCTATTGCGTAACTCGCCTGCTCCTGTGGCGTAGCGGTCCCGGCAGCGACCTTGGGGCCGAGCGTCATCACCAGCTGCTGTGCCTCAGCGTCGGCACGCTGCGCCGGCACGATCTCCGGCTTGTTGGTTCCAGTGGCGTCAACGAAGCCGGCTATGCCGGGGCCACCGGCGTTCGGATTGAACTGGTAGTTGGGTAGTGGCTTGGCCGGGTCGTCCTGCTTGCCGGTCAGGGTATGCGTCTGGACACCGGTCACCGGATCGACGCTGACGCTATCGGCCTGCATGTAGATCTGAGCCTGGGCGCGCAGGCCAGCGGCGACTGCCTTCAGCCGGCCCGTAGGATCGGGCTGCGCTTCCAGCACTGCCGCCCGGCGGTTCAACTCCAGCGCCGCCTGCGCCTGCGGTGAGTTGAGGCCGGTTGCCAGCGGCGGCCGTGTAGCCGCGGGCGGCGCAGCTGGAGGCGCCGCGGCCGGAGGCGGTGCGAGCGGGTTCTGCGGCGACGGCGGAGGTGAGGCGGCGGCGGTCGCCGCAGGAGGTGCCGCAGGAGGTGCCGCAGGAGGTGCCGCTATGGCGGCCGGTTTCGGCACGGGCGCCTGCGAGGTATCGTTTGGTCCGGCGAGCCCCGGATAACTCTGAGCCTGGTTAGCGAGCCACGCCTCGTCGGTCATCGGCCCGGTGACCGGTGCGGAGCCCGCAGGAGCCCCGCCAGAGGGCGGTGGCGGGATGGCGCCTGTCGTGGCCACCTTATACGGTGCCGGCGTCGCAGCGCCGCCAGCGGGCGGCTGTGGCGGCGCGGCGGCGGTCTGCGCACCTCGCCCCGGGTTCGATGCCGCCCACGGCGTAGCGCCATACTTGTCGTACAGGGCGCCGGCTACCTGCCGCTGCACCATCCATGGCGCATCCATCGCCCGCGGCCACCGCGAGACGTCCAGACCGGCCAGCTTCCCACCCTCCTGCCAGGTGGCGTTGCGGATCTGCCAATAGCCCGAGGCGTCGCCACCCTGGGCGTTCGGCACGTTCTTGCCGGCGCTCTCCCGTTGCGCGATCGCGTCCAGCGCCTGCTCGCGCGGCATTGCCGCAACCGGGTCAGGACCGCCGCCGCCCTGTGCTGCACCACCGCCTGCCGCCGGACCGCCATACCCGGGCTGCCCCGGCAGCGGCGCGGTGGCGGCGCGGATCGCCGCATCGAACCCGGGCGCGGTGACCAACCCATACTGATACTGCTCCGGCACCGTCAGCGCGCGCGCCGCGAACGCCCGCGTCGCCGCCTCGCCGGGGTAGGCATCCGGCGCGTTCGGCAGTTTGAACCCGTTGGCGCGCGCATCGGCGATCAGCCCCGGATACGCCGCCGCCCGCGCGTTCTCGTCCGGCAACTGGAGCAGCGAGCCCGCTATCCGGCCCACCATGCCCATCTCGTTCTGGCCGAGGCCTTGTGCGCCCTGGTCGAGGAAAAGCTGATTCCGCGCCGGCGCGTATTGATTGGCGATCTGCTGCGATTGCACGTTCGCCGCCGCCGCGCCCGATAGCGCGTTCACCAGGACGCTGTCGTCGGGGAACGGGCTGGTGGTCGGTGTGAACTCGATGGTGGGCATGGCAGGCTCCGCTCAATACGGGCTGGGCACGCCGGAATAGGATGGCGTGTAGGGGCTGCCGACCGTGCCGCTGTTCAGGATGTTCGTGTTGTTGCCGTAATACTGCGTGCCGCCGGGGAAGATGCTGCCGGTGAAGTTCGGATTACTCAGCAGGCCGGAGGCCGTCGTGCCGATGCCCTTCGCGATCTGGCTGTCGATGTTGGCCTGCGCGCCGGCGGCACTCAGGTCGGTCTGCGCCTGCCCGGTCGCGGTGGTCGCGCCCAGCTTCGTGAGATCCATCAGCCGGTTGTAGTATTGGGAAAAATCCTGATTGGCCAAACCCTGGCCGAAGGTTTCCTCGCCCTTGATGGTAGCGCCCGAGCGGAGGATGCCCTGGGAAGCGGCGCCGGCATCGATGGCGCGCAGCCCCTGGCCGAGCTGCCACTGGTAGCCCGGCGACGTCTGGTAATTGCCCATCGCCTTGGTCGCCGCGTCGGGTCCGTTCAGCCCCAGCAGGTCGGTCTGCGCGCCGAGCGTCTGGGTGCCGGCCGACGTGAATGGCTGCATCAGCGCATTGGCCTGGCTCTGGCCCGCCGAAATCGCGCCCTTGCTGAGCAGGCCGCCGGCAAGGCTGCTCGCAGCCCCGATGCCCGCCACTGCCGCTGCTGCGCCCATTATGCCGCCTCCTCCAAACTCAATCGGTAGAGCACGCCGAACTCGTCCGCGCCGAGCCGGCGATAGAACGTCCCGAGCCGGGGGCCGGCACCCCGGTGGCCGGCGCGCATCAGCACCGCCGCGCAACCCCGCGCGCGCAGCCGCGCCACCGCCTCGCGCTGCAGCCGCATGCCGAGCCCGCTTATGTCGGGCGACGCAAAGAAAATGGTGTGCTCGGCCTGCACAACGTCCGGCGCGTCGAGCGACGGCGCAATGACGCTCACCAGGTAGCCGAACAGCCGTCCGTTCGCCCTCGCGGTCAGGCACTGCAGCGCGCCGATCTCGTCGAGCCGCCCGAACAGCCACAAATTCTTGCGGGCGTGATCGTCCGGCGACTGATCGGTCTGCGTCAGGTGTTCGCGGAACAGCGGCTCGGCGTCGCGATAGAACTCGCCGAACGGCTCGACCTGGAACGTCACGCCGTCGAACTCGCGCGGCGCCTGGCGCATTGCGGCGATGATCCGGTGCTCGACCTGCTTCGCGAGCTTCACCACCTGCGGCCGGTGCGCCGCCATGTAGCGCACCAGGGCGCCCATGTTCACCTGGATGTTGAGCGGCGCCACCGCCTGCCACCACGCCGCGTCGTGGGCGTGCGGCAGACAATGCTCGAAGATCCTCGCACAGCCGGCCTCGGTCGCCAGCTCGTCGTAGCCCACCGACAGCACGCCGGGCACCCGCGCCTCGATCTGGTCGAGCTTGCGCTCGAGCCGGCGCATCGCCGGGCCCATCACATCGGCATCGAAGCCCATCGCCGCGAGCGAAGCCACCACATCCGCCGACGGCCGGCGCACCGTCACGATCCGCGCGTCGGGCCGGTATGCCGTGAGCCATCGCCAGAACGGCGCGGCGGTGGTCTCCACCGTCCCGGTGCACGGCTGGTTGAGCCACGAATGCAGGTCATCGAGGGAGCGGCAATGCCGCGCCTCGTCGTGCCCGCAGACCCACTCGCGGTAGGTCAGGAACCTGGACAACCAGGCGGTGCGCGACCGCGGCAGCGCCAGCACGACAAAGGGACCGCTCATCGCATCCGCCGCGCGCTGGCCGTGCCCTGCACCGTCACCGTGCCGGAGGAGAACGTCGCCACCGCCACCAGATGCACCGCCGTCGCCGCGCTCACGTTGTAGCGCTTGCGCGGCACGCCGATGCCCTGGGTGATCGCTCCGGTGGGGAACGACGACTGGTTCAGAATGATGATGGTATCCAGCCCGGCACCGAACGATGTGTGCGTCCCGGCACCCGCGCTGAACGACACCGACCCCGAGACATCCCAGTCGCCCGCCGTCAGGTTCAGCGTGGCCACGGTGGCGTTGGTGTTGTTGGTGAGGCTCACCCCTCCGCTGGTGGCGGTCATATATTCACCGGGGGCGCCGGCCGTCGCGTCGGAACCGTCGGTCACGCCGGTCGTGGCGGCGGCGACGGCGTCGCTCATAGCATGATGGTAATCGCGC
>Ga0210389_10000375_pt1 | contig 43127 bp, 42 predicted proteins | sample IncBWH28OmetaG_FD_160127 | JGI IMG/M metagenome (GOLD analysis project Ga0210389, IMG submission 160127) | Forest soil microbial communities from Barre Woods Harvard Forest LTER site, Petersham, Massachusetts, United States - Inc-BW-H-28-O ... | reverse complement strand
TTCCATGCTGCAAATATAACACGATTTATAAGATTTTGCTTGATTTCAGGATTGTGGCGGTTAAGTCAGCTGTTTTCCCGACGACGGTTTCGTCAATTTCAACGGGCAAACTTTGTGTTTCCATGCTGCAAACATACAAAACTGCTTAAAATAAAAAAGCCTCCCAAAATTATCTTTGGGAGGCTTTTTTATGATGGAATTTTATTTACTCGCTTTGCCTGCCGTTTGGAAATAGTAGACAACCCGGGCGTCTGTGGCATCAATCGCTTTGGCTTTATTAAAATAGTCCAAAGCTTTTGCATGATCCTTGTCTTTAAATTCAGCATAGTTGCCCAGGTAAACATATGCATCGACCATATTAGATTTAGTTTTATCAGTAACGCCCGCCGCTTCGATCAACTGCACATATTGTTCATAGAAAGGTTTAGCCAGGCCTTTTATATTGTTTCTGTCACCTGAATCCTCAAAATCTTTCACGTTGGCATGGAAATAAACAATAGCTGCGATTGGCTTTGTCGGCATTTTTCTTTCAATATAGGTGAAAGCTGAATCAGCCTGCACGAGCATAGTTGAATCAATCTTTGTATCAGGTTTTGTTTGCTTTGCAATAACCTGGGTCTTAAAAGCCTCATAGTAACTGAAACCTTCTTTATAATGATCGTTTAAGGTTGCTTTTCTGGACTTATCGGTGTACACTTTATAAGCCTCAGCTGCCTCTTGATACTTCCCTAAACCATAAAATGAACCAGCAATTTCGCCATAAATATCAACTTGCGAGGTATCTAAGGTCAATGCCTTTTTTAGGTTCAATATTCCGGCCGAATCGTTTTTCAACGCTATTTGTGTTCTTCCAAGGTAAAGAAAATCGGAAGGGATTAACCTTTTGGGGTCCGCTTGGGTTGTCCATTTAGTTAAGGCACTCAGTGCTGTAGGATAATCCTTGTTCTCGTAGGCCGACATGCCGAGGTAACGATATGTCCTCAGATTCCTTCCTGCGGACCCGGAAAGATCTGTAGCTACTTTTTGCAGGGTAGTATAGTCTTTCGTCCTGATTAAAAAGTCAGCATAACGCATTTGCGTTTCCGGTGAGTAATCGGTAAGGCTGATGAATTTTTTATAGTTGTCGGCTGCTTCCTTAACGTTTGCATCATATTGTGTTGGATCGTTTTTTGCAGCACGTAAATCAGTTTCGGCCCATTCACGATAAGCAGGGCCATAATTGGGATTGGCAGCCAGGGCTTTCTTAAATTGATCAACAGCACCGCTGATATTATCGGCATATTCCCATAAAACGCCTTCGGCTACGTTGGCAGCCGGTGAGTTCGGGTCGATAGCGAGCGCCGATGAGTAGGCCTCGTAAGCATCATTGCTTTTTAGTTGCGAGCGGTTAGCGTCGCCCAAAGCGATCAATACGCCGATATTGCGCGGGTCGGCTGCTTTGCCCTGGTTCAACACGGCAATGGCCGCATTGGCATCGGCAGGCGCTACTGCGGACCCGTTGGGCCCAACCGAGCTGCCGGCAACAGGCAGCAAATAGCCCAAACCAACATATTGAAATGGCGTGGCGTTCTTTTTGCCGGCAAGCGATATGGCCATGTTAAAATCGGTGGTGGCTGTTGAATTATCTTTTTCAACATGGGCCACGGCGCCAAGGCCTGCATAGTTCAAAGCTGATTTGGAATTTACGGCAATACCCTTTGTAAAAACGGTCTTCGCCGAATCCATATAGTCCTGCTTTACATATACCCAGCCCAGGTAAAAAAAGTTTTCGTCTTTATCTGCCTGCGTCGTGGTCAGATTTTTTAGCATCGACTTAGCCTTTTGATATTGTTCAGCATCGATTGCTTTTTTGGCATCATCGAGGCTTTGCGCAAAAACTGTTGTGCCGGTGAATAATAACCCTAACCCCGCTACGGCAATTTTATTGATCATTTTCATTTCAATAATTCTTCTTTTTCGTTAGTTTTTAAATGCAACCCATGCAGGCTGCCTATTTGTGTTTAATTAATTCGGTGTGTGAAAATAATCCGGGGAGCAATGATAAACTTATTCAGTGTCCCCCCGGGGTTTATAAAATCTTATGAATGCATTAACGCTAAAATACAATTAAATTGTATGTAATTGCAACTTTGTTTCATTAATTTTATTTAGCGCTTAATCAGCTCTTCTGTTTAACTGATCCCTTAAAAATTTTACCGCAAAGTACGCAAAGTGAAAACCACGAAGGCAACGAAACTTTAATAGTTTGTCAATTTTTTTCTTTGTGTTCTTTGTGCCTCCTGCCTGCCGGCAGGCTGGTCTTAGTGCTCTTTGCGGTTAAATTTATTTTGATTTTTTAATAGTTATTTTGGCCGAGACCAGCTTCTTTCAGACTTTCTGACTTCGGACAAATAAGTTATAACGAAAACAGCGTTTGTTTTGCAATATTATAATTTTTAAGTGATTTTGCATAAACAAGTTAAAACAAGTTTATACAAAATAAACAGACAGGGGCAATTGTTTTATTTTTTTACAATCTCGATCTGCCGGTCGGGAATATTATCAGGCAGCAATCCCGATCTCAGCACGATCAGCTGGCCTTTTTCACTTTTAACAAAGTCGGCAATTTTTTTCCCTAAACTGCTGCTCCCGGTGCAGTTGATGACGTATAAACTGCGGGTTAAAGGGTACTGTTTAAGGGCGATAGTTGTTTGCGAGGGGGCAAAATACTGCCCCGCCAGTTTTTTATTTGAATCGTCGTTGACAGATGCAATTTTCACATTTTCCACTGCGTTTGCGTAGTCTTTGTCCGGATCATATAACCAGCTAAAATCAGTTATACCTATGGCATCCGGGTGTTCGCTGACGTATTCAATTACTTCTTTGTTTGATTTGAGCGAGAATACATTTTTTTGGACCAGGTCCTTGCTGCCGGAAAGCTCCTCCAGGTATTTAACCATGCCCGAATTAGGATTGTCGAAAATGATCTTTTTATCAGTCCTGGCTTTTCCTGTCAGCATGTTTTTGATTTCGCTTACCGAAAAAGCGGTATCGGTGGAAGATTTGTTTACGATCAGCGCGATGGCATCAACGGCAAACCGGTCCATAGTGGGGTTCAGGGTACGCTGTTTGAGCACCAAAAGTTCGTCAGGCGTTAACTTGCGCGACAGGAGCGCTACCCTCACGCTGTCTTCAAGCAAAAGGGTCATCACCTGGTTTTCCGGGCGATAGATCATGCGCGGGTGCACTTTATTGTTGAGCGCTTTGAAAACGAAAAATTCTTCGTCAACTATCGGTTTAAATGCTTCGTCGACGGCGATTTTTGCACTGTCGTTAGTAAACTGGTCGAGGTTGACTGTAGTTGCATTCTTATGGCTGCATCCCTGGAAACAAAACCAGCAGACGGCCACCATCAGCGCTCCTTTTAATTTAAACTCCATTGCTTTTCCTTATAAATATCCTGGAAACCCGTAGTACAGCATATATTATTACCAAAATACCAAACCAGGTGCGCAGGGGACGCTCGAGCGTTGGAAAAAACTGCCCGTCAAAAAGTATAAGCAGTCCCAGCGTTATCAAAGCTGCAAAAACTACACCCCCAAAAATAAGCAAAAACCGCCTTTGGGGCGATTTTTGCTCGTTTTTATCTTCTAACATTTTAAATGCTATTGATCGTCAGACGATAATGTAAAGCTTACCGGAACACTATACTGAACACGTACCGGGCGGCCATTTTGAATACCAGGTTTCCACTTAGGCGAACCCTTGATTACCCTTACGGCTTCGTCGCCGCAGCCGTCCCCAATATCGCGAACTACACGAACATCAGTTAAGGACCCATCACGTTCGCAAACGAACGTTACGATCACCCTTCCCTGGGTATTGTTTTCACGGGCTACGGCCGGGTATTTGATGTGGTTGCCCAAATACTTGTTAAAGGCATCCGGTCCACCCGGGAACTCAGGTACCTGTTCAACTGATGTAAAGATCTTGTTCGGGTCTTCTTCAGTAACCTTGGTATCTGCGGTACCCACCGGTTCGTCGATGGTTACATCGGCGTTTTTGTCACCTTTCAGGTTTTTCTGGCCCGGGTCGGCAACTTTCAGTTCTTCGATGGTTGGTGGTTTTTCTTTTACTTCCACGTCGGGCTTAACTACCGGGGGCGGAAACTTCACCTGGTCAACCTTTGGCTTTGGCGGCTCGGGTGGCGGCGGTGGAGGTGGTTTTTTAATATCAGGCGGCGGCGGCTGCAGCACCACATTGGTGATCTTCACCTTTTCTTTCGCCTTGGGTATAAAGCCCGAGATGGCATTGATAATGGTATTGGCCGAAATGAGGACAACAAAAACTACAACGCCGATAATGAGTGCCGTACGGGTATTACGCCCGTTATCTCTTCGCAGCTCATAAGCGCCATAGGCTTTGTTACGACCGGTAAATACCACATCAATCCATTGCTGATTGAATATGTCTAATTTTGATCCTAACATCTTTTTAGGTTTTAATTATTAACTTAAACAGTTTTTTGGTTTTTGTTGCAACAATATTGCAAATATAATCATTTGCAACAAAATTGCAACTATTGCAACCCATTTTTCTTGAGGTCGTCTACTTCCAGCTGAGATATTTTTACAATCGCATAAATGTGAATATCAGCGATCTTCATTTCATCAAGTATCGCAACCAGGTCCTCGTACGTTGATTTATCACTTGGCTTGAGCACTACTTCCATCAATTTTTCGTCTCCGCTGTGCGAATCGGCAACTTTTTGTTTGTTGTCGAGTATGGCTTTACGTATGTTTTTAGCGCCGAAATTATCAACGGTAGGCGCCGTTTTGCCGGCTTCACCCATGTACCACTCCAGCTTATGATGACTGCCCAAAAGGATGGTCATGGAGCGGCTGGCCGCAATAGGGAGCTGAGCCCTTTGATCTTCGTTATTGGGCATGACCAAATTCATGGCCTTTGGTTTCGAAAGCGTGGTGGTGTACATAAAAAAGGTAATTAACAGAAACGCAAGGTCAACCATCGCTGTCAGGTCGACGCGTGTAGATGATTTTTTGCTTCTTATTTTCCCGCCTTTATGTTTGCCCCCGCCGGAGGTATCTAATTCTGCCATTTTCTTATTTATCTGATGCAGTTTTCATCTGCGTGATTAAATCGAACTTAAATAGTTTTTGCTTTGCTAAAACGGAAATAACCTCATTGACCATTGGATAAAGCTCCGCGCGGTCGGACTTGATCGAAACGTTCAGCAACTTTTGGTGTAGCGCTACTTCAGCCTGTCTCGACGTAAATATCCAGTTGTACAACTCACTGGTGTTTGTGGTATCAACCGGGACGCCCGTTTGCACGAAATTTTTCAGTTGGGCCGGGTCGGTATCCAGGAATGATTTTAACTGGGCCATAGGAACTCCGAAGATAGGGGTTATAGAAAATCTTTGCTGCTCCTCAGGAGTGAAGGTTACGCCATATTTGGTACCCATAGCACTCAAAGCTTCCCTGCGCACATCTTGTTCGCTTACCGAAAAGTACGCGGCGTCCTTGCCTGCGCCTTTGCCGACGGCGATTGTGATCATGTTGGCGTCGGCAACGGGGATCATATAAACCGAGAACGGCACGGTAGCATGCGACGGATCGTCAACCTTTGGTTTTGCTGTTAATATAAAGAAGGTAAGTAACAGGAAGGCCACGTCGCACATGGCGGTCATGTCTATCGCTGTGCTTTTCCTGGCAACTTTTACTCTTGGCATGATTGTTAATTTTTAAATATAAATGTATATTGAGTTATACTACCCCCGGTTAACTGTTTATTTACATTAAACAATTAACCGGGGTGAAAACTAAGCAATAGCCGGGCTTTTAGCTGCCTTTGTGCGAAGCCGCGAATGTTTGCACAATGCTGAAGCCTGTTTCGTCAATAGCGTAAGTCAACTTGTCGATCTTTGATGTAAACACGTTATACATAATGATCGAGATGGCTGAAGTACTGATACCCAATGCTGTATTAATTAACGCTTCGGAAATCGCGGTTGACAGCGCGGTGGTGTCAGGTGCACCTGAAGTTGCCAAAGCAGAGAAGGCCTTGATCATACCCACAACCGTACCTAACAGACCGGTTAATGTACCGATAGATACCAGGGTTGCAATTACAGTAAGGTTTTGCTCAAGCATAGGCATTTCAAGCGCGGTAGCTTCTTCAATGTCTTTTTGGATGGCCAGCGTTTTTTGGTCTACGTCCATGCCGACTTCGGCTTCCATTTCGCGGTATTTTTTCAAACCGGATTTGATAACATTGGCTACTGAGCCTTTTTGCTTGTCGCATTCGCTGCTGGCGCCATCGATATTACCGGCGTTAAGGAAGCTTTGAATTTTACGTACGAAGCTGTCAACGTTGCCGGTACCGGAAGCTTTGCCGATAACCACGAAACGCTCGATAGAAAATGTGATCACAATTAACAGGTACGACATGATGAAAGGTACGATTACCCCACCGCGGTGTACTGTTCCGAACATATCGGTCGGGTGACCTTTGTCCACATCGCCGCCTTCATAATGACTGGCATCGCCCAGGATAACAATGAAAATGATGATCGCCACCGCGATACAAATCGGGATCGTAAGCGTCGCGAAAATGCCTGATGCGCTTTTTTTCTCGGTCTTTACAGGGCTTGTTGGTTTTGTTGGTGCAGTTGCCATTACTTTAGTTTTTAGTTTTGTTTTAGTTTATAAATATAAGTTTGTTAAATGCATAGCTATTAAGCGGATAACAAAAATAGAATTTTAACAGATTAAAAAAACTATTTCCGTTAATCTTTATAATTTTTTAATAAAAACTTCATTCAGTTAGTGTTACAGGGCGGTGTCCTAACCAGAAGAAAAGCCTAAATTGTAAATTTTATTGCCAATTCTTTGCAATACAACTTATTTTTTTTAAAAATAGCAAGTGTTACCTATAAAAATTATTGTAACTAAACTGCTAAGGTAACGCCAGGGCCTGCGTTTAACACCTCAACGTTGCAAAAACTTATATATTGTTCAAAGTTCTTAATAAAGGCCATTGCCAGGTCATGGGCCTTTGAATCATAGGTTTCGCCACTTGCCCAGGTGTTCCGGGGATACAGCATCGCGTCGGGGACATCGGGGCAAGTGGCGGGCATCTGTAAGTTAAATATAGGATGTTCGATGTAGGGTACGTTGTTGAGTTCGCCGTTTAGCGCGGCACTGATCATAGCCCGGGTATATTTTAGCTTGATCCTTTTGCCGGTGCGGTAGGGCCCGCCGGTCCACCCGGTATTAACCAGCCAAACATTTACCTGGTGGTTTTTAATTTTTTTTCCGAGCAGTTTGGCGTACGTTACCGGGTTCAAAGGCAGAAATGCTTCGCCAAAGCAAGGCGAGAAGGTGGCAGCGGGCTCAGTAATACCGGCTTCAGTGCCGGCTACTTTAGCCGTGTATCCCGAAATGAAATAATACATTGCCTGTTCCGGCGTAAGTTTTGATATGGGCGGCAGGATACCAAACGCATCAGCCGTCAGGAAAAATATGTTTTTTGGCGAACCGCCGATGGATGGCTTTACCGCATTGCTTATATAATCTAAAGGATAGGCAACGCGCGTATTTTCAGTTTTGTCGATGTTTGAAAAATTCACGGTGCGCGTGCCTTTATAAAAATTAATATTTTCGAGCAGCGCACAAAACTTAATCGCGTTAAATATTTGCGGCTCGCTCTCGGCAGTCAGGTTTACGCATTTTGCATAACAGCCGCCCTCGAAATTAAATACGGTATAGTCGCTCCAGCCATGCTCATCATCGCCGATCAGGTTTCTTTCAGGGTCGGCAGACAAAGTGGTTTTGCCCGTGCCCGACAGACCAAAGAATATCGCCGTATCGCCTTTTGCGCCGGTATTAGCCGAGCAATGCATGGAAAGCACTTTCTTTTCAAGCGGCAGGATAAAGTTAAGCACGGAAAAAATGCCCTTCTTGATCTCTCCTGTATAGCCGGTGCCGCCAATCAGTATTATTTTTTTACTGAAGTTGATGATGGAGAAATTGTGCTGCCGCGTGCCGTCAAGCTCGGGGTCGGCTTTAAAGCCGGGGGCGGCAATTATGGTCCATTCCGGCGGCGCTTCCGTATTGATGACATCCGGCCGTAAAAACAGGTGATGCACAAACAGGTTTTGGTAAGCCGTTTCGGTAATCACCCGGATGTCGATGTGGTATTTTTCATTAGCGCAGGCGCAGCAGTCGCGCACAAATATTTCTCCCCCGGCTAAATAGCCGGTGACTTTTTGTAGCAGCGCATCAAATTTACCGGCATCAAATTTAAGGTTTACTTTACCCCACCAAACGGTATCGCGGGTGATATCGTCCTCAACTATAAAGCGGTCCTTAGGAGCGCGGCCGGTAAATTCGCCCGTGTCAATGGCCAGCGCGCCGGTGTCGGCCAGTACGCCTTCGTTTCTTTTCAGGGCTTTTTCAACAAGTTCGGCTGGTGTTAACTGGTAAAAGGTATGTTGCGCCCGGCCTGGCATGATGTAGCTCAGGTCGGGTAGATGGGTAGTACGGTTACTCATTAAAACAGAAAAATTGGTTACCGCAAAAGTATAGGTTTTAGACGCTAAGTAGCAAGAAAATTTGAAAATTTATTTCAAATTGTATGTTTTACACATATTATAAATTACTTATAATCAATATGTTAATATTATAAGTCATTACACTAAGTAAAAGACTTAGTGTAAAAAATACGATCAAAAAACGAATAGATTTATAGTGATCGGAACCGGTGTCAACAGGTGCTTCACTGCCAACTGCACACTAAAAACTGCGCACTTTTTTAGCCTCCGGCTTTCTTTGCCTTGTAGCCGTCAGAAATTAACATGGACAGGACTTTGTCTCTGAAATCGCCCTGGATCAGGATTTCGCCATTTTTAACCGAGCCGCCGGCGCCGCATTTCGATTTTAGTTTTTTACCCAGTGTTTCCAGGTCGGCTTCGGCGCCGACAAATCCCGCAATGGCAGTTACCATTTTGCCGCCGCCTTTACGGTCGAGAAAGATTCTGAGGTTTTGCTGTTGCGGCGGCAGGGTAGATGCAGCAGTATTATTATTTTCCTGGTACTGGAAATTTGGGTCGGTAGAATAGATTACTCCGGTGAAATTCTTTTTTGACATATGCCAATATTGTGATTGCAAAAATACGATAATAAGAGCACCCGGGAAAGCCAGGAAGCTCCGGAAATTGGGCAGATGCATTGAAATAGCTTTAGGCTTATTTGCCATGTAAAGCTTAGATTTTTAACCACGAAGGGCGCAAAGATTTCGCAAAGAGCACAAAGCTAAGCACTTTGCGACCTTCGCGGTTTTCTCTTTGAGTCCTTTGCGGTTAAGATTATACATCATAAAAGTAAAAGGTAATTTTATTCAGGATAATTCTATTCAAAATAATTTTTAATGCGTCTGCCCTATAGTTTTTACCACAAGGTACACCAAGTGCACAAAGATTTCGCAAAGCAGTCGATGTTTATAGTGGCCTTTGTGACTTAGTGGTTAAAAAACTGTTCTTTAAATCATACCGCTCCTGGCGTTCACCGCTGATAAGTTTAAAACTATTTTAATGCGTCTGCCCTGGCTCCGGAAATTGGAAACGAACGATTGTTGACCGGGATGAAATTTTTCGATATCATTTGCGCCCTTGCCGTACCTGCTTCGAATGCGTTTTAGGGTGTTTCGTAAGCGTTTCATAAGGTATTTGACGGGGCGTGCGGCGCTATTTTGCCTGGTGGCCGCTGTAAGTGTTCACGAAAAACCTCAAAAATGGCGCAAATTTGTGAATTGTAATTTTTAACCTGCTAAAAATCAGTGCTTTTCGTTGCAGTTTTAGGGGTGTATGTGTGCAAAACGTGAACACTTGAACCCCGTACGTACGGGGTTTGAAAGCCATTGATTATAGGAAAGACACAATTAATTTCAAACGCGATTGCGGCCAAAAAAAGGCAGAAAATTGACCTTAGACTTTCGACTCAAGACTTTTGACTTTCTTTATAGCCATCGCCAACGATAACCTTAAGCGATGCCGGTAAAACATCGATCTTAATTTCCCTTCCTTCCATTGTCGGCTCGCCGTCCAGGTGGATCGGCCCATCTTCGGTACGCCTTATAATAATATGCTTGCCGCGGATGATTTCTAAAAACTTTACTTTATCGGCGGTTTTAGTCATCATGCGTATGCCCATTTCAACCAACCGCCACAGCGGGAATTGCTTAATAATGCAAACATCCAGCAAACCATCCTGCACCGAAGCATGCGGAGAGACGTGCGCATTATTGCCATACTGCGATGAGTTGGCAAAACTAATCATAAAGGCCTCCCGCGTATACGGCCTGCCGTCAATTTCGATTTGGTAAACCTTGGGCTTATATTTATTAAACTCTTCGAATGTTGATTTTATATAGGTGATAAACCCCCGTTTTTTGTTGTGCGAAAATATCTCGGCAATATGCGCGTCGAAACCAATACCCGCCATGTTAAAAAAGGGCTTGCCGTTTAACGTCGCCGAATCAATAACCTCTACCTTGCCCGTGGACAGCGTTTTGATTGCTTCTACGGTGTCCATAGGAACTTTTAAGAACCTGGACAAACCATTACCTGAACCGAAGGGAATAATGCCCAGGTGGGTATCCGTGCCCACTATGGCCGATGCCACTTCATTTACGGTGCCGTCGCCGCCTACTGCAACCACAACTTCAAATTTATTTACGGCATCAAGTGCTATTTGCCGCGCATGCGATACGCTATCGGTGAAAACGACGACCGGCTTTAAAGATCGGGAATCAAGGTGTTTTTCGATAAGGTCAGGAACGCCGTCCTTTTTCTTGCCGCCCGATATCGGGTTTATAATAAATAATGCTTTCCCTTTCAAGTACTTGTAATTTGAGCCGCCAAAAGTAAATCTATTTTCCAGTTTGTAAAAATGTTTTATCTTTGCCCACTGAAAGTGGACTGATTTAATTGCCGCGCCGGATTCCCATAAGTGAGCTGGCCCGGTTGGATTGCAACCACGTAAAAAAGTGCTAAAACCATACTTCTTTTACTTGATCCGTTAATCTCTCCCCATTCAAATTAGAATTTAATTAAATACAAATAGTTAGTTAATACACGTTCAAGTCTACTTAAAAAAGAATTTTTATGTCATACCTATTTACATCAGAATCCGTGTCAGAAGGACATCCGGACAAAGTAGCCGACCAGATATCAGACGCATTGATCGATCAATTTTTAGCGTTCGACCCCGAATCGAAAGTTGCCTGTGAAACTTTGGTTACTACAGGCCTGGTTGTTTTGGCCGGCGAAGTAAAGTCGAAAGCTTACCTGGATGTGCAGAAAATTGCCCGCGAGGTGATCAATAAAATCGGCTATACCAAAGGCGAGTATATGTTTGACGGTAACTCCTGCGCGGTTTTATCCGCTATACATGAGCAATCGCCTGATATTAACCAGGGTGTCGACCGCTCGGCTAAAGAAGAGCAGGGCGCCGGCGACCAGGGCATGATGTTTGGCTACGCCACGGTTGAAACCGATAACTATATGCCGCTGGCTTTGGATATCGCACATGCGCTTTTAATAGAGCTGGCCGCTATCCGCCGGGAGGATACCGATATCAAATACCTTCGCCCGGATGCAAAAAGCCAGGTAACGCTTGAGTATGATGATGACAACAAACCGGTAAGGATTGATGCCATCGTAATTTCCACCCAGCATGATGATTTTGACGAGGAAGAAACGATGCTCAAAAAGATCAGCGCCGACATTATCAGCATCCTGATCCCACGTGTAAAAGCAAAATATCCAAAGTATGCCCATTTCTTTGGCGATGGCATTAAATACCATATTAACCCAACCGGTAAATTTGTGATCGGCGGTCCGCATGGCGATACCGGCTTAACCGGCCGTAAGATCATCGTTGACACTTACGGTGGCAAAGGCGCACATGGCGGCGGTGCATTTTCGGGCAAGGACCCGTCAAAGGTGGACCGTTCTGCAGCGTATGCTACCCGTCATATCGCCAAGAACCTGGTAGCTGCCGGCGTTTGCAACGAGGTTTTGGTGCAGGTATCATACGCCATCGGCGTTGCCCAGCCTATGGGCATCTATATCAATACTTATGGAACCGGCAAAGTTGGCCTGAACGATGGCGAGATCGCCAAAAAAGTGGAGAAGATATTTAACATGACCCCTTACGCAATAGAAACCCGTTTTAAACTGCGCAACCCTATCTATAGCGAAACGGCCGCCTATGGCCACTTTGGCAAACCCAGCAAAACAGTAAGCAAAACTTTTGTTAGCCCGGAAGGTACCGTGGTAACCAAAGATGTGGAGCTGTTTACCTGGGAAAAGCTGGATTATGTGGATAAAGTGAAGGCGGCATTTGGGTTATAAATTTGAAGATTTGATGATGTGCTGATTTGAAAATTGATTTTTCAATTTCCAAATCAGCATTTTTCATTTTCAAGTCGCCATAAATTTGAAGTTGGATTTTTAAATTTTCAACCCGGCGTTTTTTCAAATCATCAAATTTTCAAATCGCCAAATCTTCAAATCAATTAATCCCCAATCGGGTCAATCTCCGCAGTCTCCACCATCAGCATCACCGTTTTTTGCGGCGCACGGGTACGGGGCGTTACGCCTTTGCTAACCGTTACACCCTGCATGGGGTTAAGCTCGATGGTTTTATCCTCCAGGTCCACAAGTAATTTCCCTTCCAGCACAAAAAAGAATTCGTCGTCATTATCATGCTTGTGCCAGTGGTATTCGCCTTCCACAATACCCAGCCGCGTCACGCTGCCGTTTATCGTCGTAAGCGACTGGTTAAACCATTTTTCCTTGTTCTCCGCAACAATAGCGGGTACGTCGATCAGTTCCAGGTGATCATATTTGATGTTCATCTGCTGGTTGTAGTTATATAGGGTTGACATGGGCAAAGAGATTTATGATTGGATAGCTAAATTAAAATGATGTTTTTTGCAAATAATGGAAATTGTTAAAGTTTAATTGTGGAAAACCGAGCTGTTCTACATCTTAAATGTATGAAAATAAAATTTACCCTGATTGTTTCTTTTTTTGGATTGTGGTCACTCAATTCCGAAGCTCAACAAAATCAATCCGATAACAATTGTGTTACTGCAATCGAAAAAATTGCCGATAGTCTAAAAAGTAAGGTTGCCATAGTTCATTTTGAACATTCTACCAGTGTTATATTTCCCAAAGAATACTGCGAAAAGAGGTTTAGCGCGTTGGAACAGTTTTGTTTTACGCCCGACACATTATTGATAAAAATGGTTGATCAGGAAATCGTCAAGCAGTATTACGCTGCTATTTATAACTTAAATGAAAAAAACTGGAGGGAGATTATTGCGATGATGAAGGCAGATACCGACAAAGAGGGACTAAAAAAAGCATTGAAAGGGAGGGCAAGGGAAACAAAGTCCTACGCCAAATCTACGCCGAGACTGGCGCCCAAGCTTGCATTTTATGACAAACAATATGTTGGCTACGTTACCGCGAATGGCGAATTGGAGTTATATATTAACCTAATCGACTTTCGGGATGACCCCTGTAATTTAAAAAGGCTTTTTTGCACTGCGTGGATCAATGGGTGGTGCGGGCTGTATGAATATCGTGTCATAACACTATGGTATCACGTGAGAGAGAATTTGGTGACGATTAACGAAGATTTATGAGTGCTGTTATAAAAAACTAATAAGGCAGAGATTTGACAATCTTTTCAAAAGTTGTCAAATCTGATCTATTTCACCCCCTCCAAAACATCCCACGCATCCTTCATCCCCGAATTATTCAATCCGACGGCTTTTATTTTCGCTTCTATCTTCGCCCGCAAGGCAGGGCCGCCGGGAAAATCCCGGTTGGTCCAAAAGCGGTCTTTAGGGTTAAAATACCCGGCGTCCGCCAGGAACGAAACGCCATAATAGTACGCATCGCCCATGGTATCGTCCAGGTCGCTTATTTTGAAGGAACCGTCGGGCTGGCAGGATTGGGTGAGGCACCAGTTCAGCAGTTTTGAGATCTCGGCCGCGGCCTGCTTCCGGGTTGCGGTATCCAGCGCCGGCCAGGTGTATTTAAAAATTTTCACTACATCCCAGTTCAGGTGGTTTTCGTAATGGCCATCAAACCGGATGCCTGTGGGGAATTCAACGCTGTCCAGCTGTAGTATGCGTTTTGCGATGTTGTCTTTGTGGTTCACCTGGCCGTGCAGGTCGGAGATGACGTGAAAGGTCATGGCCATATCGTCCATTTTCCAAATACGCCCTTTGCTATCTACCATCCATTGGCCCCAGCAGCCGGTAGCAGGATTTTGCCAGCGGTTAACATAATCCTGCAGGGCATTTTTCAGTTGCGGATGAAAAGCAAAGACCGGTGGTTTGGTGGCAAATAAAAGGCGTGCCAGGGCGGAGAAGGTTTCGTCAAGCTCCTCCCGGTTGAAGGTACCGGTGTGGGTGAAGTTGTCGTACAAGTCGGAATCGAGCCGTGCCTTAAGTTTGACCGGAGAATTAATCCTGTCGAGAAACGCCGGGTGATATCTCAACTGTGTGCTGTCTTTCAGCTGATCGACCGAATAATAAAGCTTAAGGTACCACTGGTTGATACCTCGCGCCCAGCTGCCGTCGGCGGGCTGCTGTGCGTTGGCCATTTGTTGTTCTGCCGGTTGCGACAAACTGCTGCGCAGATCGTTTATCCTTGCCCGCGTTGTTGTGGTATCGTCGGTGAAATTGAGGCGCCAGCGGATCTCGCGATAAATATGCATGGAATAGGCCATGCCATCGCCGGCTGCCTGGCGCTTTACAATTTGTTTTACCAGTGGTTTTAAAACAGGATTAAATTGGGCGAGACGACGTTCCCTTGCCACGCGTAGTTCAGACACATCCCAGTAAAATCCGGCCTTATCCCAAAACCGTGACCAGCCCGATTCGGTTGCCAGCTGCGCAGGCGGCATAAAAGTGTGCATGCGGCTTATGGTTACCGCGATTACCACCCGTTCGAGGCGGATACGATTAAAATAGCCTGCTATTAACAATGCCAGCACAATGGCCGGCAGGATAAGCCAGCGTTTACGCTTTTTGTTCTTTGTCGATTTAAGTGGCATAAAATAACGTCAAATAACGTATGAGTTTAATTGGCTGCCATCCGCGTATCAAACAACTTAATCAACCCAAACAACTTAATCCAACCCAATCAACTCCTCCTCACTTCTTCGCTGTATATTGATCAAAGGCTACCACTTTCCCCCCTTTTACCTTCCAGTTTTCCTGCATCAATACGGTATCAGCTTTGCCGCCCTTTTTTGGATAACGCCGTTCCCGCGACCAGATATTTACCCAATCCTCGTTTTTGTCGTTAACGTGTGCGCTTTGCCACGTAACAATATCAAAACGCATGGAATCAAGCCCGTCGATATCCTGTTTGGCAAAGGCCAGTAATTTATCTATCGGACCGTGGAAATGCGTACCGTCGGCCGCGTCGTAGGTTACGGTATCGGCGTAATAAGACCTCATGCCCTGGATGTTGCCGGTTTCGAACATTTTCCAAACCTGCAGTACCTTTTGGGCATTTACGGGGTCGCCCGGAACGGTGATATCTGATGAATAGGTGGCTTTATAGGCATATTTTAAAGTATCCTTTGCGGCAGCGGCAGGCGAACTGCCCTTGGGACTGCATGCCGATAGTAATATTACAACCGACAAAAGGTAAATGAGCTTTGGCATAAGTGCTTGGTTTAAATGATTAGCGTAAAGCTATGCAATAACCGGCTATTAAACAAAGACTTAGCCTTTTAATAAAAAACCCGCTATCATTTCACTTTCCGGCGATATGCCCGCGCCATGTTAATGTCGTGTTATAATTGTGTCAATCGTTGCTATTCCTTTAAATTTTGCTTAAATAAGCGTACCTTTGCGCCAAATTTTAGGGGCATTCATGCAAAAAATCAGGAATATAGCGATCATCGCACACGTCGACCACGGTAAAACAACGTTAGTCGACAAAATTTTACACAGCTGCGCCATTTTCAGGGATAACCAGGAAACAGGCGAGCTTATACTGGATAGTAACGACCTGGAACGCGAGCGGGGGATCACCATCGTATCCAAAAACGTTTCGGTTAGATATAAAGACGTAAAGATAAATATCATCGATACCCCCGGTCACGCCGACTTTGGGGGCGAGGTGGAGCGCGTACTAAAAATGGCGGACGGTGTATTGCTGTTGTGCGATGCCTTTGAAGGCCCTATGCCCCAAACACGCTTTGTTACCCAAAAAGCTTTGGCCTTAGGTCTGAAACCTATAGTGGTAGTAAACAAGGTAGACAAAGAAAACTGCCGCCCCGAAGAAGTTTACGAGCAGATATTCGAGCTGTTTTTTAACCTGGAAGCTACTGAAGACCAGCTGGATTTCCAGGTGATCTACGGTTCGTCAAAGCAAGGCTGGATGAGCACCGACTGGCAGCATCCTACCGATAACATCTTCCCGTTGATGGATGCTATCCTGGAAAACATTCCCCCTGCACCCGAAGCCGAAGGAACTTTGCAGATGCAGATCACTTCGCTGGATTATTCCTCGTTTGTGGGCCGTATCGCTATAGGCCGTGTTGCCCGTGGCACGATCAGGGAAAATATGCCGGTATCGCTGGTGAAGCGCGACGGCACTGTCCAAAAATCAAGAATAAAAGAACTATACACTTTTGAAGGCCTTGGCAAAGTAAAGGCTACCGAAGTAAAATCGGGCGATATATGTGCGGTGGTTGGAATTGATGGCTTTGACATCGGTGATACCATTGCCGATTTTGAAAACCCCGAGCAACTGGAGGTTATTCATATTGATGAGCCGACCATGAACATGTTGTTCACCATCAATACCTCGCCGTTTTTTGGCAAGGAAGGCAAGTTTGTGACCTCGCGCCACCTGCGCGACCGCCTGTTTAAGGAAATGGAAAAAAACCTGGCGCTCAAGGTTATTGAAACCGAGTCGCCGGATTCCTATTTGGTTTATGGCCGTGGTATTCTCCATTTATCCGTATTGATTGAAACCATGCGTCGCGAGGGCTATGAGTTGCAGGTTGGCCAGCCCCAGGTTATCATCAAAGAAATTGACGGCGTAAAATGCGAGCCGGTTGAAACGCTGATCGTTGACGTTCCCGGTGAAGTTGCCGGTAAGGTAATCGAGCTGGTAACCCAGCGCAAAGGCGAACTGCTGGTAATGGAGCCTAAAGGCGACTTGCAGCACCTGGAGTTTGAAATTCCCGCACGCGGAATTATCGGTTTACGTAACAACGTGCTTACCGCTACCGGCGGCGAAGCTATAATGGCCCATCGTTTCAGATCATACGAGCCCTGGAAAGGGAATATCCCCGGCCGTTTAAATGGTGTGCTGGTATCCATGGATACCGGTAAAACAACCGCGTTTGCGATAGATAAATTGCAGGATCGCGGCCGCTTCCATGTCGATCCGGGAACTGATATTTATGAGGGCCAGGTTTTAGGCGAACATATCCGTGATAACGATTTGGTTATCAACCTTACCAAAGGCAAACAGTTAACCAATATGCGCGCTTCAGGCAGCGATACCAATGTGCGTATTGCGCCCGCGATCAAATTCTCGCTGGAAGAATCAATGGAATACATCCAGGCTGATGAATATATCGAGGTAACCCCGCAAAGCATCCGCATGCGCAAAATATACCTTACCGAAAACGAGCGTAAGGTGAATGCAAAAAAGTTTGTGAACCAGTAATCGAATTTGCTAAAGTACAAGCAAGGAGCCTATCATTGATAACAGGCTCCTTTTTTTGTGCAATTTATCTGTCTCTACAATTTACTTTATTTCAAATAATGGAAGGATTTAAGTAGTGCTCCAGTCTTGCTAATCCTAAAACAACTGACTGATAAAGTGGATGATTCCACGATTCAATTACTAACTTTCCATTTTCATTCTTAGGTATCAATAAACTCACACTTGATGCCAACAGGCCGACAATTCCAGATCCATTACTTGTATACCTTAATATTTCTTTCAGAGGAATGATTTCTCCACCATATGGCATGCCAAATTCTATTAAATATGTTGCTGTGATCAGTGCAATGTTAATTCCAAATTTGTTTAGCCATTTCTGAAGACCTTTTGGATTCACTGGATACCGACATTTTCTCGTTACGATAATGTTAGAATCGTAATATTTTATTTCAATAATGCTGTCTTTATTAGTTATTTGCATTATTTCATCTTTCTTCAACTTTTGCAGAATATCATTTCTGACGATTAAATTTTTCGGAGAATATTGAGTTGGCATGTCAAAAGGAAGTTCACCTAAAGTCAATTCAATGTTATTTCTAATGCTTAAAAAACTTCCATATATTTCAGGGACATTGTGTATCCAGAGTTTGAATTCTTCTAAAATTTCTTGACAATTAGCATTATTAGCCACGATTTCGCCATTTGTATCATCCACTAGAAAGCAAGTTCTAAAATTAATTAACCATTGCCTGTAGATGTATTCAGATGAGTCGTAAAGCGGACAAAATTTATTGCAATTATCACTTGCGTTTTTAAAAACAGCCTCGATCCCCTTTCTTGTAGGGATCAGATCAGGAAATATTCTGGCATATAATTCTTTTGATGGAATATTGTTTTTTGAAAAGTAATTTATGGAATCGACTATAGAACTAAATTTTTGCTCAACGAATGTTTTGCCTTTTTCTTTTATTAATTTATTTATCAAATCATACTCAATGACTGGACTGACATTAAGAAGTTCTCGATAGTAGGATAAAAGTATTTTATTTAGCTCGTTATTCGACATTGACAAATCGTTGTAGATTAGTTACATCTCAGTTATGTTCATTCTCACGCTTTTGTATCTCTTTCACTACTTCTTCGACCAATTGCTGCTCCGTAGGCAGGTACAACTTATATTCACTGGCAATAATTGTTTTGTTGTTCTCAGGAAGGGAAATTTTAACTACCGCATTGTTTTTCTCTGCACACAACAAGATTCCGATGGTTGGATTCTCGAAATCCTGCTTTTCGTAACGGTCATAATAATTTACGTACATCTGCAATTGTCCGATATCCTGGTGGGTGAGCCTGGCCGTTTTAATCTCGACTACGACAAAGCATTTTAACAATCTATTGTAAAACACCAGATCGATGAAAAATTCATCGCCTTCAATATGTAATCGTTTTTGCCGGGCTACGAATGCAAACCCATTCCCTAATTCGAGTAAGAAATCGTGTAAATGCGTAATGATAGCTTGTTCCAAATCTTTTTCATAATACGAAGCTTCACGATGTAATCCTAAAAACTCAAGGTACATTGGGTCTTTTATAATCTCTTTAGCGTCTGAAGGTTGTTTTTCATTTCGAGCTATTGCCAATACACTATTTTTATCATTGCTTAAAAGCAACCGCTCCCACAAGTTGCTGTGAACCTGCCTTTCCAATTGACGTGTTGTCCAATTATTTTTTATAGTTTCTGCAATATAAAAATCTCTTTTATCCTGGTTATCGACGCGTATCAACAATTTGTAATGTGTCCAACCCAATTGCGAACGCACTGCATTCGCAATTGGGAACGTGCGATAAAACTGCCGAAAAAGCTCTATCTGCCTCTTTGAAAAACCGCTTCCGTATTCAGGCTCTAGCTGCTTCGCTATAAATTCAGTAAGATAACCGCCATAATCTGCACGATCTTTCCCTTCCTGCTCCTCTTCAAAAATTCGCCTGCCGATATTCCAATGCATCATCGTGCGTTGATGATCAACGAGCCGTATAGCTGTATCCTTCGCGTTGTGAATAATGCTTTTAATGTCGGATATTACGGATTGACGGGTTATCATGCTTTTTTGATATAGATCGTTAGACTAGATAAAAGTAATATTTGTAAATATATGACACAATTAGTTTCAACTACCGATGCGCACTCACTCACTCAATCAACTTAACCAACTAAATAATACATTTGCACAAATATGCGCTTCCCCAAAATCCCCGGTTTCGACCAGCAAGCCTTCGAAAAGTATTTTAAAAATACGGGGGCGCTGTTTGTTGGGCGGGTGGGGAGTTTGCTTGTCAAGTTTATTGTCAGTATCAACGTTGCCAACTACCTCCTCAGGGATAAAAATGGCATTTTAAACGGCGGCATCTCCTATATCTACTTTTTTTCAGCTGTTGCAACGCTTGGCCTCGATCAATTTATTGTCAAGGAGCTTCATCAATTTCCAGAAAACCGGGACAAAATCCTGGGTACGTCTTTTTGGATGAAAGTTGTTGCCGGGTTTTGTTGTATTCCGCTTATCTGGGGTTTTTACCAGGTATACCCACCTAAGGGAACCCCATATAATTTCATTTTTATTTTCTCGCTGATTGGCATCATACAGCCCTTCAATGTTATCGATTCGTATTTCCAAAGTGAAGTAAAATCCAAATACATCATGCAGGTACAGATTACCGGTAACCTGGTTTCGGCTGTGATAAAGTTGATGTTCATTTGGTTCAAGCAGCCGCTCATCTGGTTTGTTTATGCCTACACGTTTGATTTTTTGTTACTTTCAGTCGGATATTTTATAAGCTACCAGCGCAAACAGCGTACTGTTTTCCAATGGAAGTTTGATTTACTCCTCGCAAAAAAGCTATTCAAATATTCGTGGCCACTAATGGTATCGGGTATCATGGTATCGCTGTACATGCGGATTGATGCCGTAATGCTGCAAAACATGAAGGGGACAAAAGAAGCCGGCGCCTATGCTACGGTTTCAATGTTGAGCGAAGCCTGGAATTTTATCCCTGCGGTAATCGTCACTTCTCTTTTCCCGGCAATACTAAATGCCCGGCGCGATGATATCGGTCGTTATAAAAAACGTATCCAGCACCTGTACGATCTGATGGTTTACCTGAGCGTGCCCGTGGCCCTGGTGATCACCTTTGCCGCGCCGCTGATCTATAAATTTTATAAACCTGAGTATGCTTATGCGGCACCGGTTTTATCGGTGCATATTTGGTCGGGGGTGTTTGTGTTTTTAGGCGCAGCCAGCAGCCAGTACCTCATAGCAGAAAACTATAATACCCTTACATTTATACGAACAGGTTTTGGAGCATTGATCAATATTGTTCTTAACATCTTTTTAATACCCAAAATGGGAATGATGGGCGCGGCTGTTGCCACGTTGATAGCTTATGCAAGCGCCAATTTCTTCATCATATTTATCCCTAAAGTTAGCAACCAGGGCGTGATGATGTTTAAATCATTATTTTTAATTTCGCTGGTTCAAAGAATCATTAAACGATGAGTAATAAAATTAATTTGCTTTTTAAGGTGTTTACGAGCCCCAAAAGGCTGCGCACCTTGCTGTCATTTAATGATAAAGGTTACCTGGACGAGGTTGGCTGGTTTAATGCTTTTGATACCAAAACGCCGGTTGACCAGGATAGCAATCCTATCCCCTGGGTCACCTATTCGTTTATTGATTTTATAAAAGAGCGGCTTAAAAAGCAGCATACGGTGTTTGAGTTTGGCTCGGGTAATTCCACATATTTCTATGCCAAATATGCCGGCATCGTGGTTTCGGTGGAGCATGACAAAGAATGGTACGATAAGATCCTCGGTACAAAACCCGAAAATGCGGAGCTGATATTTTGTGAACTGGTGCGCGACGGCGATTACTGCCGGGTGCCCCAAAAGCTGGAAGAAACGTTCGACATCATCATAGTTGATGGCCGCGACCGGGTAAATTGCTGCAAGCAGGCAGTAAAATCGGTTTCGGAAACCGGAGTAATCGTTTTGGACGACTCGGAACGCGATTTTTACAAGGAAGGGGTCAGCTTTTTAAAAAGTAAAGGGTTTAAGGAGCTTGCGTTTACCGGCATTTCGCCCGGACTGTTTTACCGTAAAGCCACCTCTGTTTTTTACAGGCCTGAAAATTGTTTAAATATCTGACATGGCGGAGCAGATCATCAGCGGGAACGTAAAGGAAGCGTACGACGAGTTTTATCAAAAACACGACGAGGCCTGGCGCATGCTGGGCGCCAAATATAAAGCGCAGCATATTATCGATGTTAGCCAGGGCCGCACCTTTAAAAAAGTGCTGGAAGTTGGCGCCGGCGATGGCAGCATCTTAAAATTTTTGGCTGATGCCGGTTTCGCACCGGAATATCATGCCGTTGAAATTTCGGACAGCGGCGTGGCACATATCCTGGCCAGAAATATTGGCGGCGTAAAATCCGTACAGCTATTTGATGGTTATAAGCTGCCTTTCCCGGACAACAGCTTCGATCTGATCATCCTGTCGCACGTTTTGGAACACGTGGAACACGAACGTGTATTGCTGCGCGAAATTAAGCGCGTTGCCCGTCATTGCATTATCGAGGTACCGCTGGATTACCGTTTCGGCGTGGATAGCCGGATCAAACATTTCCTGGCTTATGGGCATATCAATGTTTATACGCCAACGTCCCTCCGCTACCTGTTATTTACCGAGGGATTTGAGGTTGAAAATGACCTTACATCGCTGATCAGCCCCGAAGTAACAAAATTTAACGCCTATGTCAATCAAAAAAAGCCAAAGCGTGTTATAACGAATGTAAAAATTGATGCAGAATACACGATAAAGAACAGTATTGGGAAATTGTTCGGCAAAAAAATGAACGAAAAAATGGCCAATGCTTATACCGTACTCTGCAAAAGATCCGTTGACCAGGTAGCAATATTTTAAGCCAATATAAAGCCGTAGCCAAAATTCGTGGAATTCGTAATTCGTGTGATTCGATTAAGTTCGTGAAAATTCGTGTTAATTAAATTTGTGTTAAATCATGCAAAACCTTGCACCGATAGCTTTATTTGTATACAACCGCCCCGAGCATACGCGCCGGACGATCAGCTATTTGCAAAAAAATTTGCTGGCGGATGAATCGCGCCTGTTTATTTTTTCTGATGCACCCAAAACGGATGAGGATAAGGCAAAGGTAGACGAGGTACGGCAGCTGATAAAAGAGATTACAGGCTTCAAATCAGTCAAAGTAACCGAACGAAAAAATAACCTGGGGCTTGCCGAGTCGATCATCAGCGGTGTAACCCAACTGGTTAATGAATATGATAAGATCATTGTTTTTGAAGATGATTTGTTGTCCTCGCCCTACACGCTTCAGTATTTTAACGAAGCGCTGACCCGCTATAAAAACGAGGACAAGGTGATGCATATCGGCGCCTACCTGTACAATATTGATAAAAAAGGACTGCCGCAGACCTTCTTTTTCCGTGCAGCTACCAGCTGGGGCTGGGCTACCTGGGCCAGGGCCTGGAAAGATTTTGAACCTGATGTGGACGTACTGTTCAAACAATTCGACCAAAAAAAGATCAGCCAGTTTTCTATTGAGGGCACCATGAACTTTTGGAAACAGCTGGAAGGTTTTAAAGCGGGCAAAAACGATTCCTGGGCCATACGCTGGTACGCTTCCATATTTTTAAAAGGCGGGTTAACGCTCAACCCGACGGTATCGCTGGTGCACAATATCGGCAACGATGGGAGCGGGGTACATTCCAACAAAGAAAACATTTACGCCGTGCAAACAGCACAACAACCGGTAACCCAGTTTCCAACGGAAATAAAAGAAAACCAATTGGCCTACCAGGCGATCAAAAATTTCCTGAAAAGGCGTAAGGGCAGTATCTTCCAACGGACGATCCGTTTTATCAGGCAAAAATTGGGGACTTAAACCCAGCTTACTTACCCGATTCCCAATTCATGCGTACATCATTTACAAGCACATTAAGGCTATCTACTTTCGGCCGGTATTTTTCGATATTTTGACCCTTTATCTCGAGGTAAAGCAGTAAATATACCTGGCAGATCATATCTACCAGTTTGCCCTCAGCCTTCGCTTCTTTTTCCTTTTTTGCCGGCAAGTTCAGCTTGTTAAACTCAGGTACTAATTTTCTCAAAGTTTCTACTTCTGGGAGCGCTTTTTGCTTAATGCTGTCTAATTTATCTATCCGGCTCAAGGTCAGGTAGCCTCCATTTTCACTGCGGGAATAAAAATAATGATCAAGGTCTTTTGTCATGCCCTCGGTTTTTTCGAGCAGGCTGTCATATTCCTTTAGCTGATACCGCGGCAAAAATACCACGCTACAGGATACAAAAGCAATAACAATTGCGGAACCGGCCAGGGCGACGCCCCATTTTTTTACAAACTGATTTTTGTGATTAAACCCAAACCAAGCGATCCAGCCAAAAATATAGCCCGAAATAATGCCGCCGAAATGAGCTGCGTGGTCAATACCTTCGCCAATAGGGGCAATATTCAAACCCACAACTATTGCCGTGCTGATCAGTAAGGCATTGCGTGCGCTCCGTTCATAGAAATCGGTGCTTAATAGTGCCAGCAATATGCCGAATAACCCAAATATAGCTCCGGATGCGCCCGCGCTTATTTGGTTATCGTGAAAGGTTACTGAAACCATGCCTGAAATGACCCCCGTAAACAGGAACATCAGCAGGTACTTCCATCTGCCCAGTTTGCATTCAATCAACGAGCCGATATAAACTAAAGCGACCATGTTGAAAAACAAATGCGCAAGGGAAAAATGTTGAAATATACTGGTTACCAGTCTCCAAACCTGCCCGTTGAGTACCTCGGTACGGTGATTGTAACCAAAAAGCAGGTAAAGCTTATCATAAATTGTCTCTCCGGGACTGAGGTTGAATTGATGCCCGGATGAATAGGCAAGAAGGATATTGAAAGCGATAAACGTTGTGATATAAACCAGGATATTTATGATGACCAGGATGGGCGTAACAAAATACTTTTTTTGTGGAATAATTGGGGAAAAGAAACCGCGAAGCTGCTCCTTTCCAGCCATCGGCGGGTCTTCCAGGTTCAGAAATTGTTTTTCTGGTATGAAATCGATCAGTTCCTGTGTGCTCTGTTCCAGGTTATCCTTCAGGTGAAATTCAATATAAATGATTTCATCCAGGAGCCGGTCGAGGTTTTGTTGATTTTTACCGTAATCAGTAAAGATGCCCTGGTAACCCACGCATTCGCTTTTGATGATAACGGAATTGTCCTTTACCCGCGCTGAAACCTCCTCGGAATAGGACGGCCACGAAATATTGGTATAAGCGATGATACCGTCATGATCGAAATACCCCACATGCCAGCCTCTGCTAACCATTGCATGATAGGTTAGCGTGAGGTAATAGTCGGAGTTATAATCTCCGAGCGGTATTGTTTCGATTTTCTTTGGAGATATTCCCCAGGCCCAGGCCATTTGATTTGATTGAAGCCGAATATAGGAAAAAGGGTCTGATTATTGGAAAGCTTTTTGAGCGTTAAGATTTTATTCTTTTAACCCCTCAATCTCCATTAACGATTTCGGCAGGTATTTGCCCAAAAGATGGCTTCCCCTTTCGGTAATCAAAAAATTATCTTCTATGCGGATACCGCCAAAATCACTGTAGGTGTTTAAAACATCGTAGTTTATAAAATCAGCATACTTTTTCTCCGCTGCCCACCGGTCGATCAACTCGGGAATAATATAAATGCCCGGCTCAACGGTTAGCACGAACCCGGCCTCCAGCTCACGGCCCAAACGCAATGATTTAAGGCCGAATACGGTTTCCTTCTTCAAGGTATCGGTATAACCTACATAGGGCTCGCCCAGGTCTTCCATATCGTGCGTATCCATCCCCAACATGTGCCCCAAGCCACATTGAAAAAACATAGTATGGGCTCCTTCGGCTACCGCTTCCGCAGCATTGCCTTTCATCAGGTTTACCTGTTTAAGTCCTTCAACCAGTTTTTGGCAGGCCGCAAGGTGAATATCCTTATAACGTACACCTGGTTTTAACATGCCGATGGCATGACCCATCGCGTTTAATACTACTTCGTATAACTCCTTTTGCCGGGTAGTAAAACTGCGGCCTACTGGAAAGGTGCGGGTCAGGTCGCCGCCATAATGCATCGCGTTTTCAGCGCCGATATCGCTTAAAACCATCCGGCCTTCTTGTAAAGTATTGCCGTGGTAGTGGGTATGCAATGTTTGGCCATGCGTTGTGATGATAGCCGGGTAACCCAGGCGGGCATTGGCTGCCATTGCCGCCTCTTCGGCTTTGGCCACAAGCTCGTATTCCTTACGGCCGGGGCGCGTATGTTTAATAACGGCCAGCTGCATATCAACACTGATAGATACCGCGTTTTGCATCTGCTCAATTTCCAGCGGCGTTTTGATCACGCGTTGCGCAATAACAGCTTTGATGAGTTTTATTGAAACATGATCAGCAACGTCATCCAGGCTGACATTGAGCCAGGTTGCCAGTTTAATTTTATTTTCAGGGCGATAGGGTGGAAGGATATGTACCGTTCTGCCGGAAGTAATCGCTTTGTGAATATAATGCACCACCTGCAGATAAGCGCGGGTTTCAGTAATACCAACCAGTGAGGCCATTTCTTTTACGGATGGCAGCGTGCCGGTCCAGATGATGTCATCCATGCTTAATTCATCACCAAAAATCACCTCTTCGCCGCTATCGGCATCAATAATAGCGGCAAGCATGGGTACATCCAGCCCGAAATAATACAGAAAACTGCTGTCCTGCCTGAAGGGGTAGCAATTGTCCTTATAATTCATGCTGCTGTCCTCGTTGCCTAAAAGCAGGATGAGGCCGTCCTGGCCGATGGCTTGCTTTAATGCCGCCCTGCGGTCAACATAAACCTGTTTGTTAAAAAGCTGGAGTTTCATTGTTAAGTTGAAAATAATTTAAGTAGTAGAAAGTATGGTTTGCCAAATTCCGTATCCCGCGCATATTATGTCTTTCTATCAGGAAGGTATGGGCTTTTTATTTCCTCTTCAGTGTATTTCGAGGATCTCAAGGCTAGCAATTGTTGGTCAGCAGCGCCCTTTAGGAGCAGTAGCTTTTGATATTTATCTATCTTTTGCTGATTTAAAATAGCATTGTAGCCTTCTAAATTAGATAAAACTAATAATTGGTGCATATCAGCTATATCTCTAACATTGTGACCCTTTAGCACTAATTCCGGATTTACGTCGCGCCATTGTTTAGCTGTGAATCCGAATAAAGCTATATTTAATAGATCGGCTTCTTCCGCATAAATCCATTTCTTTTTGTCTTCATCCGTCAGCTGTGGAATTACATACTTTTGAATAGCATCGGTGTGAACCACATAGTTTACTTTGCTTAAGAATCGCCTGTAATCCCATTCTGAATTTAACCTTTTAGTCTCTTCATCTTTTAATCTTTGAAATTCCTTTATTAGGATCAAATTGAATTCAGGACTAAGCCACAATCCAAAATGAAATGCAATATCTTTATGAGCATAGGTGCCGCCATTTTTACCTGATTTAGAGTTTATCCCGATTGCCCCTGTTGAGTCAACCCATTTCTTGGGGGACATAGTAAATCTATTTAACCCGGCATCTTTTACTAACTCATCGAATTCGATGAGTTTAAAATCTGGATTGTTTAGGCGCTCCCATATCGACAAAAATTCGAGTGTGTTTTTCTGCCTCATCCAATTAGATATAATAACATTATTGTTTTCAAGGTTTCTAACCATATCAGTTAATGATATTTCATCTATACCCCGATTCGTAACTACGGTTATATCTAATCCCTTTACATGGATTTTACTCATTTGCCAATTCTATATAAATTAAATGGACTATTGCTTTTTAACCTTTCACCCCCTTCACCCAAATATACGGCGACAGCGCTTTACTGTCCACAGGAACAATCTTTGTAAAAACCTTTCCTGCTACCCAAATGGTTTTTACCACCACCTTCGCAAAGCCGCTTTGCTCGGATTTATTCTCCAGCCAAACCGAAAATTTTCCGTGATAACTGCTTTCCACTTCGGTAAGCCCCAGTTCGGTAAAATATTTTGCGAGCAGCTTGGGGTCCATACTGCTGATGTTATGCTTATCATAATTTTCTTTGTCGAATTTGCGCTGTACCCAGCCATTCACGCTTTTAAAGTTGGGCAGCGTAATAAACAGCACGCCACCGGGTTTTAAAAATTGCAGGTGTGTTTCAATAATAGCTTTGGTATCGTTAAAGTGTTCGATCAAGCCAAAAGATAAAACCATATCATAAGGTTTATCCACTTTGTACTCAAACAAATCGGCCTCTATAATGTGAATATCACCAGGTTTCAGGCCGTTGGTTTCCAGTAGCTGATCGATTAGTTCTTTATGGATAAAATAGTCAAACAAAGTCGTATCGATTCCCTGGTATTTTTTTAGGTAGGTGGCGTAATAACCGGGGAAGCCGCCCAGTTCAACAGCATTTTTGACATTTTTTTCTTTGATCAGTTTTGCGAGCAAATCGCCGAAAACATAATTGGGTTTGAGCTGAAAAATAAGCCCTTTCCGTGATTCCCAAAAGGACTTCCAGAAAGCGCGGTCGGTTAAATTTTGTTCCATTAATGTCCTGGCCTCAAAGCCGTATGCTACTTTATGATTTTATTTTCCAAAATTCTGGCGGGGTTGCCCACGACGGTACAATTTGAAGGAACGTCCTTGGTCACGACTGACCCGGCCCCGATGACAACGTTATCGCCGATAGTTATATCGCCAATGATACACACATTTGCCCCGACGTCCACATTGTTGCCGATCCGCGGGCAGTGGCTAAAGCTGCCGTCGACCAGTTTTTTATGGCCGATGGTGGTTGAATTTCTTAATACGCAATGCGCGCCTATAACCGTACCTTTATTCACCACCAGGGCCTGGCCATGATATAGCGACAGCCCTTTGCCGATAATTAGCTTACGCGGCAGTTCGATCCCTAATATCCATTCCACCCAAAAACGATACAGCATCAGGTAAGGATAAAAGATGATCTTGGTGATGGTATAGCGGTTAAACGCCTGTAACAAGCGGAACGAAAACAAAACAGACTGCGCCTTAAAATTCTGTCGGTTGGCGCTCCAGTCCTGGAATAAATAAGCAAAAAAGTTCATCAGTTGATATGTCCGTTTTGATGTATCGTATCCTATAGGACAAACGCGCTAAAATTTTTACCGCAAAGTACACAAAGTGAAAACCACAAAGTTCACGAAGTTTTTTTTCTTTGTGACCTTTGTGAAACCTTTGCGCACTTTGTGGTTAAAAACCGCGTGATGCCGCAGCTTCAAAAGTAAAGTTTTCATTTTAGAATTATTATACTTGCCCCTAAAATAGCGCCGCGCGATGAAAGTAACCCTGATCAATATCTCCGATGCCGGCGGCGGCGCGCCCGAAGCCTGTATGCGGCTGCTTAAAGCCCTTGAGCAAAGGGACGTTAATGTGCAAATGCTGGTAAATGAAAAGCGGACGAACAACGACGGGGTTACCAGCATTACCAATGATCTGGCGGGCCGGTTAAGGGCGAAATTCAACTTGTTGGCGGAGCGCATGCCGTTTATCTGGTTCAGGGCAAAGAGCCGGGCCGAAAGATTTGCATTTTCGACAGCAAGCACCGGCACGGATATCAGTAAACATCCACTTGTTTTAAATGCAGACATCCTGCACCTGCATTGGACCAACTTTGGCTTTCTTTCCATTGACAACCTAAAGCAGCTGTTACAAACGCAAAAACCGGTAGTATGGACCCTGCATGATATGTGGACCTTTACCGGCGGCTGTCATTATGCCGGCGATTGCGATCACTTTGTGAACGAATGCGGCAACTGCTGGATGCTGCGTGCCCCAAACGCTGACGATATATCGCACTCCGGCTGGTTGCGAAAATTGGAAATGTACAAGGCAGCCGGAAATATTGTTTTCGTAACCTGTAGTACCTGGCTGGCGGGTGTGGCAAAAACCACCTCACTTTTAAAAAACTTTCGCATCGAAGCAATACCTAACCCCATCGACACAGCATTTTTTTCGCCAAAGGATAAAATAACGTATAGGGAAAAGTGGAAGATCGACCTTGACCAAAAAATAATATTGTTCGGCGCGGCTAATATCCTCCACCCCCGCAAAGGTATTGCCTATTTGGTTGAAGCGCTTAAACAGCTTAAAACAAATTACCCCGGTTTGAATGATGTTGAAATTGTGGTATTCGGAAAAAACAAATCTTTTGATGTAAGCGCGCTGCCCTACAAAGTACATGAAACGAACATGATCGATTCGCAGCAGGAAATGGCCGAATTGTACAACCTGGCTGATGTTTATGTAACGCCGGCAATTGAAGATAATCTGCCCAATACCGTTATGGAGGCTTTGGCATGCGGCACGCCTGTAGTGGCATTCAATACCGGCGGTTTGCCGGATATGGTGGACCATTTAAAAAATGGCTACCTTGCCGAATTTAAATCAGCTGCCGACTTCGCTGCGGGCATAAACTATATTTTAACATCAGGCCAAAAAAATGAGCTTTCGGCCAATGCTCGGAAAAAAGTTTTGGATAATTTTACCAACGAAATTGTTGCCGAAAAATACCTGTCCGTTTACAAGTCAATTTTAAAAAAGTGAAGGAATTTAAACCGGTATTGTCGGTTATTACCATTGTTTATAATAACGTTCGCGATGTTGAGCGAACGATACTTTCGACTTTAACCCAAACCTACCTGAATATTGAATATATTATTGTAGACGGCGGGTCGACCGACGGAACGCTCAGGGTCATCAACCGTTACCGAAACGCGATCTCAAAAATATTCAGCGAAAAAGACGAAGGCATTTACGACGCAATGAACAAAGGCCTTGCCGCTGTAACCGGCGACTATGTGCTTTTTATGAATTCGGGCGATGAATTTTATGATAACGATACCGTAGAAAAAGTTTTTGCGTCGGCCCCTAATGCGGATATTTATTATGGCGAAACGGAAATGATCAACGAAGAAGGGGAAAGCCTTGGCCGCCGCCGGCACCAGGCCCCGGAGCATCTCGATTGGGCAAGCTTTAAATATGGCATGAGCGTTAGTCACCAGGCCATTTACGTACGGGCTTCACTGGCAATGCCTTTTGACCGGCGTTACACGCTCAGCGCCGATATTGACTGGATCATACGCGCGGTATCGAGAGCCGAAAAGATTGTCAACGTGCATCAGTATGTCGCCAAATACCTGGTGGGGGGAATATCAAAAGCCAAACATTGGAAAAGCCTGGTGGAGCGGTTTGGCATCATGACGCGATACTATGGTTTGTTTCCGACCATCGCAAACCATTTGGTGATTGCCTTTAATTTAGGGAAATATTGGCTAAAGCACAGGAGGACGAATGATTAGAGTTTGGTTGTAAGGGTTGTAAAAGGTTTCTAAAACTTACGAAGTTTTAGAAACTTCGTAAGTTTTCCTGCTCCAAATGCAAACTATTTTTTATCCTTTTTTACAGGGTGCGATACAGCTTCGGGCGCTGCAGCTTCTTGTTTTTTCTTCCTCGTTTCCGCGTATACCGCGCCGCCAAGTGCCAGGATCATGATAATAGAACCTGCCAGCGAGATTTTTTCGCCGGTATAATAGGAAACAGGATGAAATTTAAACTCTATTTTATGATTGCCGGCCGTCAGCTGGGCCGCGCGTAATACGTAGTCAGCACGGAAATAAGGCGCCTCAACCCCGTCAACATACATTTTCCAGCCTTTGTCGTAATAGATCTCTGAAAATACAGCCACCTGGGCGCTGGTGGAACCGCTTTGGTAAACCATATCATCGGGGTTGTATTTCACCAATTTGATCGTTGCATTCGGGTCGCCGGCGATGGGCAATTTGGTGTCAATTACCTTTTTGAAGCTTTCGTCAACGATAGCTTCATCTTTGGGCGAAAAGGAGCTGATCGCCTGCATTTCTTTATCAGCGTTTGGCACAAATTTTATCGATTTTACAAACCATACCTGGCCGCATGCAGTTTCGTTGCGCACGGCTTTGTAATTACCTGCACTATCCTGCGTAATTACGTATTTTGTGTTCAACATATCCAGGACATCGTGGTTTGGCGGGTTGATGCCAATTTGGTTGTCGATCAACTCGTCATACCTTTTTAAACGCGCTGCCGAATACCCGCCGATGCTTTTATGAAAGAATGGGGTAAGCCTGTCTTGCTTGATGCCTTGCGTTACGTCAAATATACGGTAGTCCGGGTCGGGATCGCGGTCGATTAACTGATCCACCTGTCTTGCTTGTACTACCTGGCTGGCGTCCTGTTTGTCCTGGAAATCGGCATCCTTTAAATAGCGTTTATCTACCTGCCACAAATCAACCATAATCAGCACAAAAAAGCTAATCGACAATACCGTGGTGCTTATTTTTTGCTTGATAAAGGCCCACAACAACCCAAACGCTATCACAATAAACACCAGCGACCTGAAAGCGTCCCAGCGCTCGATGCTTTCCCGATCACTCACCAGGGCCCGCATAATGTCGCTTGCCGCCTGGGGATTATTTAAATATTGGCCCAGCTGGGTAGTAAATGCAAGCTGACCACTTTGTTTAAAGCTTAAAAATATTTCGGGTACGGCCAGCAAAACTAAAGTGAGGCCGCCTGTGATATAAAAGGAGATTTTCAGACCCTTAAGCAGGTCTGCTTTGCTGGTGGTGCCTGACGCTGCTTCGCCAATGGCAAGCAAGGCGAGGATCGGCACAAAAAGCTCCGTCACGGAAAGGATCGACTCGATGGACCGGAATTTATTATAGAGTGGAAAATAATTGAAAAACAAGTCGGACACATAAGGGAACGAACTACCTATCGACAGGAAAAAGGTAAGAACAACTGTACCGAGTATCCACCATTTTAACGGACTTTTAACAATAAACAAACCGAAGATAAACAGGAAACAAATAACGGCGCCAAAGTAATGAGGGCCGCTTGTGGAAGTTTTATCCCCCCAATATGCCGACAGCCCCTGGGATATCGCCTGGAACTGCTGCTGGTTAATCTGGCTCGCCTGCAGGGCCTTCAACAGTTCGGAATTCTGAAAATCGATCGCATCAAGGCCGCTTGGGCCACCATAAGCATTTGGAACAAGAAAGGTTAGGTTTTCGCCCGGGGTTTGGCTGTATTCGTAAGCATATTCCTTAGTAAGGCCATTACTGGGCTCTTTGGTATGTTGGCTTAAATTTGATTGCCCGCGAATGGTGTCCTGGCCGTAGTCAGCCGTGCTCCACAGTAGCGACGCATTCACAGTCAGGGAAATAATGATGGCTGCCCCTACAAATGCCAGCGATTTTAAAAAGGCAGGTATCGTTTTGTTCCTGATGGCCCTGTATAGCTCGATAGCTGCCAATATTAATATCGCCAGCAGCAGGTAATAGGTCATCTGGATATGGTTGGCCCTAATTTCCAAAGCCATAAAAAGCGTCAGCAACGAGCCGCCAAGCCAGTATTTTCCTCTTAATATGAGGAATAGACTGGCCAGTATGGGTGCAAAAAAAGCGATGGCAAATATTTGGTTGGTATGCCCAGCCTGCAGCAAAATGAAGTTGTAGCTTGAAAATGTGAACGCTATGGCCCCTGCTGCGGCAATCCAGGGATTCAGCCTGAGTACCGAAAACAGGAAGTACGCGCCAAATAACATCAAAAATACGATGTACAGCGGATTTGGAAAAACAGTAACCAGTGCATTTACAATTCCTGTAGTGAAATTATCCGGGTAGGGCGCCCATATCTGGAAAGCAGGCATGCCACCGAATATCTGGTTGGTCCACAAAATGGTGGTATCCTTCGCTTTATAGTCGTTAATTTCTTTTTGGGTTGACTGAGCGCCGATCACATCCATCTGGCCCAGGGTTTTACCCTGGAATGCAGGCGAAAAATAAATGAAGCATATCACGAGGAATATACCGGCAATCAAAAAGTGAATGCCGTTGCGTTTGAACCAGTTATTCATTTAAGTTATTTAAAAGAGGGTAATTTTATTTGTCAAAAATAGAAATTAGATTCAGAATAGGAATTATAAGTTTTTATTGCGCCGGGCAAACGCATTTATTTGCACGATGGTTAGTTTTTACCACAAAGATCACAAAGTGAGAACTACAAAGATCACAAGTTTTTTTCTTGGTGGTTTTTGTGAAATCTTTGCGCCCTTGCTGGTTAAAAATCAGCCGTTAAGTCACAGTGTTCACATATAGCGGAAAAGAAAAAATACAGCCACGAGTAATACCAGGCTAAAGACGTAGGAGTACAAAATGCCTTTGTTTTCAAATTCCTCCCGATTGCGGCGGATAGTGAAAAAGTTATAAAGGCCAAGCCCGGCCTCAATCACCCAAAAAAACCAGTTTACATTATCTTTATTGGCAAAAAGACTTAGTGCGCCAGCGGTAACAATAAAGTTGGTAATGATCAAAAGAACGGAAGCCGGCGTATTATTATGCCTGGGCCGCCGTTTAAATATCTCTTCGGGAATCATTGCCGTTAAATTATTTTACTTCTTCGTAGTCAACAAAATCACCCGCGGAGTCGGATATCGAACCTTTCTTTTTCGTTTTCGGCGGTACGTAGTCAACTTTTATTTTGCCCTGGCCGGGGTTTGCACGGGTATGATATTGTTGCTGCTGGTTATTGTTTGTACGATATTGCTGCTGTTGGTTATCGCTCGCTCGGTATTGCTGCTGCCTTTGCTGTTGTTGCTGCTGGGCCTTATTTACTGCATTTTCAAAAAGTACCGGTACAAATATCCGGAATAATGCTTTTAGGATGTAGTAAATGACAATAATGACGATGAGAAAATCTATGAACTCGCCCATTTCTTAAAAAAATTTAGCCTTCAAATATAAGTATAATAACGTCAAAATTGTTTCGCTATGATGTCGGTTCAGTTTTTGACGTACAATCCATAATACTTGTTACAAGGAAAAATTAATTTGCATCTCCAAATACGGTATCAAGGTTTAGTTCAAATCCCGGAAGAATATCAGTAGTGATTATATCTCCGGTGGTCATTAATTTAGAGGCCTGGTAGCGTCCCCCAATTAAAGTATATTTCAGGAATGTTTCATCCTGTTGTGAAATTATCCAGTATTCGGCAACACCAGATTCTTCGTAAACCTCATACTTATTGCGTAATTCTTTTTGCTTATTGCCAGGTGATATTATCTCTATCACTATATCAGGAGCCCCCGTGCACCCTTTTGAATCAACTTTTGAAAGATCACAGATCACGCAAATATCAGGCTGCACTACCGTAAATATTTTTCTGTCATCATTTTCTCCCTTTCGGGGTAACCTTACGTCAAATGGGGCCGGGTAAGCACTGCATTTTTTGCCTTTTAAGTAGGCGTACAGTTCACTGGAGATTATCCATGAGATATATTGATGCCTTGAAGCCGGCGCCGGCGTCATTTTAAAGATTTTACCCTTAATCAGTTCCAATCTATCTTCAAATGTCCATTGGAGATAATCCGCGTAACTGTAAGTTTTTGAAAGATCAAGATCTGAGAACTGCATAGCTTATTTCGGATGTCGGATGTTCGTCCCGATAACTGTCAGGATCGAATTTTTTATCAAATTTAATCATTCATCCCGGTAATTTGAAAATTAATCAAATCATCTGCACATCCGCATATTTGCACATCCGCACATCAAAACTTCTCTTCCATCATTTTTTCCAATGCAAACATTTCGTCGCGCAGTTTAGCAGCTAATAAAAAGTCCATGTCTTTCGCTGCGGCAACCATGCTCTTACGGGTATTTTCTATCGACTTTTTCAAGTCAGCCTTGGTCATATATTGTACGATCGGGTCGGCGGCTAATGTTATGGTATCCGTTTCGACATATGCTTTTTGAACGCCGCCTTTAAAATCCATCACCGACGTTTGCTCCATAATTTCCGACCTGGATTTACCAATGGTTCTTGGTGTAATACCGTGATCGAGGTTATACAAAATTTGTTTGTCGCGCCGGCGGTTGGTTTCGTCCATCGTGATCTGCATCGAATCAGTTATCTTATCTGCATACATGATCACTCGGCCCCGGTCGTTACGGGCGGCGCGGCCTATGGTTTGTATCAGTGAACGTTCTGAACGCAAAAACCCTTCTTTATCAGCATCCAAAATAGCTACCAGGGAAACTTCCGGTAGATCCAGGCCTTCGCGAAGCAGGTTGATGCCGATCAATACGTCAAACTCACCCAAACGCAGGCCGCGCAATATTTCCACGCGTTGCAAAGTTTTTACTTCCGAGTGGATGTAGCGGCATTTTATACCCAATCGGTCCATGTATTTAGCCAATTCTTCGGCCATACGTTTGGTAAGGGTAGTTACCAATACGCGGTCGCCCATTTTTACCGTTTTGTCAACCTCTTCCAGCAGGTCATCCACCTGGTTGATCACCGGACGAACATCGATCACGGGATCGAGCAACCCTGTCGGCCTGATCACCTGTTCAACCACTACGCCGCCTGATTTTTCCAGTTCAAAATCGCCGGGCGTGGCACTTACGTAAATGGTTTGCGGCGCAAGGCTTTCAAATTCCTGGAAATTTAAAGGCCGGTTGTCCATAGCGGCAGGCAACCGGAAACCATATTCAACCAATGATATCTTGCGGGAGCGGTCGCCGCCATACATCGCCCTGATCTGCCCAACCGTGACGTGGCTTTCGTCTATGACCATCAGGTAGTCGTCCGGGAAATAATCCAGCAGGCAGAATGGCCTGGCGCCGGGCTTCCTGCCATCAAAAAAGCGGGAATAGTTTTCTATGCCGGAGCAATAGCCCAGCTCGCGGATCATTTCCAGGTCGTAATTAACCCGTTCTTCCAGCCTTTTGGCTTCCAGGTAGCGGCCGTCGTCAATAAACTGCTTTTTACGCATTTCCAACTCTTCCTGTATGGCCCAGATGGATTGGGTAAAACGTTCGCGCGGCGCTACGTACAAATTGGCCGGGAAAAGCACCATGTGCGTCGTTTTCTCCATTGTTTTGCCGGTGCTTACGTCGAACGTGCTCAACTCCTCGATGTCATCGCCAAAAAACGAAATTCGATAAGCATGGTCCATATAGGCCGGGAAGATATCTACGATATCGCCTTTTACCCGGAAGGTCCCGCGTTTGAAATCGGCAGTCGTTCTTGAATAGAGTATTTCGACCAGGCGATGCAGGAATGCATTCCTGCTGATGCGCGTACCGACGGCAAAACGAAATACGGAATCCTTAAAGTCTTCCGGGTTGCCCATACCATATATGCAGGAGATCGAAGAAACCACGATCACGTCCCGCCTGCCCGACATCAGGGCCGAGGTTGTTCGCAGGCGAAGTTTTTCGATTTCCTCGTTTATCTGCAGGTCTTTTTCGATATAAGTATTCGTCGTTGGTATAAACGCCTCCGGTTGGTAATAATCATAATAGGACACAAAATAATTTACCGCATTTTCCGGGAAGAAACTTTTAAACTCGCCGTAAAGCTGCGCCGCCAGCGTTTTGTTATGGCTAAGAACCAGCGTAGGCTTTTGGGTTTGCCCGATAACATTGGCAATAGTAAAAGTTTTGCCCGAGCCGGTTACGCCCAGCAAGGTTTGAAACGGATCACCGGCGTTTACACCTTCCACCAGTTGCTTAATGGCTTCGGGCTGGTCGCCGGTGGGTTGATATTGAGAGGTTAACTTGAAATCCATAGATGAAGTGCAAAAATACGAATTAGTGAGCAGAGATTAGAGATCAGCGACTAGTTGATAAAGCAGAATCCCGATCTTTTGGTCAAAATTAAGGGCTGCATTGACAACGGTATGTCAGCAGGGAAAGTTTGTTATTTAATTGAATCAAACATTGGCCGCGCGACGCGCAAAAGTGCCCGGGAAAAATATTTGATTTTCAGTCAGGATAGTTGATCGGTTGTTTTATAAATTTCCTGTTTGATTTATCCATTTAAATAATTGCCATTTTCAAACCCATATACTGCTACTTCATTTCTTTTTTGATCGACATTCCCGCCATAAATAAGATTTGGTTTCGCAGGTGGATCTAATTCTTTATAATATCGAAGATTTTTGAAAAAATCCTGGTTTATGGTTTGCGACACTTTTATTTCGCATGCCGTTCTCTCTATTATCTTATCTATGATTAAATCGACCTCGTGTTGCAAATGGTCTCGCCAGAAATAATATTGCAGCCGCTCTCCTTTATTAAAGCCGTCTTTCATGAATTCATTGATCACTAAATTTTCAAATAAAGCGCCTTTTGCAAAATGTACTTGTATATCAGATAGTTTTCTTATTCCCAGCAAGTAGGAAGCAAGCCCGGTATCATAAAAATATATTTTTGGCGTTTTAACCAACCTTTTGTTGAAATTTTGATGATAGGGCTGTAAACGGTAGATGATGAAGGACGCCTCAAGTACAGAAATCCATGGTTCAATGGTTTTATTAGACAACCCCAATTCATTTGCAAGATTGTTTTGATTGAGCAGTTGGCCGGTGCGCCCGGCAAGAAGCTGAATGAATTTTTGAAACATAGCCAGGTCGCGCACGTTCAACATCTGCCTTACATCCCGTTCAATGTAAGTTTGTAAATAATTGGGATAAAAATCATAAGGTGCGATTTGCTGTTCGTAAACACGCGGATATCCGCCCATGTACAAATATTCAGACCAACTGCCCGGCTGAAACCCGGAGTCTTTTAATTCGTGAAACGAGAATGGCAATAATGTAAGAAGAGCCACTCTACCCGCCAGGGATTGGGCAATATGCTGGGATAAAAGAAAATTTTGAGACCCTGTTAACAGGTACTCACCGTTGATTTTACGCTCATCGGTAATCGCCTGGAGATAGGAAAATAACTCAGGAACATATTGAGCCTCATCGATGATTACCCCGCCTTTATAAGTATTCAAAAATCCCCGTGGGTCTTCTCTTGCAAATTGGCGTTCATCAGGCAATTCAAGGTTTATATATTGGTACCCGGGACAAAGAATGCGTGAAAAAGTGGTTTTGCCAGATTGCCTGGGACCGTTTATAGCTAAGATCGGGAACTTTGTTAGCAGTTCCTTTGCTTTTGTATAGAGTTGACGCTGTAAAAACATATGTAAATTTAGGAATTTAATTCCTAAATTTACATATGTTTTTACATTTATTTAATTTTCGAAATAATTACGGTTATTTCACACTAAGAAATAACGCGGTACCTTTGTATTCATAATGAAAGTCATATCCCCTAAATACAAACACATCTTCTTCGACCTCGACCATACCATTTGGGATTTTGACAGGAATGCGGAAGAAACCCTTTATGAACTTTACGATATTTACCAGTTAAGTGAAATAGGCTTGCCTTCCGTTGCTATTTTTATAGAAACCTATACCCGCAACAACCACCAGCTTTGGGCGGAATATCATACCGGGAAAATTACCAAAGAGGAACTGCGTGAAACCAGGTTCAAGCGGACTTTTTTGGAACTGGGTGTACAACCTGATCTGCTGCCATTGGCCTTTGAGGATCATTACGTGAAACTTTGTCCCACTAAAACCAATTTGTTTCCGCATGCACACGAAACCTTGCGGTACCTGCAAAACAAATATACGTTGCACCTGATCTCCAACGGTTTTAAAGAATCCTCAGAAATGAAGATCGGTAACACCAATATTGGCGGTTATTTTAAGCATGTTATCATTTCGGAAAATGTGGGTGTTAATAAGCCTGACAAGGCTATTTTTGAGCATGCGCTGCAATTAGCGGGAGCCGAAAAAAGCGAAAGCCTGATGATAGGCGACAGCCTGGAAGCAGATGTGTATGGTGCGCTGAATTTTGGTATAGATGCTATTTATTTTAACCCTTTTAATGCCCCCAAGCCGGAGGATGTGCCGGCGCAGGTTACACATTTAAAAGAGTTGACTGTAATTCTTTGAAAAGTAGTTAAGGCAAAACGGCTTGGTTGTTTTACTATTCATAAATTTACAACCAGTTCAGTTTGTAACACATTATGCGCATCACCTTAATCGGCTCCGGAAATGTAGCCACCCACCTGGCTGCGGCGTTTAAAAACGCGGGACACCGCATTGTACAAGTGTATAGCCGCGATATGGAGCACGCGGCGCTGTTGGCTTACCACGTAAAAGGCGAGCCGATCAGCGATTTGCAACGTATCGATCCGGAAACCGACCTCTTCATCATATCCGTAAAGGATGACGCTATCCCTTCAATGGCAAAAGAGCTTGCCAAATTCAACAAATTTACGGTGCATACCTCCGGCGCTACAGATTTGGCAACGTTATCGGCTATTGTACCAAAGGCCGGCGTTTTCTATCCCCTGCAAACCTTCAGTAAAGAGAAGGAGATCGACTTTTGGTCGGTACCGCTTTGCATCGAGGGTGTGGATGAAGCGGTGACAGTTGAATTGGAGCATCTCGGCCGGACGATCAGTAATAACATTTATCGTATCAATTCAAACCAGCGTAAAACGCTGCATCTCGCCGCTGTTTTTGCCTGCAACTTTCCGAACTATCTGTATGACGTTGCCAGGAACCTTTTGAAAGAGAACAATATGGAATTTGAGCTGCTGCGGCCTTTGATACTGGAGACAGCGCAAAAAGTGCGGGACAATTTGCCCGCTGACGTGCAGACAGGGCCGGCAGTCCGGCAGGACGAATCAACCATGTCGAATCACCTGCAGATGCTCGAAAACGAACCGCAATTGAAAATGATATATGAGCTGTTAAGTCAGGGTATTATCACAAACCATAAACCGCGACACTGACCGATGGTAATTTTGTTACTTTTGCGGCAATGGACATTTTTAAAGTAAAGATAAACTTTGAGGATAAGGCGCTGCAAAGTATAGAGTTGCCTATAGCCGAAGGGGAATCGGTGCTTGACGTTTGCCTGGAAAACGGCGTTGAACTGCAGCACAACTGCGGCGGCGTATGCGGCTGCAGCACCTGCCACATTTATGTGAACAAAGGGATGGATAACATCCAGGAAATATCGGACAAGGAAGAGGATTTCATCGACAGGGCGGTTAACCCGCGAATTAATTCACGCCTCGGTTGCCAATGCGTGATCATTGATGGTGATATCGAGGTAACGCTGCCGGATCAAACAGGTTTCCTGGGTCATTAACTTGGGATTACACCGATTATTTGGGGGGATTACACCGATTAACTTGGGATTACACCGATTGAAGAATGATTGCACCGATTTAATATTTTAAAATGATTTTAAGCTTTTAGCTTTGTGCTTTCAGCTTTTAGCTAAAAAAACATGACAGATAACAAATACAGCCTGCCCATTCACTGGGCTGATCATGAAGATATCGCTATGGAGCTTTACGAAAAGTTCGGCGATGACTTTGATGAATCGAAAATATACCGTATCCGCTTTACCGACTTGCTGGAGTGGGTGCTAAGCCTGCCCAATTTTGCCGGCACGCGCGAGCAATCCAACGAAGGCCACCTGGAGCAAATTCAATCCGCCTGGGTTTACGAGTGGCGGGATAACCAGTAGTTCATAGTTGATAGTTCATGGCAAAACTTCTGTCGTTCTATAAAAACAATACATGGAGTCATTCCTAAATAAATTAAAAGACATTACAACATTCATTTTTGATGTGGATGGGGTGTTGACCGATGGCACCATTTATGTTTCGGAAGAAGGCGTGCAAAGCCGGGCTTTTAATATTAAGGATGGTTATGCACTACAGCTTGCGGTAAAATGTGGTTATAATGTTTGCGCCATTTCGGGTAGCCGGTCAAAAAGCGCGGTTTACCGGTTAAATGGCTGGGGTATTAAGGATGTTTACCTGGGTACGCACACCAAGGTTGAAAAGGTTAAGCTTTATTTTGAAGAGAAACACGTGCTGCCCGAAAAGGTGCTGTACATGGGCGACGATATTACCGACCTGGAAGGCATGAAACTGGTTGGCCTGCCGGTTTGTCCGGCGGATGCCGCGGAAGAAATTAAAGCAATCAGCAAATACATTTCGCCAGTCAATGGCGGTAAAGGCTGCGCCCGCGATATTATAGAGAAAGTACTAAAAATTCAAAATAACTGGCTGAATGATAAGGCCTATAGCTGGTAGGGTGTGGTTCATGGTTGATGGTTCATAGTTCATAGCAGCTGCAAAAGCCAATCTGCCATAAACATTTTCCTACCATGAACAATGAACTATGAACCATGAACTAAAAAAACTCATCCTCGCATCCAAATCTCCCCGCCGGCAGGAACTGCTGAGGCTGATGGGTATTGATTTCCGTATTGTTTTAAAGGAGGTTGATGAATCTTATCCAGCCGACATGGATCCTGAAGATGTGGCCGTTTATATCGCAGAAAAGAAAGCAAAGGCTTTTGATGAATCGGTAACGGACGAAATTGTATTAACTGCCGATACCATTGTTTGCGTTAATAACCAGATACTCGGCAAGCCTGAAAATGCCGAACATGCCATTGAAATGCTGCAAACATTATCCGGCCGGATGCACTACGTAATAACCGGAGTTTGCCTGCTTTATAAACATAAGTACCACAGCTTTTACGACGTTTCGGAAGTTTATTTTGGCGAATTGACCGATGAGGAAATTATCGACTACGTGCATAAGTATCAACCTTTTGATAAAGCGGGGTCTTATGGTATACAGGAGCGCATTGGGCTGATAGGTATTGAACGGATCAACGGTTCTTACACCAACGTGGTGGGCCTTCCGACGGAGAAATTGTACCGGGAACTGGAGAAATTGTCTGAACCATGATTTTTAGGATTTAAGGATTACCATGATCAATTACGTATTCTATTTTTTTTAATCAAGGCCATCCTCAAATCCTAAAAATCATGGTTCAGACAATTATTTCACCGCCATCGTATTATTTTTCCTGTTCATATCCGGTAGCGCGGCTTCCGGGTCCACGGTTACACTTTCCGCCTCGGTCGTAGTCGGGATCACAAAGGTTATCGCTTTGTTTTGCAGCCAGGTTTCAACGGGCAGGTTCATCCGTTTTTTGGTTCCATCTTTCAGTTTGGCCTCAACGGCAAAGGGCATGGCCATTTGCTCCTTGTTGGCTACGGTAACCTGTATGCCCTGTTTGGGGTCGTTGTTTACATATTTGGCATCGATAAGCGCCAGGTCAAGCGACCAGTTGTGATAAAACCAGCCATTCCAGAACCAAGACAGGTCTTCGCCGCCCCCGTTATCCATTGACCGGAAAAAATCATCCGGTTGCGGATGTTTATAGGCCCA
>Ga0210389_10000374_pt1 | contig 43142 bp, 43 predicted proteins | sample IncBWH28OmetaG_FD_160127 | JGI IMG/M metagenome (GOLD analysis project Ga0210389, IMG submission 160127) | Forest soil microbial communities from Barre Woods Harvard Forest LTER site, Petersham, Massachusetts, United States - Inc-BW-H-28-O ... | reverse complement strand
AATCGCGGTCCCGCCGATCTCGTCGGCCAGTGCATTGATGCGGTCCGCCCGGCGCGCCACAGCGACCACGTGAAATCCTTGTGCCGCAAGTTTTTTCGCTGCCGCCTCACCGATGCCGGAGCTGGCGCCGGTGACCACCGCGACCCGTTGGTGCCCCCGAGCTGCATTCACCGGAACAACTCTAATAAGCGTGCTAAATTTTCGGGGTGCACCACAGCGCCCTGTTCAACAACACCGCCGCGTGTCTTTGCGCGGCATGTGCGTGTTGTTGCCGCGCACTTTGCCGCTCCTGATTTTGCAGGTGTGGCCAAGGCCGGCCATCGGAACTCGGACAAAGGACGCTCGTGCGCTCGACTTCTCTCACTCATAGCCATCGTTCACCCATCCGCAAAAGCCACCTGCGGGTGCACCGCCAGATCCTGCCGCCGTCGTTGCACATCTCCGACTCGGCGGCGGCATCCGTCTTCCGCGCCGTCCGGTTGCGCGGGCCGGTCGGACGTGACGTCATCGCCGCTGTCACCTCGCTGAGCATCGCCACGGTCAACCGCCAGGTCATCGCCCTGCTCGACGCCGGACTCCTGCGCGAACGCGCCGACCTCGCGGTCTCCGGGGCAATTGGTCGTCCGCGGGTGCCCGTGGAGATCAACCACGAACCGTTCGTGACGCTGGGCATCCACATCGGCGCACGAACCACCAGCATCGTGGCCACCGACCTGTTCGGCCGCACGCTGGACACGGTCGAGACCCCGACGCCGCTGTCTCCCGCCGGCCCCGCGCTGGCGTCGCTGGCCGAGAGCGCCAGCCGATACCTGCGGCGCTGGCACCGGCGGCGCCCGCTGTGGGTCGGGGTGGCGATCGGTGGCACCGTCGACAGCAACACCGGCCACGTCGACCACCCGCGGCTGGGCTGGCGGCAGGCGCCGGTCGGGCCGGTGCTGGCCGACGCGCTGGGTCTGCCGGTGTCGGTGGCCTCCCACGTCGACGCAATGGCCGGCGCCGAGTTGCTGCTCGGCCTGCGGCGATTCGCGCCGAGTTCGCCGACCAGCTTGTACGTCTACGCCCGCGAGACCGTGGGATATGCGCTGGTGATCGGCGGGCGGGTGCATTGCCCGGCCAGCGGCCCGGGCACCATCGCGCCGCTGCCCGCCTACTCTGAGCTACTCGGCGGCAGCGGGCAGCTGGAATCCACCGTCAGCGACGAGGCGGTTCTGGCCGCTGCGCGCCGGCTCAAAATCCTTCCCGGCGTCCTGCCGGCTGCCCCCGCGACTCGCACCAACGGATCCACGTCGGCCATGACCGACTTGCTGCGGGTGGCTCGGGCCGGAAACCAGCAGGCCAGGGATCTGCTGGCGGAAAGGGGCCGCGTTCTCGGTGAGGCGGTGGCGTTGCTGCGCGACCTGCTCAACCCCGACGAGCTGGTGGTCGGTGGTCAGGCTTTCACCGAGTACCCGGAGGCGATGGAGCAGGTGGAGGCGACGTTCGCCGCGCGCTCGATCCTGGCGCCGCGCGACATCCGCGTCACCGCGTTCGGCAACCGGGTGCAGGAGGCCGGGGCGGGGACGGTGTCGCTGGGCGGGCTCTACGCCGACCCGCTGGGGTCGATGCGGCGGGCCGGGGTGCTCGACTCCGGGCTGCGCGATGTCGCCGCCGACGAATCGTCCGCCTGACGCGACCCTGCGGCCAGCGCACTTGGGTTGGTTGGCGGCCCGTCCTGTAAAGATGAAGGCGTGCGGCACGACGACGTCTTCCGGCTGAAGGACCCGCGTCGCGTCGCGGTGTTGGCGGTGCACACCTCGCCGCTGGCCCAGCCGGGAATCGGCGACGCCGGCGGCATGAACGTCTACGTACTGCAAACCGCGCTGCATCTGGCCCGGCGTGGCATCGAGGTGGAGATCTTCACCCGCGCCACCGCGTCGGCCGATCCGCCGGTCGCTCGGGTCGCGCCCGGCGTGCTGGTGCGCAACGTGGTGGCGGGGCCGTTCGAGGGCCTGGACAAGTACGATCTGCCGACCCAGCTGTGCGCGTTCGCGGCCGGGGTGCTGCGCGCCGAAGCGTCCCACGAACCGGGCTACTACGACATCGTGCACTCGCACTATTGGCTGTCCGGACAGGTCGGCTGGCTGGCCCGCGACCGCTGGGCGGTGCCGTTGGTGCACACCGCGCACACGCTCGCCGCGGTGAAGAACGCCGCCCTGGCCGACGGAGATGCGCCCGAGCCGCCGCTGCGCACGGTCGGCGAGCAGCAGGTCGTCGACGAAGCGGACCGGCTGATCGTCAACACCGAAGACGAAGCGAAACAATTGATTTCGATTCACCACGCAGATCCGGCGCGCATCGACGTGGTCCACCCAGGTGTGGACCTGGACGTATTCCGGCCGGGTGACCGCCGGGCGGCCCGCGCCGCGCTGGGACTCCCGCTCGACGAGGACGTGGTGGCTTTCGTCGGGCGGATCCAGCCGCTGAAGGCGCCCGACATCGTGCTGGGCGCCGCGGCGAAACTGCCCGGGGTGCGCATCGTGGTGGCCGGGGGACCGTCGGGCAGCGGCCTGGCTTCCCCGGACGGACTCCTCCGATTGGCCGACGAACTGGGCATCACCGATCGGGTGACATTCCTGCCGCCGCAGTCCCGCACCGACCTGGCTACGTTGTTCCAGGCCGCCGATCTGGTTGCGGTGCCGAGCTATTCGGAGTCGTTCGGCCTGGTCGCCATCGAGGCGCAGGCGAGCGGAACGCCGGTGGTGGCCGCCGCGGTCGGTGGTCTGCCGGTAGCGGTGCGGGATGGGATCTCGGGCACTCTGGTGTCCGGTCATGACGTCGGTGACTGGGCGGCTGCCCTGGATCGGCTGCTGCGGCTCGGCGCACCGCAGGCCGACGCGATGAGTCGCGCCGCGGTCGCCCACGCGGCCAACTTCTCCTGGGAGAACACCACCGACGCGCTGCTGGCCAGCTATCGGCGCGCGATCGGCGACTTCACCGCACGCCAGCGCCGGGGTGCCGTGAAACTGGACCGGGCATCGATGCGCAAGCCACGCCGCTGGACATCGCGTCGCGGGGTGGACGCATGACTTCTGCCGGCGACGACACCATGGGTGTGCGGCACGCTTTCGGGGGAGTGGGGGTACTGCCCGCGAGCGGGGGATGGCGCTGATGAGCGCCACCGTGCAGGACGTCATCGAGCACACGCTGCAGGCCAGCGAGCTGACCTATTCGAAACACGAAGGGGCGCACGGCGGACCGCCGGGGCTGGTTGTCGAACTGCCCGGCGAGCGCAAGCTCAAGACCAACACCATCCTGAGCATCGGCGAGCATTCGGTGCGTGTCGAGGCGTTCGTGTGCCGTAAGCCCGACGAGAACCACGAGGGTGTCTACCGGTTCCTGCTCAAGCGCAATCGTCGGCTGTACGGGGTCGCCTACACGCTGGACAACGTCGGTGACATCTATCTGGTGGGCCGCATGTCGCTGGCGTCGGTCAGCCCCGAGGAGATCGACCGGGTGCTCGGCCAGGTGCTCGAAGCGGTGGATTCGGACTTTAATACGTTGCTGGAGTTGGGTTTTCGCTCGTCGATCCAGAAAGAGTGGGAGTGGCGGGTGTCCCGTGGGGAGTCGCTGAAGAACCTGGAGGCGTTCGCTCACCTGATCGACGACCAAGACGACGATGGGGTGAGCTAGCCCCGCGAGTGTAACGTGGCTGCGATTTTCGGGCCCGGATTTCGCGGTGGCGTTACGCTCGGCGAACCTCAGAACCTGCGTGAGAGACTAGCGGCATGGGAGACACTGCCACGCTGGTGCTGCTGCGCCATGGCGAGAGCGACTGGAACGCCCTCAACCTGTTCACCGGCTGGGTGGACGTCGGTCTGACCGAAAAGGGCCGGGCCGAGGCGGTTCGAAGTGGCGAGCTGATGACCCAACACGATCTGTTGCCCGACGTGCTCTACACGTCCCTGCTCCGACGCGCGATCAGTACCGCGCACCTGGCACTGGACTCCGCCGACCGGTTGTGGATTCCGGTGCGGCGCACTTGGCGTCTCAACGAGCGTCACTACGGCGCGCTGCAGGGCCTGAACAAGGCCGAGACCAAGGAGCGCTACGGCGAGGAGCAGTTCATGGCCTGGCGCCGCAGCTATGACACGCCGCCGCCACCGATCGAGCAAGGCAGCGAGTTCAGTCAGGACGCCGATCCCCGCTACGCCAACATCGGGGGCGGCCCGCTGACCGAATGCCTGGCCGACGTGGTGGTCCGTTTCCTGCCGTATTTCACCGACGTCATCGTTCCGGATCTGAGGACCGGGAAGACGGTGCTGATCGTCGCGCACGGCAACTCGCTGCGTGCCCTGGTCAAGCACCTGGACCAGATGTCCGACGACGACATCGTCGGGTTGAACATCCCGACCGGCGTTCCGCTGCGCTACGACCTGGATGCCGACATGCGTCCGCTGCTGCCGGGCGGCACCAATCTGGATCCGGAGGCCGCCGCCGCCGGTGCCGCGGCGGTTGCCGGCCAAGGGCGCGGCTGAGTTTGCCCGCAGGCCCGAACGCGGCTTTAAAGGCCTGTTCGCCAAACATCGTGTGAACGCAAGCGGAACACCTATAGCGCAGAATATGACTTGTCTGATTTTGGCCTCGCTCCGCTAGGGTGGCGTTCACCAGATTTGTAGGATTTCGTTGTGACTATGTTCTCGGCGCTGTTGCTGGCCGGGGTCTTGTCCGTGCTGGCGCTGGCCGTAGGTGTTGCGGTCGGCACCCGGCTATCGCCCCGCGTGGTCCAACGGCGCCAGCACGTGTCCACCGAGTGGACGGGGATCACCGTCGCGCAGATGCTGCAGCGCATCGTCGCGCTGATGCCGCTGGGCGCTGCGGTGGTGGATTCGCATCGCGACGTCGTGTATCTCAACGATCGGGCCAAGGAGCTGGGCCTGGTGCGCGATCGGCAGCTCGACGATCAGGCGTGGCAGGCCGCGCAGCAGGCGCTCAACGGCGTCGACACCGAGTTCGACCTGCGACCGGGTAAACGCGCGGCGGGCCGGTCCGGGCTATCGGTGCACGGACAAGCGCGACTGCTGAGTGAGGAAGACCGCCGCTTCGCGGTGGTCTTCGTGCACGACCAGTCCGACTACGCCCGCATGGAGGCGACCAGACGCGATTTCGTGGCCAACGTCAGCCACGAGCTCAAGACCCCGGTCGGCGCCATGGCCCTGCTTGCCGAGGCCCTGCTGGCTTCCGCGGACGACCCCGAAACCGTGCGCCGGTTCGCCGAGAAGGTGCTGATCGAAGCCAACCGCCTGGGGGACATGGTCGCGGAGCTGATCGAGCTGTCCCGGCTGCAGGGTGCCGAACGCTTGCCCAACGTCACCGATGTCGAGGTCGACATCGTTGTGTCCGAAGCGATTTCACGCCACAAGGTGGCAGCTGACAACGCTCACATCGAGGTTCGCACCGACGCGCCCAGCGGCCTGCGGGTGCTGGGGGACGAAACGCTGCTGGTGACCGCCCTGGCCAACCTGGTCTCCAACGCGATCGCCTATTCGCCGCCGGGTTCGCCGGTGTCGATCAGCCGTCGCCGCCGGGGTGACAACATCGAGATCGCCGTCACCGACCGCGGCATCGGGATCGCCCTGGAAGATCAGGAGCGGGTCTTCGAGCGGTTCTTCCGCGGCGACAAGGCGCGCTCGCGCGCCACCGGCGGCAGCGGGCTGGGGCTGGCCATCGTAAAACACGTCGCGGCCAACCACAACGGCAGCATCGGCGTGTGGAGCAAGCCGGGAACGGGTTCGACGTTCACCTTGTCGATTCCCGCTTACCAGGACAGCGACGAGGCGCCCGAGCAACCGCGGGGTCGTGAGGTGCGGCCCAACAGGTCACAACGAGAGGAAGAACTGAGTCGATGACCCGCGAGCAGGAGGAGTGGCGCCCGTGACCAGTGTGTTGATCGTGGAGGACGACGAGTCGCTGGCCGATCCGCTGGCGTTCCTGCTGCGCAAGGAGGGCTTCGAGGCCACAGTGGTGACCGACGGCCCCGCGGCGCTCGCCGAGTTCGATCGCGCCGGCGCAGACATCGTGCTGCTCGATTTGATGCTGCCGGGTATGTCGGGAACCGATGTGTGCAAGCAGCTGCGTGCCCGTTCCAGCGTTCCGGTGATCATGGTGACCGCCCGCGACAGCGAGATCGACAAGGTGGTCGGCCTGGAGCTGGGCGCCGATGACTATGTGACCAAACCCTATTCGGCGCGTGAGTTGATCGCCCGGATCCGGGCGGTGCTGCGCCGCGGCGGCGACGACGACTCCGAAATCAGCGACGGAGTGCTGGAGTCGGGGCCGGTCCGCATGGACGTCGAGCGCCACGTCGTCTCGGTGAACGGCGACACAATCACCTTGCCGCTCAAGGAATTCGATCTGCTCGAATACCTGATGCGCAACAGCGGACGGGTGCTTACCCGCGGGCAGTTGATCGACCGGGTGTGGGGTGCCGACTACGTCGGTGACACCAAGACACTCGACGTCCACGTCAAGCGGCTGCGGTCGAAGATCGAAGCCGACCCGGCCAATCCGGTACACCTGGTGACCGTGCGGGGGCTGGGCTACAAGCTCGAGGGCTAGCTAGCGCGACATCTCCGCCGGCAGGGGGCCGTTGGTGTCGAAGGCGGTCCGGACGGCTCGCAATCCCGCCCAGGACGCACACTCGATTAGCTTGCGCCCGCGGCCTGGTCGACTATTTCGTCGGCGACGCCCAGCGCCAGCGCCATGATGGACAGCTGCGGGTTCACCTCCGGACAGCTGGGCAGGATCGACGCGTCGGCGACCCACACGCCTTCCGCACCGCGCAGGCGCCCGGCCGCATCGACGGGACAGAGCTGCTCGTCGGCGCCCGCGGCGGCGGTGCCGGTGGGATGGAAGGCGGCCAGGTGCAGGCTTCTCGGGTTGCTTCGGCGTAGCGCATTCTGCAGTGCTGGCAGCGACGTCACCGTCATCGCGCCGGGCAAACCCGTCAGCACCTCGACGGCGCCCGCGGCGAGCAGTAGCCGTCCCATCGCCTCGATCGCGATCATCAGCTTGGCGACGTCGGCTCGGTCGATGTTGTAGCGCACCAGCGTCTCGCCGCGCACCGAGGAGACCGAGCCGACACCCCGATCGGCCACCATGGCGCCGAACGTCGCGACCTGCGGCGCCCGGTCCAGCCACCCGAGCAACTCGGCGCCGTAGCCGGGACCGACCATGGACCCCATTCCCGGCGGCGTGGAGGTCGCTTCGATCAGCACGCCATCAGATTCGTGAAACTCATGGACGGCGGCGCTTTGCAGGACGCCTCGCCATGCCACGACGTCGTCGTCAAAACGCCCGGCGAGCATCGTCGCCGGATGCAGCGCGAGGTTACGGCCAAGCCGGGGGTGCGCGCCAAAACCGCTGCGCCGCAACAGTCCTGGTGTCTCGGTGGCGCCGGCGGCCACGACTACCGTGTCCGCTAGGACGTCCAGCGCCGTGCCGTCGGGGCGGCGCACTCGCACGCCACGGGCGCGTCCATGCCGGTGCAGCAGCCGTTCGGCCCGGGCCTGCGAGATGATCCGCGCCCCTGAGGCACACGCCTGGGGCAACGCGTTGAGGTGCACGCCGAACTTGGCGTTGCGCGGGCAGCCGATGGCGCACTGGCAGCTGCCTTCGCAGCCCGGCGCGTTGCGCGGGATCGGCGCCGCCCGCCAGCCCAGCTTGTCGGCTCCATCGAGCAACAGCCGTCCGTTGCGCCCCATGATCTGCAGCGGGACCGGGGCGACCCGCAGCGTGTGTTCCACGTCGTCGAGACGCTCGGCGAGCCGATCCGGATCGGCCAGGGCGAGACCGAACTCGTCGCGCCAGCGCCGCTGCACGGCGAGCGGCGGTCGGTAGCAGGTGCCGGAGTTCACCACCGTGGTGCCGCCGACCGCTCGCCCAATCGGCAGCACCACGGATGGGCGTCCCAGCGCGACGGTGGCCCCGGCGCCGCGGTACAGCCCCGCATAGCGGTCGATCGGGTGGGTGGTGCGGAACTCCTCGACCGTCCAGCGGCGTCCCTCCTCGAGGACGACGGTGTCAAAGCCGGCCCGTGCCAAGGTGCGGGCCACCATGGCGCCGCCCGCGCCCGACCCCACGATCACCGCGTCGGCGGTGATCACGGAGCGGCTCTCGGTCGAGGAGATGATGGTCAACGGCGCATCGGCGCGCGCCGAATCGTGCTCCTGGGCCCGGGAGAGCAGTTCCGGCGCGTAGGTGTCGGCGCCATTGGCCAGCAACACGATCGCCTTCATGGCTTCGACGGCCACACTGGCATCCGGGCTCAGTGCGGCGACGCGCCGCAGCACCCGATCGCGTTGTCCGGGGCTCAGGTGCGCCAGCGACCGGCCGGTGGTGAGATAGCTTGCCGCGCCCACTGAGAGCAACCCGGCCCGCATGGCCAGCCGTGAGGTTATGGGCAGGCGCTTGAGATAGCGGTCGACGCGATCGACGAGCTGAGTCGGTGCGGGCCCGCCGCGTTCCTCGGGGAGCAGCGCGGCGCCGAACGACGCCAACGAGGCGCGGCTCACTTGCGGCTTCCGAGCTTTCGGCCGAGCTTGATGAAGAACGGGTACGTCGCGAAGATGCCGCCGGCCGCGGCATGCAGCGGCCAGTCGGCCTGTTTCGTGTCTGGCCCGGTCTGGATGCCGAAAACGCCGCTGTTCCACATGAAGTCGCGGCCGTTCTGCGCGCGGAAAGGCCGCCACAGTACTCCGAGTCCGGGCACATTGTTGTAGAGGCCGAATGACCCGCCGAAAAAGACACCGAGGGTGGCGGCCTCGGCGAGGTCGCGCCGGCCCGGGGGCAGCCGTCGCTCGATGAGCAATCCCGCGGCGAACAACAGCGGCGGATCGAGGAGAAAGCTCATGTCGGAATCCTTTCGTTCAGGTCCGGTGCCCCGGCGCCGCGCAGCCCGACTTCGGCGTGCCCGGTCCCGAGCACCGACCAATGCCGGTCGTCGATGTCGACGTGGATGTCGGCCTGCTCGGTGTTGGTGCACACCGCCGCTCCGCCGTCGGGATCCGTGTAGCCCAGGCTCACGCAGCGCTCCGGGGGCTGGTCCACCCGGATGAGCACCTCGCGGCCGCCGATGCGGCCCTCCAGCTGCCAGTGCTGCAGGCCCAGCGTGGTCCGCATCCGCAGTGACGGCAAAGGGCTCGTCGGCCAATCCTTTCCGTCGATGCGGAAGCGAACGAACGCCATCGGCGCGAGCCTGCGCAGCCCGGGTTTGTGCGCCACCGCGGTGACCGCCTCCACGACGTCGCCGCTCCCGAGGTCGGCGTGGATCCATCCCCAGCGCCTGGCGTTGCCGTGCCCGTAGATGTGCGCAACGCCGCCGCGCCAGCCGTCGATGCGGATGGCGGCGTCGGCGGCGGTCAGCGTGCCGGCGAACTCGGCGGTGGGGGAGATGACCACTTGGGCGCCCGGTAGCAGCTCGCGCTCCCACGTCGAGCGGGGAAACGTCCACAGCGGTGTTCCCTGGTCCTTCCAGGAGAGGTCCCAGGCCAGTGATCGGGCACGCCCGGTCAGTTTTTCGTGGGCTACCCGAACCCCCGCCGCGTCGAACCAGGCGGTGCCCGCCGCGGGCCGGACCGGTTCGGGCCCGAACCGCTCGGTGTGCGGCGGGCCATCGGGCGGAAACCAGGTCACCCAACCGTGCGCGTAGGCGCCAGCACTGCCTACCGGCGCCACCGTTTCGCAATGAATCCACAGCCCGGCACGCGTCCGGGGATCCGACAGAGTGGCGTACCAGACTTCTAGGCGGCCGGCCTTGCCCCGCCAGCGCGGGGCTGCGGCCGATCGCATTTCGTCGTCCATTGCTCTCCTCCGGTTGGACGGCCAGACGATGCGCGACATGCTGGTTTTGGCCCAAGTCGGCTGGTCCACTATATTGGTTGAGCCAATGAACCAGTCAAGTGTGCTTCAGCCGCCGGATCGCCAGCGCGTGGACGAACAGATCGCCGCGTCGATCGCCGACGCGATCCTCGACGGCGCCTTCCCGCCGGGCTCGACCCTGCCGCCCGAGCGAGAGCTGGCCGATCAGCTCGGTGTAAACCGCACGTCGCTGCGCCAGGGTCTGGCCCGCGTGCAGCAGATGGGCCTCATCGAGGCGCGGCACGGCAGCGGCAACGTGGTGTGCGACCCGGAGGCACTCACCCATCCCGCGGTGGTCGAGGCCCTGGTCCGCAAACTGGGCCCCGAGTTCCTCGTCGAGTTGCTGGAAATCCGGGCGGCGCTCGGACCGTTGATCGGCCGCTTGGCGGCGCAGCGGAGCGCTCCCGAGGATGCCGAAGCTTTGCGCGCCGCGCTGACCGCGGTGCAGGAGGCCGACAGCGCCGCGGCGCGTCAGGCCGCGGATCTGGCCTACTTCCGGGTCCTCATCCATGGCAGCCGCAACCGCGTGTTGGGTTTGCTGTATCGCTGGGTCGAGCAGGCTTTCGGCGGCCGCGAGCACGAGCTCACCGGGGCCTACGACGACGCCGCCCCGGTGGTGGCCGACCTGCGGGCGATCACCGAGGCTGTGCTGGCGCACGATGCGACCGTGGCCGCCGCGGCAGTCGAGGCGTACCTGCACGCCAGCGCGTTGCGAATGGTGTTGTCTTACAAGAAAACACAAGCCACCTGAGCACTCAGAGTAGTTGTGTGACCAGTTCGCACCTGCACCCCAACGACGCGCTGATCGGTGGCCAGCAACCGGGCGTCGAGTTCGCCGGCAGTGTCCGTCTGCAGGCCCGCTGCGACGTCTTGCAGGCGCGCGGCGGCGGCGGCGTCCAGGCTGGCTGTCAGCGAGCGATCCAGCACCACCACAAGACCGCCACCTGCCACGACCAGCGCCACCAACACCACCGTGGCCGACACAAACGCCGAACGCGCCGCGATGCCCCAGTATCGCGGGCGCAGCCACGGCGGCAGCCGGCCTAACACCGCCGTCCGTTACATCGCCCACGTGTGCAACTCATGGCGCTCCTCGCTCAGCGGGTGTTCGCCCGTCATCATCATTTTCTTGCCGGTTGGGATCGGGTCGCATCCACCACGCGCGCGCCTCATGACCGCCAGCCCAGTGTCAGACACCGGCGGAGGGAGCCTGCTAAGAACCAGGCCGCCCGCGTCGCAGTGGTACCGTAAACACCGCTACCAGCAGGTATTGAGCCAACAGAGTGTTCCTCAGCGAAGTCTCAGTCCGAGCTCGTTAGCTTAGGTCTGACAGCGCCCGCCTCAACGGGGCGGCGGGTATGCGGGTGGGATGCGTCACGCGGGTTGCTCGAGCAGGACGACAGTTCACCAGCGCACGCCTAGCCGCTCCGGGAAAACGGGAGGCCGTCATTCCATGAATGATGCGACGAAACAGGCTTTGACCAAGGTACCGGCGGTCACCCTGGGCTTTTGGGTGATCAAGGTTTTGGCGACGACGCTGGGCGAGACGGGCGGCGACGCCGTGACGATGACCATCTTGCACGCTGATACGCACAAGAATTGGGGTTATTTGGCCGGCGTCGCCCTGTTCGGCGGCGCGCTGCTGGCGCTCGTTGTCGCGCAGATCTTCGCCAAGCGCTTCCATCCGGCCCTCTACTGGGCGACGATCGTCGCCTCGACGACGTTTGGCACGACGTTAGCCGACTTCGCCGACCGATCGCTGGGGATCGGCTACACGGGTGGATCGCTTCTGCTGTTGTGTTGTCTGTTGGCAACCCTGGGGCTCTGGTACTGGTCGCAGGGAACAGTGTCGGTCAATACCGTTTCGACGCCGAAGGTAGAGGCGTTCTACTGGGCCACCATCACGTTTTCGCAGACTCTGGGCACCGCACTCGGAGATTGGCTGGCCGATGACGGCGGGCTGGGCTACGAAGGCGGTGCGCTGGTATTCAGCGCAGGCCTCGTCGCCGTCGCGGCCCTGTATTACTGGACAAGCGTGTCGCGTGTCACGCTGTTCTGGGTCGCGTTCATCTTGACCCGGCCTCTTGGCGCAACGGTGGGCGATTTCCTCGATAAGCCTGTGAGCCACGGCGGCCTGAACCTGAGCCGCCCGCTGGCTTCCGCGGTCATCGCGGCGATAATCGTCGCGCTGATCATCCTCTTGCCGCAGCGCCCCGGACGGCATCCCGGCCAGAAATCAGGGCGTACGGCGGTAGGACCGGAATCGGTCGGCGTCGACGGCCGGCAGCCAAACGACGGCATCGTGCTACCCAATCAGGATGCCCCGGTGGCGGACCGCTGGGCCTCACGCGACGATAAATCCCGCAGGCGTTCAGCGCCGTTTGACGGGTGACCTATGCCGTCTGGTCGCCGAATCCACCGAACCGGGCCACTGCGAGATACATGGGCTCACCCCTCGTGCGATCCGTCAGACATTACGAGATCCGCGGCGTCTTCCCTCGGCCCGCGCTTGAGCCAGACGCCGCGGCCACCAAGCCATCGGGTGGGGACCGATCCTGGCTCCGCCCGCGGCGGATCGATTGCTGCCACGACCCCCTCCCGGCGTTGCGACCGCGCGGCTACTCGGCGAGCCGAGTAGCGGGGTGTACCGCGATAAGCCCTAACTTACTGCGCCGCTTACACATTGCCGCCAGCTCCGCGTAGGCCTTGGCGCCGAGCAGCTCGGTGAGTTCATCGGCCAGGCTTTCGAACACCTGCTTGGCGCCGACGTGGGCGGCCGGATCGCCGGTGCAATACCAGTACAGGTCCGCACCACCCGAGCCCCAGCCGCGCCGATCGTATTCGGTGACGGTGGTTTTGAGGATTTCGACGCCGTCGGGCCGGGTCACCCACTCCTGGCTGCGCCGGATCGGCAACTGCCAGCAGACGTCGGGTTTCATGGTGAGCGGCGCCACGCCCAGCTTGAGCGCTTTGGTATGCAGCGCGCAGCCGGCACCGGCAGCAAAGCCCGGCCGGTTCAAGAATATGCAGGCGTCCCGGTATTTGCGGGTGCGGTATTGCGGTTGGCCGTCGTGCTCGTCGAGTTCCAGGTAACCCTTGCGGCCCAAGCCCTTGTCGCGGAATTGCCAATCGGCGTCGGTCAGCGTCTTGACCGCATCGTCCAGCCGGGCGCGGTCGTCGTCGTCGGACAGGAACGCTCCGTGCGAGCAACACCCGTCGTCTGGGCGCCCCGCCACCGTGCCGCGGCAGGCCGGGGTGCCGAATACGCATGTCCAACGGGACAGCAGCCAGGTGAGGTCGGCCGCGATCAGGTGCTCGGGGTTGTCCGGGTCATAGAACTCCACCCACTCACGGGCGAAGTCCAATTCGACCTCTTGACCCGGCTGCGGATGCGAATTCACCACGTTGCCAACGTTAGACCACGATTCCGGCTGTGTGACTCGCGGACACTCGTCCCCTGGGGTCGGGGAGCGCGGGTGCCGGACGGGCCCCGATCGGGGGGCACCAGTTGCAACGGTCGCCCAGCTCGTGCCGGATTGCCGGGCCTCGCCCCCTCGCCGTCCCGCGGCTTGGGGGTGCCCCCGACCTCACGCCGCTTCGCGGCGTGCATCATCGCCCGGCTAGTTTGTTTACTGTGCGATTGGGTGTGCTCGACGTGGGCAGCAACACGGTCCATCTGCTGGTGGTCGACGCACACCGTGGTGGGCACCCGACGCCGATGAGTTCGACCAAGGCCACGTTGCGATTGGCCGAGGCCACCGACAGCTCGGGCAAGATCACCAAGCGCGGCGCCGACAAGTTGATCTCCACCATCGACGAGTTCGCCAAGATCGCGGTGAGCTCCGGCTGCACGGAACTGATGGCCTTTGCTACGTCCGCGGTCCGGGACGCCGAGAACTCCGACGACGTGCTGGCCCGGGTGCGCAAGGAGACCGGCGTGGAGCTGGAGGTGCTGCGCGGCGTCGACGAGTCGCGGCTGACCTTTCTGGCGGTGCGCCGTTGGTACGGGTGGAGCGCCGGGCGAATCATCAACCTGGACATCGGCGGTGGTTCGCTGGAATTGTCCAGTGGCGTCGACGAGGACCCCGAGGTCGCGTTGTCGCTGCCGCTGGGTGCCGGACGATTGACCCGCGAATGGCTGGCCGACGACCCGCCCGGCCGGCGCCGGGTGGCGATGCTGCGGGATTGGCTGGACGCCGAATTGGCCGAAGCCGGCGTGACCGTGCTCGAAGCGGGTGGCCCTGATCTGGCGGTCGCAACGTCGAAAACGTTCCGCTCGTTGGCGCGCCTCACCGGCGCGGCGCCGTCGGCCGCCGGACCCCGGGTGAAGAGGACACTTACGGCAAACGGCCTCAGGCAACTCATAGCTTTCATCTCTAGGATGACGACCGCTGACCGGGCAGAACTGGAAGGAGTCAGCGCCGAGCGGGCGCCGCAGATCGTGGCCGGCGCCCTGGTGGCGGAGGCAAGCATGCGAACGCTGTCGATCGAAGAGGTGGACATCTGCCCGTGGGCGCTACGGGAAGGTCTCATCTTGCGCAAACTCGACAGCGAAGCCGACGGATCTGCACTCGTCGAGAGCCCGGTGCGCGATGCTGGAGGTCAGGTAATTGATCGGAACTCGAACCGATCGAGAGGCGACAAACGATGACCGGACCACACTCCGAGAAGGAGGACCCCGGCAGCGGGCCGATCTCAGTGGCCGAGTTGCTGGCCAAGAACGGAACTGTCGGCTCCCCCGCGGGCACCCGACGTCGGCGCCGTCGGCGAGGTGACAGCGACGCGGTCACGGTCGCCGAGCTGACCGGCGAGATTGCGGTCATCCGTGACCATCACGACGAGACGGACCACGACGAGGCGGGGCGCGAGAAGGCGGAGCGCGGCGCCAACGGCGCCGCCCGGGTTGTCGAATCGGCGCCCACAGAACCCACCCCCGAGCCGGTAACCGAAGAACCGCCCAAAAAGGCCTACTGGTCGCAACCCGAGCCGCGTTGGCCCAAGTCACCGCCGCAGCCCCCACGCTCGGGCCCCGAGCGGAGTGCATACCCGCGGCCCCTGCCCTATGCGGAGCAGTCGGGCGATCGGACCAGCCAATCCGGTGCCGAGGACATGAGTCCGGACCCCGTCGACAACTACGCCGACGTTCCGGTGGATGTGATGGACTCCGAGGTTCGCGACGCCGACTTGGCGGCCGAGGATTCCGCCTTCGTGCGCTCCTACCTGCAGTCGGATTCCATGCTGTTCGGCGGGCAGACCCTGGCCGATGAGGTCGCCCGGCGGCGCGGCGGCCAGCAGGAAGCGGCTGAACTGGACGCCGAACGCAAAGTCGACAAGGATCGTCCCGACACCAAGGCCAACGGTGTGGGCGACGCCCGGGTCCACGGCGTGCGGGAGCGGCTTGACGCGTTGTGGCGCGGCAGCGTGATCGTGTTCCAGTCGATTCTGGCTGTCGCGTTCGGGGCCGGCTTGTTCGTGGCCTTCGACCAGCTGTGGCGTTGGAACAGCATCGTGGCATTGGTGCTCTCGGTGCTGGTCATCCTCGGTTTGGTGGTAGGGGTGCGGGTGGTTCGCAAGACGGAGGACATCGCGAGTACGTTGATCGCGGTCGCGGTGGGGGCGCTGATCACCCTGGGGCCGTTGGCGCTGTCGTTGCAGTCGGGCTAGGGCAGATCTACGGACCTACTCGGAACCAGACAGAACTTTGCGCCCAGCAATCAAAGTCGGCCTGTCGACGGCCTCGGTGTACCCGTTGCGGGCCGAGGCCGCCTTCGAGTATGCGGCCAGGCTCGGCTACGACGGGGTCGAGCTGATGGTATGGAGCGAGTCGGTCAGCCAGGACGTCGAGGCCGTCAAGAACCTGTCCGAGCGCTATCGCGTACCGGTGCTGTCGGTGCACGCGCCCTGCCTGCTGATCTCGCAGCGGGTGTGGGGCTCCAATCCGATTCTCAAGCTGGAACGCAGCGTGCGCGCCGCCGAGGAGCTGGGAGCGCAGACCGTCGTCGTGCATCCGCCGTTCCGCTGGCAACGGCGCTATGCCGAAGGATTCAGCGAGCAAGTCTTGGAGCTGGAAGCATCCAGCGACGTGATGATCGCCGTGGAGAACATGTTCCCCTTCCGGGCGGACCGGTTTTTCGGGGCCGGCCAGTCGCGGGAACGGATGCGCCGGCGTGGGGGCGGCCCGGGTCCGGCGATCTCGGCGTTCGCGCCGTCCTACGACCCGCTGGACGGCAATCACGCGCACTACACGCTGGATCTGTCCCATACCGCGACCGCGGGCACCGACTCGCTGGAAATGGCCGAGCGGATGGGCGAGGGGCTGGTTCATCTGCATTTGTGTGACGGCAGCGGTCTGCCCGCCGACGAGCACTTGGTGCCGGGGCGCGGCACACAACCCACCGCCGAGGTGTGTCAGCTGCTTGCCGCCGGCCGTTTTGCCGGCCACGTGATTCTGGAGGTGTCCACGTCGAGTGCGCGTTCCGCCTACGAGCGCGAGACGATGCTCGTCGAGTCGTTGCAGTTCGCCCGCACCCATCTGATGCGGTGACCATGAACGCGTTGTTCACCAGCGCAATGACGCTGCGTGAGGTCGAGCCCGGGACATACGAAGGGGAGCTCGACAAGCACTGGACCATCGGGCCCAAAGTGCACGGCGGCGCGATGCTGGCGCTGTGCGCCAACGCCGCCCGCACCGCCTGCGCCGGCGGGTCATCGGACGGGCTGGGGCCGGTTCTGGAGCCGGTGTCCGTGTCGGCAAGCTTCTTGTGGGCGCCCGACCCGGGGCCGATGTTGCTGACGACGTTGATCCGCAAGCGCGGCCGCCGGATCAGTGTGGTCGATGTCGCGCTGATCCAGGGCGACCGGACCGCGGTGCACGCCGTCGTCAACCTCGGCGAGCCCGAGCACGGGACCGTGCCGCTGCTGTCGGCGAACCCGGTCCTGGATTTGATGCCACCGGAACCACCCGGCGATGTCGCGCCGATCGGGCCCGGCCACCCGCTGGCCGGGCTCGTGCACCTGGGCGAAGGCTGCGACGTGCGGCCGCTGCTGTCCACCCTGGCGCCCAGTGCCGAGGGCCGGCCGCCGGTGATCCAGATGTGGGCACGCCCCCGCGGCGTGGCGCCGGACTCGCTGTTTGCGCTGATGTGTGGGGATCTGTCGGCGCCGGTGACCTTCGCGGTGGACCGCACCGGCTGGGCGCCCACCATTCAGCTGACCGCCTTCCTTCGCGGCCTCCCGGCCGATGGCTGGCTGCGGGTGGTATGCACCTGCGTGGAGATCGGGCACGACTGGTTCGACGAAGACCACACCGTGGTCGACAGCTCGGGACGCATCGTGGTCCAGTCGCGCCAGCTGGCGATGGTGCCTGCCCGGTAGCGCGGATCGGCTGGCCCGTCTGCGATGCTTTCCGGCATGGCAAGAATCGCGATCATCGGTGGCGGCAGCATCGGGGAGGCGTTGCTGTCGGGCCTGCTGCGTGCCGGGCGGCAGGTGAAAGACCTGGTGGTGGCCGAACGGGTGCCGGAGCGCGCCAAATACCTCGCGGACACCTATTCGGTGTTGTCGACGTCGGTGACCGAGGCGGTGGACAACGCGACATTCGTCGTCGTCGCCGTGAAGCCGGCCGACGTCGACTCGGTGATGGGGGAGCTGGCCCGCGCGGCCGCCGCGGCCGAGAACGACAGCGCTGAGCAGGTCTTCGTCACCGTCGCGGCGGGGATCGCGATCTCCTACTTCGAATCCCGGCTGCCGGCCGGAACGTCGGTGGTCCGGGCGATGCCGAACGCGGCCGCGCTGGTGGGCGCGGGGGTAACCGCCCTGGCCAAGGGCCGTTTCGTTACCCCGCCACAGCTCGAGGGGGTGTCGGCCCTGTTCGACTCGGTCGGCGGCGTGCTGACGGTTCCCGAATCCCAGATGGATGCCGTGACCGCGCTGTCCGGCTCGGGCCCGGCGTATTTCTTTCTGCTGGTCGAGGCCCTGGTGGACGCCGGTGTCGCGGCGGGTCTGAGTCGCGAGGTCGCCACCGACCTGACCACGCAGACGATGGCCGGGTCGGCGGCGATGCTGCTGGCGCGGATGGATTCCGACCGGCGAGGCGTCGAGGGCGAGGAGCCGGGAAGGTGGGCGGACACTACGGCGGCGCAGCTGCGCGCGACGGTCACCTCGCCCGGCGGCACCACCGCCGCTGGGCTGCGCGAACTGGAACGAGGCGGTTTGCGGGCGGCTGTCGACGCGGCGGTTCAGGCCGCCAAAAGGCGCTCTGAACAGCTAAGAATTACATCTGAATAATTTTAAAATTTCGAATTGATTATCCCCCACCAGTACCAGTAACCCCACTAGTCCCGCTATTCTCCTCTTTGTAAGCACGTGTGGGTGCCAGCGGAGGGGAAGCCGCTGGCGTTGCGCGGGCCTGACACGATTGGGTTGCGATGACGTCTACGAACGGGCCATCGGCGCGAGATTCCGCTGGTAAGCCCCGGGACACCAGTTCCGGCGATGGCCAGCAGGCCAGGACACAATTTCTCACCGTCGCGGAGGTGGCCGCGCTGATGCGGGTCTCCAAGATGACGGTGTACCGGTTGGTGCACAACGGCGAGCTGCCGGCTGTTCGGGTGGGGCGCTCCTTCCGGGTGCACGCCAAGGCCGTGCACGACATGTTGGAGACCTCGTACTTCGACGCGGGCTGACCTGACTCCTGCCGCGCCGCGAGATCGTCCAGATTTTCCGGGCGTGACCGTCACCGCATCGGGCACCGCGTGGCCTTGCCAACGGTCACGAGGCTGCCGGTTTGGTGTTCGACGCCGCCGGCCGGGGTAAAGTGGCAGGGTCCTTTTATAGTCGTCTCAAGCGGTCACGGGTTAGATAGCGGAGTTCATGGGTTCAGTAATCAAAAAACGGCGCAAGCGCATGTCGAAGAAAAAGCATCGCAAGCTGTTGCGTCGCACCCGGGTGCAGCGCAGAAAACTTGGCAAGTAACCCGCGCCAACCCTCACCCCGCCGTAACGCCGCCGTCTTGCCGGCCCGTTAGGCTATTTGAGTGGATCAGTCGAACGGGGATGGTGGCGGCACGGGCGGCACCGCGACCAACACCGTGCATTACCCCAAAATTGTGCTGGTCACTGGTGCCTGCCGGTTTCTGGGCGGTTACCTGACCGCTCGGCTGGTCCAGGACCCCTTGATCAAAGGGGTCATCGCGGTCGACGCGATCGCCCCCAGCAAGGACATGCTGCGGCGCATGGGCCGGGCCGAGTTCGTCCGCGCCGACATTCGCAATCCGTTCATCGCGAAGGTGATTCGCAATGGTGACGTCGACACCGTGGTGCACGCCGCTGCGGCGTCCTACGCGCCGCGATCCGGCGGCAGCGCGGCGTTGAAGGAACTCAACGTGATGGGCGCGATGCAACTTTTCGCGGCCTGCCAGAAGGCGCCCACGGTGCGCCGCGTCGTGCTGAAGTCGACGTCCGAGGTGTACGGGTCGACCGCGCACGATCCGGTCATGTTCACCGAGGACAGCAGCAGCCGTCGACCCTTCCGGGACGGCTTTGCCAAGGACAGCCTCGATATCGAAGGTTACGTGCGGGGACTGGGCCGGCGCAGACCCGATATCGCGGTGACGATTCTGCGGCTGGCCAACATGATCGGTCCGGCGATGGATACCACGCTGTCGCGGTACCTGGCCGGGCCGGTGGTCCCGACGCTGTTCGGCCGCGACGCGCGGCTGCAGTTGCTGCACGAGCAGGACGCGCTGGGAGCACTCGAGCGCGCGGCGATGGCCGGCAAGGCCGGCACGTTCAACATCGGCGCCGACGGCATCATCATGCTGTCGCAGGCGATCCGGCGGGCAGGCCGTATCCCTTTGCCGGTACCCGGGTTTGGCGTCTGGGCGCTGGACTCGCTGAGGCGGGCCAATCGCTATGCGGACGTCACCCGCGATCAGTTCAATTATTTGAGTTACGGCAGAGTCATGGACACCACGAGAATGCGCTCTGAGCTCGGCTACCAGCCGAAATGGACCACTGCAGAGGCGTTCGACGACTACGTTCGCGGCCGCGCCTTGACTCCCATAATCGACCCGCATCGGGTACGCTCCCTGGAGGGTCGGGCCATAGCGTTGGCGCAGCGCTGGGGTAGCCGAAATCCAATTCCACGGGGTGGGGTCAGGTAGATATCGTGGCGGGTGAAACCAGGGCGAACGTCATTCCACTGCACACGAATAGGGCTCGGGTAGCGGCGCGTCGCAGAGCCGATCAGCGGGCGGAATCGTCCCGCCAGCACCCTTCGCTCCTGTCCGATCCCAATGGTCGTGCGTCCGCCGAACAGATCGCCGCCGTCGTCCGCGAAATCGATGAGCACCGGCGTGCCGCGGGCGCGACGCCGCCGGCTGAGGCCCCGCTGAACGAGCTTGCGCAGCGCGTTGCCGCCGTCGCCGGTTTCCTGCGGCAGCGGCTCGCGGGTGACTACACCGTCGACGAGTTCGGGTTCGATCCGCACTTCAACAGCGCGATCGTCCGGCCTTTGCTGAGGTTCTTCTTCAGGTCGTGGTTCCGGGTCGAGGTCAGCGGCATCGAGAACCTGCCGAGCGATGGGGCCGCGCTGCTGGTGGCCAATCACGCCGGCGTGCTGCCCTTCGATGGGCTGATGCTGTCGGTCGCGGTGCACGACGAACATCCGGCGCACCGGGACCTGCGGCTGCTGGCCGCCGACATGGTGTTCGACCTGCCGGTGATCGGCGAAGCGGCCCGCAAGGCCGGCCACACCATGGCCTGCACGACGGACGCGCACCGGCTGCTCGCCGCGGGCGAGCTCACCGCCGTGTTCCCGGAGGGCTACAAGGGCCTGGGCAAACGCTTCGAGGACCGCTATCGGTTGCAGAGGTTCGGCCGCGGCGGCTTCGTGTCGGCGGCGTTGCGCACCAAAGCCCCGATCGTTCCGTGCTCGATCATCGGTTCCGAAGAGATCTACCCGATGCTGACCGACGTCAAGCTGCTGGCGCGGCTGTTCGGGCTGCCGTACTTCCCGGTCACCCCGCTATTCCCGTTGGCCGGGCCTGCGGGCCTGGTGCCGCTGCCGTCGAAGTGGCGGATCGCGTTCGGTGAGCCGATCTACACGAACGATCACGCCACGTCTGACGCCGAGGATCCGATGGTCACCTTCGAGTTGACCGACCAGGTGCGCGAGACGATCCAGCAGACGCTCTACCGGCTGTTGGCCGGGCGCCGCAACATCTTCTTGGGTTAGCTTCGGGCTAGCTTGGCGCAGCGAACGTCGCGAGCGTAACGCCACTGCCAAAAATCTGGCCGAATTGCGCAGCAGCGTTACGCTCGGGCGGCGGATAGGCCACCGCGTCCTACGTGAGCACTACTTGACCATCGTGAACTGGCAGACGTTCGTGTAGCCGTCGCGGAACAGGTCCGAGCAGCCCCGCAAGTACTTCAAGTAGATGTCGTAGGTCTCCTGCCCCTTCAGGGCAATCGCCTCATCCTTGTGCGCCTCGAGGGCATCCCCCCAGGCGGTCAGCGTCGGGACGTAGTTCTGCCGATGAAGTGTTGTCGCTCGATATTGAAACCCGCACCCGTCGAGTATTTGTCGACCAGATCGACCTGGGGCAACTTTCCGCCCGGGTAGATCTCCTTCAAGATGAAGCTGATGAAGCGCAACAGGGTCATCGTCGTCTTCAGGCCGGCCGCTTTGGCCTCTTCGGCAGTGGGCACCACGATCGTGTGCAGCAGCATCCGGCCGTCGTCGGGCATCAAGTCGTAGAACTTCTTGAAGAACGTCGCATAACGCTCGTATCCTGCATCGCCATCGCCGTCGGCGAAGTGCTCGAACGCACCCAGTGACACGATGCGGTCGATCGGCTCGTCGAATTGCTCCCAGCCCTGGATCCGCACCTCTTTGCGGCGGGGGCTGTCGATCTTGTCGAACTCGGCCACACAATGGGCGTACTGGTTCTCGCTGAGCGTCAGGCCGATCACGTCGACGTCGTACTCGGCCACCGCGTGCCGCATCGTCGAGCCCCACCCGGAGCCGATGTCGAGCAGCGTCATGCCGGGCTCGAGGCCCAGCTTGTCCAGAGCGAGCTTGCGCTTCGCGTATTGCGCCTCTTCGAGCGTCTTGGTCAGATGTTGCGGGTCCGGATTCTCGTCGAAGTAGCCGCAGCTGTACGTCATCGACGGGTCAAGCCAGAGCTTGAAGAACTCGTTGGACTTGTCGTAGTGCGATCGGACTGCTTCAACCGGTGGCTTCAGCTGCGTGCCATTGTCTTTACCCTGTGACGTCATTGAATCGACCCTACTTTCCCGCTGATATGGATGCTATTGCGGCGACGGTTTCTTCAGCGCCTGCGTCTTGTTGTGCTGCTTCACCCAGCATCGTGACCGTGCTGGTGACCACCGGATTCCCGTCAGCATCTGTCACTTCGCTGCGAATCTCCGCGATGACGGTGCCGTGGGACTCCAACACCGAGTCTAAATAGGTGTCGAAAAAGAGCTTGTCGTTTGCCACGATCGGCCGGTGAAACCGGAACTTCTGGTCCCGGTGGAAGACCCGGGCGATGTTGATCGGGATGTTGAACTTGGTGAAGATCTCGAGCTGGACGCGCCGTCCGGCCACGGCCAGGAAGGTCAGCGGCGCCACCACCCCCGGATACCCGGCCGCAGCGGCGTCAATCTCGCTGAAATGCGCCGGGTGTTCGTCCTTGACCGAGAGCGCGAACTCCCGGATCTTCTCGCGCCCGACCTCGAAGTAATCAGGTGCCCGGTAATGGCTGCCGATGAGTCCTTCGGCGTCTGGGTGGACTGTCATGGCGCTTTACTCTCCGCTCGAATAAGTCTCAGCGGCGCAGCATATCAGCGTGTTTGGCGCTTCGACGCCAGCGCCGCCAGCGCACCGCCCGCGGCACCCAGCGCCAGGGCCGACGGAACCCCGATGCGAGCGGCCTTGCGGGCCGTCCGGAAGTCGCGGATCTCCCACCCCCGTTCGCGGGCCAGGGCACGCAGTCGCGCGTCGGGATTGATCGCGACCGCCGTGCCCACCAGCGACAGCATGGGTACGTCGTTGTAGCTGTCCGAATAGGCGGTGCAGCGTCTGAGGTTGAGGCCCTCACGGATCGCCAGCGAGCGCACCGCGTGCGCCTTTCCCGTGCCGTGCAGGATCTCGCCGACCAGCCTGCCGGTGAAGACCCCGTCGACCGATTCGGCGACCGTTCCCAGCGCGCCGGTCAGACCGAGCTGCCGCGCGATGGTCGCCGCGAGCTCGTACGGCGTGGCGGTGATAAGCCAGACCTGCTGGCCGGCGTCGAGGTGCATCTGGGTGAGCTCACGGGTTCCGGGCCAGATCTTGTCAGCGATGATCTCCTCGTAGACCTCCTCGCCCAACCTCATCAGCTGCTCGACGGAGCGGCCCTCGATGAACGCGAGCGCCTTGCGCCGTCCGGCGGCGACGTCTTCGCTGTTCTCCTTGCCGAGCAGCTGGAACTTGGCCTGGGCGTAGACGAATCCGAGCACATCGCGATAGGTGAAGTAGTGGCGCGCGGCCAGCCCGCGCCCAAAATGTACGGCCGACGACCCCTGCACCAGGGTGTTGTCGACGTCGAAGAATGCGGCCGCGGTCAAGTCGATCGGTGGCTGCGGACGGCCCACCGCGGCGGTGCCCGTGGTCTGCAAGTCATGGAGCGCACGTATCGCGCTCGCGTTGTCGACCAGCGACTGCAGGTCAACGCGACCGATCGGGTCCGCGCCGCCCGACTCAGAGGAAGCCATGGCCCAACCTCCTAGATCGCTGTGCCGCCCGGTGACCAGGGCAGTGGTAGGTAACAACCCTATCCGGCCGATGTTTTGCGCTGGTTTACGCGTCTGGCCAGGGTATGGGTGCACGCCGCCGGGCGCAGCCGGTCGCGATCAAAGGCGGCGAGACCCGGCGCCGCGGGTCACGACCACATACCCACATTCGTCGACATCGCGCCCGTGTAGTTGCGGTGGGCGGTCGCGCCCGAGGTTCGCAAGTGGGCCAACGCCTCGCGCATCATCGCCTCGCCGCGAGCCCAGTGGCGGTGTGCCTCGGCGTGGGCCGCCGCGCCGCGGCCCGTCCAGGTCGTGTGCAGATTGGTTACCAGAGAATCGATTTCGGTGAGCAGCTGCTCGGCGCAGCGCTGAAACTCCGTCATCCGCTGCGCCGCGTCCGCCAATGCGTCCGTATCCACCCGAAACGGCTCAGCCACGGTAAACCTCGCGCAGTTCCTGCGCGGACACCGCCTCGTTCGCGCTGTACATCGCGCCGGCCTCGGCGACCAACCGTGCCAGCATCGATAAGCCCATCTCCACCTCGCCGGCTCCGCGATGCCACAGCTCCCACGCGGCGCCGTAGGCATTTCCCGACGCGCCGCGCCAGCCGCCCAGCAGTTGGCCGACCTGATCGTCGAGAGCGGCCAGCTGGTTGCGCAGGTCCTCTGCGCTGGCGCACACCGCTTCGGTGAACCCCCGCATCGCCTCCGGGTGGGCCCGCAACGTGCCGTCAGCAGCCATAGCGGCAACCTAATCGCCACCGCGCGGCCTCCACAATTCACCCAGGCTGGCGGCCAGTCACCCCGCTGGTGGCCAATGTCACACTGGTGGCCATGACCCAGCCCACCCGCCGCCCGCAGGTGGAGCTATTGACCCGCGACGGGTGCGGCATTTGCGCACGGGTCCACGCGCGGCTGGCGGAACTGGCCGCTGAGCTGGGCTTCGAGCTGTCCACGACCGACGTCGACGCTGCGGCGTCGGCGGGCGCCCCGGGGTTGCGGGCCGAGTTCGGAGATCGCCTGCCGGTGGTCCTGCTGGATGGCCGCGAGCACAGCTACTGGGAGGTCGACGAGCCACGGCTGCGCGCTGACCTCGCTCGATGACAGGGCGGGCCGCATCGGGCCGTTGACCGGCCGTCCAGGCGTCGAACCGAGCCGCCCACGTTGCTCCCGGTCAGGCCACCGGAAAATCGCGGCCGATCATTTGGTAGCCCACCTGATAAACGTTTACCGTGGACACCAGTTCAGTTACTGGAGCGAGCAAGGGAGCTGGCCAGGTGATGCTGCCGTGAGCGTCCTGCTCTTCGGGGTTTCGCACCGCAGTGCGCCGGTATCCGTCCTGGAACAACTCAGCATCGACGAATCCGATCAGGTCAAGATCGTCGACCGCATGTTGCAGTCACCGCTGGTGACCGAGGCGATGGTGCTGTCGACGTGCAACCGAGTCGAGGTCTACGCCGTCGTCGACGCGTTCCACGGCGGGTTGGCGGTGGTCGGGCAGGTGCTGTCGGAACACTCCGGGATGTCGATGGGTGAGCTGACCAAGTACGCCTACGTCCGCTACAGCGAGGCGGCCGTGGAGCACTTGTTCGCGGTTGCCAGCGGTCTGGATTCGGCGGTGATCGGCGAGCAACAGGTGCTCGGCCAGGTGCGCCGCGCGTATGCCGCCGCGGAGACCAATCGCGCCGTCGGCCGGGTGCTGCACGAGCTGGCCCAACGGGCCCTGTCGGTGGGCAAGCGGGTGCACTCCGAGACGGCGATCGACGCCGCCGGCGCTTCGGTGGTGTCGGTCGCCCTGGGTATGGCCGAACGCAAGCTGGGCGGGCTGGCGGGCAAGACCGCCGTGGTCATCGGGGCCGGAGCGATGGGCGCCCTGTCGTCGGCGCACCTGACCCGCGCCGGCATCGAACGCGTCCAGGTGCTCAACCGTTCCCTGTCCCGGGGACAGCGGCTGGCCCGCAAGACCCGCGAATCCGGAGTGCGGGCCGAGGCGCTGACCCTCGACCAGCTGGCCGATGTGCTGCCCGACGCCGACGTCGTGGTCAGCTGCACGGGCGCGGTCAGCCCGGTGGTTTCGCTGGCCGACGTGCACCACGCGCTGGCCGCGGCCCGTCGAGACGAGGCGACCCACCCGCTGGTGATCTGCGATCTGGGCATGCCGCGCGACGTCGATCCGGCGGTCGCCGGGCTGCCCGGCGTCTGGGTCGTCGACGTCGAGCGCGTGCAAGACGAACCGTCGGCCCACGCCGCGGCCGCCGACGTCGACGCCGCCCGCAACATCGTGGCGTCCGAGGTCGCCGCCTATCTGGCGGGACAGCGAATGGCCGAGGTCACCCCCACGGTGACCGCGTTGCGCCAGCGCGCCGCCGACGTGGTCGAAGCGGAGCTGCTGCGCCTCGACAACCGGTTGCCCGGCCTGGAGAGCACCCAGCGCGAGGAGGTGGCCCGCACCGTGCGGCGGGTGGTCGACAAGCTGCTGCACGCGCCCACCGTGCGGATCAAGCAACTCGCCAGCGCCCCCGGCGGCGACAGCTACGCGGAGGCCCTGCGCGAACTCTTCGAACTCGACCAAACCGCCGTCGACGCCGTCGCCGCAGGCGAATTGCCAGTGGTGTCAAGCGGATTCGACGCGGGCCCTACCCGCGGCGCGGGCGGTCCACAGCCGTCGGGCGATTAGCTGATTGGGACACGTGATCCGGATAGGCACCCGGGGCAGTCTGTTGGCCACCACCCAGGCCGGCGTCGTCAGAGACGCTCTGATCGCCAACGGCCACCCGGCGGAGTTGGTGACCATCACCACCGCCGGTGACCAGTCGTCGGCACCCATCGAGACGCTGGGCGTGGGCGTCTTCACCACCGCGCTGCGTGAGGCCATCGAGGACGGCCGGGTGGATGCCGCGGTGCACTCGCACAAGGATTTGCCAACCGCCGCCGATCCAAGGTTCACGGTGGCGGCGATACCCCGGCGGAACGACCCCCGCGACGCGGTGGTGGCCCGCGACGGGTTGGTGCTCGGGGAGTTGCCACCAGGTTCGCTGGTGGGCACGTCGTCCCCGCGGCGGGCCGCACAGCTTAGAGCATTGGGTCTCGGTTTGGAAATCCGCCCCCTACGAGGCAACCTAGATACCAGGTTGAACAGGGTAAGCAGTGGTGATCTGGACGCGATCGTGGTGGCCCGGGCCGGTCTGGCCCGGCTGGGCCGCCTCGACGATGTGACCGAGACGCTGGAGGCGGTGCAGATGTTGCCAGCACCGGCACAAGGCGCGCTCGCCGTCGAATGCCGCGCCGGTGACAGCCGGCTCGCCGCGGTGCTGGCAGAGCTGGATGACGCCGACACACGCGCGGCGGTCACCGCGGAGCGAGCTCTGCTGGCCGAACTGGAGGCCGGATGTTCCGCACCGGTGGGCGCGATCGCAGAAGTGGTCGAGTCCATCGATGAGGACGGCCGCGTCTTCGAAGAGCTGTCGCTGCGTGGCTGTGTGGCGGCGCTGGACGGGTCCGACGTGATCCGCGCGTCCGGCGTCGGCACTCCCGGCCGGGCACGAGAGCTGGGGATCTCGGTCGCCGCGGAGCTGTTCGAACTCGGCGCCCGGGAGTTGATGGGGACGGCGCGGCAAGACCCCGCGCGAGGAAACTGAATGCGAATCACTTGGGAGCGAGAATGACGACGCGAGGGCGTAAGTCGAGGCCGGGCCGGATCACGTTCGTGGGCTCCGGTCCGGGCGACCCGGGATTGCTGACCACGCGGGCTGCCACGGTGCTGGCCAACGCCGCCCTGGTGTTCACCGACCCCGACGTCCCCCAGCCCGTGCTGGCGCTGATCGGCAAAGACCTGCCACCGGTCTCCGGACCGGTGCCGGCGGGTCCCGTTGGCAGCAGCGACGACGGCAGCACCGACGGCGATTCGGGCCGGGCCGCGCCCGCGGTGATCTCCGGCGGTCCGGACATCCGGCCGGCCCTGGGTGAGCCCGGCGAAGTCGCCAAGACGCTGACCGCCGAGGCCCGCTCCGGCGCCGACGTGGTGCGGCTGGTGGCCGGTGACCCGCTGACGGTCGACTCGGTCATCACCGAGGTGAACGCCGTCGCCCGTAGCCACCTGCACATCGAGATCGTCCCGGGCCTGGCCGCCACCAGCGCCGTCCCCACTTACGCGGGCCTGCCGCTGGGTTCCTCGCACACGGTTGCCGACGTGCGCGACCCGCATGTGGATTGGGAAGCTTTGGCCGCGGCCCCCGGCCCGCTGATCCTGCAGGCCACCGCGTCGCATTTGGCCGATGCGGCCCGCGCCCTGATCGATCACGAGCTGGCCGATACCACGCCCTGCGTGGTGACCGCCCAGGGCACCACCTGCCAGCAGCGTTCGGTGGAAACCACGCTGCAAGGGCTGACCGATCCGGCCGTGTTGGGCGGCACCGATCCGGCCGGTCCGATGACCGGTCCGCTGGTGGTGACCATCGGCAAGACGGTGGCCAGCCGGGCGAAGCTGAACTGGTGGGAAAGCCGTGCGCTGTACGGCTGGACCGTGTTGGTGCCGCGCACCAAGGACCAGGCCGGCGAGATGAGCGAGCGGCTGACGTCCTACGGTGCGCTGCCGATCGAGGTGCCGACCATCGCCGTCGAGCCGCCGCGCAGCCCCGCGCAGATGGAGCGGGCCGTCAAAGGCCTGGTCGACGGCCGCTTCCAGTGGGTGGTGTTCACCTCCACCAACGCGGTGCGCGCGGTGTGGGAAAAGTTCGGCGAGTTCGGTCTGGACGCCCGCGCGTTCTCCGGCGTCAAGATCGCCTGCGTCGGTGAGTCGACGGCCGACCGGGTCCGCGCCTTCGGGATCAGCCCCGAGTTGGTGCCGGCCGGCGAGCAGTCCTCGCTCGGTCTGCTCGACGACTTCCCGCCCTACGACAGCATTTTCGACCCGGTGAACCGGGTGCTGCTGCCGCGGGCCGACATCGCCACCGAGACGCTTGCCGAGGGTCTGCGCGAGCGTGGCTGGGAGATCGAGGACGTCACCGCCTACCGGACGGTGCGCGCCGCGCCGCCACCGGCGGCCACCCGCGAAATGATCAAGACGGGCGGCTTCGACGCGGTGTGCTTCACCTCCAGCTCCACGGTGCGAAACCTGGTCGGCATCGCCGGCAAGCCGCACGCGCGGACCATCATTGCCTGCATCGGCCCCAAGACGGCCGAGACCGCGGCCGAGTTCGGCCTGCGGGTCGACGTCCAGCCCGAGACAGCGGCAGTCGGCCCGCTGGTCGACGCCCTGGCCGAGCACGCCGCGCGGTTGCGCGCCGAGGGCGCGCTGCCGCCGCCGCGTAAGAAGAGCCGCAGGCGCTAGCCAATGGCCTACCCGCGGCAGCGGCCGCGCCGGCTCCGCTCAACACCCGCTTTGCGTCGTTTGGTGGCGCAAACATCCTTGGAGCCAAGGCATTTGGTGCTTCCGATGTTTGTCGCCGACGGCATCGACGACCCGCGGCCGATCGCCTCGATGCCGGGCGTGCTGCAGCACACCCGCGATTCGCTGCGCAGCGCCGCAGCGGCTGCCGTCGCCGCCGGGGTAGGCGGGCTGATGCTGTTTGGCGTGCCCCGCGAACAGGACAAGGACCCGGCCGGCTCGGCCGGCACCGACCCCGACGGCATTCTCAATGTCGCGCTGCGTGACCTAGCCAAGGATCTCGGTGACGCCACCGTGCTGATGGCCGACACCTGCCTGGACGAGTTCACCGACCACGGGCACTGCGGGGTGCTGGATGCCAGGGGCCGGGTGGACAACGATGCCACCTTGGCTCGATACGTGAAACTGGCTGTGGCGCAAGCGGAATCGGGTGCCCACGTGGTCGGGCCGAGCGGGATGATGGACGGTCAGGTGGCAGCGATTCGCGACGGACTGGACGCCGCGGGCCACACCGAGGTGGTGATCCTGGCCTATGCCGCGAAATTCGCCTCGGCGTTCTACGGCCCATTCCGCGAGGCGGTGAGCTCCAGCCTGTCCGGGGACCGGCGCACCTATCAACAGGAGCCGGGCAACATCCGGGAGGCGCTGCGCGAGGTCCAGCTGGATCTCGACGAGGGCGCCGACATCGTGATGGTCAAACCCGCGTTGGGTTACCTTGACGTCGTGGCCGCGGCGGCATCGATGTCTGCGGTGCCGGTGGCCGCCTACCAGGTATCGGGGGAGTACGCGATGATTTGCGCCGCGGCCGCGAACGACTGGATCGACGCGCGCGCCGCCGCGCTGGAATCGTTGACCAGCATCCGGCGCGCGGGAGCCGATATCGTGCTCACTTACTGGGCCGCGGAGGCGGCGGATTGGCTTTCCTGACTGCGCGGGCGGCGGGTGACAATCAGGGGATGAGGCTTCCAATGACCACAGCGCGGGACGTCAAACCCAAGCCACTGTTCTACGAACCGGGTGCCAGCTGGTATTGGGTGCTAACGGGCCCGGCCGCGGCGGTGTCCATGATCATGATCGAGATCTGGAGCGGCGCCGGCGCGCAGCTGCCGATCCCGGCGATGTTTCTGGTGATGGTGTCGGCGTTCGTGGGGTTGCAAGTGAAGGCGGCCCGCGTCCACGTCTCGGTCGAGCTCACCGAGGACACCCTGCGCCAGGGCACCGAAACCATCCTGGTGAGTGAGATCGTCAGGGTCTATCCGGAGGCCGAGAATAACGAGGCGTCCGGCAAGGAGCTGGCGAAGTGGCAGTCGGCGCGAACGCTGGGTGAACTGGTCGGGGTACCGCGCGGCCGCATCGGCATCGGCCTCAAGCTCACGGGAGGTCGCACCGCCCAGGCCTGGGCGCGTCGTCCGCGGTTGCTTCGGGCGGCGCTGACCCCGTTGGTCCAGGAGCGTGTCGAGCCCCAAGCCGACCTCACCGATGACGATCGTGACGACGACGGGCCCCTGCGGTGATCGCCCGGTACCGGGCTCTGGCCGAACTCATGCTGGCCTTTGCCGCGCTGGCCGGCGCGGCCGTGAGCTGGGCGCATGCACGTCACACGGTGCATGTCTCGCCTGTCGCGGACGGGCAGCCGTTCACCACGTCGTTGGTTTATGACCCTCAGCTGCTGCTGTTGACCCTGGTATTGCTGACGACCGCTGGAGTGCTGGAGGTGATCGGCGTCGCCAGGCTGTGGCGCGAGCGGACCGCTACGCCGACTTCGCTATGAGCGGCAGCACGAGCTCACGACGGTTGACGATGGCGTCGGCCAGGTTGTGGAGCGCGTCGTGTGCCGAGAGCGCGATCGGGAACATGGCCCCGTACTCGTCGCGGTCAAAGCTGTCGCCGAGCAGCTCGACGACCGTCGGGCTCGCGACCAGGGTCCACCCCACCCCGGCGGCGCGGCAGTCCTCGTCGACCCTGTGCAGGAGCGAGATGCCGGAGGCGAAGTAGCTCACGCCGCTGACGTCGAGCACCACGAAGTTGCTCCCGAGGATGAAACGCCGGACGCACTCGCGGACCCGGTCGACGTTGACGGCGTCGATGTCGCCCCGGATGGTGACCACCGTCGCCAGGTGACGACAGTGCGCGCGGATCTGAGCGCCATCGCAGTCGAAAGTGCCGTTCCCCTGTCGAGCGTTCGAAGCCGACCCAGCGATCGCGGTAATCATGACCAGCCCCATTCCCCTTGTGTTCCGTGTGGCCGCGGCCGCTGAACCCGATGCGGTCGAGTGGGCCGACGCAACGCCGACCGAACACGCCTCTAACGGTGCCAGCAAAATCTAAGGGGACCGACAGCCGCGTCTAACTCTTCGCTAAGAAGCGAATTTCGGGGTGCCGGCCGACGCTGACGGCAACGTCGACGCCGGTCCGCTGCGGGCGGGACCGCGCGCCGGGCGACCGCCCTTTGCCGTCATCGCCGGAGTCCCGCTGTTAGGCTTCGGAGGCTGCCGGTCGCTCGTCGGGGGGCTTGTGACGTGGCTTGTGGTGTGGCGGGTGGCCGGTCAGCTGGACGAGACGGCGAACGAGACAGCACAATCCGGACGGAAAGAGCATCGTGCGCACCAAAGAGATGACCGGCGAGATCAGGGGCGAGATCAAGGCCCTGACCGGACTCCGGATCATCGCCGCGGTATGGGTCGTGCTGTTTCACTTCCGGCCGATGCTCAACGACGCCTCGCCCGATCTCCGCGACGCCCTCGCGCCGGTGCTCAACTGCGGCGCGCAAGGCGTCGACCTGTTCTTCATTCTCAGTGGATTCGTGCTGACCTGGAACTACCTCGACCGCATGGGCCGGTCCTGGTCGACGCGCGCCACCCTGCACTTCCTGTGGCTGCGGCTGGCCAGGGTGTGGCCGGTGTACCTGGTCACCCTGCACCTTGCCGCCCTTTGGGTGATCTTCACGATGCACGTCGGTCACATCCCGTCGCCGGACGCGGGTCAGCTCACCGCAATCAGCTACGTGCGCCAAGTCCTGCTGGTGCAGTTGTGGTTCGTGCCGTTCTTCGATGACTCCAGCTGGGATGGGCCGGCCTGGTCGATCAGTGCGGAATGGCTGGCCTACCTGCTTTTCGGCGCGCTCGTACTGGTGATCTTGCGGATGACGCAGGCGACCAGGGCGCGCAGCCTGATGTTGCTGGCGTTCGCCGCGTCGTTGCCGCCGGTGCTGATGTTGCTGGCCAGCGGCCACTTCTACACACCGTGGAGCTGGCTGCCGCGCATCGTGACCCAGTTCACCGCGGGAGCGCTGGCATGCGCGGCCGTGCGCAGGCTGCGGCTGACCGATCGTGGCCGTTACGTCGCGGGGTTCATCTCGTTGCTCCTCCTGGCTGCCATGGTGGGCGTCCTCTACTGGTTCAAGGCGCATCCGATATCCGGGGTCGTGGAGAACGACAGCGGCGGCGTGGTCGACATGCTGTTCGTCCCGCTGGTGATAACGCTGGCGATCGGCCTGGGCAGCCTGCCGAGGCTGCTGTCGACACGGTTGCTGGTGTACGGCGGTCAGATCTCGTTCTGCCTGTACATGGTGCACGAGCTGGTGCATACGGCCTGGGGATGGGCGGTCGAGCAATTCGAGCTCACCCCGTGGCACTCCGACTCCCCGTGGAAATGGAACGTCATCGGCCTACTCGCGATCGCCGTGGGGCTGTCGAGCCTGATGTACCACTTCGTCGAAGAGCCCGCCCGTCGCTGGATGCGCCGGATGGTTGAGGTGCGACCCGCGCGCACGAAAATCGACGTCGCCGAGCCGGTGGGCGCCAACGTTCACCCGATCGACGGTGCACGGGAGGCGGTTTCGGCCCGCGCGGTGTGACGATTACCTCGGTGCGCGAATCGCGCGCCGCCCAGAACTTGTCGAATACCATGTCGGTTGCGGGCGGCCGCGATGCCGCGGGTTCACGCCGAGTTCACGGTCGTTTCTACGCCCGATTCCGGTTGGATGCGGCGCACGACGACGCAGGTTCCCCGGGGGAGGTTTTGGTGAGTCGCCTGGCTACGTTCATCGTGAGCCTCGCTTTTCTGTTGGGCGTCGTGTGTCAATCCACGGCGCACCCAGCGCGGGTGCGGGCCTACGGCGCGCTGACCCTCGATTCCCGGCTGAACCACATCGCGGTGATCGGCGACTCCTACACCACCGGCACCGATGAGGGCGGCCGTGGCCCGAATTCGTGGACCGCCCTGGCCTGGCACGCGCTCGCTCAGCGAGGCGTTCCGATCGCCGCCGATGTGGCGGCGGAGGGGAAGGCCGGCTATGTCGCACCCGGCGACCACGGCAGCATCTTCGAGGACCTGACCTCGCGGGCGGTCAAGCCCGACGACGCGCTGGTGGTGTTCTTCGGCTCCCGCAACGACCAGGGCGTCGATCCCGCGCTGCTGGCCGGAAGGGCCCACGACACGTTCGATCTGGCGCGCCTGCTGGCGCCGACCGCCAGGTTCCTGGTGATCGGACCGCCGTGGCCAACCGCCGATGTACCCCAGCCGGTGCTACAGATTCGCGACGTTCTCAACGCCATGGCCCGGGCCGCGGGCGCGGCGTTCGTCGATCCGATCGGCGACCGCTGGTTCGTCGACAGACCCGACCTGATCGGCCCGGATGGTGTGCACCCTAACGACGCGGGTCACCAGTACCTGGCGAACAACATCGCACCGCTCATCCGCACGCAGCTGTCGCGGTGAGCGCCCGGCGGATGTAGCAAATCGCCGGCCGAACGATTCGTTTGTCGCTTCAGTCTTCCGCGTGGCGCTCGTAGGCCCACTGCTCCAGCCGCGCCTGCATGTGCATCAGGCCAATGCCGGCGACAGGAGCGACGACCGCTATGCAGATCAGCAGCAGCAGCACAGTCATCTCAAACCTCTCCCAGATCTCCAAAAGCCTTCACTTGATCCGACGTTCGCGTGCGGGTTGAAGTTCATCCCCGTCTCAGCCTCCGCTCAGCGCGCGGTCTGCCAGCGCACCGACGACGGGTGTCAGCAGCTGCGCATACTCGGTTGTCACATGGTTGTCGTCCCGAAACACCAGGGTGTTGCCGACGATGACCGGGCAACGCTCGGCGGCGCAGAACAGGTCGGTCAGGTCGGCGTACTGTCCGCCTGCGGCGGTGGTCGCCGCCCGCTCGGCGCCGATGCCGCCGTCGTCGACCGCGACCGGCCGCGGCGGCGCACAGGCGGTGGCGTCATCGAGGTGCCTGGACAAACAGCTGGGCACCGAGGAATGGGGATCGGGGACCGGCCCGAGGACCAGGACGCTCGCGCCGCTGGCGCGCAACTGCGCGACGGTGCGGCCCAGGGTGTCGATCCACGCCGGGTCGTAGGACTCAAAGCTGAAGTCCGCGCCGTAGCGCCGGCTCATGTCCAGCACGACCAGGCGCGGATGTTCGGCCTGCAACCGGCCCATGATCTGGCCGCGCCACTGTTCACACTCGCTGTATTCACGGCCCAGATACGGGCTGACGATGTGTAGTTCCTGCAGCGGGCAGGTCACCTTGGCCAGCGTCTCCAGCCGCCAGTGCCGCTGCTCGGCGAGCTGCTGGAACGCCGGGTTCCACATGGCGGCGTGGGAGTCGCCGACCAGGGCCACCGTCGTCGGCGAGGCGGTGTCACCCGTGGCGCACTCGGCTTGGCCGAGGTCACGCCAGGATCGCACGCAGCCGTTGACGAAGACGGCCGCCTTGTCGCCCGGCGCGTTGCCCAGCGACGGGTCCAGGTTGGACGGGACCGCGTGCCCGACCGCGGACGCGGCGACGGCCGCCCGCACTTGCGCGAAGGCCTGTTGGACCGCTGCCTCTTGGACAGACGCGACGGGCGCGTCAGTGGGGGGCAGCGCAACGATGTTGGCCTTCGGGGCGGCCACACCGTGACCCACCGGCGCCTGCACCACGTTCAGCAACAGCGCGCACGCGCACGCCGTGGCCGCGCTCGCGACGCCGGCCGTGGCCAGGCTGGCCTTCGCCGATCGGCGCAGGGTGGCGGCGAACCGGCCGGGGTTCTCCACCAGATGCAAGGTGAGCACCGCGAGCCCGGCGGAGACGGCGGTCGCGGCCAGCCGGGACGGCAGGCCGTCGGGCTCACCCAGCAGCGGCGGCATCAGCAGCAGCACCGGCCAGTGCCACAGGTACCACGCGTAGGACACGCGCCCGATCGCCCGCATCGTCGGCGAACACAGCACCCGACCGGCACCCAGCCCGCCGGTGACGCAACCACCGCCGATCACCAGCGCGGTGCCCAGCACGGGCAAGAGGGCCGCGGTGCCCGGGTAGGGGGTGCCGGGGCGAAGCTGGGTGCAGGTCACCACGATCAGCGCCAGGCCGCCCCATCCGACGACCGTCGCGGGGCGCAGCGGCAGCCGGCGCCACTGCTTGATCGACAGAGCCACCAGGCCGCCGACGGCGAGCTCCCAGGCGCGCGTGGGCAGCGAGAAGAACGCCCAGGGTGGCGCGGTCCGGGACCACACCACGGCCAGCGCCAGCGACCCCGCCGCGACCACAGCGAACACCACCGCGTACGGGGTGGCCCGCGACGCGGTGCTGTCGCTCCTGCGGCGGGCGAGCCACGCCGTCCCGATCATCAGCGCGGGCCACACCAGATAGAACTGCTCCTCGACGCCCAGCGACCAGTAGTGCTGGAACGGCGAAGGCGGCAGGTCTGAGGCCAGGTAGTCGGTGCCCTGCATCGCGAACCGGTAGTTGCCCACGTACAGGGCGCTGGCGATGCCGTCCAGCAGGACGCCCCGCGCCTGCAACGGCGGCAGCACGACGGCTGCGGTTGCAGCGGTGACGATGCCGACGGCGGCCGCGGCGGGCAGCAGGCGGCGGGCGCGGGCCGCGTAAAAGCGGGCCAGCGCAACGGAGTTGGTGGTGGTGACCTCACGCCACAGCAGCCCAGTGATGAGGAAACCGGAGATGACGAAGAAGACGTCCACACCGATGTAACCGCCCGTGCTGCCGGGGATGCCCGCGTGGTAGAGCACGACCGCGATGATCGCGACGGCGCGCAAGCCCTCGATGTCAGGCCGAAATTCGGTCCGCTTCATCCACCGCTCCCCTCGCGGGAGCGGGCTGGCGGGGTCTTCCGACCTGACTGCATACCTTCTGGATGCCTCAGCTAGGACGCCATCCAGGCCAGCTCGCCGGGCAACTGCGCCCGCCAATACCCCATGTCGTGCCCGCCCAGGGAGAAGCTGCCTGCCGGCGGCGTTTTCAATTGGTTGACGAATTGACGGGTGGCGAAATAGAAGCGGTCAAACGTGCCGCAGTCCACCCGCAGCGGGATCTGCGAGAGCGCGGGCACCCCCACCACCGTGTTTTGCATCCAGTCGTCGTAGCTGTCGAACGACCCATACGTGCTGCCGGTGTACGAGGTGAACAGCGCCGGGCTGATGGCGCAAATGCCGGCGACCCGCGACGGGCCCAGCTGGGCGCCCAGGTGCATCGCCCCGTATCCGCCCATCGACCATCCCATGAAGCCCACCCGGGAGGTGTCGAAACCCATCGAGGACAGCATCGGTAGCAGCTCTTCGAGCACCATCGCGCCGGGGTCCTCACCCGACGCCCGTTTGTGCCAGTAGCTATTGCTGCCGCCGTCCACGCCCACCACGGCGAACGGCGGCTTGCCCGCCTTGACCAGTTGGGCGAGGCCGTCTTCCACACCGCAGTCCAGCATCATGTTCGCGTTGCCGTCCTTGCCGTGCAGCGCGATCACCGGTCGCAGCGTCCCGTTCTGGGGGGTCTGCCCGGGCGGCAGGGCGATGACCCAGTTGGTCTGGGCGCCGCCTCGGGCCGCCGAGACGAAGGAGCCGGTGAGCGTGGTCGGCAGGCTGCTGCCGGTCTTCGGCTCGAAAGGCGCAGGAGCTTGCGGCGGCGCCGCTTTCGGTTCGAGCGGATCCAGCAACGCGCTCAACGCGAACACACCAGTGGCTGCCGCGCTGGCCCCCGCGCCCATTCGCAGTACCCCACGGCGGTTCAGGTAAGGCACGAGCGTCATAATGCCGCGCCGACCGCGTTTTACGGCCCGAGCCACGCCGTGTAGCAAGCTTTGTGATGCAGCGGTCATCGAGCGGTGACGTCCGGTCGGTCGGGTCGCGGCCGGCGCCTCGGCCGCCAGCCACCCGTACGCCGTGTGTTGATCGGCCGTTTACCCGCTCGACACCCGCTGAAGATCTACAGCCGGTACGCCTCTGCGACATGGTATTGCAGCGTTTCGCCGTCTGGGTCGTTCCCGTCGCGGTGCTCGGTCTCGTCGCCGCATGTACGCCCCGGCCGACGCCGCCGAGCTCGGAACCCGCGACCTCCACCCCGATCCGCCATCTGGTGGTCGTCTTCGACGAGAATGTGTCCTTCGACCACTATTTCGGAACCTATCCTCGCGCCGCCAACATCGACGGCCAACCGTTCACCGCCCGACCGGACACCCCCGTGATAGACGGCCTCACGCCAGAGTTGTTGACGGACAACCACAATTCGGAGAAGCCGACGCGCCTGGGCGGGCCGGGCCAGCAGGTGACCTGCGACCAGGACCACGCCTACCAAGCCGAACAGTCGTCGTTCGATGGCGGTGCGATGGACCGGTTCGTCGAGCATGACGAGGGCGAGTCCTGTTCGCCGCCGGCCTACAACACCAATGGCCTGGTGATGGGCTACTACGACGGCAACACGGTGACCGCGCTGTGGAACTACGCACAGCGCTATTCGATGAGCGACAACTACTTCAACACCACGTTCGGCCCGTCGGCGCTCGGTCACCTCAACCTGGTGTCAGGCCAGACCCACGGTGTGACAACAAAATTCATGCCGGGCGGACAGAAGTTCCCGCTGCACACAGTTATCGACGACACCGGCAACGGCCAAGGGACCCTGATCGACGATTCGCAGCCGTTCGGGGACGACTGCTCTTCCCGCGACCAGGTGCAATTCAGCTCCGACAACAGGAACATCGGTGATCTGCTCAACGCAAAGGGCATCGCGTGGGGCTACTTCGAGGGCGGCTTCAAGCCCACCGCACGGAGGCCCGATGGCACCGCGGAGTGCGGTGCGACGCACAACATCGGTGCTGCCGTGGGCGGGACCGGAAAGACCGGCGCGCTGCCCTTCGGTACCAAACCCGACTACGTCCCCCACCACGAGCCGTTCCAGTACTACCCATCCACGGCTAACCCGCATCACCTGCCACCGAGCTCGGTCGACAAGATCGGCAACGGGGACCAGGCCAACCACCAGTACGACCTATCCGACTTTTGGGCCGCCGCCGACGCGGGTCACCTGCCGTCGGTCAGCTTCTTGAAACCGCCCGCGTACCAAAACGGGCACGCAGGTTACTCCGATCCGCTCGACGAGCAGCGGTACCTCGTCGACACGATCAACCATCTGCAACGGCTCCCGGAATGGCGGGATATGGCGATCGTCGTCACATACGACGACTCCGACGGCTGGTACGACCATAAACCCTCACCGATCGTATCGGCCTCCGCCACACCCGAAGACGCGCTGAACGGTGTGGGTCGGTGCGGCGATCCGGCCGCCACACCGGTGGCGTACCAAGGCCGGTGCGGGCATGGCCCGCGGCTGCCCCTGCTGGTGATATCTCCTCATGCGAGAACGAACTTTGTGGACCACACCCTCACCGATCAAACGTCGATCCTGCGGTTCATCGAGGACAACTGGAGCACGGGCCGCATCGGGGACCACTCGTTCGACGAGCACGCCGGCGCGCTCACCGCAATGTTCGATTTCACCGGTGCGACTCAGCCGACGCTGACGCTGGATCCGCACACCGGCAGCCCGCAGTAGCGCGGGATCCGATCTCGACGGTTTCAACCCTGGCCCGCCGGGCCGATGTCCTGCAGGATGCGAAGCGGGTACGAGGGAGGGCGAATGAGCCTGGCGTTTCATTGGTTTTTGCCGACTTACGGCGACTCGCGAAATCTGGTCGCGGGCGGCCATGGGACGGCGATGCACGGGGACCGGCCTGCGTCGTTGCGGTATCTGCACCAGATTTGCGCGGCCGCCGAAGACAACGGCTTCGAGGCGGTGCTCACCCCGACCGGATTGTGGTGTGAGGACGCCTGGTTGACGACGGCGATGCTGATCGAGGGCACCGACACACTGAAATTTCTGGTCGCGTTCCGGCCCGGGCTGCTGAGCCCGACGCTGGCCGCGCAGATGGCGGGGACCTTCCAGCGGCACTCGGGCGGACGTCTGCTGCTCAACGTCGTCACCGGCGGTGAACCGCACGAGCAACGGGCCTACGGGGATTTCCTGGACAAGGACTCGCGGTACGCCCGCACCGCCGAGTTCCTGCATGTGGTGCGCAAGCTGTGGACCTCGCCGGAGCCGGTGACGTTCGCCGGAGACCACATTCGCATTGAGGGTGCGCAGCTGAACAACCCACCGGACCCGATACCCGCGGTGTTCTTCGGCGGATCCTCAGCCGCCGCCGGGCCGGTCGCCGCCAACTACTCCGACGTGTACCTCACCTGGGGTGAACCGCACGCGGCCGTCGCCGAAAAACTGGATGTGATTCGCGGGCTGGCCGCCGACGCCGGGCGGGTTCTGCAGTACGGCTTGCGGATTCACGTGATCAGCCGCGACACCTCCGCAGAGGCGTGGGCCGAGGCCGAGCGGCTGCTGGCGGCTGTCGACCCGGCCGATGTCGAGCGCGTGCAGGCCAGCCTGGCGCGCAGCGAATCCGAGGGTCAGCGCCGCATGCTGAAATTGCACGGCGGCAGCAGCAGCCGGCTTCTGGTCGGGCCCAACCTGTGGGCCGGCGTGGGCCTGGTGCGAGGGGGCGCGGGCACCGCGCTGGTCGGGTCTCACGCCGAGGTTGCCGAACGGCTGATCGAGTATTCGCGGCTGGGCATCACCCACTTCATCCTGTCGGGCTATCCGCACCTGGAAGAGGCCTACTGGTTCGGTGAGGGCGTGCTGCCGCTGCTGGAGCGCGACGGCCTGTGGCAACACCCCAACCGCCAGTCCCAACCGGCCCCGGCGACGCCGTTTGCCGCCGCTTCGGCGCACTGATCTGCCATGGCTATCACCCTGCCGGATCCGGAGATAACCAAGCCGGAAGGTTACCCAGAATCCGATTCCGTGCGGCGCCACCGGCTCCGCACCGTGGTTGCGGCAAGCCTGCTGGGCACCACCGTGGAGTGGTACGACTTCTTCCTCTACGCCACCGCCGCCGGTCTGGTGTTCAACAAGGTGTTCTTCCCCGCCGCGAGTTCGCTGGTGGGCACGCTGCTGGCGTTCGCGACTTTCGCCGTCGGGTTTGTCATGCGGCCGATCGGCGGTCTGGTGTTCGGTCACATCGGCGACCGGGTCGGCCGCAAGCGCAGCCTGGCGCTGACGATGCTGATCATGGGGTTGGCCACCGCGTTGATCGGGGCGTTGCCGACCGCGGCGCAGATCGGGGCGTGGGCGCCGATATTGCTATTGGCGCTGCGGATGTTGCAGGGTTTCGCACTGGGCGGCGAGTGGGGCGGGGCGGTGCTGCTGGCCGTCGAACACAGCCCCCAAGACCGGCGCGGCCGGTACGGGTCGATCCCACAGATCGGACTGGCGCTTGGTCTGGCCCTGGGTACCGGCATCTTCGCGCTGCTGCAGGTTTCCTTGGGCCAGGCGCGGTTTCTTGCCTACGGCTGGCGTATCGCATTCCTGCTGAGCCTGGTGCTGGTCGTGATCGGCATCGTGGTGCGGTTGCGCGTCGACGAAACTCCGGCGTTCCAGGAATTGCTGGACCTCGAGGCGGAGTCCACCGTGCCGATCCGCGACATCGTCCGCGAACCCCGGAGCAGACGCAACACGCTTCTCGGGTTGCTGTCGCGCTGGGCCGAGGGATCGGCATTCAACACCTGGGGCGTGTTCGCGATCAGTTATGCCACCGGCGCGTTGGGGCTGCATCGGGTATCGGTCCTGATCGTGGTGACCGTCGCCGCGCTGCTGATGGCGGTGCTGCTACCCGTTTCCGGCCTGCTGACCGACAGGTTCGGCGCGCGGCGAGTGTATCTGATCGGCATAACCCTCTACGGACTGTTGGCCTTTCCCGCGTTCGCCCTGTTCGGCACCAAGAACCTGCTCTGGTTCGGGCTGGCGATGATCATCGTGTTCGGCGTCGTGCACGCGCTGTTCTACGGGGCGCAGGGAACGCTGTTCTCCTCGCTATATCCCACCGGCACCCGCTACACCGGTCTGTCTTTCGTTTACCAGTTCTCGGGGATTTATGCCTCGGGAGTCACCCCGATGATCCTGACCGCGCTGATCGCCGCCATCGGGGGAGCGCCGTGGCTGGCGTGCGGGTATTTGGTCGCAACCGCGCTGATCAGCGTGATTGCCACGTCGTTCATCCGCGACCAGGACCTGTACCTGACCTGACGCTGCGCCGGCGGCGCCGGCCCGGTTGCCCGGGCGCCGCCGCGCCGAGCCTGCGCTGAGCGCGCTATTTGCACGCGATCTCGGCTCTGTACGCAGGCTGGGCGTCCTCACCGCAGACTCGGCGCCGGCGACGACCCGGGACGACGTCGAAGCGCGGCGGGAGACTTGCAGGGCGGGACAAAGGCGCCGGTGCTAGCGTCCCGTCATGCTGCCAAGCGCCGGAGGCCGCCCCGATCCAGGGCCGGACGATTCAGCACGGGCTGAGCCGCCTGCGGGCGAGAGTTCGCAGCTGCGCCAGGGATTGTCGCAGCGACAGCTCAGCATGATCGCACTCGGCGGTGTGATCGGCGCGGGATTGTTCGTCGGCTCCGGTGTGGTGATCAGGGACACCGGACCCGCCGCATTCTTGACGTACGCACTGTGCGGCCTGCTGATCGTTTTGGTGATGCGGATGCTCGGGGAGATGGCGACCGCCAACCCGTCGACCGGGTCGTTCGCCGATTACGCGGGAGAGGCCCTGGGCGGCTGGGCGGGGTTTTCGGTTGCCTGGCTGTATTGGTACTTCTGGGTGATCGTGGTCGGGTTCGAGGCGGTCGCCGGCGGTAAGGTTCTCAACTACTGGTTTCATGCGCCGCTGTGGCTGCTCGCGCTGTGTCTGATGATGCTGATGACGGCCACCAACCTGTTCTCGGTGTCGTCCTTCGGCGAGTTCGAATTCTGGTTCGCCGGAATCAAAGTCGCGACGATCGTGGTATTTCTGGTCGTCGGCGCGGTGTACGTGCTCGGATTCTTCCCGGGCCACCCTGGAGGCTTTTCCAACCTCACGTCGCACGGCGGGTTCTTCCCGAAAGGCGTCGGAGCGGTCTTCGCCGCGATTGTGGTGGTGATCTTCTCCATGGTGGGCGCCGAGATCGTCACCGTCGCCGCCGCCGAAAGTCGCGATCCGGAGCTCGCGGTCCAGCGCGCGACGAGAACGGTGGTGGCGCGGATCGGGATCTTCTTTGTGGGCTCGGTTTTCCTGCTCGTCGTGATCCTGCCGTGGAATTCGTTGGAGCTGGGCGCCTCGCCGTACGTCGCCGCGTTCAAGCAGATGGGTCTTCCGGGTGCGGATCAGGTCATGAATGCCGTGGTGCTCACGGCGGTGCTGTCCTGTCTGAACTCGGGCATGTACACGTCGTCGCGCATGCTGTTTGTGCTGGCCGACCGGCGCGAGGCGCCGGCGCAGCTGGTCAAATTGAGCCGGCGCGGGGTCCCCTACATCGCCATCTTGTTTTCGTCGACCGTCGGTTTCCTGTGCGTCATCATGGCCTGGCTCTCGCCCCGCACGGTGTTTCTCTTCCTGCTGAACTCGTCGGGCGCCATCATCTTGTTCGTCTACTGGCTGATCGCGCTGTCGGAGATCATCCTGCGCCGCCGGACACCGGACGAAAAGCTGCGGGTCAAGATGTGGTTCTTCCCGGTGCTGTCGATCCTGACGCTCGCCGGAATCACCGCCGTGCTGGTGCAGATGGCCTTCGACCGCAGCGCCCGCAGTCAGCTCTGGCTCAGTCTGCTGTCCTGGGCGGTGGTGGTCGGGCTGTACTTCATTGCGCGGGTCCGTGGCAGAATCGGTGTGCGCCAAGATCTTTCGCGGGATTAACCACATTGCCGCCGCGGCGCGCGGCGGTCTGCCGGTCAGGGA
>Ga0210389_10000373_pt1 | contig 43168 bp, 39 predicted proteins | sample IncBWH28OmetaG_FD_160127 | JGI IMG/M metagenome (GOLD analysis project Ga0210389, IMG submission 160127) | Forest soil microbial communities from Barre Woods Harvard Forest LTER site, Petersham, Massachusetts, United States - Inc-BW-H-28-O ... | reverse complement strand
CCGGCGTGGTGAGGCCCGCGAGCATGCTGATGGTGGTTGATTTGCCGGCGCCGTTGGGGCCCAGCAGCCCCAAGATCTTGCCCGGCTCGGCCGTGAAGGATACGTCCGCAACGGCTGTGATCGCGCCGAATTTCTTTTGGAGGCGGTCGGCGATCAGGTTCATCGCCTGGATACTGCCAGCAGAGCGTCTCGAGCGCCAGGAGCCTGCCGGAACGTTCCGTCGCGTCGGCTCCTAAATTTCCACGCCCTGCGATTTCAAATACTCATCGTAGGTGCCGCGGAAGTCAACGATCTTGCCGCCGGGACGCATTTCGAGGATGCGGGTCGCGAGGCCGCCGACGAATTCTCGATCGTGCGAGACGAAGACGAGCGTGCCGGCGTAGTGTTCCAGCCCGATTTGCAGGGACTCGATGGTCTCCATGTCCATATGATTGGTCGGCTCATCCATCAGAAGCACATTCGGCTTCGTGAGGATCAGCTTTCCGTAAATCATCCGGCCCTTTTCGCCGCCGGATAGCACCTTCACGGACTTCTTGGTCTCCTCTCCGGAGAAGAGCAGACGGCCCAAAGTGGCGCGGACGATTTGGTCGTCGTCCGCCTTGCCCGTGTATTGGGACATCCAGCCGAACAGGTCGATCTTGTCCTCGAATTCGGCCTGCGGATCCTGCGGCATGTATCCCGGCTGGGCATTTTCGACCCAGACGATGCGCCCGCTATTGGGCCGCAGTTCCCCGGCGAGACACCGCATCAGCGTGGTTTTGCCCACGCCGTTCGGACCGATGATGGCGATGCGCTCGCCTGCTTCGACGTTGAAGCTTAAGGAGTCGAGCACCTTGTCGGTCGATCCCGGATAGCTGAAGCAGAGTTTCTCCACGGTCACCGCCGAGCGGTACAGTTTCTTGCCCTGCTCGAAGCGGATATAGGGATTCTGCCGCGACGAGGGCTTGATCTCCTCGATCTTGATTTTTTCGAGCTGCTTCTTTCGTGAAGTGGCCTGACGCGCCTTGGATGCATTGGCCGAGAAGCGCCGCACGAACTCCTGCAGGTCCGATATGCGGTCCTTGGCCTTGGCATTCGCCGCCTCGACGCGGGCGCGCGCCTGCACCGATGCCAGCATGAAATCGTCGTAGTTGCCCGGATAGATCTTCACCTGCTGGAAATCCAGGTCCGCGATGTGGGTGCACACTTGGTTCAAGAAATGCCGATCGTGGCTGATGATCACCATCGTCGCGTTGTAGTTGTTGAGCGCGCCTTCGAGCCAGCGGATGGAATTGATGTCCAGATTGTTGGTGGGCTCATCGAGCAGCAGCACGTCCGGATTCGAAAACAGCGCCTGGGCCAGCAGCACGCGCAGCTTCAAGCCCGGCGGGACTTCACGCATGGGACCGTTGTGGCGCGACTCATGAATGCCGGCGTCCGTGAGGATGCTGCCGGCTCGGGCTTCCGCGTCGTAGCCGCCGTACTCGGCGAACACGCCCTCGAGCTCGGCGGCCTTCATGTAATCCGCGTCCGTGGCTTCGGGGTCGGCATAGATCCGATCGCGCTCCTGCATGGCGGCCCACAGCTCCGTGTGGCCGCGCATGACCACATCGAGCACACGCTCGTCCTCGTAGCCGAATTGGTTCTGATTCAGCTTGCCGAGGCGCATCCCCATCTGCAGCATCACATCGCCGGCGCTGGCCTCGAGATCGCCGCCCAGCACCTTCATGAGCGTGGATTTGCCCGAACCGTTCGCGCCGATCAGGCCATAGCGGTTACCGTCGGAAAATTTGACCGTCACCTGCTCGAAGAGCGGCTTGGCGCCGAATTGAACGGCGACATTGGATGTGGAAAGCATATTGTCCAAAACTCAAAAAATGCCGCCGTGGCGGCCTCGATAGCTATTACAGAGCCCGCTTACGGCCGCGATCGCCATTAAAGAGCACCGTCTTGATGGGGTGCCGTGTCGCTGCGTGAGGCATGCGAGGCGTTACGCCTTTCCGGCCCGCCTATTCTAGCCGAGCCGCGGTCTTAAAGCCCGGGCTTTTCGCCCAAATGCGAGCCGTCTGAGCGAGCCCCCCGAGCGAGTCATCCGAGCGAGCCGTTAAAGTTGGGCGAGTCGTTAAAGTCTGGGCGAATCGTCCGACAGCCGCCAAGGCGGAAATCGGCGGGTATTGCCGGCGGAATACAGGCAAATCATATTGCCGTCCGGATCTTGCAGGTACGCCTCGCGCCAAAGCCAGATTTGATCCTTGGGCGCCTGGTTGAATTCGATTCCCAGCTTGCACAGACGCTGGTAAGTGCCGTCCAGATCGTCGCATTCGAAATACACCACGGTTTGCGACGGCAGCACCGTGTCGAACGCGTGCAGCGAAAATGTCGCGCCGCCCTCGCATTCAAATCTGGCGTAGCGCGGGGGCGCACTGACGATTTGCGTGAATCCCAGGCGCCGGTAGAACAGGGCTGACCGTTCGACGTCGGTGGCCGGCAGGGTCACTTGGTTCATATTCATGATGAGTCACCGTGGAGCGGGCACAACGATTAGCAGGGCAAATGCGCCTTGGCAAACTTCCTCTTGTAATACACTCACGATTGCCGATTCACCAGAAAGAATTGCCGATTCACCAGACAGACGGAAGGGGAGCCATGAGACCTGCAGCATATCTACTCTCGATGGGACTGGCGGGACTGTTGCTCAGCGCGTCGGGCGCGCGATTGGGCGTTGCAGACGACGCGGGTCCGAAGGTTCAACGCTTCACCGCTGAGCAGCTCAAGGCCTTGGTCGCCCACCCGGCCGACGGCATGGCGTTCAATCAGTTCTTGCAGGGCGCGAATTCCACCGTTTACATCATTCGCCGCGACAAGACTGGGGAAACCGAGATTCACATGGCTTTCAACGACATTTATTTCGTCGAAAGCGGCCACGCGAAAATCACGGTCGGCGGGCGAGTCACCGGCAATCGCGAAACGGCGCCGACGGAATGGCGCGGCGGCGAAATCTCAGGAGGAACCGACTACCCCTTGGCGCCCGGAGACGTGCTGTTCATTCCCGCCGGCATCCCGCATCAGGTGTTGGTTTCGCCCAAGGCATCGATCACCTACGCTACGGTGAAAACACCCAAGTAACCGGCGAAGTTAACCCGCCTATTGCGTCGCGCTCAGCGCGTCCTCCGCCGCGACGGCTTGGCCGGCCGGGATGACCTGGAGGGCCGGGACGGTTTGGCGCGCTTTGCCGCCCCCTTGCGCACGACCACTTTGCGCGCCGGCCCCTTGCGCACGGCCACCTTGCGCTTGGCGGTCTTGGCAGCACGCGCAAGTGTTGCAACGGCCTTCTTGGCCACCTTCTTGGCCGCCTTCTTGGCTCCCTTCTTGGCAACCTTCTTCACCGCTTGTTTCGCGGCTTGCTTCGCCGTCTTCTTGGGAGCGGCGGCGACCTTCGCGGCGGGCGCCGGCTCGACGCCGCGCAACTGATCGAGAATGGCAGGATTCTCCAGCGTCGACATGTCCTGGGTGATTTCCTCGCCGCGGGCGACCGCACGCAGCAAGCGGCGCATGATTTTGCCCGACCGCGTCTTCGGCAGATTGTCGGTCAGCCGGATCTCATCCGGCTTGGCGATGGGGCTCAGCTGATCGCCGACCCATCCGCGAAGTTCCTCCATCAAGCCTCTCGCGGCGGCGCCTTGCGGCCTTGGTACGTTCAGCACCACATAGGCAAACGCCGACTCTCCCTTGATGTCGTGCGGCTTGCTGACGACCGCGGCTTCGGCCACCTTGGGGTGGGCGACAAGGGCCGATTCAATTTCCATGGTGCCGAGCCGATGGCCCGCGATGTTCAGCACATCGTCGATGCGGCCCATGATCCAGTAGTAGCCATCCTTATCGCGGCGGGCCGAATCACCGGCGACATAGTAGCGATTCTTGAATTTCTCCCAGTACGTCGCGATGTAGCGGTGGTTGTCGCCCCAAATCGTGCGCAGCATGGATGGCCATGGCCGTTTGATCACGAGGTATCCGCCGGCATCCGGTGTCTTGACCGGCCGCCCGTCCTCATCGACGATGTCCGCGAAGATTCCCGGCAGAGGCTTGGTGCAGGAGCCGGGCTTGGTGGCGGTGACGCCGGGAATGGGCGCCATCATGGCGGCGCCGGTCTCGGTCTGCCACCAGGTATCGACGATGGGGCAGCGCTCGGCGCCGATCACTCGGTGATACCACATCCACGCCTCGGGATTGATGGGCTCACCGACGCTGCCGAGCACCCGCAGCTTGCGCAAATCGTACGAGCGCGGCAAAGCATCGCCCAACTTCATGAGCGCGCGAATCGCAGTGGGCGCGGTATAGAAAATGCTGACGCCATGCGTCTGGCACATTTTCCAAAAGCGCCCGCCGTCGGGATACGTCGGGGCCCCCTCGTACATGAACACGGTGGCGCCGGCCGCCAGCGGCCCGTACACCACGTAGGTGTGACCGGTGACCCAGCCGACATCGGCGGTACACCAGTACACATCGCTGTCCTGCAGATCGAAGCACCATTTCGTGGTCAGTTTAGCGTTCAGCAAATAGCCGGCAGAGCAATGCTGAATGCCTTTGGGTTTGCCGGTGGATCCGGACGTATACAGCAGGAACAACGGATGCTCCGCGTCCAGCCACTCCGGCTCGCAACTGGGACTCATTCCCGCTATCGCATCGTGCCACCATACATCGCGTGCGGCGTCCATGTTGCAACCCGTACCGGTGCGCCGGTAGACGACGACCTTTTCCACGGACTTGCACCCTTCGGACAGCGCCTTGTCGACCGCGGCTTTCAGCTCGACGGCGTGACCCCCTCGCCATCCGGCATCGGCGGTGATGACGAGTTTCGCGCCGGCGTCTTCGATTCGATCCTTCACGGCATTCGCGGAAAATCCGCCGAATACCACCGAGTGCACCGCGCCGATTCGCGCGCAGGCTTGCATGGCGACGATCGCCTCGGGAATCAACGGCATGTATACGATCACGCGGTCGCCGCGGCCTATCCCCAGGCTCTTGAGCGCATTGGCGAACCGGCACACTTCCTGGTGAAGTTGCGTGTACGTCAACTTGCGAACGTCACCGGGTTCACCTTCGAAAATGACGGCAACCTTGTCGCCGCGCTGCGCCAGATGCACATCCAGGCAGTTGTGCGAAACGTTCAGCTGCCCATCCGTGAACCAGCGGAAATTGGGCGCGCGCGAGTCGTCGAGGGGCACCGTGAAGAGCCGTTTCCAGGCGATTTCAGCCGCCGCGAGATCGCCCCAGAATCCCACGTAGTCGGCCGCCGCCTTCTCGTGCATGCTCTGCAACTCGTCGGCCTTGAGCGTGGCCTGCCGCACGAACGCATCGGCGGGTGGAAATACGCGGTCCTCTTGCAGGACCGATTTGATATCTTTCTGCGCCATCGTCTTCCCCCGTCTAGGAGCCTGTCTGACTATTCCGCGTGAGCAGCGGTGGCGATGCGGCGCACCTGCTGTCGCAAAATACTCCCGAATCCATGGGCGTCAAAAAAAGAGTTCAGTTCGCCGCGATCCTGCGGCCTGGGCTTCAAATCGTCCAGCGTCGCCTCGATCGGCATGTCGCACACGATGCCGGTCAAACGGCGCGCAAGATAGGCCGCATCCTTATGGGCCAGTAGTTTAGCAGCGAGCGCGGCGGCGCCGCGCAGCTTCAACATTGGAATTCGATGAAGATTGGCATACAGCTCATCGAGGGAACCGAATACGGCAAATAGCTCGGCGGCGGTCTTCTTTCCAATCCCGGGAACACCCGGAATATTGTCCACGCTGTCACCGGTGAGCGCCAAGAAGTCCGCAATCAATTCGGGCACGACTCCAAAGCGCGGACCGATGTCGTGGTAGTGATAGCGCGTATTGCCGCTGTAGTCCCAAAATATGTCGCCGTCGCGTATCAGTTGCGACAGATCCTTGTCGCGCGTCACCAGCACGTTGCGCAGACCCGCGGCGCGCGAGCGGGCGGCCAGGGTGCCGATGATGTCGTCGGCTTCATATTCGGCGCTCGCGAACTCGGCCAGGCCCATGTGCCGGCAAAATTCGCGGCACAGCGCAAATTGCCGCTCCAAATCCGCGGGCGGCGCTTCGCGATTGGCCTTGTAGGCCGGATAAATACCATTGCGGAACGAGGTCACGCTGCGCAGGCTCAGGTCGAACGCTACGCCGATCCTCTCCGGCCGCACTCTCTCGAGAAGGTCGGACAGAAAGCGGGCGAATCCGTACAACGCATGCGTGGCATTGCCGTCGGCGTCCACCATATCGGGCGGCATGGAGTGGTAGGCACGAAAAATAAAATAGCTGGCGTCGATGTAGTACACCACGCCCGATAGCGGAACGGGTATCCCCGCGGCCGCGTTCACATCGGCCAGCGTTGCATGCGCTCGTGCAGCGGGCTGGAGCGCGGGAAATGCGCAACCAGATATTCCATTTGGTCGGCGAGCACGCGCCGTCCTTTCAGGAAAATGTACTCGGCATAGGTGGGCGTGAAGGGCACGGCCAACAGCTGCATGCCCGCTTGTTCCGGCGTGCGGGACGCCTTGGCGTTGTTGCAGCGTCGGCAGGCCGAGACCACGTTGCTCCAGGTGTCGTGGCCGCCGCGGCTGAAGGGCGTCACATGGTCGCGGGACAGCAGGCTGTATGTAAAGCGCGCGCCGCAATACAGGCACAGGTATGCATCGCGGCGAAACAGCGTTTGGTTGTTGAGCGGCGGCGTGTAGGCGGCGCCGCGCAGGTTGCCCGGGTTGCCGGTCACGCCCAGGGTGGCGATGATCGAATTGACGTCCACGATGGTTCGCAGGCCCGTCCTAGCGCAGGTTCCCCCGTACAACCGATACAGCAATGTGCCGCACGTGTAAGCCACTTGTTCGGTGTGATACAAGCGCGCTGCTTCGCGGTAATCGACCCATTCCAAGGGCATGCCCGAGATATCCGTGCGCAGTATCTGCTGGGACAAGGGATGGGTGTGCGAGACCACCGTAAGGTCGTCCCGCCAATCCAGCAATTGATACTTGCCTTGCTCGCTCCGGTTCATAACACACCAAAGATAGTCGACTCTTATGCCATAATTCAATGTTTGACGCGTAACTAAAGGCTTGGAGAGTTTTGCATGTCCGTCGTCGTGGGTGTCCTCAAGGAGACCGCTGCCAACGAAACCCGCGTCGCCCTCGTCCCGGAAGTCGCCACAAAACTGAAATCCCTCGGCGTTCGAGTGCTGATCGAACGCGGCGCGGGGGCGGCGGCGCATTTTCCCGATGCCCTGTACGCGGACGCCGAATTCAGCGATGCCTCCACGATTCTCGGATCCGCCGACGTTATATTGAAAGTACAGCCTCCCTCCTTGACGGAAGTCGCAGCGCTCAAAAAAGGCGCGGTCATCGTGGGATTCATGCAGGCCTATGCCCGTCGCGAGGTTGTTCTGGCGCTCAAAGAGCGCGGCATCACCAGCTTTGCGATGGAGCTGGTGCCGCGCATTTCGCGCGCCCAGTCGATGGATGCCCTCTCTTCACAGGCTTCCGTAGCCGGCTACAAGGCTGCCTTGATCGCGGCCAACACCCTGGAAAGATTTCTGCCCATGCTGACCACGGCCGCGGGCACGATTCGCCCCGCCTCGGTATTGGTGATCGGCGCGGGGGTCGCCGGGTTGCAGGCCATCGCCACGGCAAAGCGCCTGGGCGCCGTAGTCGAAGCGTATGACGTGCGTAGTGCCACGAGAGACCAGATCAAATCGCTGGGGGCGAAATTCGTCGAAACCGGCGTCTCCGCGGAAGGCACGGGCGGTTATGCCCGCGAGCTCACTATGGAAGAAAAAGCCAAGCAGCAAGAGGTCCTGGATGCGCGCATCGCCGCGAGCGATGCCGTCATCAGCACGGCGTCGGTTCCCGGGCGGGCCGCGCCGCGGATCATTTCTCAAGCCGCGGTTGCGCGCATGAAAGCAGGATCGGTGATCGTCGATGTCGCCGCCGAACAAGGCGGCAATTGCGAGTTGACGAAAGCCGGCGAGACGGTGCTGCAGGGCGGCGTCAAGATCGTGGGCCCCGTGAATTTGCCGGCCTCCCTGCCGTACCACGCCAGTGAAATGTATGCGCGCAATCTCTTCAATTTCTTGAAGCCGGCCCTGCCCAAGGGCGACCTCGCCATTGATTGGAGCGATGAAGTTTTTGCCGGCGCGGTGTTGACGCACGAAGGACAAATCAAGCACGAGGCCACACGGGCGGCGGTGGAGGGGCAAAAGACATGATCGACGGCGTGATAGCACTCTATATTTTCATGCTTGCCGGCTTCACCGGCTACGAAGTCATTTCGCGCGTCCCGGTGATTCTGCACACGCCGCTCATGTCGGGATCGAACTTCGTGCACGGCATCGTCCTCGTCGGCGCGATGGTCGCCCTGGCGACAGCCGACACCACGTTGGTGCGGGTCGTCGGCTTCATCGGCGTGATGCTGGCGGCGGGAAACGCCGTCGGCGGATACGTCGTGACCGAGCGCATGCTGAAAATGTTCGTGCTGGCCGGCAAGAAGAAAGGATCGTAACGGATGCCTTCCGCTTCGACTGTTCAAACCTTGACGCAGCTTTCGTATCTCATAGCGGCTGCACTGTTCATCTTCGGGCTGAAGCGCATGAGCTCCCCCGTCACGGCGGTCAGCGGCGTTCGCTGGGCGGGCGTTGGCATGGTGCTGGCCACGATCGTGACCTTGGCCTTCATGGGCGCCTCCTCGGTCAACCTGATGTTGGTCATCGTGGCGATCGTGATCGGCTCGGGTATAGCGTGGGTCAGCGGCAAGCGCGTGGCCATCACGGACATGCCGCAGATGATTGCGCTGTACAACGGCATGGGTGGCGGAGCGGCGGCGGCAATTGCCGCGGTGGAACTGTACAGCGGCAATGAGCATAACCTGGTGCATCTGACGGTGGCCGCCGTCGGCGGCTTCATCGGGACTGTGTCATTCAGCGGCAGCTTGATCGCCTTCGCCAAGCTGCAGGGTCTGATCACCAAGTCGGTGCGATTTGCCGGCCAAAAATTCATGAATCTCGCCGTGTTGCTGATCACCGTCGGCTTCGGCTTCATGATGGTGAGCGGCGCGGGAGCCGGCTCGGGGCTCCCGGTGGTGACTTTGTTCTTCGTGTTCGCGCTGGTTTTGGGCGTCGCCATGACGCTGCCGATCGGCGGCGCCGACATGCCGGTGGTGATCTCGTTGTACAACGCGCTCACCGGACTGGCGGTGGGTTTCGAAGGCTTCGTGCTCGACAACGCCGCGATGATCATCGCCGGCACCGTGGTCGGCGCGGCGGGCACACTGCTCACTCAGCTCATGGCGAAGGCCATGAACCGCTCGCTGGGCAATGTGCTGTTCTCGAATTTCGGCGAAACGTCGGTTGCGGGCGGCGGCGTAACCGGCACGCAAAAGCCCATCGAGGCCTCGGATGCCGGCGTCATGATGGCGTATGCCCAGAAGATCATCATCGTGCCGGGATACGGCCTGGCCGTCGCTCAGGCGCAGCACAAGGTGTGGGAACTCACGCAACTTCTCATCGACCATGGCGTGAAGGTGCGCTTCGCGATTCACCCGGTGGCCGGCCGCATGCCGGGGCACATGAATGTACTGCTCGCCGAAGCAGGGGTGCCGTACGATTTGATCTCGGATTTGGACGAGATCAACGCCGAGTTTGAAACCGCGGATGTGGCGCTCATCATCGGCGCCAACGATGTGGTGAATCCCGATGCGCGCAGCAACAAGAACAGCCCGATCTACGGGATGCCGATATTGAATGCCGACAAGGCGAAGAATGTGATCGTGATCAAGCGCGGCCAGGGCCAGGGGTTCTCGGGTATCGACAACGCTCTGTTCGTGCTCGATCAAACCCGAATGCTGTATGGCGACGCGCAGGCAGCCGTGAGTCAGCTGATCCAGGCCGTCAAGGCGGCAGGGTAATTTCGAAGCGATCTTGGGTGCGCCAGCGCGCCGGGCCGGCGGCGTCGTAGTCCTGCAGTCGAATCATTTCGCCGACCAAGGTCGGCCCGCGCAATTCGAATCGCACGTAATGATAGTTCGGAAAATCGGTGTTTTGATAGAGATCCGCAGCCGTGCGGTCCACCTCGTAGGGCATCGCACCCCCGCCGCCGGAAACCAGGTAGGTGACCCGGTCCTGCGAGAACCGCTCGTAGTTGTGAATGTGCCCCGCGCTGACCACGAAGCGGGCTGCGCCGTGGGCGGCCGCGGTCTTCAGATACGCGGCCAACGCCTGTTCATTGAGACGGGCGTTGTGGTCCACCAGCCTCACCGTTTGCACGTCCGCCACGGGGGGATGATGCATCACGATCAGCACCGCGCGAACCGCGGGCTCGAGGGCGCTCAATTGCGATTCCAGCCACGTGCGCTGCTCACTGCCGGGCAACAACGAGGTGTCGCTGTCCAACGCGATGCCGATCACTTTGCTGCCGATGGCGACCGAGTACCAGCGCCGGCCTCGCAATTCAGGAAAGGCATTCCACCAGCGATCGAGGCAGATCGATTCGAGACAGGCCGACAGCTCATGATTGCCCAGCGCCGGATACACCCGCAAATGTCTGTCGCGCCAGAGCTTGGTCTCACTGCGGTACACCGCGTAGTCCGCGGCGATGCCGTGATACGGCAGGTCGCCGTTGATGAAAATGGCCGCCGGATTTTCCGTCGCGATTTTCGCGACCAGGGCGCGCCGCGCCGTGGGCGAACTGGCCGTCGTCTCGCCGGCCTGCGTAAACCGGGTATCGCCATAGGCGATCAATACCAACGGATCGGGCAGAGCCGAGTCCGGAATGCTGAATGTCGCCGCGCCGACGGCGCCGCTCCAAATCACGGCAACGCATAAAACCACAGGCAAAGGGATCTGCATTGCGCGATGCTACGGTCCCGGAGGCACTGAAACTATGAAATTTTTATTTACTGCGCTGTTGTGCATTCCCGCCGCCGTCGGCGCCGCCGCGGCTCCGGGCGAAAGCGCACGCTGGCTCGAGCACGCCGCGCATGTCCATATCATCCGCGACAATTGGGGCATCGCGCATGTTTACGGCAAATCCGACGCGGACGCCGTGTTCGGCATGATCTACGCGCAGGCGGAAGATGATTTCAATCGCATTGAGCGCAACTACCTCAATGGACTCGGCTGGCTGGCGCAGGCGGAGGGCGAATCCGCCATCTACGGCGATCTGCGGGAACGCTTGTTCATCGATACCGGCCGGTTGCAGCGGCAATATCGCGGAGCGCCAACCTGGCTGAAGGCGTTGATGGAAGCGTGGTCCGACGGCCTGAATTATTTCCTCTCGAAGCATCCCAACGTGGCACCCAAGGTCATTCGGCATTTCGAACCTTGGATGGCCTTGTCCTTCACCGAAGGCAGCATCGGCGGCGACATCGAAACCATCGACTTGAAGTCGCTGGAGAAATTCTACGGACCGCCTGGGCCGCCGACGGTGCGTTCCACGCCGACGGTGCGTTCCACGCCGACGATGCGTTCGACGCCGGCCGAGCGCTCGAGGCCGGCCGCGCGCGGGGAACCGGCATCGGATCCTGTTCCGGAGGAGTCTTCCGGCGGCTCCAACGGATTTGCCATCGCCCCAAAGCTCACGGCATCCGGCCACGCCATGCTCTGGATCAATCCGCACACGTCATATTATTTCCGCTCGGAACTGCAGATGGTCAGCGAACAGGGTCTTGACGTGTACGGAGCCGTCACCTGGGGACAGTTCTTCGTCTATCAGGGCTTCAATACACACAACGGCTGGATGCACACCTCTTACGGCGGTGATGCCATCGACGAATATGCGGAAGACATCGTGAAAAAATCCGATGGCCTGTACTACCGGTACGGATCCAGGCTCAAAAAACTCCGCGTCAGCCAGGTAACCATTCCCTTCAAGCAAGGCGAGGCGACGGGGAGCCGCAAGTTCACCGTCTATCACAGTCATCATGGGCCGATTATTCGCGAGGCCAACGGCAAGTGGATCGCGATCAAATTGCTGCAGGAACCTGTGCCGGCGCTGGCGCAATCCTACTTGCGCACCAAGACCACCGACTACGCCTCGTTTCGCAAGACGCAGGACATGCGCACCGACACGTCCAACAACACGGTGTACGCGGACGCCGATGGAACGATCGCCTACTTCCATGGAAATTTCATCCCGAAGCGCGACACGTCATTTGATTTCACCCACCCGGTCGACGGCAGCAATCCGGCGACGGAGTGGCAAGGCCCTCATGCGGTCGCGGACACCATCACCTTGCTGAATCCCAGCAACGGCTGGCTCTTCAACAGCAACAATTGGCCGTTCTCGGCAGCGGGTGACCAGAGTCCCCAACGCGAAAACTATCCGCGCTACATGTGGACCAAGGGCGAGAATCCTCGCGGCCCCCACGCCGTTGAGGTTTTGAGCCGTTTGCACGATGCCACGCTGGACAGTCTGATCGCCTCGGGCTATGACGGCCATCTGACCGCCTTCGATATCCTGCTGCCGCCGCTCCTCGCCGCGTACGATGCCCTGCCCAGCGCCGATCCGCGGCGTGCCGACTTGAGCGAGGCGGTCGAGACCTTGCGCGGCTGGAATCGGCGCACGTCCGCGGACTCGGTGGCGACCGCGGTTGCGATTTTTTGGGGCCAGGGTTTGATCGAGCGCAACGCCGAGGCGGCCCGGGACGCGGACGAACCGGTCTACGACTATCTGGTCGGCAAACTGACGGACGCCGCGCGCATCGAAGCCTTGAGCGCCGCGCTCGACAAGCTGCGCCAGGACTTTGGACGATGGCAGATCGCGTGGGGCGAGATCAATCGCTTTCAGCGCTTAACCGACGACATCGTGCAGCCGTTCGACGACGCGAAACCCAGCCTGCCGGTGGGCTTCGCGCCCTCGCAGTGGGGCGCGCTGGCCTCGTTCGTCCCGTCGAAGCCCCGCAAAACAAAAAAGATCTACGGTTCGGAGGGCAACAGCTTCGTGGCCGCGGTCGATTTCGGTCCGACCATCCACGCCAAAGCCATCATGAGCGGCGGGGAGAGCGGCGATCCCGCATCGCCCCATTTCACCGACCAAGCCCTGATGTTCACGCAGGGCCGCTTCCGCGACGTGCTCTTTTATCCCGAGGACGTGCGCGCGCACGCGGAACACAGCTATCAACCTTAAAGCGAACGGCTAAGCGATGTTGACCGGTTGGTGCGCTTGCCAGGCAGGGAAAGAAGACTCAAGGCACGAAGGCACCAGTGCCTTGAGTCTTCCTACCCTTCCTGACCAGAACTCGAACCGACCAACATCACATGCCGGCGCTACCGGCCTACGAGTGTGTTTGAGGCCACCCGACCGATGGTAGCCATACGAAACTCGTGCTCCCGCACTGTGAGATTGAGCGTCGGGCGTGAAAGGCCTTGGGGGCATGGGAAGCTTCGAGGCACTGGTTCTTCCGTGCCTCGAAGCTTCCCATCCGCCTAGGTCATACAGGCCCGGTCAATATTCACAGTGTTACTAGCGCGGTACCCGATGCGGCGGGGGTGCTCCGTGCATGGGCTGCGCGGCTCGATGGCGCTGTTCCGGCGTCATTTGACGCCACTGCTGGCGCAATTGCTGACGCCTCTCCGGCGGCATCTGGCGGAACCGATTGAAGGATTCGCGCACTTCGCGTTGCCGTTCCGGCGGTAGCGCCTTGAATTCCTGATAGCGCTGACGCAGCAATTGCCGCTGCTCCGGCGGCATGGCACGCCATTGATTGAATCGTTGCTGCGCGCCGGCGCGCTGTTGCGGGGTCATCGATAGCCAGCGTTGGCTGCCTTTCGCCAGCGCCTGCTGGCGCTCCGGCGGCAGGCTGTTCCACTTGCCTTGATAGTTCTGCAGTACCTGCCGCTGTTCAGGCGACAGCGACTCCCAAGCCCGCGGAGCCGCGGGCGGCGCTGTCGCGGGCGCGGGGGCCGCGGGTGCGGCTGCCGGGGGCGCGGACGCAGGCGCCTGCGCGAAGCTCGTGGCAACGCTCAACGCGAGGCTTGCGCAGATGGCCAAACTCCTGATCATTTCTTTGCGTCCTGCGCCGGTGTAGCGGGAGGAGGATCACTCCCTCGCGGCGGCGCCTTCTTTAGAAACTCCCACCAAGCAGTATCACCCACATCATCCGAGCCCAAGAACTCGAGGAAGCTCTCATCGGGCGCCGCCGGCGGTTGGGCCGTCGACGCCGGCGCTGCCGGAGTCGGTGCTGGAGTCTGCGCTGGCGGCGGTGCCGTCGGCGCCGCCTGCGGCGGAGTTGCACTCGCCGCCGCGCACAGCACACTCAACAGCAGCCAGCTCCTTGCGAAGCCCGCGAAAGTCAACCTACGCAGCCGGTCCCGAATTCGCGGCTTTGTCCGCAAAATCATAAAAATCGATATCGTCTTGCAGCATGTCCATGGCATCAGCCGAACCTTCGTCGCTGGCAGCGACGAGGTCAAGGTCCTCGAAGTTCGACTGGACATCCGACAGGGTTGCCGCCTGATGGCCGATCGGCGAACCGATCCACAGCCCGAGGCCCAAAATGGCCGCCGCGGTCACGCCGGCCGCGGGCGCCCACATCTTCCAGCCAAACAACCAGGGTCGTCTGCCATCCGCGGCATCGAGCGCTGCGCTGCGCGCCTGCGTCAGCCGCGAGCGGATGCGCATATCAAGACCGTCGACGCTGTCCTGAAACAGCGCCCGGCTGCGCACCTCGAATGCTTCGTTGTCCTGTTCGCTCATCACCAAACCTCGCCGAGCTGTGCGCGCAATGCATGCACCGCGCGCGAATAATGCGTTTTGACGCTGCCTTCCGAGCAAGCCATGGCGCTCGCCGTCTCGGCAACATCCATTCCTTCGAAATTTCGCAGCATGAAAGCCTCGCGCTGCCGTGCCGGCAATGCCCGCAACGAGGCCTCCAACCGCTGCATCGCCTGTGCCTGCATCAACCTCTCGGGAATGGCGGGTGCCGCATCCGCAACATTGTCCAAAGGGTCCTGCGCCTCGTTGTCCGGATCCTCTTTCGGACCCGGCAACCACGTCATGACGCGTTTGCGCACCGTGCGGCGCCGCTGCAGGTCCCGTATGCCATTCTCCAGAATCCGATAAAACAGCGGCCGCCATTCTTGGCTCGGGCGCGCAGCGTAGTTGCGCGTGAGCTTGAGCATGGCGTCTTGCACGACATCGAGGGCATCGTCGGGATCACGCAGCGCGACTTGCGCCATCCGAAATGCACGGCGCTCGATCTCCGCCAAGAATTTCTCGAGTTCTCTCGTGTACTCCAGAACCGCTCCCTCCGGCGCTGGAGCGGGATTATCCCAGACCATCCAAGCTCTATTGAGGGTATCAAAGCGGGCCATGCGTATCATCTCCGTTCCAGGTATAAACGCTTACCCGAAAGGTTGGTTGACGCCGCGAACAACGCAAGATCAGCGACTTACGCACATCGAATGTGACTGCCGTTGCAATATTTTCGACCTTCACCTCGGCGCGATATCCAGTGGGGGCCGTAATCCTTTGAATCTAAAAGAATCAATTCGATTTCGAGTATTTTTTCGCCAATTTGACAGGACCCGAAACAGAACGGGCACTTAGGGTAAATGACCCCTGTTTCTCAACAGAGTTATCCACAGTTTTTGTGGACAAAAGGATCCGTGATTCTGCAGATCGCGCTCGATACCCCGCTGCGGCGTGTGTTCGACTACCTGCCGCCCGCCCAGGGGCGCGAGGGTCAGGCACTGCCGCTTCCCGGCGCGCGAGTGTTGGTCCCATTCGGCCGTCAACGTCTGATCGGCATCTTGGTTGGCACCGTTTCGGAAACGACGGTGCCCTTGCATAAGCTCAAGGCCGCCTTGGAGTTCTTGGACGAGCGGCCGGTATTCGATCCCGTGACCTTTGAGCTGTTGCGTTGGGCGGCAGACTACTACCACCATCCCATCGGCGAAGTTTACGCAGCCGCGCTGCCGGCTGCCCTGCGTTCAGGCCATCCCACGGCGGTCAGCACTGAGCACTGGAGTCTCACCGCACTGGGCCGCGAGGAACTTGCGCAGCCGAGTTCGAAGCGCGCGCCGCAGCAGCGCGCCCTGCTCGCCTGGCTGGCGGATCGCACTGAGGCGACCGCCGATGAGGCCGGCGAGTCCTTCAAGGCGTCGCTGCTCAAGAACTTGGCGGCGCGCGGCTGGATCGCGGCGCGTCTGTCCACGGCGCCGAGCGATCCGACGCCGGTGCAAATCGTACCCGGCGAGCACGGCGCACCCGGCCACCGTGGCGAACCAGGCGACCGTGGCGAACCAGGCGACCGCGGCGAACTCACGCTGACTGGCGCCCAGCACCAGGCGCTCGAGGGTATTCTCGCCACGCTATCGACGTTCAGCGTGCATCTGCTGGACGGCGTGACCGGCAGCGGCAAGACCGAGGTGTATTTGCGGGCCATCGCGGCCGCCATCGCCGGCGGCGCGCAGGCATTGGTCCTGGTGCCGGAAATTGCCCTGACGCCCCAGCTCGTCGATCGCTTTCGCCGCCGCTTCAGTGCCGGCATCGCCGTGGTGCATTCCGGCCTCACGGACAGTGAACGTCGGGATGCGTGGCGCAGCGCGCATGGCGGTCAGGCCCGAATCATCATCGGCACCCGCTCGGCGGTGTTCACCTCGCTGCCGAAGCTCGCGCTCATCGTCGTCGATGAGGAACATGACGCTTCGTACAAGCAGCACGAGGGATTTCGCTATTCCGCCCGCGATTTGGCGGTGATGCGGGCACGCGGCGCCGGCGTCCCGGTCATTTTGGGCTCCGCGACTCCATCGCTGGAAACGGTGGAAAACGCCGCGAGTGGGCGCTACATCCGGCACCTGTTGCCGCAGCGGCCGGGTGCCGCGCAACCCCCGCGCATGTCGCTCATCGACCTGCGCCGCCACGCCGCCGAGCAGGGCCTCTCGACGCCGGCCATTCAGGCCATCGATCAACACCTCGAGGCGGGTGGACAGATCATCGTGTTCTTGAATCGACGCGGCTATGCGCCCAGTCTGTTCTGCAATTCCTGCGGCTGGGTGGCTCCCTGCGCGCATTGCGATGCGCGCATGACGTTGCATCGCCGCGCGCTCAAGCTTCGCTGCCATCACTGCGGTGCGCAAGCTCCCGTGCCGACCATTTGCGCGAACTGTGGCCAAGCGCTTCTGGCCGTGGGTCAGGGCACGGAACGGGTCGAGGAGACCTTGGCGCGGCTGTTTCCCGACGCGCCGCTGGCGCGCTTGGATAGCGACAGCGCCGCAGGCCGCGGCTCCATCCAAACCGTGCTCGACCGCGTGCACAGCGGCGAGGCGCGCATTTTGGTCGGCACGCAAATGCTCACCAAGGGCCATCACTTTCCGGATGTCACGCTGGTGGTCGTCCTGGATGCGGATCAGGGACTCTTTGCCAGCGACTTTCGGGCCACCGAGCGCCTCGCGCAGACGATCACGCAAGTCGCCGGCCGGGCGGGCCGTGAGTCGCGCGCCGGCGAGGTGGTGATTCAAACTCAATTTCCCGAGCATCCGCTCTTGAACCGTCTCATTACCGAGGGGTACGACAGCTTCGCCGCCAGCGCGCTGGCGGAGCGCCGCGAGGCAGCCTGGCCGCCCTATTCGCGACTCGCGCTGCTTCGCGCCGAAGCCAAGGACAGCGATGCGCTCGACGCATTCTTGCGTGCCGCAGCCGCGGCGGGCGAGGGTCTTCGCGAGAACGCGGTGACAGTCCGCGGGCCCGCGGCGGCACTGATCGCCCGCCGGGCCGATCACTACCGTGCGCACCTGCTCATCGAGACCGCGCTGCGATCCACGTTGCAGCACTTTCTGGGCCGCTGGCTGCCGAAAATCGACGATCTGCCCCGGCCCGCCGGATTGCGCTGGTCGATCGACGTCGATCCGCTGGAAGTCGATTGAGCGCTTTGCGGTAAACTGCGCAGCCTTTTCACTTTCTGGGATGCCTTTTGAAGACTCTGATCGAAGCGTTGCTGAAGCAAGCCTTGGAGGCGCTGCCCGAAGACCTGGTGCCGCGCGCCGCGCGCGAAGTCGGCATCGAAGTGGAAAATACGCGCGATGCGCAGCACGGCGACTTCGCCAGCAATCTCGCCATGCGTCTGGGCAAGGCCAGCCGCCAGAATCCCCGCAAGCTCGCCGAAGCCTTGGCCGGCGCTCTCCCGGCGAGCCCGGCGCTCGCGAAAGTGGAAATAGCCGGCGCGGGATTCATCAATTTTTTTCTGAAGGACGACGCCTACCATCAAGAGATCGGCAAGGTCTTGATGGAGGGCGCCGGCTACGGCCGATCGACCGCCGGCGCGGGACTGCGCGTGCAAGTGGAATTCGTCTCGGCCAACCCCACCGGCCCGCTGCATGTCGCCCATGGCCGGCATGCGGCCTTCGGCGCCTCGCTCAGCAATCTTCTCGAGGCGGTGGGCTACCGCGTCGAACGCGAGTACTACGTCAATGACGCCGGGCGTCAGATGGATATTTTGGCGGTCAGCGCCTGGCTGCGCTACCTGGAGCGTTGCGGTGAACGACTGACCTTTCCGGCCAATGCCTATGTCGGCGAATACCTCGTCGCGGTCGGCGAGCAGTTGTTCCTGGCGGTGGGAACGGCCCTGCGGCATGCCGCGGCTGAGGTATTCAAGGGCCTGCCGCCGGACGAGCCGCAGGGCGGCGACAAGGACTTGTACATCGACGCGCTCAACGCGCGCATGCGGGCGCTGATCGGCGAAGCCGCGTATGAGAGCGTGCTGCGCACCACGCTCGACGGCATCGTCGGCGACATCCGCGAGGATCTGGCCGAATTCGGCGTGACCTTTGATCGCTGGTTCTCGGAGCGTTCGTTGAACGACAGCGGCGCCATCGACCGGTCGATCGACACCTTGAAAAAATCAGGGCACGCCTATGTCAACGAGGGCGCGCTCTGGTTCAAGAGCACGGATTTCGGCGACGAAAAGGATCGCGTCATCGTGCGCGACAACGGCCTCAAGACCTACTTCGCGTCCGACATCGCCTATGTCCTCAACAAGCTCGAGCGCGGCTTCGAGCATCTTTTGTACGTCTGGGGTGCCGATCATCACGGCTACATCGCGCGCCTGCGCGCGGTGCTGATGGCGCTCGGGCAGCCGCCCGATCGCTTTGAAGTGTTGCTGATGCAGATCGTATCGCTGTTTCGCGGCGGCGAGAAAGCCAAGATGTCGAAGCGCTCGGGCGACTATGTCACCTTGAGGGACCTGCGCAAGGAAGTGGGCAACGATGCCGCGCGGTTGTTCTACGTGATGCGCAGCCATGACCAGCACCTGGATTTCGACATGGAACTGGCCAAGTCGCGCTCCAACGAAAACCCGGTGTACTACATCCAGTACGCGCACGCGCGCGTTTCCAGTGTTCTGCGGCAGCTTGCCGAACGCGGACTGACTCACGACATGGCGCACGGCATCGCGTCGTTGCCGAAGCTCAAGGAGCCGCAGGAACTGCAATTGCTCAAGCGCATCAGCGCCTATCCGGAACTCCTCGCGCAATGCGCCGCGCAGCGCGCGCCCCATTCCCTGGTGCATTACCTGCGCGATCTGGCGAACGACTTCCATACCTATTACAGCGCGCATCAATTCATCGTCGAGGATGCCGGCGTGCGCGCGGCCCGGCTTGATCTCGCACTGGCGACGCAGACCGTGATTCGCAACGGCCTCAACCTCCTGGGCGTTTCCGCGCCCGACACCATGTAAGACGACTCATGGCGCGCGACTACAAGCCTAAACGCAGCAAACCCGCCGGTTTCTCCGGCTGGCTGGGACTTAGTTTAGGACTCGCCCTGGGCCTTGGCGTGGCGGGGATCGTGTATTTGAAGGATCATCGGCTCGATGCGCCCATGGCGAGTGCGGGCAAGGCCGTCAAAAAGCGGCCGCACGGCAATGAGGCGCCCGAAGCGGGCGATCCGGCGGCCGACGATTCGAAGACTTATGCCTTCTATGAAATGCTGCCGAAATTCGAAGTGGTGGTGCCCGAGAAGGACAAGGACGTCAGGCCGGACATCAAATCCGTGCCGGAAACGCGCAGCGGCACCTATGTGCTGCAAGCCGGCTCATACAAGAACTTCGCCGACGCCGATCGCGTGCGCGCCAAGCTGGCGTTGCAAGGCATCGAGTCGAATGTGCAGAAGGTGACCGTGGACAACGATACCTGGCACCGCATCCGCATCGGTCCGATTTCCAAGCTGGATGAGCTGAATCGGATGCGCCAGATCCTGCGCAGGGCGGACGTGGACGTGCTCGTGATCCGCGTGGGCGACTAGCGCCGCGTGGGCGCCGGCGCCACGGCGCTAGCCCGCCAGGTTTTCGAAGGCCTTCGCGATGTGCATCCAGGTTGCGGTGGCCGCAATCGGCACGACGAGAAGCTGTTGGACCACCAGCGCGATGCCGCCGTACACGTAGACCGGGTGTGGCCGGCCGAGCATGCGCCAGTCGCGCGCGATGGCAACCACCAGAAACAAGTCGGCCGCCAATGACGGGGGAACCGCGACAAAAGGAGGCGGCGGCCCGACGGCGCCCGGCGGCGCGAAAAACGTCAGAAACAGTCGCGCAAGCGCCGGCGTCATGATCGCGATCATCAGCAGCGTCATGAGCCGCTTGTGTACGTCGGGTTTGCGGATATTGACTATCGCCAGCGTAAAAATGACGGCCATCAGCGGCCACGCGGTCAGCGTGACGGCTGAGAAGCGCAGCGCCGCCTCGCCGTAGCCGAGCGCCGCGTTTCTCGCCAGCACGGCCTCTTGCCCGACCAGAATCGAGCACATCATGGCGGTAAACAGCGAAATCCCCGCCAGGCCCCAGGCGCGATGCTTGAGCGTGCGGCCCGAGGCGACCAGCGCGGTCTGCAGGAAATAGAAACAGGTCCAGGTGAACAGCAAAGCGCCGTGAATGTGAATGATGGCCTCGGCGTGAAAGGTCCCCGTCGCGACCTTCGCCCAGTACGTTGGGACGAAGCCGCCAAAGGCGACCAGCAGAAAGGCCCCGGCCATCCAGACATAGAAATTGCGGCTCTCGGCGCGCACGCCCGATGCGCTTGCGATCGCTTCCATGGTTTATCCCTTTATTTTTCTGAGCGTGCCCGGAGTATGCCAGGCTGGCAGCGAAATGTTAAGTTATGTCAATAAACGATATTCGCAACTAATCCTCTCCCAATTGCCGAAAATCGACTCCTAATGCCCGCAACTTACGATACAAGTGGGTTCGCTCCATCCCCACCCTTTTTGCCAGCTGACCGACTTTACCGTTGCAAAGCAGCAGTTGCTGCTGCAGGTACGCCCTTTCGAATTGCTCGCGCGCCTCGCGCAGCGGCAGCGCCAGAAGATCTTGCTTCACCAGCGGCTCATCGATGGCCATCTTCACGGCCAATTCGCGCTCGATTTCCTCGAGGCGAATCTCTTCCCCGGCTCCCAGAATGAGCACGCGTTGGACCAGATTCTTCAGCTCGCCCACATTTCCGGGCCAGGGGTAATTGCGCAACCGGTTCTGTGCGGCGACGCTGAAACGGCGCAGCGGCAGATGCTGCTCATCGACCAGGCGATCGACGTAGTAGCGCAAAAGATCCGGAACGTCTTCCGCATAGTCGCGCAGCGGCGGCACGCGCAAAGTGATCACGCTCAGGTGCGCCAGGAGGTCGCGGCGAAAGGGCTCCGGCGAGGATTGTGCTTCGAAGCCTTCCTGGGCCGAGCTCACCCATCGCACGTTGAGATTCAGACGCTGCCGGCCGCCAACCCGCGTGTAGCCGTTTTGCTCGATCGCGCCGAGCAGGGCGCGCTGTGCATTGGCGTTCAAATCTTCGAGACCGCTCAAGTAGAGCGAGCCGCCGGTGGCCTGATCGAAGGCGCCCGGCTCGACGCGGCCGTCGCGCTCGCTGCCGAACAGCGCCGCAGCCGGATCCTGCCCGAGAGTGGCCGCCACCACTGTAAAAAAGGGCTTGGCCGCGCGCGCGCTCAAGGAGTGCAGGTAGCGCGCATAGGCCTCGCGGCCCGATCCTAATTCGCCGACGAAAAGGACCGGGGAGGAGCTGGAAGCGGCTTGTTGAACCTGATCACGCAGCATCTGCGTGATCTTGGACTTGCCGATGGGAACGGCCAGGGCCGAACCTTGGGTGCGCACCGACAGGCGTTTGCGGCGGCCCGCATCGAGCGCCCGTTCGACGGTGCGCAGCAGCTTGGTCAGCGAAAGCGGTTTCTCGACGAAGTCGAATGCGCCGAGGCGCGTTGCCTCGACCGCGGTCTCGACCGTGCCGTGCCCCGACATCATGACGACCGGGCAATCGTAGCCGTCGGTCACGGACCATTCGCGCAGCAAGGTGATGCCATCCGTGTCGGGCATCCAGATGTCCAGCAGCACCAGATCGGGAACCTGCGCGGCGCGCGAGGAACGCGCCTGGCTTGCGTCCGCGGCAATCTCCACGTCATAGCCCTCTTCGGAGAGAATCTCTTTCAGCAGCCCGCGGATGTCCGCTTCGTCGTCCACCACCAAAATTCTTGAAGCGGTCATACGCGTTCTCTCCTGTGTTCACCTGTGCGCGGCTTGACGGAGCCCGCGGAGCGCGCGCCATCGGCCAACGGCAGAATAATCCGCACGCGGGCTCCCCCGGAGCGCTGATTATCCGCCTCAATGCGCCCGCCGTGTTCTTCCACGATCTTTTTGACAATTGCCAGCCCGAGGCCCGTCCCCTTCGGCTTGCTCGTAACGTACGGATCGAAGACGGTGCCGATCAAATCCCGCTGAAAACCCGGGCCGTTGTCGGTCACCACGATCGCGACGGACGCTCCATGCTTTTGACCTTCGTCGGCGAGCTGAGTTTCGATTTCGATCCGCGCGCCCGCCCTGGCCTCGAGCGCCTCCAAGGAATTGGTCACGAGGTTGTTCAGAATCTGCCGGATACGCATGCGATCCGCCGAGATCGCCGGCAAATGCGGGCTCAAGAGCAATTTCATTTCCGCGCTGCTGTCCTGCACCCGGTACAGGTCCACGACTTCGGTGATCAATTGATTGAGATCGAAGCGCGAGAAATGCATGTCGGGCGCGCGAGCATACTCGCTGAACGCGTTGACCATCTGTTTCATCGCATCGACCTGGGCCACGATGGTGTGCGTCGCGCGTTCGAGGATTTGGGCATCCTGCTCGTTCATTTGCCCCAGGAACTTGCGCCGCATCCGCTCGGCGGACAGCTGGATCGGCGTGAGCGGGTTCTTGATTTCGTGCGCCAGGCGCCGCGCCACCTCGCCCCATGCCGCATCGCGCTGCGCCTGCAGCAGCGTGGTGATGTCGTCGAAGACCAGCACCACGCCGGCCGCGCCGCCGGCATCATTGGGCAGGGCCGTGCAGGCGCACATCAGCACATGCTTGCCGGACTCCGACAACAGCTCGATCTGTTCGCGCCAGTCGAGCTGCTCCGGCTGCAGGCGCTGCTTGATCGCGCTCAAAAACTGCGTGAACAAGGTGCTGTCGCTGATGGACTCGTCGAAGGGCTTGCCGATGGCGGCCTCCAGATCGACGCCCAGGATGGCGCTCGCGGCTTGATTGGCGGTGCGAACCTTCAGATCCGTTTCGAGCGAGACCACGCCGGTCGACAGGCGCGCGAGGATCACGGCGAGTCCGGCCCGCTCGGCCTCGACGGCTTGCTGGCTGCGGCGCGTCTCCTCGCGCGCTCTACCCAAGCGCTTCGTCATGTCGTTGAAGGAGGTCACGAGAAATCCCAACTCGTCGCGGCCGGGCAGCGGCAGCCGCGTGTCGTAGTTTCCCTTCGCCACGGCGCGGGTGCCGGCGATCAAATCCTGCACCGGCTGCACCAGGCGCTGCGCGGCGAAGAAGGCGCCGTAGACGGCGGCGATCAGCGACATCAGCACGACGAAACTCAACACCAGCACGAACGCGAATTTGAGCGGCTGCCGCTTTTGCACCAGCGAGGCGTACGACGTATAAGAGCGCTGCACGGTGTCCGCCAATTGGCTCAGTTGCAGGGGCACCGGATACAGCGCAATCAACACGCGCTGCCCCTGGCTGGTGTCCTCGATCGGCGCCGCGGCGCGAATCAGGTAGCCGCCGATCGAATCCGTGTCCAGGCTCACGTACGGCCGGCCGCGCCGCAATTGCAGCAGCATCTCATCCGTGGCGGGAACCGGCAGCGCATCCATTGGACGATCGGAGCTGGTTGCGATGATTCGTGCCTGCGCGCCGACGACGGTGAATTCGATCGCCGTGCTGTCCTGGCGCTGCCGATCGAGCGAACCCGCGAGCTGAAAATTGGACAGGCCGATCAAAGAGTGCGCCACCAACTGGGTGTGCTGCAGAAACTCGCGCACCCGCACATCGAGCGCCGCATGCGACAGCTCGCGCGTATCGCTCAAGCCCTGGCTGACTTCGTTCTCGAACCAGCTGTCGATGCCGCGGTTCACGAACTGCAGCGCGAAATAATAGACCACCAAAATCGGCGCGACCGCGAGCGCGCTGAAGATCGCCACCGTGCGGCCCTTCAAGCGCGATCCGGGCACATGCTTGCGGTAATCGCTCACCAGGCGGGCCAGCTTGCCGACGAGCAGCACGAGCAGCGTGAGCAGGCCGGCGATGTTGATGAGCAGGATCCACGGCAGCCATTTGGCGAACTTCTCGGAGTTCTGCACGGCCGAGGCGAGCATGAACAGCGCCGCGATCCATAGCGCCACGCCGACTACACCCAAGACCGTGGAACCGTATTTGCGGATCATGGCTGGAACGTCCAGGCGTACCAGTCGGAATCGCGATGCCAGTCGCTGACCCAGAACATCAGCAGGCGCAGCGTAAAGGGCACGGTGCCGAAATCGATCCTCGCCCGCAGGCGTCCCTCGTAGCGTCGGTCCGCGGCGATGAGCGCCTTGTCCAGCGCCGGCAGGCTGTGAACCTCGGAGAGATGTGCGATCGCTTCATCGACGGTGCCCAGCGACTCCTGCTGGCCGCTGTTTTCGTTGCGCAGGATGTAGCGCGCGCTCACGGCGTTGTACTGCAGGCGGTAGCGCTGCGTCAGCTCGGCCACGCTCGAATTCGGCAGCAGCTGGCGCACGCGCTCGATGTCCAGGTCGACTTCGAGGCTCAAAGGCACTCCTTCCACCAATCCACGCCGCACCGCCTCGGTGATCGGCAGGTCGATCCGTGCATTCAAGTGATAGACCCCGTCCTTGAGCTCTAGATCCGCCGAGCGGACTTCGAAGCGGCCCGCCAACCCTTCCGCGTGCAGCGGCCGGGCCAGGAGCAGCGTCGCGCAGGCGGCACTCGCAAAGCAGACCAGCCGAAATAGATATCGGCGCCTGGGGCGATCGATATCCTGCGTATTTATGCGCGCGGCGTTCATGCTTTGGTCAAGGCAGCATAATAGAAGCCGTCGGCACCCGCCTCACCGGGAAGAATCTGCCGCCCGATGTCATCGGCCTCGCCCAGACCGGGCCAGCCCTGCCAGGCCTCCACCGGAACGATCGCGGCATCCGCGGTACTCGACAAAAACGCGGCAATGACACCGTGGTTTTCGCTACGCGTGACGGTGCAGGTGACATACACCAGCCGGCCGCCCGGCGCGAGCATATCCCAGGCACTCTTGAGCAGCCTGCCCTGCAACTCCGGCAATTTGTCGATATCCGACGGGGACTTACGCAGGCGGATATCGGGATGGCGGCGGATCACGCCGAGGCCCGAGCAGGGCGCATCGAGCAGAATTCGATCGAACGGCGTGCCATCCCACCAGCTGGCGGGCTTGGCCGCATCGGCGGCCACGAGCTGCGCCTGCAGACCGCCGCGGCTCAAGTTGTCGCGCACCCTGGCGAGCCGGTGCGGATCGATGTCGACGGCGAGGAGTTTTTTCAAGTTCGGCGCCCGTTCCGCAATCAACGCGGTTTTGCCTCCCGGCGCCGCGCAGGCGTCGAGCACACGCTGGTCCGCCCTCAAGTCCAACGGAAAGGCCACGCACTGCGCGCCCAAGTCCTGCACCGAGACCACACCCGCCGCGAAGCCGGGCAGCTCGTGCACGTCGCAGGGCACATCCAGCACAATGGCGTAAGGCACGCGCTCTTCCGCGTGCGCGGCAATTCCTAAGATTCGCAATTCCTGCAGGTATTCAGCGGTGCTGGTCTGCGCACTGTTGACCCGCAGCCACATCGGGGCTTGGGCATCGCTCGCCGCCAGCAATTGGGTCCAGCGGACCGGCCAATCGGCGCGAAACCGATCCGCCAGCCAGATCGGGGCCGCATGGCGCATGTCGGGCCTGCGCGCGATTTCCGCATCCATCGCCTTGCGCTCGCGAAGGTAGCGCCGCAGCACCGCGTTGATGAGCCCCGAGGCGCGCATCGCATCGGTCGCCTTCGCGGTCTGCACCGCTGCATCGACGACGGCGTACTCCGGCGTGCGTTCGTCCTCGAGCTCATATAGCGCCACGGACAGCAGTGCGCGCACCAGATAATCCAGGGATCGAACCGGCCCGGACAGCAGCTTGGCGAGAATGGCTTCGTGGCGAAAATAGCCGCGCACCGCCCCATAGCTCAGTGACCGCACCGACGAAAAGAGCTTGGGGTCGGCCGCCACGAGCGCGTCCTTGAGAGCCGCGTCCAGCGTCACGCCCTCGCGCAACACCCGCGCCACGGCGTGCGCGGACAGGGAGCGCGCACTGGCGGCGGCGCCTCTCATGTATGGGTGAAGCGCATGCCGTCGAGGCGCTGTCCCCGCAGGAATTCCTCGGCCGGCAAGGGTTTGCGGCCTGCCAATTGCAGTTTGAGAACGCGCAACACGCCCGTGCCGCAGACCACGTCGATGCCCTCGCGCGTGGCGGTGAGTACGGATCCCGGCGGCCCCGCTGTGCCGCTCAAATCGGGGGATTCGATGGGTTCTGCCTCCCAAATCCGCAGCTGTTCGCCCTTGAAGCGAGTCTCGGCCACGGGTGCGGGATTGAACGCGCGTACCTGGCGCGAAATTTCCTCCGCATGCCGCTCCCAACGGATCGGCGCCTCTGCCTTGTCGATTTTTGCCGCGTAGGTGACGCCTTCGCTGGGTTGAATCACCTCGCGGATCCCGCCGGCGCGCAAATGCTGCAGCGATTCCACGATGAGCTCGGCGCCCAATACCGCCAGCCGGTCGTGGAGTGTTTTCGCGTTGTCGCGCGCGTCGATTCCAACGGCGCGCGATGCCAGCATCGGTCCGGTATCGAGCCCCGCTTCCATGCGCATGATGGTGATGCCCGTGACCGGATCGCCCGCCAGCAGCGCACGCTGAATGGGCGCCGCGCCGCGCCAGCGCGGCAGCAGCGAGCCGTGAATATTGATGCACCCATACTGGGGCAGCTCGAGCACGGCCGGCGGCAGAATCAAGCCGTAGGCGACCACGACCAGGGCATCGATGCGGGCGGCCCGCAGCATCTCGACCGCCTCGGGCGTTTTCAAGCTGGCCGGCTGATGCACGCTCAATCCGAGCTCGAGCGCGCGGCGCTTGACGGGGCTCGGGTGCAGCGTCTGACCCCGGCCCGCCGGCCGGTCGGGTTGCGTGAAAACCGCGGCGACGGAGTGCAGCGCGGCGAGCCGCTCGAGCGCCGGAACCGCGAAGTCAGGCGTGCCGGCGAAGCCCAGCTTCAGGGAAGGAGCAGCGCTCAAGGCTCAAAGAGCCGGCGCGTGCGCGCGTGAATCGCTGCCCGTCGTTCGCTGCCTGCGCTCTTTTTCCAAGCGGCGCCGGATCAGCGTGCGTTTGAGCTCAGAGAGGTAGTCGACAAATAGCTTGCCTTCCAAATGGTCCATTTCGTGTTGGATGCAAACGCCCAGCAACCCTTCCGCATCCATTTCGAATGGCTGGCCATCGCGGCCGATCGCACGCACGCGAATATGCGTGGCACGGGTGAGCTTGTCGTAAATGCCGGGCACCGACAGGCATCCCTCCTCGCCGGGGCCCTCGCCCTCCTTGCTGAGGATTTCGGGATTGATGAGGACCAAGGGCCGATCGCGGGTCTCGCTCACGTCGAGCACGATCACCCGTTTGTGCACGTCCACCTGGGTGGCCGCGAGTCCAACGCCATTGTGCGAGTACATGGTGTCGAGCAGGTCGTCGATAAATTGACGCAGCGCGTCATCCACCTGCGCAACGGGGGCAGCCTTCTTTCGCAGCCTCGGGTCGGGATACTCCAGAATTACGAGCTTTGTCATGGGAGTTATGAGAGCAATATCGTGTTTTCGGCTCAAGAATGTTGCTAAAGTTCCGCCGCTGCTTAACTTAATGCCAATGCCTCAAGACGTCGCGAGCGTCGGGCAAAAGGCAAAAACGGGCGCTGCGTCCCAGTCTTGAGCGGCCGGGCGGAAGTATACCAGTCAGTCTGCAACCATAAGCTGACTCATGGGAGCGAAACGAATGCAAGGTCATAGAACATCAGGCCTATTTTTAGCGGTTGCGGTGCTCGCCGGGTGCCATACAACGAGCTCCCGGCCGGAGGCCCCGGCGCCGGTGGCAACAAACAATGAATCCGCGGAAGGCATCGTGGTCGGCGACGAGAAAACGTCGATCGAAGCGGCCATCGATGCGGGTTCCTCCTCGCGCACCGAAACGACCCAAGTGCCCAGCAGGGGCATCCCGCTGGCCGACAATGCGCCCGACAGCTATGTGGTGAAGCGCGGCGATACCTTGTGGGGCATCGCCAAGGTTTTCCTCCGCGATCCCTGGTTCTGGCCCGAGATCTGGCAGGTCAATCCTCAGGTTCATAATCCGCACTTGATCTATCCGGGCGACACCTTGCGCCTGGTTTATATCGACGGGCGGCCGCAAATCGTGTTGCAGCGCGGCGATGGCGTCCGGGTTGAACCGCGGGTCCGCAGTGAGCCCCTCGACGCAGCCATCACCACCATCCCGTACGCGACGGTGGCCGCGTTCATGTCGAAGCCCACGGTGCTCGACCGCGATCAAATCAAAACCGCCCCCTATGTTCTCGCGACCCGTGACCTGCACGTCGTGATGTCCACAGGAGACACCGTCTATGCCCGTGGGTTTGCCAGCCCGGCGGAACTCGGCTCTCATTACAATGTGGTACGCGTCGGCGATCCGCTGGTCGACCCGGATGACAATCGTGTCTTGGGCTATGACGGCATCTTCACCGGTTCCGGCCACGTGACCCGCCAAGGCGACCCCACCACGCTGATCATGACCGAGTCCGCGCGCGAGTCCCGCGCCGGCGACAAGCTCATCCCCGGCGGCGTCGACGTGCCGCTCGACTTCATTCCGAGCGCACCCAGGGTCAAAACCAACGGCCGCATTATTTCAGTCGCCAACGGCGTGACCGTCATCGGCCAGTACGAAGTGGTCGTCGTCAATCGCGGTGCGCGCGATGGCCTGGCACCGGGCAACGTGCTCGGCGTATTCGACACCGGCCCCGTGGTCGCCGACACCGACAAGCGGGGCTTCTTCAATCTCGATCGGTTGGGCGCCAAGAAAGTGGCGCTGCCGTCCGAGCGCACCGGCACGTTCATGGTGTTCAAGACCTTCGACAACATCAGCTACGGCCTGATCATGGAAGCCACGAACCTGATTCGCGTCGGGGACAAAATCGAGAATCCGTAAAGAGCGGAGAATCTCGATGTTCAGCGCGCGATAGCGCGCTGAAGAGCCTTCATTGCCGGCGCAATAATCGGTCCCATGCAATGGGCCGCCGAAGAATTTGCGTGGATGGCGCTGTCGCGCGCGCCTGCCCTCGACGCCGCCACCCTGACCGCCGCCTTCGAACGCTTGGGGGGCATCGCCGGCTTCATCGAGTCCTCCGACGAGGCGCGCCGGTCCGCGGGAATTCCGGCGGCGGCGCGTGAATTCTTGGGCAGCGCGGCCGCCGTAAGCTGCGCCGCGGAGCGGGCCTGGATAGAGAGTCCGCGGCATCATCTCGTGGCGTTCACCGACCGGCGCTATCCCGCGGCGCTGCGCGGTCTGGAGCGCCGCCCGATCGCCCTGTACGTCGCCGGCAATGCCGACATCTTGAACGATCCGCAGCTCTCGATCGTGGGCAGCCGCAATCCCACGCCGGCGGGCCGCGACACGGCGTTCGCATTTGCCGAATCGCTGGCGGCGTGCGGGCTTGGGATCACCAGCGGTCTCGCCGAAGGCATCGATAGCGCCGCGCACCGGGGAGCGCTCGCGGCCCAAGGCATCACTGTTGCGGTGCTCGGCAGCGGGATCGATAGCATCTATCCGCGCAGCAATCGGGCCCTGAGCGAGGAGATCCGCCTGCAAGGCGCGTTGATCAGCGAATTTCCGCTGGGCACCCCGCCTCGGCGGGCGAACTTTCCGCAACGAAATCGCATCATCGCCGCTTTAAGTCTGGGCACGCTGGTGGTCGAGGCCGCGCGCCGCTCAGGATCCTTGATCACGGCGCGGCTGGCGGCCGACCAAAACCGCGAACTGTTCGCCGTCCCGGGCTCGATTCACAACCCCTTGAGCCGCGGCTGCCACGAACTGATCCGTCAGGGCGCTAAATTGACGGAAACCGTCGCTGACATATTGAGCGAGTTGAACTTTTCCGCGTTCTTCGAAGGCGTGCGCCGCGCCTCCGAGGGCCCCGATCAGGCCCGCGGCCTCGAAACGGGCATGGACAAGGAACACAAAATCTTGTTAGATGCGCTCGGCTTTGATCCAGCGGACCTCGATACACTGGTGGTTCGCACCGGATTCAAAGCAGAAGCCGTGTCCTCGATGATGCTGATCCTCGAGCTAGAAGGCCACGTTCAGGCCGCCCCCGGGGGCCGTTACTCCCGAGTCGTTAGGAGCCGGAGGTGAAAGATAACGTTCTCGATCTACTCATTTATCTCTTCGAGAATTATATGAGTGCCGACGATGAGCCTCGGCCCGATCGAAATACGCTGAAGCTCGAATTGGACAAAGCCGGATTCGCCGAACCCGACATCGAACGGGCTCTGGAATGGCTTGATGGACTATCGGGCGAACAGCTCGGCAAGGTCGCCGAGGCCACGGCGCGGGCCGTGCGGGTATTCAGCAGCCAGGAGGTGGTGCGGCTGGACACGGACGTGCGCGGCTATTTGATGTACTTGGAAAACGTGCGGATCCTCTCGGGCGCGGAGCGCGAGTTGGTGATCGATCGCTTGATGGCCCTCGAGGCGGATGAAATCGACATCGAACAGGTGAAATGGGTCGTGCTGATGGTTCTGTTCAGCCAGCCCGGCCAAGAGTCCGCATACGCTCAAATGGAAGACCTGGTCTTCGAAGAGCGCACCGACGCTTTGCATTAGACGCCTTTGAGCAGCAATCTCGTTATCGTGGAATCGCCTGCAAAGGCGAAGACCATCAAGAAATACCTCGGCAAGGACTTCGAAGTGCTGGCTTCCTATGGGCACGTCCGCGATCTCGTGCCGAAGGAAGGCGCCGTCGACCCCAAGCACCACTTCGCCATGAAGTATCAGGTGGTCGAACGCAATCAAAAGCACATCGATGCGATTTCGCGCGCGCTGAAAAAGGCCAAGGCACTGTTTCTGGCGACCGACCCGGATCGCGAGGGTGAAGCGATCTCCTGGCACCTGTACGAGCTCCTGAAATCCCAAGGCGAGCTGAAGGGCAAGGAAGTGAGCCGCGTGGTTTTCTACGAGATCACCAAGAACTCGGTGCGGGAGGCCATGGCCGCGCCGCGCGAGCTCTCGGTGGATCTGGTGAATGCGCAGCAGGCGCGTCGCGCGCTGGACTTCCTGGTGGGCTTCAATCTGTCGCCGCTGTTGTGGAAGAAGGTGCGGCCGGGACTGTCCGCGGGCCGCGTGCAAAGTCCGGCCCTGCGCATGATCTGCGAGCGCGAGGATGAGATCGCGGCATTCGTGGCACGCGAGTACTGGACCATCGATGCGGAGCTGGAGCATTCGGAGCAAAAATTTCCCGGCAAGCTGGTCGAGTTTCAGGGCGCGAAGGTCGAGCAGTTCAGCTTCACGAACGAAGCGAGTGCCCGGGAAGTGGAGCGGGCGCTGCTCGACGCCGCCAAAGGCGAGCTCACGGTTCTGTCGGTCGAGCGCAAGCAGCGCAAGCGCAATCCGGCGCCGCCGTTCACCACCTCCACGCTGCAGCAGGAAGCGGCGCGCAAGCTGGGCTTCAGCGCGCAAAAAACCATGCGTGTCGCGCAGCAGCTTTACGAAGGCGTCGACATCGGCGAAGGCCAGGTGGGCCTCATCACCTACATGCGCACCGATTCGCTCAACCTGGCCCAGGAGGCCATCGGCCAGATCCGCGATGTCATCGTGCAGCTGTACGGCCAGGCGGGTTTGGCCGAAGAGCCGCGGATCTTCAAGACCAAGTCGAAAAACGCTCAAGAGGCGCACGAGGCCATTCGCCCGACCGCGGTCAGCGTGTTGCCGGGGGACATCGAGAACAGGCTCGAGTCCGATCAATTTCGGCTGTATTCGCTGATTTGGAAGCGCACCGTCGCCTGCCAGATGGCGCCGGCGATATTCGACACGGTCACGGTGGAAATGCGCGCCGGCGCGGAAGGGCCGAAGCGGACCGTGCTGCGCGCCAACGGCTCGACGCTGGTCAAGCCGGGATACATCTCGGTGTACCAGGAAGGCTTGGATGACGCGATCGAAGATGACTCGGATCATGTGCTGCCTCCCATGAAGGAGGGCGATCGGGTCAAGCTGGTCGGCGTCGTCCCGAGCCAGCATTTCACCGAGCCGCCGCCGCGATTCTCCGAGGCCTCGCTGGTCAAGGCGCTGGAGGAGTACGGTATTGGACGTCCCTCGACCTACGCGTCGATCATCTCCACGCTGCGCGACCGCCAGTATGTCGACATCGAGAGCCGCCGTTTTACCGCGACGGACATCGGCAAGATCGTCAGCCGCTTCCTGACCGTGTACTTCACGACCTACGTGGACTACGACTTCACGGCCAAGATGGAAGACTCCTTGGACGCGGTCGCCAGCGGCGAGCAGGAATGGGTGCCGCTGCTGGAAAGATTTTGGAAGCCGTTCATTGACCTCGTGAAGCACACCGAAAAGTCGGTCAGCCGCGAAGAGGTGGCCCAGGCGAGAGACCTCGGGGTGGATCCGGCGAGCGGCAAGCCGATGAGCGTGCGCATGGGACGCTTCGGTCCGTTCGTGCAGATCGGCACCAAGGATGATGACGACAAACCGCGGTTCGCGGGACTGCGCCCCGGCCAAAAAATGGACCAGATCACCCACGCGCAGGCGATGGAGTTGTTCAAGCTGCCGCGCAAGCTGGGCACCACCGCGGCGGGCGATGAAATCACCACGAATGTCGGACGCTTCGGTCCCTATGTGAAGTACGGCGCGAAGTACGTTTCGCTGAAGACCGATGATCCCTATGAGATCACCCCGGAGCGTGCGCTCGAGGTGATCCGTGAAAAGGAAATTGCGGATGCCAACCGGCTGATTCTGGATTTCCCCGACGCCGGCATCCAAGTGCTGAACGGGCGCTACGGACCCTACATCACCGACAAGGCGCGCAACGCGAAAATCCCGAAGGACAAGGACCCGAAAAGCCTGACGTTGGAAGAATGCAAATCGCTGCTCGCGGCCGCACCCGAGCGCGGCAAGTGGGGGCGCAAGGGCGCGAGAGGTTCGAAGTTTGCGCCGAAGACACCCGCCAAGAGTGCCCAATCGGCGAAAGGCGCCGCGACGCCGGACGCGCCTTCCGCCCCGGCAAAACTTGCCGCCAAGGGGAAGAAGGCTGCCGTCAACAAACAGGCGCCGGTGAAACCGGCTGCGGCTGCGCCTGCGCCTGCCGCACCCAAGCGCAAGGCTGAGGCGAGGCCCAAGCGTACGGCCAAGAAGAGGCCCGCAAAAAAGAAGGCTTAGGAGCCAAGGCCAATGCCAGAACTCGAGCCGGCAGACGCATCCGCGGTCAAGCGCTACTTGAAGGAGCTGCAGGACCGCATCACTGCGGCGGTCGAGAAAATCGATTCGGTGAAATTTCGGCACGATGCGTGGGAACGGCCGGAAGGCGGCGGTGGCGAGAGCCGCATTTTGAGCGGCGGCGCGGTATTCGAGCGCGCGGGGGTATCGATCTCGCATGTGTTCGGCGAGAAGATGCCGCCGTCGGCCTCCAACCTGCGTCCTGAAGTTGCCGGCGCACCCTTCGAAGCGATGGGGCTTTCACTGGTGTTCCACCCGCGCAATCCCCATGCGCCCACCACCCATTGCAATGTCCGCTTCCTCATTGCGCGCCCGGCAAGCGGGCCGGAAGTCTGGTGGTTCGGCGGTGGTTTCGATCTGACGCCCTACTACCCTTACGATGAGGACGTGCTTCACTGGCATCGAACCGCGCGCGAGGCCTGCCGGGAGTTCGGTGCGAACCGCTACGAGAAATACAAGGATTGGTGCGACCGGTATTTTTTTCTGCCGCATCGAAACGAAACCCGCGGTGTCGGCGGATTGTTCTTCGACGATTTGAACGAAGGTGGATTCAGCCGTTGCTTCGCGTTTCAGCGCAGCGTTGGGGATCATTTCCTGCCCGCATTCATGCCCATATTGGAACGGCGCAGAGATCAGCCCTACGGGGACCCCGAACGTCAATTCCAGCTATACCGGCGCGGCCGCTATGTCGAGTTCAACCTGGTCTACGATCGGGGCACATTGTTCGGATTGCAGTCCCGCGGCCGCACCGAGTCCATCTTGATGTCCCTGCCGCCCATCGTGCGCTGGGAATACGATTGGCAGCCGGCGCCGGGATCGCCCGAATCCAGACTGTATGAATACCTTCGTCCGCGAAATTATCTGGCGGAACTCGCCGGCGCTGACTGAACCCGCGCGCGCCTGGAAAGTTGAATCGGCGAGCAGGCTAGCGCTCCCCCAGCCCCAACCTGCGGATGGCGCAGGTGATGGTATCCGCGCCAAGGGACAAATACACGTGGCGGTCGGCCACCGTGAGTGCGAATTCCATCCGCCGGGCGAGCCGCGCGCTCAGCGTGGCCAGCCATTCCCGATCCACGGCATACAGTTCCAGCGCCTCGGCGCGGTGGATCTTCTCCGCGCTCAAGCGGGCGGCGAGCTGCTCGGCATCCTTGTGTGTATATACCGCGACTCGCGGCGCGAGCTTTGCGGCCCGATGCAGGCGCGCGGCCTCGGGCGCGCCGACATCGATCCACACGCGCAATACGCCGGTCAGATCGCGTACCGATATTGCCGGCTGATCGGGGTCCGACAGACCGTTGGACAGGCTGATGCCCTCGGTGTATTCCAGACAGTAAGCGAGAACGCGCGTCAGCAGGTGCTCTTCCGTCTCGGACGGATGCCGGGCCACGCGCAGATCCAACGGCGCATAAACGCCGCGGTCCGAATCGGCGAGTTCGATCTTGAAGTTATGGACAGTTGCGCCGAGCGCCATGGGCCGCCTCGCTGCTAATGTGTCGAGGCATATGAATTCCTCAGCGAATCAGGGCCCGGGTCAATTCGGCCGCCGGGACTTCCTTGCAGCCGCTGGTGTTCTGTCCCGCCCATAGCGGCGAAAAATCCCCCGCGCCGGCACTCTCGGCTTTTTTCCGCAGCGGCGCGAGCGCGTTGGCCGCCAGGGGAAAAGCGGGCGCCGCGCCGTTGATGGGTCCTAATTCGGCCATCAGGCGATTCATGATTCCCCGCGCCGGGCGGCCCGAGAACAGGTTGGTCAGCGCGGTATGCGAGGCGTGCCTGCTCTTCAGCGCCGCCCGATGCACGGCGCTGGTTTTGGCCTCCGGGCAAAGCAGGTACGCAGTGCCGAGTTGCGCGCCCGCGGCCCCCAGCGACAACGCGGCCGCGACGCCCGCCGCATCCGCGATGCCGCCGGCGGCGATGACCGGCACCCCGACGGCTTTGACGACCTGCGGCAACAACGCAAAGGTTCCCGCTTGCGTGGTCAAGTCCTCCGACAGAAATATGCCTCGATGGCCGCCGGCCTCGGCGCCTTGGGCGATGATGGCATCGACGCCACGGCGCTCCAGCCACACCGCTTCTTCGACGGTCGTGGCCGATGAGAGCACTTTCGAGCCCCAAGATCTTACTCGCGCGATCAATTCCGCGGACGGCAGTCCAAAATGAAAGCTGACGACCTTGGGCTTGAACTGCTCCAGCGCATCCGCCGCCGCCGCGCTGAAGGGGGTGCGCACAGCTCCGTCAGGAGTCTCGCCCGCATCGATGCCGTATTCCCTGAAGTAGGGGGACAACAGCTCACGCCACAGCGCTTCACGCTTGGCATCGGCGTTGGGCGGAGCGTGGCAGAAGAAATTGACGTTGAAGGGCGCATCGGTGCGGGCGCGAATTGCCGCCAATTCGGAGCGCATGGCATCCACACTGAGCAACGCGCAGGGCAACGAGCCCAAGCCCCCGGCATTGGACACGGCGATCGCCAGCTCACTCCCCTGAGAGCCCGCCATCGGCGCCTGAATGATCGGCAGCTCGATCCCGAACAGTTCCGTCAACCTCATCGCACACCTCCCGATGCCTATTGTACGGCCATGGACGAACTCGTCCGTAAGGCGTTCCACGAGACCGTTTGACAAAGGCTGCGCGGTATTTTGTGATGAGGCGCGAACTTTCGCGGGCGGTTCAGGAACTCAAGGCAGTGTCAGACAACATTTCGGTTCGAAGCCTGCAGGCCGCGGGTGAACGCGAGATTCAAGAATTGAGCGACGTGCTCATCGATTGCGTCGAAGGCGGCGCCTCGGTGAGTTTCATGCTGCCCATCACCCGTGCCACGGCCGATGCGTTTTGGCGCGGAGTGGCCGCCGCGGTCGAACGGGGAGAACGAATACTCGTGATCGCCGAGAACGCGGCCGGCGAGATTGTCGGCACCGTACAGGTCATCCTCGCGCAGGTCGAGAATCAGCCGCACCGTGCGGATATCGCAAAAATGCTGGTGCATCGGCGGGCGCGGCGGCACGGCGTGGGCGCGGCGTTGCTCGCGGCGGCCGAGAGCGGCGCGCTCCACGCGGGCAAGACGCTGCTGGTGCTCGACACGGCGAGCCGCGAAGCCGAACGGCTGTATGCAAAGCTCGGTTGGCAGCGCTGCGGCGTGATCCCCGGCTATGCGCTGCTGCCGGGCGGCGGACTTTGCGACACCACTTTTTTCTACCGCACGCTGTGAGCGCGCCGACGACCATCGCCGGCCACGCGGCAATCTTCGATGCATCGGGGCAATTGATGCCCTGGACTTCCTGGACTGCGGCGCTGGATCGGGAAATGAATTTCTATCAGCAGTGCCCGCTCGATCACGGTTATCCGCGCTTTGCCTGCGAGACGTTTCTGGACGCCGGCTGGACTCCCAGTACGGAACGCACCGACATCATCCCCTCGACGCAAAACGGCATGGGAATCCTGTCGTATCTTAAATTTCACGGGCTGCGCGGCGAGCAGCAGCCTGCATGGCTCGACACGGCGCGCCTGCTGGGTGATTACCTGGTGAGCGAAGTGCTCACGCCGGGTAACGGCAAATATCCGGCATTTACGCGTTCCACCGGCAAGCGGGGCCAATTCCCGCAGCCGGCCGACTGCGGTTCGCAATCGGATCGGCCTCATGAAATTCAACCGGACAAGGGCGGGATAGCCGGCTATGCGCTGCTGCTGCTCTTCGAGGCGACCGGCGAGGCGAAGTATCTGGCGCAGGCGCTGCAAAACGCGCGCGTGCTGGCGGCGAATCAGCAGAGCGGCGACGACGCCCGCTCGCCCTGGCCGTTTCGCGCGGACTATCGCAGCGGCGAAGGCCGCGGGCCCATCTCGGGGAACATGACCTACATCTTGCGCCTCTACGAATTGCTCGCGGCGCACGGCTACGGCGAATTCGCCGCGCCGCGTCGTGCGCTGTGGCAATGGATCAAGGAGCACCAGATTCCGAGCGCCGCCGCCGACGGCGCGCTGTTCGCGCAGTTCTTCGAGGATCACGATACGCCCACGAATCGCAGCGCCTGGGCGCCCTTGAATCTTGCGCGCTACCTGCTCGAGAAAAAGGACTTGCTCGATCCTGACTGGCGGTATGACTGCGGCCTGCTGATCGATTTCGTGCGTGCAAACTTCACTCACCGCGAATTGGGCGTGGTGGTGTGCCATGAGCAGGATGAGGACCGCCAGGCCTGGGGCGGCGTGAATTCAACTTACGGCGCTGTCCTCGCCCTGTATGCCAAGGCCGTCGAGTCGCCGGTCCTGGCGGATGAAGCGCGCCAGGCGCTGAACTTCACGCTCTATTCGATCGACGAGCAAGGCCGGCCTCGCGACCTGCCGCAAAGCGGTCGGCCGGGGGGCTGGCAGGAGGACGCGCACACCGATGTCATCCACAATTACGTCGATGCCCTGCGCGCATTTCCGCACTGGGCAGCGGCGCCGCGGCCTGAGGATCCCTCGAGTTCAGACGGGGGTTTTTAAGATTGCCGCGATGAGCGCGGAGGTCGCTGCATCGGTTTCGCCGAATCGCAGACCGGCGCGGAATCTCCCGTCGTTCATCTGCACGCAGTAGCGTACTTCCGCTTGTATGTGAAATGCCCGGCGCTCGCCGCAGGCTTCCAGTTCCAGATCAATGAGGCATGGTTGCCCATGCGCGAGCTCGAACGGCACGGTGATGCTGGCGCCGGCGCGCGACATATCGACCGTATGCCCCGGCAGCACCGACATTCCCGGCACCGTCACTCTGGCGTGCATCGCGACGGACTTTCGCTCGTAGCTGCGGCGCTCGAGCGCCGCACGCCGGACCAGTTCGTCGCCGTAATACTCGTGCGATTCGATCAAGGCATCCGCCGCGGCCGTGCTCATACGCTTTCTCCTGGCTCGACATATCCTGCCGAAATGGTAGCCGATGCCGTGCACCGGCGACGCTTGCAACTGTGAACTGGCGCGCGTTTTCGAGTGCTGTTTCGACAAGATGTCAAATGGCCGAGGCGCCTGACCGCCCTGCAGCCGCCTGCAGGCGCCTGCCGCGGGCATTGCGAGGACAGCCTCCTAGCGCGCCATCACCAGCTGACTCATGGCGGCGAATGCGGGCTGCGTGACAGGGTCGTTCGCCGCGCTGGAAGCAACCGGATGAGAACAAAAGCGCGCGATCACCAATTCGGCCTTTGGCGCGATGTACAGGCGCTGGCCGTGGATGCCGCGCCCCTCGAACACGCCGAGCGCGTTGTGCGACACCCACCACATGTTGCGGTAGGAGTAGCCCGGCAGCAGCGTGTATCCGGCCATGGCGAATTTGGCCGGATCGGAACCGCGCCGGATATCGGCAACGACTTCCGCCGGAATGAGCTGCTTGCCGCGCCAGGCGCCGTCGCATCGCATGAGTTCGCCGAAACGGCATAGGTCGCGCAGGCTGGCGCTCAGTCCTGCCCCGCCCATGGCCACGCCGATGCTGTCGACGGTCACGTAGCCGTCCTCTTCGCAGCCGATTTGCGACCAGATCCGCTCACTCAGCATCTGGGGCAGCGCGACACCGGTCACGCGCTTCATCACCCAGCACAGGACTTCCGTGTTGATGGTCTTGTATGCAAAGGCGGCGCCGTGCGCGCCTTCCTTGCGCAGCGTGCGCAGATATTCGTAGAAATTCTGAGGCCCGGTGTAATCCGGGCCTCGCGGGCGCAGGCCCCCCGCGCGCCCGTAGTCCCAGATGTGTGCCTTGGGATCCGCGTACAGCTCGGAATACTCCACGCCGATTTGCATGTCGAGCACCTGGCGCAGCGACGCATCTTCGTACGCGGTACCGGTCATTTCCGGCAGGTAGTGCGACACCGTCCTGGCCTCATCCAGCGCGCCTTCGTAAATCAGGGCGGCACAAAGCGTGGCGGCATAGGACTTGGTGATCGAAAAGCAGGCGTGCGGACGCTGTTCCTGCAGAGCGCCGAAGTAGCGCTCATAGATTCGCCGGCCGCGATGCAGGACCACGATGCCGTCCGTGTAGGTGTGCTCGAGTGATTGTGCCCAGGTGAGCTTGCGGCCATGCAAATCCACGAATGTCAGCGCATCGATCGAGGCTTCGAGACCGGGCGGCGCAACGCCGAGATCGCTCGGCACGCCCGCGCCGCGCCAAACGGCGGCGGTCGGCGCGAGCTCGCGCATATGCGACAGCGTCCAACGGATCTGCGGAAATTCCAGAAACTTATCATCCTGGAAACGGATCAGCTTTGCCGGCGGGGGCGGCGAGCCCTGCATCCAGCCCAATGCAACCGGATCGGACGCATCGGCATCGGGATATTCGACACCGTCAATCTCGAATACTCCGCTCTTCATGACTCGCCCCGCAAACGATGGATGGCGCCAAGACTGCCCACTTGACGATGCATTCGCAAGAGAGGCTTTGGCGCGCAGTATCGGAGACAGGCACAATGGTGCATGAATTACCGCCACATCTACCACGCAGGCAATTTTGCCGACGTCGCAAAACACGTCGGACTGCTGTACTGCCTGAGCGCGCTGAAGCGCAAGGATGCGGCGTTTTTCGTGCTGGACAGCCACGCGGGCCGCGGTTTTTATGACCTGCAGGCGCCGGAGGCGCAGAAATCCGGCGAAGCGGAACGCGGCGTGCAGCGCTTGATCGTCAATGCCCTCGGCGATCAATTTCTCGCCGACTACTTCGCGGCAATACGCGCGCGGCGCGGCAAACGGCTGCCCCGCTATCCCGGATCGCCCGCCTTGATTGCGCAAGCGCTGCGTCCGCAGGACCGTGCGCTCTTCGTGGAGCTGATGCCGGCGGAAGCCCGTGCCTTGGTGCGCGAGATCGAATCCTCAGGAAGGGTTCGAACGGAGATCGAGGATGGCTATGCGGCGCTCAAGGCATTCCTGCCGCCCGAGGAACGGCGCGGACTGGTGCTGATCGATCCACCTTACGAAAGCCTCGATGAGCTCAAGCTGATGCTGCAGGCATTCGGCGAGGCGTATCGGCGCTGGCCGGGCGCGGTCTATTTGATGTGGTACCCGATTCGCAGCGCGACGCAGCGCCGGATGGTGCATGCGCGGTTCGAGGCGCTGCAAATTCCCAAAATGCTCACCGCGGATCTCGCGATTCATCCGGACGATGCCGGACTGGGGCTCGCGGGAAGCGGGCTCATGATCGTCAATCCGCCCTATGGCGCGGACCAATTTCTTCGCGACGCGTACGGTGCGATTCATCAAGGAATTGCCGCGCCGGGCGCCGGCTACGTCGAAGTTGCGCGCCTAACGCCCGAGCGAGTGGCACAATGACGCACGCTCTTTGGAGGATAAAGCCTATGGATCCAAAATCATTGCGCGAGCGGCTCGCCAAGCTGCATGCCGAACTGGCCAAGGCACATCAACAAGATCCCGCGACGCGGCAATCGCTCGGCGAGATCCTTCCGGATGTCAAACGCATGGTCGATCAGCCGGCCGGCACTGCCGCCTCAACGGCCGACAAGTCTCTGCCTGAGCGCTTGGAGCGGGTTGCGGTGCAGTTTGAAGCCGACCATCCCACCCTGGCGGCGAGCGCTCGGCGGCTCATCGACCTGTTGAACGAAGTGGGTATTTGAAGCGCCGGTTCGAGTATTCAACGCGTCCAGACGATCGAATCGTCGACTCGTGCAGCAATGCGTTCGATTTCGCCGCCGCTTACCTTCAAGTCGCGCATGAGCACGGCGATGCTGCCATGGCCCGGCACCGGCACGATGGTTCCGCGATAGCCCTCATCGTCGAATTGCATCGGTTTGCGCACGGATTCATGCACCAGCACCATCACCGTCACCGGCCCGGACGGCGTTTGCACGACAAGGTGCGGCACCCGGTGTCCGCGGAATGAGCAGCTGCTGGCGTAGCTGACGACACCCGCATCGGGCTTCAGGCGAAGCTTCGAGTCCTTCAGCACGTTGTCCAATTCAGAATCCGGCACCGCCTCGGTGCCTTGCCACGCTTGCGGCTCTCCGGCCATGTGCGCAACCACGTCGGCGGCCAGGCTTTGTTGCGGAAGGGTCAGCCAGATGCCGCCGGCGACGGCAACGCCGAGCAGAACGCTGGCCGCGATGGCCATCCAGCGCCGCGGCGCGCGCACGGCATTGCGCGGTTTGCGCTCAAAGGGCAGCACGGCGGCCTTGGGCAGCATATCCACGCGCAAGGCGCGTTCGAGCCGCGACTCGAATTTCAACAGCCGCTCGGTAAATTCGCGGCACACGGTGCAAGACTCGCGATGCGCGCGCAGCTCCGCATCCGTGCTGTGCGGATCGGCCAGCACCGCGGCCCGATATTGCTCGTGGTCCATCATTCCTGCGGGTCCAAAGTCGTATCTTCGCCGCAAGCCACGCGCAGCTGCCGGCGCGCCCGGTGCAAGCGGGTCAGCACCGCCGGTCCCGAGAGATCCAATTCGCGCGCGATCTCGGCGGTCGAGTATCCCATGAGCACCTGCAGAACGAGCGGCTCGCGATAGTCATCCGGCAATTTCATGATGGCGGCACGCACATCGGCAAGGTCCGGCTCCTCGACGGCCGCCAACATCGGCTCCTCTTGGGCGATCAGTTCGTCCACGCTCACGGTCGGAAAGCGCTTGCGTTCGAAGGTGCGCGCATATTCGCGGCGGATGATGGTCAGCAGCCACGGTTTGGCCGCGCTCTCATCCAACAAAGTATCCTGTGCCTTCCAGGCCCTCAGCATGCTTTCCTGGACGACGTCCTCGGCCAAGGCGCGGTCGCGGGACAACCAGAAGGCGAAGCGCAGCAGATCCGGGCGCAGCGACTGGCATAGCGCCTGAAACCGGGCGCGTCTCTGATTTCCGCCAGCCTCATCTTTCATGTATGAATCAAAACCGGGCTTAAGGTATCGTGCTCGCGATATTACCGCGTTAGAGCTACCGCGCCGACGGTCAAATGTGCCGATTGGGCCCTGACTTAGGCTTTTTGCGGCGGCAAAATGGGTGCTAGGAGTCACATTCAAGATGACCGGATTGGGCGGCAATTCATTTCCAAAGACCCGCATGCGGCGCATGCGCCGCGACGAGTTTTCGCGCCGTTTGATGCGTGAAACGCACCTGAGCGTCGACTCGCTGATCTATCCGATTTTCGTGGTCGAGGGCCGCGGCGATCGCCAGCCCGTGGCCTCGATGCCGGGCATCGAACGGCTGCCCGTCGATGAATTGTTGCGCGAATGCGAATCCCTCGTGCGGCTCGAGATTCCGGCGATCGCGTTGTTTCCGTTCACGCCGGAGGCCAAGAAAACCCTGGATGCGCGTGAAGCCTGGAATCCGCAGGGCATCGCCCAGGTGGCGGTCCGGGCGGTGAAGAAGGAATTTCCAAA